>Ga0185317_100222_pt1 | contig 18222 bp, 13 predicted proteins | sample DevilsHole_FD_128020 | JGI IMG/M metagenome (GOLD analysis project Ga0185317, IMG submission 128020) | Groundwater microbial communities from Devils Hole, Nevada to study Microbial Dark Matter (Phase II) - Devils Hole (SPADES assembly)... | ecosystem: Environmental > Aquatic > Deep subsurface >...
GGTTAGGGGGTGGGGTTGATCCCACGCTCTGCCCAATCGCCAAGTTTCATCCATTTAATGTGCGACGCTCTATTTTAGATTAGCAAGCCCAGCACTTTCCCTATGACCCAAACTGTTTCCCCGAGCGAAATCCAAGATTTTTTGGCGAAAACGGCTCCCTTCGACCGGCTCGGCGTCCGGGAGCTGTTTGCAATAGCAGCCAAATGCCAGCTGCTGCGCTACCGCACCGGACAGCCCCTGTTTGAGCGGGAAAAAATGCCGGTCATGGTGGCAATTATCTATGAGGGACAGGCGCGAGTGCTGGGCTATGACCAGCGCACCCAGATGCCGGTCAGCTTGAAACTGGCAGGCCCGGGAGAAATTATCGGCTGGGCCAGCTTGGTGCGGGGCGTGCCAGGGGAAACCGCCATCGCATCCAAAGAAGCAATCGCCATTACCCTGCCGGCGGCAGACTTTTTAGAGTGCCTGGACACGCAACCGAATTTTGGCCAAGCATTTCGGGAGCGGGCCGACTTGAGTGAAGTCTTTGAACTGCTGAGCGCCGAACTGCAGCGGCGAGCGGATGGCACAGCCAATCTCAAAGAGCTAGTTTTGCGAGTCTTGCCAGAGGTCAAGGTGCTGAACTTGCCCCCGGGCCAATTGGAGCTTGCCAAATTGGACACGAACTGGCTGTGGCTAGTTAGCAGCGGGCCTCTGGGAGATTTGCCGGTCGGGAGCCGGCTGTTTCTAGACGAACCAGATCGCTCCGTGTCCGTACCCGGAAAAAGAGGATCTCGGTTGCTGGGTTTGCCGCTCAGCACATTAGAAGCCAACAAGCAAGAGGAAACAGGCAACGGGCAGAGCGCCCCAGCGGCGGAAAGTGCCGGTCAGATCCAGCCCGCTGTCACGCAATTCCAGGAAAACGGTCGCAGTGGGGGGCTAACAGTAATCGACGCGCCGGCGCGAGTTCCCGAACCGCCCCCAGATATAGAGGCAGCGCCGGTGAAATTCCCCTTTGTGCGGGGGAAAGGCCAGATAGGTGCACCAACCGCTTGCTTCGAGATGCTGAGCAAGTATATGGGCGGAACCTTTCGCCGGGACATCATCCGCAAAGTGCTGGACAACCAGCTAAAAACCAAAGGGCAGATTTCCCTGCAAACCTGCGGTGCCGTCGTGGAAATGATGGGCATCCGCGCCCAACTGGTGCAAATCCCAACTGAAGCTGTCGGCAGACTCAAAGCACCGGCACTCGTTCCCTGGGAAGAGAGCTTCGCCATCCTCTACAGTATCAGCGAGCGAGAAATCGTGATGGCGGTGCCGGAGCGGGGCATTATTCGCAAACCTCCCGGAGATTTTGCCGAAAATTGGGGGGAAGTGGCGCAGGTACTGCTGCTGCAGCCCCCCCGAGGCGAGCCAAAAGAAAAGTTCGGCCTCAGCTGGTTTATCCCAGTGATCATTAAATATCGCGGCGTCTTAACCCAAGTCTTTATCGCTTCATTTTTTGTCCAGCTATTCGGGCTGGCCAACCCGATTATCACCCAGGTGATTATTGACAAGGTGCTGGTGCAGCGGAGCATCGAAACTCTGGATGTCCTGGGGGCCTTCATGCTGGGAATGGCCCTGTTTGAAGCGCTGCTCACCTCCTTGCGCACCTATTTGTTTGTGGACACCACCAACCGCATTGACCTCAGTCTGGGTACAGAGGTGATTGACCACTTGCTGAGGCTGCCACTGACCTATTTTGATAACCGGCGGGTGGGCGAACTGGCGGGGCGGATGAACGAGCTCGACAAAATCCGGCAGTTCCTGACCGGCACAGCCCTGACGGTGGTGCTAGACGCCATATTTTCGGTGATCTACATCGTCGTCATGTTTTTTTACAGCTGGGTGCTGTCCCTTGTGGCACTGGCCACGGTGCCCCTATTTGCCATCCTCACCTTGCTGGTGTCCCCAATCGTGCGGGGGCAGCTGCGCCGGCGAGCTGAGCGCTACGCGGATACAGAATCCTATCTGGTGGAAGTCCTCTCCGGGATTCAAACAGTCAAGGCACAGAACATCGAACTGCAATCCCGCTGGAAGTGGCTCGACCGCTACGCGCGATACGTCAGTGCCGGGTTTAAGTCAGTTCTCACCTCCAGCACCGCCAGCTCTGTGAGCGGCTTCTTGCAAAAGCTCTCCGGACTGATGCTGCTTTGGGCGGGAGCCTATCTGGTGTTAAAGAATGAAATGTCCTTGGGGCAGCTGATCGCTTTCCGGATTATTGCCGGCTATGTCACCAGCCCCCTGCTGCGCTTGGTGCAGCTGTGGCAGAACTTCCAAGAAACTGCTCTGTCTATTGAGCGCCTCAGCGACATTCTCGACTCACCCCAAGAAGCGGACGAGGACAACCGCACGAACATCCCTCTGCCGGAAGTTAAAGGCGCGGTGACTTTTGAGGGCGTGTCTTTCCGCTTCACCCAGAGCGGCCCGCTGCAACTGGCCAATGTCAATTTGGAGTTTCCTGTCGGTACGTTTGTTGGCATTGTCGGTCAGAGTGGATCGGGCAAGAGTACCCTGATGAAGTTGCTGCAGCGTCTTTATGAACCTCTGTCGGGCCGGATTAAAATTGATGGCTATGACATTAGTAAAGTAGAGCTGTATTCGCTGCGCCGCCAGATTGGTATGGTGCTGCAAGATACCCTGCTGTTCAACGGCACAGTCCAGGAAAATATTTCCCTGCACAATCCAGAAGCCACTACGGAGGAGATTATCGAGGCGGCGAAAGTAGGAGTGGCCCACGATTTTATTATGGGTCTGCCCAATGGCTACAACACGCTGGTGGGAGAGCGGGGTTCATCTCTGTCCGGGGGGCAGCGCCAGCGGATTGCCATCGCCCGCACAGTCCTGCAAAAACCCAAAATACTCATACTCGATGAAGCGACCAGCGCTCTCGATTATAAATCGGAGCGACTTGTCAGCGAGAATTTAGGGGCTACCTTTAAGGGCACCACGGTCTTTTTCATCACTCACCGGCTGTCCACGGTGAGACATGCCGATGTGATCATTATGATGGATCAGGGTTCTGTGGTTGAGCAGGGCACCCACGACGAATTAATGGCCCTTAAAGGGCTTTACTATTGCCTCTATCAGCAACAGGAGTCACAGCTGTGAAATCCGCACAACCATTCGACCAGCCTGTCAAACCGACAGAAGCTTTCGACCAGCCCGTCATTTTGGAACCGCCAGCTATCTGGGCGCAAATCTTTGTCTGGCTGATTGTTGGCGTCACGACATCTGCCCTGCTTTGGGCCTATTTCGCTAAAATCAATCAAGCCGTTCCTGCAGTCGGCAAGTTGGAACCGGAAGACGCCGCCCAAGAGGTAAGACCTCCCACCGGCGGGGTGGTGCGCGAGGTTCTGGTTAAAGATGGAAACTTTGTTAAAAAAGGCGAAATATTGCTGACGCTTGACCCCACTTCCCCTCAAGCTGATGTGGAGACTCTCCGCAACCAGAGAGAGGCTCTCCTGAGAGAAAATCAATACTACGACAAAGCCCTCAGTGGCGGCACTCCGGTAGGGGCTGGGTCTGACTTAGAATCCCTGTCGCGGGAGCGCAACGCCCTGCAGGCAGAGAATGACGTTTATCAGGCGCTGATTGATGGAATCAACCTGCAAGCACTGGGGACACCGCGAAACTTTAACACTGCCCAACAAACTCTTTGGGAAGCCCACAGAAGGGAATATATCGCTCTGGAGTCAACGGGGCGATTGAAGGTTGAGGAATTGCAAAAACAGTTCGGTCAGGTGCGAGGACAGAAACAAGCTGCACAACAGCAGGTGGAAATCGCCAAGGCACAGTTACCAAGGGCTCGCAGTCAACTGGCAACCGCCCGGGTGCAATTAGAATCGCTCCAGCAACAAAAAGAAAAGCGCGAACAGGTTCTGGCGCTGAATCAGCAGATTTTGGATCAGGTGTCGCCTCTGGTAGAAGACGGGGCGATCTCTAAGCTGCAAAAACAGCGCCAGGAACAAGAAGTCTTGACCCGCCAAGCGGATGTCATGTCTGGGGAATCTCAAATGCTGACCGCGCAAAATGAAATTATTACCCGCGAACGGGAGATTTTAAACAGTCAAAATGATATGAATGCCCGACAAGCTGAGGCGGACAGGCTGGCAGCGGAAGAACAGCGGATAAATGTCGAAATCTACCGGACTGTTGAAGAGTGGAACAGCTCGAAAGCTTCCTGGTTAAGAGATAAACAGGACAAAATTCAAAGCAACAAACAGCGGATCGCACAGCTGGATAACGAAATCAGTCAGAAGAAACTGGAAAACCAAAAGCAGCTGACGCAGCTCAATGGTCAGTTAACTAAGGCTCAGCAAGCACTTCAGTACCAAGAAGTGCGGTCGCCCATCGATGGGTACGTTTTCGATCTCAAAGCGGCACCGGGGTATGTGGCAAGGGAAGTCGAGCAGAATCCTATCCTGAAAATTATTCCGAATCAGACTCTGGTTGCTTCGGTGTACATTCAGAATAAGGATATTGCCCTGGTGAGGGAAGGACAAAAAGTGGATATCAACATTGAAGCTTTCCCCTCAATGGAATTTGGGACGATACAAGGCACCTTGAAATCGATAGGCAAAGATGCTTTGCCACCGACTCAAGAACGCCAATATTATTCTTTCCCTGCCAAAATTGAGCTGGACCGGCAAGCTTTTAAAGTTGATGATGGCCGGGAGGTTAAGTTACAGTCTGGCATGGCAGTTCAGGCTACTGTTAAAATTGGCGACCGGACTGTTATGGATATGTTCCTTGACCGGATGGACCGGAAGATGAAAACTTTGGAGACTGTTAAGTGATATTGTATGGGGCATGCCCCATGCGATGCTCCGCCATGCCCCATGCGATGATCCGCCACACCCAATGCCCAATCCCCAATAAGCGATGAATATTATACCCACTGAAATTCCAGATGTCTTGCTGATTGAGCCGAGGGTGTTTTCAGATGAGCGCGGTTTTTTTTATGAAAGCTTCAACCGGCGGGCTTTTGTTGAGAAAACTGGCTTGAACCTGGAGTTTGTCCAAGACAATCATTCCTGTTCCGCCCAAAATGTCCTGCGGGGATTGCACTACCAGATCCAGCAGCCGCAGGGCAAACTGGTGCGCGTCGCTGTCGGTGAGGTGTTTGACGTTGCTGTGGATATCCGAAACAGCTCGCCCACTTTTGGCCAATGGGTGGGTTTCTCCCTCAGTGCCGAAAACCGCCGCCAGCTATGGATACCCCCCGGATTCGCCCACGGCTTTTTCACGGTTTCGCCCGCCGCTGAGGTGCTCTACAAAACTACCGACTATTACGCTGCGCCCCACGACCGGTGTATTATTTGGAATGACCCTGACCTGGCCATTGACTGGCCCCTAAACGGTGCGGTGCCGGTGCTGTCGCCCAAAGACCAAGCCGGTCAGCCTTTTAAAACAGCGGAAGTGTTTTCATGAATATCCTGATCGCCGGCATCACTGGCCAATTGGGCCAAGAACTGCAGCGGGCCCTCGCCGGTGCCGGCCAGATTACCGGCTGCGGTCGGGACACGCTGGATTTGGCCCAGCCCGACACCATCCGCCGGGTGATGCGCGAAGTCAAGCCTGACCTGATTGTCAATGCCGGTGCTCACACCGCTGTGGACAGAGCTGAGAGCGAACCCGAACTGGCCACGGCTATCAATGCCACCGGCCCGGGTATTTTGGCTGAGGAAGCGCACAAGTTGGGTGCCACCCTGATTCACATCTCGACAGATTATGTATTTGATGGTATAATTAGCCGCCCCTATCTGGAAACTGACCCGACGAATCCGCTGGGGGTGTATGGCAAATCCAAACTGGCCGGTGAGGAGGCGATTCGGGCAGTTGGCGGGCACAGCATTATCCTGAGAACGGCGTGGGTTTATGGCGCATTTGGCAAGAGCAATTTCGTGAAAACCATGCTGCGTCTGGGTGCGGAACGCCAAGAACTCCGGGTGGTGACAGATCAGGTGGGCAGCCCGACTTGGACAGGGGATCTGGCCGGTGCCATAGCGCAACTGATTTCGCGGATCAGTCCAGAGATTGCCGGCACCTATCACTACACCAACAGTGGCGTCGCCAGCTGGTACGACTTTGCTGTGGCCATTTTTGAAGAAGCCGGTGCGCTCAGCTTTCCGCTAAAGGTGGAGCGGGTGATTCCGATTAGCACAGCTGAGTACCCGACACCGGCTCGCCGGCCCGCCTATTCTGTGCTATCCTGTGCCAAAATAACTGCAGTTCTGGGAACCTATCCCCCCCACTGGCGAAGCGGACTCAGGAAAATGCTGGCAGACCTAAAAGCGATTAGCTACTAGCAATTCCTATCTTTTAATCTGGTTGTCTCTTAAAAGTCGGCGGAGCCGACAGAACGGCGTTCCCAGCCTAGCAGCTGGGAACGAGGTAAGGGTGGCTGGGAACGAGGTAAAACTCCCCCTCCCCGTACACGGGGAGGGGGTTGGGGGGTGGGGTTCATCCCCTTAATATGCAAAGCAAAATTTACTGTGATAGCGAAGAAGAGGCGCAACTGTGAGCGGCTACCGGGTGGCAGCATATATCACGGCTTATGAACAGCCAAAAGCTATTGAAACCTGTGTGGCTGCTATACAAAACCAGTCCATTAAGGTGGAAAAAATTTTTATCCTCGATAACTCTCGCCGCCATCCCATCTCTTGGGCAGACAGGGAAAAAATCTGGGTTGAATATCGCCCGGAAAACATAGGAGTTTCTGGGGGGTTGCGGAGGGGGTTGGAATGGGCGATTGAGAAAGGCTATGATTTTTTGTGGGCGTTTGACCAGGACAGCGTGCCCGCTGATAATTGCCTGGATATGCTTTTAAAAACATATAAACTTCAATATAAACAGGATTGCCAGATTGGGATTGTGGGGCCGACAGCGATTGACCCCCGGACAAATTGGGTGATTGAGGGTTCAGTTTTCCAGCGCGACGCTTTCCTCCCCCGCCACCCCCCCAGCTCAACTGAGCCTTATGAATGCGACGCGCCGATTACGTCGGGTTCCCTAATCAGCCTGAAGGCGGCTCAAATGATTTCGCCGCCGAGGGATGATTTATTTATTGATGGGATTGATATGGATTACGGACTGCGCCTGAAGCTGAAGGGGTTTCGCAACCTGATAGTGCCGGATGCCATTCTTTACCATCAATTTGGAAATCCCATAAGAGGGCGCTTTTTTCAAAGAGACATTTTTTTGCAAAAGTACCCGCCACTGAGGCACTACTATATTTGCCGCAACCACACCTATCTGGCAATTCATTACGCTCGGGGATGGCATCGCGCCAGCAGCGTTTTGCGACGGCTCAAATATATGGCGCACACGATGATTTTGGTCGGGCTGTACGATCCGGAACCAAAAAGTCTCAAGCTGTGGGCTTGCCTGACCGGCACGTTTCATGGTATATTCGGGAGGTTGGGCAAGATTTGGCAATAGAAGAGTCTGACGGCGGCAGTGCGGGCACTGCCGGCGCGTACAATTGAACAGCAAACAGGTAAGAACTACAAGCTTATGAAAGCCCTGATTCTGTCCGGCGGGAAAGGCACACGCCTGCGCCCCTTGACCTATACGGGTGCCAAACAGCTGGTGCCGGTGGCCAACAAGCCGATCCTGTGGTACGGGATTGAAAGCATTGTCGCTAGCGGGATACGGGAGATTGGGATTATCATCAGTCCGGAAACCGGCTTTGAGGTGAAGGCCACAACCGGCAGCGGGGAGCGTTTCGGTGCCAGCATTACCTATATCCTCCAGCAGTCACCTGCCGGTCTGGCCCACGCCGTGAAAGTGGCCCAGCCCTTCTTGGGGGATTCTCCGTTCATTATGTATTTGGGGGACAACATAATTGAGAGTGAGTTGCAGCCATTTTTGGAGAGTTTTAAGCAGCAGCAGCTGGACGGGCTAATTATGCTGCGGCGGGTTCCCAATCCCAGCGCCTTCGGGGTGGCCAAATTGGACGCTAGCGGTCGGGTTTTGCAGCTGGTGGAAAAACCTAAAGATCCTCCCTCGAATCTGGCACTGGTGGGGATTTATTTCTTTTCGAGGGCCATCCACGAGGCGATTGCCGAGATCCAGCCCTCTCTCCGTGGGGAATTGGAGATTACAGACGCCATTCAGCGCCTGATCGACGCGCAAAAAAAAGTAGAAGCCTGTACGCTAGAAGGATGGTGGCTGGATACCGGGAAAAAAGATGACCTCCTGGAAGCGAATCGGATTATTCTGGACACGAGGCTGACGGCTTCAGTGCGGGGGGAAGTGGACGACCGGAGTCAAATCATTGGGCGGGTGGAAATCGGTGCCGGCACCCGAGTCATCAATAGCTCAATTCGAGGCCCAGTGATTATCGGCAGCGACTGCTATCTGGAAAACTGCTTTATTGGCCCTTACAGCAGCATCGCCGATCGTGTTACCCTTGTCGAAGCCGACCTGGAGCACAGCGTAATTTTGCAGGGCGCTAAAATTGCCGGTATTCAGCAGCGGATTGTGGATAGCGTGATTGGGCGCAGGGCTCAGCTGGGTGTCGCGCCCCAGCGGCCAAAAGCGGTTCGTTTTATGATTGGCGATGACTGCCAAATTGAACTGGTGTGATTTACTTTATTACTGTCAATTATTATTCCACTAACTTAATTTCTAAATTAATCAGCTCCATCAAAAGAGATGGGGAAATCTCTTACCGGATTCTAATTGTAAATAATTCTTTTGAGGATTATTTCATTTATGATTTAAAGGATGAGCGGGTATTTATTATCAATGCGGAAGAGAATCTGGGCTATGGCAGAGCCTGCAATATAGGATTGAACTGGGTTTACGAGCAAGACCCCGAGGCCACGGTATGGATAATCAATCCAGATACTTGCTTGGAGGAAAATTCTCTAAAACAAGCTGCCCATTTCTTTGAGGATAAGCCAGAGATTTCTGTTGTGGGCACCACAATTTACGATCCGAACGGTGAGGTTTGGTTTGCCAGTGGCGAATTTGTGCGGAAAAATGGTACTATCATTGGCACTGACCAGCGGCTGCCGGCATCCCTGCCCTACATGAAGGCAGACTGGGTGTCGGGCTGCAGTATGCTGATTAACCTGAAACGCTTTCCAGATCGGTGCCCTCAGTTCGATCCAGATTACTTTTTGTACTATGAGGACTTTGATTTTTGCCAGCGCTATGCCCGCCAGGGGCATATCATCGGAGTGACTCGTAAAATTGGGGTGATTCAGCAGCCCTCTTCAATGACCAATCGCCACCTGGATTTAAAGCTGCAACACAGCATTTGCAGTTACCTGATCGCTCTGGAAAAACATACGAGTCGCTTCGTGTTATTATACCGGCTGGTGCTGACATTTTTCTCGGCGCTAGTGTCTGTACCTGCCAATCGCAAGGAGGCGATTAACAAACTCAAAGGGGTGTTCATGTATTGCCAGCGAGTGGTGCGGCGGCTGAGAGCGCCAGTCACGAGAAATTTCTCGTGACTGATTCCTGCTGATGCCTGAAATATAGCGCCTCTAAATCCTTCGTGTAATTTTCAGAACCCCGGTTTCGTAGGGGCGGGCCACCCAAGGAGACCGCCCTCTTCCGGGGTTCTGGGCCAAGAGCGGTTGCGCAAATCATTTAGAACTGCTATAGCAGTATTCACGCTCGGTTATGACATTAATGGCATGGCGCATGGGGCTCATGCGCATGGGGCTCATGCGCATAGGAAAGACTCACAGATGCATGCGTTCTGGCCATCTGGCCATGCATGCGTTCTGGCCATGCATGCGTTCTGGCCCATGTCCGCGCCCTAAGTGGCTAGTGCTTTATATCTGAAGTGTTAGGTGTTAGGTGTTAGGTGGCAGGTGTTAGGTGGCAGGTGTTAGGTGTTAGGTGGTAAACTTAACAGCTGAAACCTGTAACCCTCACGCCGCAGGTGTTATAGCAATAGACAGCTCAGTAATGGACACGCTTGATACGAAATATAGGCGTAGGGCAGGCGTTCCCTCAGTACGCGCCGCGCAAGCGTTCCGCCTGCCCTAAAGGTCTCGCTTGACAGGCGAGACGCCTGTCCTACGTCCGTTCCCGTGCGTGGCTAGTGCTAGATAGCGGTTTTCAGTTGGATGAAGTACACGCCAGAAACCCGGTTTCGCCAAAGTTACCGGGTTTCTCAGTACCTCACTGATACGAAAACCGCTCTAGGTGTTATCCGCATTCGTGACTGATGACTGGCAAACTCCCTCAATCCTTACCCTGTGATTTATTTTATCACTGTCAACTATTACTCAGCTGATCTAATTGCCAATCTATTAAAATCCATTCAAGCCGCCGGCGCAACGTCCTGCAAATTCCTAGTCGTAAATAACTCCCCAGACGACAGACGGATTTATGACTTAGAGAAGGACTCTGCGCTGATTTTAGATGCCGGCAGTAACTTAGGGTTTGGGGCGGCTTGCAACTGGGGACTCAACTGGGTTTACCGGCAAGATTCCCGGGCAGTTGTTTGGATTATAAACCCAGACACCCTGGTGCGGGAAGACTCCCTGCAGAAAGTTCAAGGCTTTTTTGAGACTCACCCTGAACTTTCAATAGTGGGAACGACTGTCTGTACGCCGAACGGGAAGATTTGGTTTGCTGGGGGTCGATTTGTGCCAGAAACGGGGGCGATGCTTAACGAAGATAGATTGAGTGACAGTCCGGATGTTGCGTGGGTTCGCAGTGACTGGGTGACAGGTTGTAGCCTCTTAATAAACTTTAGTAAGTTTGACAGCTGCCCGCAGTTCGATACGGATTACTTTCTTTATTACGAAGACTTTGATTTTTGCCAGCGCTATGCTAAGCAGGGGCATTTAATTGGGATGACAAGCCAAATGGGTGTGGTGCACTATCCCTCTTCGGTAGCCAACCGAAATTTGTTTACAAAGTTTAAATACAGTACCTGCGGGTATTTACTAGCAATGGAAAGGTATGCTGCTAAGTCCGCCTTTATAATGAGATTCATCCGCCTGAGCGGTCACGCACTGTTGTTGCTGTGCGTGCGACCCCAAGTGGGGATTGGTAAACTGGCAGGCGTGGCAATCTATTTGAAGCGAGTCATCCAACGTTGTTGAACTCATTACTGATTAATCTGTCTTTTCTGATTCCTGAACCGACCGGGCTGGCCACCTATGCCACCAATCTCTTCCCGCACCTTCAGGCTCTCAATCCGACGCTATTGGTGGGCCAACCTATTGCCAGCTATACTTGCTACCCAGTTCCGCCGAATTTAACCGCCGCTCAAGGCAGGCGAGGGCATATGGCCAGACTGATGTGGACTCAGCTGCAACTGCCTAAAATTTATCGCCAGCTTTCCTCCCGCCTGCTGTTCTCCCCAATCCCGGAAGCGCCAGTAATGTCTGAATGCCGGTATGTCGTGACGGTGCATGACCTGATCCCGCTGCGCTTTCCCAGATGGCTGTCTCCCCTGACCCCTTACCACAGGTACTATCTTCCTAGGGTTTTAGCCGCTGCCGAGCATATTATCTGCGACTCAGTGGCAACAGCGCAGGATGTCACGGACTTTTTGCAAATTCCAGCGAGCAAAGTAACGCCGGTTCTCTTGGCGCATGACGCCAGTCACTTTCGCTTTCTGGATTTGCCTGGGAGCAATTATTTTCTGTACATCGGACGCCATGACCCGTATAAAAATCTCTACCGAGTGATTGAGGCATTCGCTGCTTTGCCCAACAGGTCGGATTTTGAGCTGTGGGTAGCGGGGACAGCCGACCGGCGCTACACGCCGCAGCTTGTGGCCCAAGCAGAAGAGCTGGGTGTGGGCAGTTTGGTGAAATTCCCGGGCTACGTTCCTTACGAAAAGCTGCCGGTGCTTCTCAATCAGGCAATCGCGCTTGTTTTCCCCAGTCTTTGGGAAGGATTTGGGCTGCCGGTGCTGGAAGCGATGGCCTGCGGGACGCCGGTGATTGCCTCGAACCGGTCGTCGCTGCCAGAGGTTGCCGGTGATGCCGCTATTTTAGTCGATCCCTACAGTGTGGGAAAAATTACCGAGGCGATGCAGGCAGTGGCCAGCAGTGCGGGGTTGCGCTCCCGCCTGCGGGAACTGGGTCTGGCCAGAGCGAGTCGATTCAGCTGGGCAAAAACTGGCCAGAAGACGGCTGAAATCCTGCAACGATACCTTTAGAGCCGTTTTTCGCCACTGTGCCAGTCCGGGCTCTTGTCTGTCCGGATTGCACGGAAGCGCACCGTTAAGTGGGATTGTTCTGGGAAATGCTATCCGATACATTTTTGCGTGCCAACCTTTAACAGTTGCCAACAAATACATAAGCTGAGAGATTCTCTCAACCAAGGTGTATCAACCAATGCCCACAGGAAAATCCCGCGAGCACAACAGCCAAGTTCATGATATTGGCCACCTTCTTTTAAGAAGAAGTCACTTGAACTAGCTTGAAGGCCACTCATCCCTAGGTTTCAGGCTTTGTGGCAATTTCCGGGACAGCCACAAAGCCTTTGGTTCTCAGGTCTAGGTGACTGTCTTGAGCTTTAGGGCGCAGCCACCCGCCTTTGGTTTTCAGGTTCGGGTCACTGTCTTGAGTAAAGTATAGCATAGATTGGAAGATGGAACGCAAATCACTTGCTGTGGCCAACCTCCACTTGCAGTGTGCGATCTCTGGAGTAAGCTACCCTTGTTCTAGAAGTCGGAGGCGGGTTCGCGGCAAGTCTGGAGCTGACCTGCTCAAGCTCCTAGAAGGTTAAAGCCGGTGCGTTCAGGAGTTGATTGCTAGATAGCCGCACGACCGCACCGGCCACGGGCAAACATTACCCAGTGCAGCAGTGCCAGCCCGTCTGATAAAAGAGAGCCAAAGCTGGGAACTGCACTTCTTGCCGCTGGAGAAATAAACAAATAGCGCTGGCAACCGGTGGTAATATCGCACCGGCTTGCAGCTCTAAGAGCTTTTGTGTGAGGAGTGAATCAAACATGGTACTAATACCTGCTCGAACTCAGGAACAAGCCCAGCTCAACCCGACCCTTTCTTTGACAGAGGGTTCGGCACCACCGGCAAACCGGACGAATATCAATCCAGCTTGGAACGCCATCGGGCTGCCAGCGACGCCCCTATTTGGGACAGACGGGATTCGCGGGCGTGTGGGAGATATCCTCAGCGCCCCCTTGGCGATGCAAGTTGGTTTCTGGGCGGGCCTGGTACTCAAGGCGCAAGCCCCCAATCCGGGCCCGATTATTGTGGGCCAGGACTCAAGAAACTCCAGCGACATGCTGGCGATGGCCATAGGAGCCGGTCTGACTTCAGCTGGGCTGGAGGTCTGGAACTTGGGGCTGTGCCCGACTCCCTGCGTTGCCTATCTCACGAGTATTTCCGGGGCTGTCGGCGGGGTGATGATCTCGGCTTCCCACAATCCGCCAGAAGATAACGGGATTAAGTTTTTCGGGCCCGACGGCACTAAGCTGCCGGCGTCGCTGCAACAGCAGATTGAAGCGGGCTTGCGGGGGACAGGCAATTTCGCACCGGCACCGGGCAGTTGGGGGCACCAGTACCACCGGCCTGAATTGGTGAGCGATTACGCGGATATTCTCTGGCGTCCCCTGCTGCCTCAGGTCAGCCTGCGGGGGATGCGCGTCGTTCTGGACTTGGCTTGGGGCGCTGCAGTCTATCTGGCACCGGCGATGTTCAGGGCAATGGGAGCGGAGACGATCTGCTTGCACGACCGGCCCGATGGCAACCGGATTAATGTTGGCTGCGGTTCCACCCATCTCGATCCGCTGCGCGCTGCAGTCAGAGAACACGCCGCCGATCTGGGATTTGCCTTTGATGGCGATGCCGACCGGGTTTTGGCTGTGGATGGATCGGGCAGGATGGTGGATGGCGATTACATTCTCTACCTGTGGGGCAAGACGCTCAAAGAGTGCCAGCAATTGCCCCGCGATCTGATTGTGGCCACCGTGATGGCCAACTTGGGGTTTGAGAGCGCGTGGAAACAGCTGGGTGGCCAGCTGGTGCGGACGCAGGTGGGCGACCAGTACGTGCAAGCGGAAATGCTGCGCACAGGGGGAATGCTGGGCGGGGAGCAATCTGGCCACATTCTCTGCCGGCACTACGGGATCACCGGCGACGGGCTGCTGACGGCGCTGCACTTGGCCTCACTGGTGCGGCAGGGCGGCGTCTCCCTGGCAGAACTGGTGGATGGCAGCTTCCAAACCTATCCCCAACTGCTGCGCAATGTGCGCGTGGAAGACCGGCAGCGCCGGCTTAACTGGCAAAATTGCTCTCAACTGCAAGCGGCAATCGCCCGAGCGGAAGCCGATATGGGCGACCAGGGACGGATTTTGGTGCGAGCTTCGGGCACTGAACCGCTGATCCGCGTCATGGTAGAAGCCGCCAGCGCTGAACTGGCCAACTACTGGACAGAAAATCTCGTGCGAACGGTTGAGCAATATATATAGCGGTTTTCATCGAGCGTGAGGTACTGAGAAACCCGGTAACTTTGGCGAAACCGGGTTTCTGGCACCTGCTTCATCCAACTGAAAACCGCTATAGTGGCGTGAGTTTTGGCTTTTAAGGCCACCTATCCCACTCAATTTTTTGCAATTAACTTGCCATATTAATTTATATTAATAGGATAAAAGCTATATTGAAAAAGGAGATAGGGACAAGGCGCAAATTTTACAACAAGCAGATTAAGAGCAGAAAGGCATAAACCGCCACAGAGGCAAGCTCCGTCTGGCAGCGGTGGGCTGACTGCAGGGCAGAGGCCAAGAGGACAAGAGAGGTGGTGAGGAGAGGTGGGCCCACCAGAAACCGCGCCTGCCAGAAACCAGGTTTCTGAAAGAAACCTGGTTTCTTAATATTCGGTTTATTTTGAGCCGGCGCAACTTTAATGGTTTTGCATCTAAAATCGATGTGGGGGCTGCTCGCTGAAAGCTCAAAACTTCTCTCATGCCCAAAAGTAAGCCGAAATCAAAGCGGAAATCTAAGAAAGGCAAAGCGCAACCCAGCAGTGACAAGCCACCTCTGAGTAAGAAGGAGGAACAAGCGCAAAAGCGCCAAGCGGCGCGGCAGCGTCAAGAACTGTTTAAGGTGCTCACTCCGGTGGCGGTGGCGGCGGCAGTGATTGGCCTGTTGCTTTTTGCCGTCAAAGGGCCCGTGCTTGGCGTTGCCGGTGGGGGCGGCTTGCTGGTGCTGGTACTTTCTTTCAAATATCCCCGGCAGGCTCTGTGGTTTTTCCTCATCTACATGCCCTTCTCTGGCACAATCACCTACAGCATTGGCAAGGGGAACGCACTGTTCCAGCTGGCTAAAGATGGTTTCTACTTTCCGGCACTGATCGCACTGGTTCAAGAGTGGAAACGGCGGCGGCTGCCTTTTATGGTTAACAAACAGCTGGTGACGCCGCTGATGATTTTGCTGACAGTCTCTGTGCTGACTATACTGTTAGTTAACGGCTCGCAGCAGTTCGCTGCCGCCTGCAGCAGTCTGCCCAATGGCGGCAGGGGTATGCTGTGCCGGGACGGCATGCCCATCCCTCTGGGAATTTTGGGCCTGAAAGTTTTCATGGGATACATTCCCCTGATTAGTTGCGGTTACCATCTGATCCGGGATAAAAAGGAGTTCCTCTTCCTGACTCGCCTGCACGTGGTTCTGGCCCTGATCTGCTGCGGGCTTGGTTTTGTCCAGTACCTGTTCCTGGTGACGGGCCGGTGTGTGGGCACCCGAAATCTTACAGGTGACGATCTGTTTAAGGCTACCCTAGATGCTCGGTGTCTTATAGGCGGCTCTCTCGTCTACAGCCCTCAGGTCGGTATGATCCGTTTGCCGGGGACGTTTGTCGCTCCCTGGCAGTGGGCCTGGTTTCTGATTTCCAACACGTTTTTTACTTTTGCCGCTGCTTTCAGCGATCCGTCACTGTTATGGCAGATTGCCGGTTTTGCCGGTCTGGTATCGGTGTTTGTCAATGCTGTGATCTCCGGTCAAAGAATCGCTCTCGCCCTCGTGCCGGTATTTGTGGTTATCTTGCTGGTCCTCACCGGCCAAATTGCCAACTTGAAACGGTTTCTGCCGATTGCGGGGGGACTTGGGGGTCTGGGGGCGATTGCTATGGCCATGTTCCCCCAAGTGATTGCAGAGCGAGTTCAGAGCTTTATCGATCGCTGGAATGCTTCACCCCCGACGGAGTTTATTGCCAATCAAGCGGAGTTTACCTCGGATGCGGTGGGATTGCTGGGGAAAGGCTTGGGGCGAGCCACAAACTCGGCTCGCATCTTTGGCAAAACCAAACTGATCGAAACCTGGTTTCCTAAAGTCCTCTATGAACTGGGGCCGATTGGACTGCTGGCGTTTTTGTTTTTTGTGACAGTCCTGACGGTGGTTACTTTCAAGGTTTACCGCTCGGTAAAAGACAAGAGTTTGCGAAGCTATGGAGCCTGTTTTTGGGTGTTTATCTTATTTATTAGCTACAACACCTACTATTACCCCCTAGATGTAGACCCGGTGTCTGTCTATTACTGGCTTTTTGCTGGAGTGATTTTCAAATTGCCAGAACTTGACCGGCTGGAGCGAGAAAAACTCCTGGAGGCAGAGCCAGTCACGCTGCCAGCTAAGAAGAAAAAACCTAGGTGATCTTTTTGGGGCTGCCGGATTTAGAATCCCAAATCTCCAATCCCAAATCCCCAATCCCAAATCCCCAATCCCAAATCCCAAATCCCAAATCCCAAATGGTAAAGCCTTTGATTTCCGTGATTGTACCCACCTATGGGCGCGAGCAGCCCCTGCGGGACACTCTAGCTGATGTCCTGAAGCAGGACTACCCGAAATTTGAAGTGCTTGTCGTCGATCAAACCGCCAACCACGAGCCCGAAACTCAAGCTTACTTGGATGAACTGGCAGCGGCTGGTAAAATACAGCTGTTCCGGGTTGACTGGGCGAGTTTGCCCGGTGCCCGCAACTTTGCGGTGCGCCGAGCGGCGGGTGAAATTATCCTATTTATTGACGATGACGTTCAGCTCCCTGCGGGCTTTCTAGAAGCTCACGCCCGGAACTATATGGAAAAACCGGCAGTGGGCGCGGTGGCGGGACGGGTATTCGACCGCATGAAACTCGCTGATTCTAAGGGTGAGCTGACCATCGACTATCTCCCCCCAGAAGCGATGGACCCAGCACTGGCCTGGTACTATATTGACTTGGTGCATACGGTGAAACCCCAGCAAGTGATATCAGCCAGAGGCTGCAATATGTCTTTTCGCCGAGAGGTTTTTACCAAGTACGGGCTGGGATTTGACGAGCGGTTCAAGGGCAGTGCGGTGCGGGAAGAGTCCGATTTTTGCCTGCAGTTCCGCAAAACCGGCTACCAGATATGGTACGATCCACAAGCCTATCTCATTCACCTGGGCGAGGAAACCGGCGGCTGCCACGACATCAGCACCCGCTCGCCGGAATATCAGATTAACCTCTATCACAATCACTTTGTCATGGGGTTCAAAAACTTGACCCCCCTCCAGTGCGTGCGTTTTTTTGCCCGCTTGTTCGACTGTCAGGTGCTGGGGCACCCGCCCTGCAACAAAAGTGGCTCCCCACTCAAAACTTTGGTGCGATCGGGGTTCTACACGATAGGCTTTGCGAAAGCTGTCGCTACTGGGGTACAATCTGCTTGGGACAACGGCCAGATTTACAGCCGGGAAGACGGCGTGAAAATTTCCCCTTTATAGCGGTTTTCATATTCCTGAGGTACTGAATGAGAAACCCGGTTTCTTAAAGAAACCGGGTTTCAGAGGCGCACTCCATCCAACAGAAACCCGCTATATTGTTTAAAAGGATTGGGTTGGGAACGTTTGAAATAAGGTTGAGATGAGAATTCTAGTCGCTAGCCACACTTATATCGTTGACCTCAACCGCGAAAAGCTGCGGGCTTTGGCTGTTGCCGAACCGGGCATTGAGGTGACAGTTGTGGTGCCGAGCAGGTGGAAACCGGGCGGCGTGCAAAACAAAACGGTTGAAACACAATTCCTCCAGGAAGGCTCCTTTCAAGTCGTGCCGGTGTCCAATTTCAGCCAGAACAATCAAGGATTGCTCACCTTCGGGGCGGATCTCATCGGGTTGCTGCGCCGGTTTCGCCCACAAATTATCCAGGTCGAACAGGGTTCGAGATCCCTGGCCTACGCCCAGCTGATTGCGCTCAACCGGCTGCTGGGGCTGAAAGCCAAAACTCTGTTCTTTACCTGGTGGAACC
>Ga0185317_100223_pt1 | contig 18099 bp, 12 predicted proteins | sample DevilsHole_FD_128020 | JGI IMG/M metagenome (GOLD analysis project Ga0185317, IMG submission 128020) | Groundwater microbial communities from Devils Hole, Nevada to study Microbial Dark Matter (Phase II) - Devils Hole (SPADES assembly)... | ecosystem: Environmental > Aquatic > Deep subsurface >...
AGCGCCGGCTTTGCCAGTAAGCCCAAATTACCTTGTGCCGGTAGCAAAACAGGCGCATGCAGTCAAAGTATATTTTTGGCATGTTCTGCCGAATTTCCCCGATGTCCTCACCGGCTGGAAACAGGAAAATCAGAACGTGCTGGTTTTCTTGGCTGAACTCCTCCCAACCGGCACTCCAGTCTGCGGGAAAGCGCCACAGTTCAAAGACGCGGGCACCCATAAAGTCCGCCGCCCCTTGGAAATCTCTCTTCCAAGACTCCCCTACCAATTGAGTGTAGCACGCTTTGGCGGTTTCTTCCACATCTTGATTTTCTGAGGCGAGTTGCGCCCAAAACAGCCAAGTTTGTCCCAGGGTTCCTCGCTTGCCGGCTTGCAGTTCTTTTTCTTGCGTGCCGTTGATGCGAGAGACTATAATTTGTTTGAGGTTGCCAACAGTTCCATCCACCGGCTGCTTTGCCAAGTTGGGTGTTTTTTTAGACGGATCTGCGTATTTGCCAGAACAGTCGGCTTGCAGGGCGTAGGTGTCTCCTAGCTGGACGGGGAAAAAATGGCCATCGTAGGGAGGTTCAAACTCCTCAATATTGTGAGGATTTTGAGTTTCAAGCAAGCGGACATAATCGGCTTCCGGTTTCTCAGCTTTGCCTAATTCTTCCAGCCGGCTGTCATCTATCTGGGGGTATATTTTCTCCCAAAAGTCCTTGCGCTTGCCCTTTATTATAGCAGGACTTTGCCCCAAGCCCTCTCGCAAGTCATAGAGAAATAAATCGAGGGTGGGGTAAATCAGATCGCCGGCACTCATAAGACAAGATCCCCGAAAGCGGCAATGATTTGCAGGACTTTTTCCCGGTTATTGGGGTTGCTGAATGTCGCCTTTGCCGTTTGGGTGAGGGTTTCATCATCCATCCTGTCAATGGCATCAACCTGATTGCTGATTTCGGCGTTTCGCCTTTCGGCTCTCTCATCAATTTCGGCAGGAAGCCCTTTATTGCGCTCGGCGGCGGGAGTGTGTAAAATATCGCAAGCCTCCAGGTAGGCTTCCCCCAGATAAGCCTCGCCGAGGTTATCCAGGGTGCCCAAATTAGAGGAGATGTCCTCGCTAATCGCTTTCAGTTGGGCTTGTAACTCCTCTGGGAGCGGGGATGTTTGCTGGGCGAGGGCTATCAAAAAGGCTTTGAGGGTAATCCTCTGGGAGGAATTCATCGAAATCTACCTGCTATCGTGAGAGCAGCCCAGTAGTAGGGATGCTCAAAAAGTTTGCCGTCTTGTTCTTCCAGTTTAGCAAATCGCCGCAACTCCCGTTTGAGGGTGGGGCGAACCGTGTCCTCATTTGGGGGCAGTTTTGCCAGAGCCGCCTTATAGAGCCGGCTGAGTTTTTTGGACGTCAGCTGCTTTAACCATTTTACCGCATTTGCGCGGGCGACTGCTTGCGATTTGCCTTTTTTCAGCTGCCGGTAGAACTGGATCGTCATTAGGGCGCTGGCGTCGGATTGCACTACCCAGAGGTTGGTGAGCGCACCGGCTGCACCGGCTCGCAGAAAGCCACTCACCAATCCCACATATTCGGCGGTGATGGTTTCGTTGCCGGTGAGGGCGGTTTCGCAAGCAGAAAGGCTGATAAGCTCGTAGCCATCCAGGTTAATAGACAGTATATCCTTAACGGTGAGTTTCTCCTCGCCGGCGAGGGGTAAGTAAGAAAAGGCGGGATTGCTGATATTGGCTACGCCATGCCCGGTAAAATGAAAGGTGCGGTGAGGCTGTTGGAGGCACTCTTTGAGGGTTTTGTTTGTGACTTGCTTTCCAGAAATGCGGGTAATGCTGGTGGGGGGAAACATCTGGGCGATGGCGGCGGATTCCACATCGGCGAGGGGCAAATCAGGAAACCCTTTACTGTCGGGAGTTTCCGCACTGAGGAGAATTTTTTCCGGGTTGGGGGGTGAGGGGAATGCCTGCGCGGCGCTCAACATCTTCCCTATTTGTGCGCTGGGGAGGCGGGTGAGGGTGAGCTGATCTGGGAACAGGTATTCCAGAGGTAAGAGGTGCAAGTCGCGGTGGGGGATGAGAATCAGTTGAGGGATGCCGGCGACTTGTTCTAAAATTGCCGGCATGTCGAGGATTTCCCCCAGGCGCTGCAGTCTTTCCTCCATTCCAGCGTACCAGGGATGGCTTTTCTTGTCGCTTTCCCCCGCTGCGTCTTTCTCCTTCAGATTGCGATAGTCCTGATATTGCTCATTCCACTCTTTCACCCAGGCTTCAAATTCCTGAAGGCGAGTCTGGAAAAGAACCTCACCCCCTAGCCCCCTCTCCGCTTGCGGAGAGGGGGAAGAAGAGAGGGGAGAAGCTGGTTCGGTGGGGCTGTCGGGGGTGGCTCCCAGCACAATCGGTTCTGGGGCGCTGTGTTTGATAATAAAGGTGTGGAGTGCGACTGGGCTTTGGTGCCAGTAAATGGCTGCAGTGGAGGGATTCAGGAGTTGCTGGATGTCATCCCAGCTGGCGGTGGGGATATCCTCGCTCCAGGCATATAGCAGCCAAGTCAAACAGGCATTTTTGCCTTGTTCTGCCAATTCCCAGGCTCGCACCGGCTCCCCATTTCGCACGCACTCGTCAACCGTCAACTGCTGAAAGCCGGCAAATTTGAGCGCCAGCTGCTTTTTCTTCCAGTCAGAGCGTTTTGGCTCGGCTAGCAACCGCCGCAACAATTCTTTGGCGTGCCGGTGCAATTCATCGGCTTGCTCCGTTTCCCCCAACCACCGCAATACGCGCATCAGATTGTCTAACACGTCTAGATGCGCTTCGGGAAAAGCGGTTTCGGTGAGGGTTTCCAGTGCTGTGTAGTAGCTGTTGAGGGCTTTGTTCCAGTAGTGCCGCTGTCTGGCATTCCTGCGCCCTTGGAAATAGTGGGTGTCGCCGATATGCCGGTGCAATTGTCCCCAGCCTTCCGGGTGGGTGTCTCGGTGGCAATGTTTCAACCCTTCTTCATAGCTCGCCAATTTCCCCTCATAGCCGCGCCGGTTTAATTCGGGATTTTCCCTGGCTAAGGGAGAGGTTGCTAGCAGGGGATTTAGCCGCCCCTGTAGGGGAGAAATAGATTGTCCTGCTGCAATGCCTCGGCTCCCCCATACTTGCCAATAGTCCCGTTTAATAGAAAGAGCCGCGTCAAAAGAATCGATTGCCGGCTCGAACTGTCCTAACTCAAACTGCGCTCTGCCCCGGTTGTTCAAAGCTGCGTGGTAGTCTGGTTTAATAGCGAGGGCTTGGTTAAAAGAAGCAATTGCCGGCTCGAACTGTCCTAACTCAAGCTGCGCTGCGCCCCGGTTGTTCAAAGCTTCGGGGAAGTCTGGTTTAATAGCGAGGGCTTGGTTATAAGAGGCGATTGCCGGCTCGAACTGTCCTAACTTATGCTGCGCTACGCCCCGGTATAACAAAGCTGCGTGGTAGTCTGGTTTAATAGCGAGGGCTTGGTTAAAAGAAGCAATTGCCGGCTCGAACTGTCCTAACTCAGCCTGCGTATAGCCCCGGTTGTACCAAGCTGGGAGGTAGTCTGGTTTAATAGCGAGGGCTTGGTTATAAGAAGCGATTGCCAGCTCGAACTGCCCTAACTTAAACTGCGCATCGCCCCGGCCTCCCAAAGCTTCGTGGTCGTCTGGTTTAATAGCGAGGGCTTGATTAAAAGAAGCGATAGCAGCTTCAAAATCCCCTGTCATGAGTTGCTGATAGCCTCGCTCCCACCACGCCTCAGCCTCCCGATTACCTCCCCCCTCTAACCCATTCCCAACAAACACCGCCTCAATAATCTCCCAAACCTCATCTTCCACCGGCACCTTTGCCAACAGCCGGCTTCCCAAATCCCGCGCCACCTCACCCAACTCCCCACCGGCAATTTCCCCCAGCCGCGCCATGCGCCGCGCCAAATCCCGCTCCGCCACATCCGCAGCCAGTAACCTTTCCCCATAATTCCGCAGCCACTCCACCCACAGCTGCAAAATAGCGCGATGCTGCAAATCCTCCAGAAACGCCAGCACCGGCTCATCTCCCAGCGACACCCGTTCCAGCAGCGAGCCAAACAGGAACTCCCACTCCCCTTCCGCCAGGGGCTCAGCATTTTTTGCCAGACGCTGCTTGCCAAACTCGCCGGCAATCTCGCCAAATTTCCCGCAGCCAATTTCCCCCAACCGCACCATGCGCCGCGCCAATTCGTGATTCGGCTGGGGGGAAGCGAGCAGCTTATCCCTGCCAAAGCGCTGCAGCCAATTGGCGAACCAGCTGTCATCAGAGCGGTTTCCCAAGTGCTCGCGCACCCGCGCCCCATCCCAACCGTCACCCACGCCATCCATCAGCTGCATGAACAGACTTTCATAGGCGGTGTCGCTGAGGGTTGGCATAGCCGGTGGCGGGGGTGCCGGTGCCGGTTTCCCTTTTGCGAAAAGCCCAGCCACCCACTGCCATAACCTTTTCAGCCACTGCCCAACTTGCCGCAACATCTGCCGCACCTAATGCCTCACGTTTCTCCTATTTTGCCTTAGGCGTGCCGGTTCTGTCAAGGGGTTTGGGGAGCCTCCCGTTTCTGCCGTGCCGGTGGGCTGCTGGCGATTGAAAGATGGTGTGGTTTGGTTCCTGGCGATTGGAAAGAGACTGTTGGCGAATCCATGAAGGGTTAGACCTTCTCGCTGAGAAGTAGAGAACGGCGTTGCATTGGCGTTTGCCTTTCTTAGCCCACATAGGCGCACGCCGCGCTTTCTTAGGCGGGCGAAAGTCTGTCGCAGTGAGTTTCCAAGAAGCTGTTGGCGAATTGATGTGGGGGCTTCCACCCTACGTCTTCTTTTGTGGGTAGGTTGTTTGGTTGTGGGTAGCGCTTTGGGGTGGGGCTAGGGCAAACGCATCTAAATTTTGCATTCCTTTCCCAGGAAAGGTTTGAGAGTTTTCTAAATATAAATGCTTGCAATCAGAACGCCTTACCCTGCAAGCATCTCACAAATAAGATGCGTTTGCCCTGGGGGAAGGGCTCAGCATGAGCGGATGTAATCCTTTCACCAATTGCAAATATCCTCGCGCTCATGCTGAGCCCCCACACAATATCCGATATAGAGGCTCAGCATCAGCGCGACTATTTCTGCGACTCCTTGCAAAGATTATATTCGCTCATGCTGAGCCCTTCCCCGGCTTCCAATCACCAGGATGTCCCAACTCCCCGCGCCTACCTATTTGCACCGGCTTTTTTTGCCGCACCTTTTGCCACAAGCACCGGCCTTTTTTGCCGCACCTTTTACCACAATACCAGTGGGCCACAAATGTGCCGGTGTGTCTACTGGAAATTGGATAAATTTTGAGGTGCCGGTTGCCTGTTTTTTGGTGGTTGGCGCGAAGCGCGTCACCCACCCTACTCCTGTTCCGCCTGTCCGCAGCAGCCTTTTTTTGCCGCACCTTTCCCCACAACAGTGTGCCACAAATGTGCCGGGGTGTCTACTGGAAATAGGGGTAATTTTGCCTTTCTTAGCCCGCGAAGGCGGGCTTTGTCTGTATAGCTGCGATTTCCAATCGCCGGGGGGCTGGACTCTCTGCCTCCTTGAGTAACAACTTAGGTTATATTATACCAAGCAGCATCGGCATTATAAAAACCCCATAAATCGCCCTTCTACAAAAGAGTTGCAATCAGAATGCCGATGCGCCTCATAAGATGTTAGGCTTTTAACCTACTTTTCCGTTGAAAGGAGGCAGAGCCTCCAGATTGCGTTCCCAGGCAGTAGGGGCGGTGCGGCACACGGAGGGTGCCCAGGAACGAGAGAATAGAGATGGGTAGTGCAAATTCAATGGTTCTATCCCGCCACCGACAGCGACAAGAAAACGCCGCCAATCGCACAAATCGCCCCACCGGCAAATCGCTTCAGAAATTCCGGCTGCACCCCCTTACTCTTCAGCAAATTGCCCGCATATAGCGCCGCCACTGCAATCCCAAACTGAATTGCCGTAAATCCTGCCAGGTACGCCACCAGCGGCGTCATTTCCGCCCCCACAATCGACTCACCGTAAGCGTAGCCGTGAAACAGCCCAGCCGGGGAAGCCAAAATCGCTAAAACCGGCGTCTGAATTGCCGGTTGCGGCTTCAATACCAGCAGCAAACCTCCCGCAATCACCGACAGAGCGATCGCAATCTCAACCGCCGGCACATTTACGCTAAGCAAGTGAATGCCGGTGCCAACCATCGCCGCCACCACAAAAATTGCCGGTATAAACACCCCACCGGCTCGCCCAGCAGCAATTAACCCAATCGCCACCACAAAAGCAAAATGGTCAACACCAATTATCGGATGCGCCAGCCCCGACAAAAACCCCTCAAAAAAATTCGAGGGCGTTTCCCCGCCCATCATGTGGTGCGCCAGTGCCGGTGCGCCGGCGCTCAGCACTCCCAGCGCCGAGATTGCCGCCACAATGCCGGCACCCTTGACATTTTTCCCAACTTGTGAAACCTTTCCCAAATCCATCTGTTCCTCGCAGATTTATGCCATACAACTGCCGGTGGGTATTCTGACTTAATGGCCACTACTAATGGCCAGATTACAGTTGCGGGACAGTGCCGGACTCACACCGAACTTTCCCCGTTACCTCTGGTGGCTGCTCCCCACCAGAACCGGCTATTTGCGGGGCAATTGTAGCACTGTTTGCTGCCTGCGTCGGATAATAAAGGAATCGAGACAACTTTTTTTCCTTTCTCACTCCAGAAACAGGCAGCCGACAATAAGATTAACCCATTCGTAGTTGGGCTTTAGCCCAAAAAGGTTCGTAGTTGGGCTTTAGCCCAAAAAGGTTCGTAGTTGGGCTTTAGCCCAAAAAGGTTCGTAGTTGGGCTTTAGCCCAAAAAGGTTCTACTTGGGCTTAGCCCAAAAAGTTCGTACTTGGGCTTAGCCCAAAAAGGTTCGTAGTTGGGCTTTAGCCCAAAAAGGTTCGTAGTTGGGCTTTAGCCCAAAAAGGTTCGTAGTTGGGCTTTAGCCCAAAAAGGTTCGTACTTGGGCTTTAGCCCAAAAAGGTTCGTAGTTGGGCTTAGCCTTGAATAAATCTGAGTCAAATCGGCTCGAACCAATACTCTAGAGGGGCTCTGCTGTCAGGACGACCGTTATAGTTGACCGTAATCTCTTCTCCCTCCTCGATATCTCTTAAAGCTACAAAATCTATTACTAATTCCTCTATCTTCTTAACGTATACCGCATTCGGCTCGTAGGAATGATTGTATAAAGAACCATTCCCCAAACTAAGGGCGGCATCTTCTAAGTTTACCCCCCAGCTGTAGTAGTAGTTGTACAGAACTGTTTTGTCCAGGTACTCCAGCTCAGAGTGCGGGACAACAACCACCGGCGCTTGCTCAATAAGCTCTCCTTTGCTGAATCTCTTTTTTGCGAAAACACCCCGCCCTTTTCCGGGAGAATTGCTAACGTAAACCATTTTTCTCAGATTTCTCAGACTGCTAAATTTAACCTCGTTCCCAGGCTCCGCCTGGGAATGATAGTGGGGAGGCTCTGCCTCCTTTAACTTACCATAACCTCGTAACCTCGTTCCCAGGCGGAGCCTGGAAATGATAGTGGGGAGGCTCTGACTTGAAAAGGTTTGTAGTTGGGCTTTAGCCCTATCGGATCGCCTGCGGTGGGCCAAGTTTTCATTGGTGGCGGTGTGCGCAGTTCCGAAGTGACTGCCTCCTTTAACTTACCATACAGGAGGCAGCAGATCGCGACCAATGTGTCTGCCCTAACGAGTCTGGAATGCAGGAGGCAGAGCCTCAACAAATGCGTTCCCAGGCAGAGCCTGGGAACGAGTAACAAGTCATCCTTCTTCCTTCTTTCTCCCCAATCTAGCGCAGCAACTCCTCGAATCTCTGCATGTTCCAAAGCGTGCGGTAAAGACCGGCTTGCTGCATTAGATCCGCGTGAGTGCCGGTTTGCACAATCTCACCGGCATCCATCACAAAAATCCGGTCAGCTGTCGCCGCCGCTGACATCTGGTGCGAGATAAAAATCACCGTCTTCCGCTGAGTGCCGGCGGACAAATTCTTCAAAATAGCCGTCGCCGTTTGATTGTCCACACTAGAAAGCGCGTCATCCAGAATCAGCACCGGCGCATCCACAAGCATTGCGCGAGCCAGTGCACTCCGCTGTCGCTGTCCGCCAGACAGAGTAATCCCCCGCTCTCCTACAATTGTCTCATACTGCTGCGGAAAATTGAGAATTTCTCCCAGAATCTGCGCTTGTTTCGCAGCTTCTTCCACCTGCGCCCGATCAGCTTGGGGATTGCCGTAGCGGATATTGTTTTCAATCGTAGTGCTGAACAGGAAACTGTCTTGCGGCACATAAGCGATCGCCCCCCGCAAGTCGCGCAATCGCACCTCGGTAATATCGCAGCCATCCAAAAACAGCTGCCCTCTGGCAATATCCAGCAGACGGGGAAGCGCATTTGCCAGAGTCGATTTCCCCGATCCCACCGGCCCGACAATGGCCACCGTTTCGCCGGCAGCAATCTCAAAACTGACATTTCTCAGAGCCGGTGCGGACGCTCCCGGATAAGTGTAACTCAGATTGCGTGCCCTGATAGAACCCAACACCGGCACCGGCAGGGAAATCGCCGCCGGCTCGTCCTGAATTTTCGGCTTTTCCGTCAGAATCGCCTCTACACGATCGATACTCACTTCCCCGCGCTGGTAAGCTGTAATCGTAAAACCCAGCAGCGCCGTCGGGAAAACCAAACGCTCGACATAGAGAATCAGAGCGATAAAATCCCCAACCGTAATTTCCCCCGCCGCAATCGCGCCCGAACCGAAACCCAGCAACACCAGCAAACTCAAACTCGCCAAACCGGCAAGAATCGGAAACAGCTGCGTGCGAGTTTTAGCCAGTTTCAAATTGGCGGAAAGAAGCCGGTCGTTATGCTCGCGGAAAGCGCGGCGCTCATTTTCCTCCTGAGCGTAGATTTTAATCAGCGATATCCCGCTGATATCCTCTTGAATCAGACCGCTCAAATCCGAGAGTTCCTCTTGCACAGCAAGCTGCTGGGAGCGCAAGAGATCGGCAAACAGCTGTACCAGTATTAGCATCACAGGATAGACAGAGATAGCCAGCACAGTAAGCCGCAGGTTAATCGCCATCATCACCGGCAGCGTCAGCCCATAGGCAAACATCGTATTTGCCAAACTCAGCACCGCAAACCCCAGCAGCCGGCGGATATTATCCACATCCGAAGTAGCGCGGTTAATCAAGTCCCCCGTCGGGTTGCTGGCAAAGTAAGACGGTTCCAGGGTGAGCACGTGCTCAAAAATCCGCTGTTTCAGGTCAAATTCCACCTGACGCCCCACTCCAAACAGCAACAGGCGCGACGCCACCCGGATCGCCCACATCAGGGTTGCCAGCACGAAGATCGGCAGCACATAGGGCCAAACCGATTCTAGAGACGGGACTGGGCTTTCTACCGCCAGCTTGAGTTCTTCAATGCCGTTGCGAATCAGCCAGGGAATGTAGACCCCCAACCCATTGACAATCAGCAGGGCGAGGATGCCGGAAAGCGCCTGACGCCAGTGGGGGCGCAGGTAAGCAGCGAGTTTTTGCAGTCGAGAGCGAGCCATGAGTCGGGGTAAAGTTTTAGGAAAATCGTCGTGTCGTCAGCGGGTGAGGAGAAACCGGGTTTCTTTGAGAAACCCGGTTTCAAGTTCCCCAACCGGTGTCCCATCTTAAATTGGTAGCTGTCCTAACGTTCCCAGTGCCGAGAACAGAGGTAGCGCCCACCCCCGAATGTAGCACTGAATCACAATTCCGGCTGGGCTGGGCAAGTGTTAGCGGGATAAAGAGCTGGCAAAGCCTTGTTCAGGACACTATTTGTGGCGGTGAGTCCTTCGATGCTGGGCACCCAATCTACAAACCCCTGTCCTGTGCGTATGGGCGCGTCTTGATCCAATCTGCCGGCGAGCCAACTCGCCGACACCGGCGTACTAGACAGCAGTAAAAACACCAGCGCCACCGTCACCCGCTCTGTCAGCTTCTTCCTGGATTCTTGGGCTTTCTTTCCATCCTTATCGTCCTCTAGCTTTCTCATCCCTTCCATCCAGGCTTGCAGCAAAATCACCAGCACTAAACCCAGCGGTTTCAGCGGTAATGTGAGGATAAACCATATAAATGTTATGGTACAGTTACTGTAGTCTGGCAATCTTAAGACGAAAAAAATTCCAATCAGCAGACCAATCGCCACCCTTAGATAGCTTGCATAGTCTTTTTGAACTAAGGTCTTGATCACCGGCACTAGAAAAGAGCCGAGCCACAGTAAAATGATAAAGCTAATTAAGGTTTCCAACATGGCGGTAATTTTATAGTGGTAATTGGGCTGGTAGACGAGCGAAACTAACATTACAATTGCCTGACTCGGCTTGAGTTGCCGGTGGCCGGCTGCCGCCCGCCCTTGACAAATGACATATTTTGTGCTATTATACATCACTCCTCTACGGTTAGACTTTCAGAGCTGCCGGTGCGGGCAATCAGCTTGCCTGCTGCAGTGGTGCCAAGACTGGCACGAACTTAACATTGTTCGGCGCAAATCTTCCATCCTTTCGTGCCGGCTGGGTTGGTTTCGGCAAGAAATCCAAGGTGTGAGCGACAGCACTCACGCCACTGCTAGCGCCAGCCAGCCTCGCAAAAAATAGTAAATCAAGGTGAAGAATTCATTAACAGAACGCTCGCTGCGCATTAGGGCTTGGGCGCTGGGAACAAAATCTGCAAACAGCACGCGCTGCCAGAAGGCTTGACAAACGCGCTCGTATAAGTCTATGGAGTTAGGAACCACCCCCAGGCCCACCCTTTCAAAGGTCAGCTTGGCCCGACCGACATCCAGGGTAGAAGCCACCAAAATTATCTGCTGTTTCGGGTCTGCTGCCTGCTGGGTAAAGATTTTTTTTACTTCCAGGGCACTGCTGTAGATATCGAAACTGTTGTCGTCAAAGCGGATGTCCTTTACCCCCAGCTTGTCCAGCAGGCGGAGCATCGCGTCTGCCTCTGTGCGCCGCGCCCCACCAACTGACCCCATGCCGGCGCTGACAATTACCAGGGGGCGATTGCCCAACTCTCGCTGCTGTCGGTACTGCTGAAACGCCGCCAGGATGCGCTCGCTGGTATCTGCCACCTGCATTTGAGTCCCGTAGCGCAGCCCGGGCTGAGTCACCGTCCGCCCCAAGACCACAATCGCGCCCGCAGTTTGAGTCGGTTTGCGCTCTCCGGCATCTTCAAGACAAAGAGCTGACCTGTCCAAACCCTGCCGGCTGACTGCCTCCTCTAGCTGTAGCGCTATCCAAGGGTTGCTGAAAACCAGCAAAATCAGCAATGCTGCCCAGACTTGCTTGGACTTAACTGTTCTGACGATCCCCTGTTCCGGTTTCTCCTCCTCGGACTTAACTGTTCGGACAATCACCTTTCCCGGTTTCTCCTTCTTGAACCTAACTGTTCGGACTGTAAACTTTCGTGTTTTCGGCGGGCTTTCCACCCACAGATATTGCCGGCTGGCCACTATGAGCAGCACTACCGACAGCCCCACCGGCTTCAGCGGTAAGGACAGTACGCCCCAGGCAAATTGACTGAATGGATCGGCTGGGAAGAAAAACGCAGCGATTAGGGTCAGCACCACTATCAGGCGGACGAACCAGAACGCCGAGTTTTTGGGCGCTGCTTGCCACAGCAGATACCAAAGCAGAAGGGCAATCAGCAGCCAAAGCACAACTTGGGCTAGCAGTAGAAACATCGACGCACTCTCTCCCCACCACTTGCGGTCAGACTCTCTCCTCCTCCAGTCCCGACCCGACAAAATTTCTTTACAAATATACTTGTTTCTTAAAATTCCAGTAAAGCCGATCAGGGTAATATCCTAATTAGGCGCAAGCAGAGCTATTAGTCCCGGTTGCCCCCATTTGGCAATATCTCTCCATCGTCTCAGCGCTCCGCTGCAGACGCGCTCAGCTCCAGCAACGCGCCCCAAACTCCGTTTTATTGTACCGTTAATCAAAAAGCGGTATCACCCATATCTATCAAGCAGCACAGCTAAAGTAAACAGGGAATATCGCCATGAATAAAGAACTGGATAACAGTAATTGCCGCAATTTTACTGTCCGAAGACAAGCAATCAGAAGTGAGCGGTCGCCTCCTCATTAGCGCTCGCCTCTTTTCAATTGAGCGGTTGGGCAGTGAATACATTTTGACCCAAACGGGGCATATTTGTGATTGACAATATCCTCTATTATAAGGGGTAAATGGAGGTGCAAAAACCGCATTATTTACCAGATCAAAATTATTGATCGCTTTCTATTGCTGAAAATACAAACAAGTGCAACGGGCGTTAATATATGGAAGTTAATCATCTGCTGAGGCTCTACAACCAAGGAGAGAGAAATTTTGCCGGTGCGGACTTGCAAGGGGCAGACCTGAGCGGTGTCACCCTGATCGAAGTCAACCTTGCCGGTGCTAACCTCATGGGAGTCAATTTCAGTCGGGCTTTCCTCACCAAGTCAAACCTGAGTGATGCCTTCCTCAACTGGGCGGATCTCAGTTTTGTGAAAATGAGCGAAGGAAGTCTCGCCGATGCTGACTTAACCAAAGCTAACCTCACCGGCGCTTTTTTGGTAAAAGCCGACCTCTCAAAAGCCAAGCGAGCGCGGTGCCACCATGACCGGCGCGAACCTGCGAGGTGCCAATCTCGATCGCGTCAATTTATGTGGGGCTAACCTCACAAACATCAACCTGAGAAATGCCAATCTCAGCCGAGCCAATCTTAACTGGGCGAATCTAGCCGGTGCCAAACTCAGTGGAGCCACCTTGAATAAAGCCTTCTTAAATGGTGTCAACCTGAGTGACGCTTTTTTGAACGGTATTGACCTGAATGGCGTCGATCTCAACGGCGTTGACCTCAGCAAGGCCAAACTCAGCGGCGTCAACCTGCAAGATGCCAACCTGATGGCTGCCAATTTGAAGGCGGCTAAGATACGGGGCGGCAGCTTGACTGGGGCGAACCTGACTGGATCTGACCTGACAGAAGCATTTCTCGATAAAGCCAACCTGAGTTGGGCAAATCTCAGTAACGCAGATTTGAGCAGTGCCGATCTCAGCTCGGCGCACCTGCTGGGAGTCAAAATCGAGGGAGCCGACTTTACCGGCGTCACCCTGACAGAAGAAGCCCGCCGCTACCTCTGCTTGATCGCCACCGGCATGACGGCTTGGACTCACAAGCATACCAAAGAAACGCTGATGTGTTCTTAAGAGTGGGGCATGGCGCATGGCGCATGACGCATGGCCAAGACGCGCATGGCCAAGACGCGCATGGGTATCAGGCGCTCACGCGCATGGGGCATGGGGCATGGCGCATAGCGAAGATTTTGAGCAACACCCAATGCCCAATACGCAATGCGATGATGCCCACTGCGATCATGCGATCTGGCGATCATGCCCAATCCCCAATCCCCAATGCCCCCTACCCCTTGTGCCGGCGTTTCAGCTGATTTTCAATCGCCTGGGTGACAGTTTTGATGACTTTGACGCGGGCGTAGTATTTGTCATTCCCCGCCACTACCGTCCAAGGAGCAGCCGGCGTGCTGGTGCGCTGAATCATCTGGTTCACCGCCACATTATACAAGGGCCATTTTTCCCGATTCCGCCAGTCTTCCGCTGTCAGCTTGTGCTGCTTAAAAGGATTGTTCTGGCGCTCCTCAAACCGCCGCAGCTGCTCCTCCGGGCTGATGTGCAGCCAAAACTTGACCAAAACGCAGCCGGCGCTGGTTAATTGCTCCTCAAACTCGTTGATTTCCTGGTAAGCTCTGCGCCACTCCGCCTCTGTGGCAAATCCTTCCACGCGCTCCACGAGCACCCGCCCGTACCAGCTGCGGTCAAAAATGCTGATCGTGCCGGCAGTGGGCAGCTTGCGCCAGAAGCGCCACAGGTAGTGGCGGGCTTTTTCCTCGTCGCTGGGGGCGGCGAATGGCTGAACCACATAGCTGCGCGGATCTAGCACATCCGTCAGGCGCTTGATGGCTCCCCCTTTGCCGGCGGCGTCCCAACCTTCAAACAGCACCAGCACCGGCACTTGATGTTTGTGAATGCTCAGCTGCAGTTTGCGCAGCTCCACTTGTTCTTCCCGCAACTGCGTTTTGTACTCGTCTTTAGACAGGCTCTGGCTGAGATCCACTTGCGCCAGAAAGTCCGGTTCCGTGGGTTCCAGACGCTCTTGCGCCGGCAAAACCGGCGGGGGGAGCAGGGCGTGCCGCCGGTCGAGGGCTTCCAGCAGAGTGGTGGCCATTTTGGTCAGGACTTTGACCCGCGCCCACCGCTGGCAGTCCCCTTCCACCAGTGTCCAGGGTGCCGGTCCTGTGCTGGTGCCGGTGAGCATTTCCTCGGCAAAGGTGGCGTACTGCTGGTATTGGTTGGCTTGCTGCCAGTCTTCAGCACGCACCCGCCAAGCTTCTAATTCGTCATTGGCGGCTTTTTTGAGCCGGCTCTTCAATTCCTTCTTGCTCAGGTGAATCCAGAACTTGCAGATCGCCGCGCCGTCATCCGCCAGCTGGCGCTCAAAGGCGTTGATTTGGCGCATCGCCACCGGCACTTCCGCCTCATTTAAGCGCTCAAACAGCCGGTCTTCCAGCACGCGGGTGTACCAGCTGTGGTAGAAAAAACCGATGCTGCCACTGGGGGGCAGTTTCTGCCAAAACCGCCACAGGAAAGGGTACTGCTGCTCAGCGGCGCTTGCCGGCCAAATCGGGTGGACGGCAAACCCGCGCGGGTCCATGTATCCCACCATTTTTTTGACCAGGGAACCCTTGCCGGCAGCCGCCCAGCCTTCCAGCACTACTATCAGGGGCAATTTTTTCTCCCAGCACGCCTTCTGCAGCGTTCGCAGCTGCTGCATCAGGCTCTCTATCTGGGTTTTGTAGGTGTCTTTATCGAGGGTGAGGTTGAGGTCTAGGGTGTCTAGCATCGATTTTAGAGTTTCCAGTTTAGATTTTAGGTGGGGGCCGACTTGTCCAATCTCTAATAGGATAGCGTTTCAGCTAAGGCAATTAACTTCACGATTAACGGCGATCAAGGGTATTGGACTTGATTCTCTGCTGCTGCTGCCGTCATTAACGGATGTGTTGCCATGCCTTGTGCCGACAAGCTTTGGGCCTGGGTTTTTCCAGTTTAGATCACATTCCTTAAATTTCAAACATGTACGGCACGAAATTTACCCCAAGGTTTAATCTAAATTAACCAAATATAACTGATTTATAAATTATTTTGTATGGCAGGCAATGTCCGTTTTTTTACGGAGGCGGCCTGCCAAAAATCAAAGAGAAGCTTTGTGATCAGAGAGCAAAAAGACTCAGAGATGTCTCGCACTGCTGGGTTGTTGGATATTGGGGAACGCACGCTGGCGTGCGGTGGCAAAGCTAAGGGTAAGCTGAAGTTTATGAACTCACTAGCTGAAGTTTATGAAGTGAAGATATGAAGTTTATGTAACCAAAGTTGCTACCTACAAGCCTAAGCATCTCGATCCCCCCAAACCACCCTTAAAAAGGGGGGCTTTGAGATTGAATACCTGCTAAGTAGCCACTTCAGTTATGTATTGCTATTTCCCAGTGATCGGCAGAGAATCGTAGTGCGGTGTAGATTTTTGGAGGCAGGTGCAAATGTCCGAATTAAATGGTGGCTCTTTGAGCGGTAGCCCAACCAGTGGCGGATTGATTGGCGGCCTTCAATGAGGACTTCCCTTTGATTACCCATTATCCTGGAAGTGGAAGCCCTGGCGTAACCGGCACAGAAGCGGATGAGAAATTGCCACCGATTGCCAGCAGTGGGGAGATTCTGGACAGTTCAGAAGGGATTGCCACGGATCGTTTAATTGTGGGAGGGGATTTCGAGCCGGCTGTGCGAGCCGGTGGGGGTGCGGCGGGGAAGACGCTGCAAATGACCGGCAATATGGATGCGCTCACCGGCGAGTCGGCTGTTGGGGATTATAACACAGAATTGACGGAGCGACAAGTTGGGGAGGTATTTGATGCGAAGTATTACGCAGAGATGAATCCAGATTTGGCGAGTGCCGGTTTGAAGACGCCAGAGCAACTCTACGAGCATTTCCAAGAGTTTAGTCTAGAGGAATGGCGCTCCTGCTCGCCGCTGGTGGATTTGAAATACTATGGGTTGAGCAACCCGGATTTGGCGGAAGCTGGCTTGACGACGCCGCAACAGCTGTACGAGCATTTGCAAAAGTTTGGGCTGTCGGAAGGGCGGAAAATATCGCCGTGGGTGGATTTGAAGTATTATTTGGAGAGCAACGCCGACTTGAAGGAAGCCTTCGGGGAGGATACAAAGTTGGCGTTTGATCACTTGCAAAAGTTTGGGCTGTCAGAAGGGCGGGGATTTTGTCCTTGGGTGGATTTGAAGTATTATTTGGAGAGCAACGCCGACTTGAAGGAAGCCTTCGGGGATGATTTGAAGCTGGCGTTCGAGCATTTGCAAAGGTACGGGGTGGCGGAGGGGCGGAAATTTTCACAGGCAGTCGATTTAGACTTTTATTTGGCTAAGTACGCGGATTTGTCGGCGGCATTCGGAAGCGACAGGATGCAGGCGTTTGAGCACTGGCAAACCTTTGGGGTGGCTGAGGGGCGCAAGTGCTTGCCAGACATTGCAGATATACTGTCAAGTGAATTGTCGGGTGCGGGTTGCGGGTTAGCACAGCCGGTGACGCTACAAGATCAGTCAAGTGCGTCGGGAATGCCGGTGGAGTCAGCCCAATTGCCTCAATTGCCGGTTGCGCCAGTAGTGCCGGTGGAGTCAGCCCAATTGCCTCAATTGCCGGTTGCGCTCCTCTTTGCCGGTGGAGTCAGTCCAATTGCCTCAATTGCCGGTTGCGCCAGTAGTGCCCTTCACTCCGGTGGAGTCAGCTGAATTGCCTCAATTGCCGGTTGCGCTCCTCTTTGCCGGTGGAGTCAGCTGAATTGCCTCAATTGCCGATTGCGCTCCTCTTTGCCGGTGGAGTCAGCTGAATTGCCTCAATTGCCGGTTGCGCCAGTAGTGCCGGTGGAGTCAGCCCAATTGCCTCAATTGCCGGTTGCGCCAGTAGTGCCCTTCACTCCAGTGGAGTCAGCTGAATTGCCTCAATTGCCAGTAGTGCCCTTCACTCCAGTTGAGCCAGCCGCATTGCCGGTTGCGCCAGTAGTGCCGGCGACACCAGTTGAGTCATCCTCTTTGCCGGTTGAGCCGGTAGCACCGGCAACTCCGGTGGAGTTATCCCAATTGCCTCAATTGCCGGTTGCGCCAGTTGCACCGGCAACTCCTGTGGAGTCAGCCGAATTGCCTCAATTGTCGGTTGCACCGGCAACTCCGGTGGAGTCAGCCGAATTGCCTCAATTGCCGGTTGCGCTCCTCTTTGCCGGTGGAGTCAGCCCAATTGCCTCAATTGCCGGTTGCGCCAGTTGCACCGGCAACTCCGGTGGAGTCAGCTGAATTGCCTCAATTGCGGGTTGCGCTAGTAGTGCCCTTCACTCCGGTGGAGTCAGCCGAATTGCCTCAATTGCCGGTTGCGCTCCTCTTTGCCGGTGGAGTCAGCCGAATTGCCTCAATTGCCGGTTGCGCCAGTAGTGCCCTTCACTCCGGTGGAGTCAGCTGAATTGCCTCAATTGCCGGTTGCGCCAGTAGTGCCGGTGGAGTCAGCTGAATTGCCTCAATTGCCGGTTGCGCCAGTAGTGCCCTTCACTCCGGTGGAGTCAGCCCAATTGCCTCAATTGCCGGTTGCGCTCCTCTTTGCCGGTGGAGTCAGCCGAATTGCCTCAATTGCCGGTTACGCCAGTAGTGCCGGTGGAGTCAGCTGAATTGCCTCAATTGCCGGTTGCGCTAGTAGTGCCCTTCACTCCGGTGGAGTCAGCCGAATTGCCTCAATTGCCGGTTGCGCTCCTCTTTGCCGGTGGAGTCAGCTGAATTGCCTCAATTGCCGGTTGCACCAGTAGTGCCGGCAATGCCGGTGGAGTCAGCCGAATTGCCTCAATTGCCGGTTGCGCCAGTTGCACCGGCAACTCCGGTGGAGTCAGCCGAATTGCCTCAATTGCCGGTGGCGCCGGCAACTCCGGTGGAG
>Ga0185317_100224_pt1 | contig 18009 bp, 15 predicted proteins | sample DevilsHole_FD_128020 | JGI IMG/M metagenome (GOLD analysis project Ga0185317, IMG submission 128020) | Groundwater microbial communities from Devils Hole, Nevada to study Microbial Dark Matter (Phase II) - Devils Hole (SPADES assembly)... | ecosystem: Environmental > Aquatic > Deep subsurface >...
GGGAACTGATTGGGTTGCTACCCGGATCGAAGCCGGCAAAACTAGCCCAGGGTGTGCCGTTTGGTTTGGCGATAGCGGAAAAAGTCCGCGCGGCAAAACCCCAAACCCGCTTTGTTATTCCCGTCGCCCCCACCTTGGATCTGGCTACCTTAGCCCGCTTTGCAGAACCGCAGCACAATCCCCTGATTAAAAAGCTAGGATGGGGTTCGGCGGAACTGGTGATGCCGGAAGGGGAAATTAGATCCCCCCAACCCCCCTTAAAAAGGGGGGCAGCAGAATTCGCTCCCAGACTGAGCCAGGGAGCGAGAGTTGAATCGCCAATCCAAAATGCAAAATTGGTGACACCGGCAGGTTTGGAAGTGGAACTCTGGACTCAGACACCGGCATACAATTTGCTCTCCCAGTGCCGGCTTTGCCTCACTACTGTGGGTGCCAACACCGCTGAGTTGGGTTCTCTCGCCGTGCCGATGATTGTTTTGATTCCCATGCAGCAGCGGGATGCCATGCGAGCTTGGGATGGCATACCTGGGCTGCTGGCTAATTTGCCAGGGGTGGGATCTTTGTTTGCCGGTGCAATCAATTCTTTGGTTATCCGACAGGGGCGTCTGTTTGCTTGGCCAAATATCTGGGCGAAACAGGAGATTGTGCCGGAATTGGTGGGTGAATTGCAGCCGGCAGATGTGGCGCAAATGGTTATCGATTTTCTGGACAATCCGGAAAAACTGGAGGAAATCAGATCGCGCCTTCGCGCTGTGCGGGGTGAGCCCGGTGCGTCGCAAAAACTAGCGCAACTGGTGTGCGAAGAGATTTTGCAATGAGTTGGGAATTGAGCATCATCGCCTCGGGCATTGCTAACTGAATTGCGGCAGTTTGTAGGGGGCGTTACCCTTGGTAACGCCCCCTACTTATTGAGCAAATAAGATATAAGAAATAGATGCCGCGAAACATTAAGAGACCGGGTTTCTTGCCGCCGCTATGTTAGGCTTAATTATAGCGGCTCTCAGTTTGATGTACTATAGCCCAGAAACCCGGCTTCTTTAAGAAACCGGGTTTCTCAGTACCTCACTAATCTGAGAACCGCTATATACCGGCATACTTATCATTCCAGCAGGTAGCCTTAATAAGGCCCCCTACTTGAAAGTTGAGGCGAACATCAACCAGCAACCCCCATTCAGTAAAGCGGTGATAACCGCACCCACTATCACCCCTTTCATCAATCCCCATCGCTGTCGCCGCCGCAGCACAACAATTGCCGGCACAACATAGATAGCTTGAGCTAATCCAATTCCCAAAAATGCGAATAACAGTCCAGCCATCAAATTCTGTAAAATTCCACTTAAAAGTGAGCCGCTTGGCAGTCCAGCTGCTACAGAAGATAATATCCCCGATGCAATTGCGCCTATTGCAATGGCTGCCACATGCATTCCAAAAACCAGCAGTATCCCCAAGCCAATCTGAATCGCTTCATTTCTTTGTGACATACAATAATTGTCCTTAATTCGCAGTTTGTAGCGTTTCCCTTGGAAACGCACCCTACTTAACTTAACACCCCCTACTTCTTGATGAAGAGTGAGAAGAATGAGACAATCAGCAACCAGCAACCCCCATTCAGTAAAGCGGTGATAACCGCACCCACAATCACCCCTTTCATCAATCCCCATTGCTGTCGCCGGCTCAACACAACAATCGCCGGCACAACATAGATAGCTTGAGCTAATCCAATGGCCAAAAAAGCGGTGAACAGTCCAGCACCCAAATTCTGTAAAATTGTACTGATAAAAGAGTTGCTTGGCAGTACAGCTGCTACAGAAGATAATATCCCCACTCCTGTTGCGCCTATTGCAATGGCTGCCCCATGCATTCCAAAAACCAGCCCTATCCCCAAGCCAATCTGAATTGCTTCATTTCTTTGTGACATAAATTTCCCTTTATTTGCAGTTTTTAGGGTTCCCCTAGAGAGCCGCTAGCGTTTGACTTTATAGTAGCATTAATAACGCCCCTACTTGAAGGCGAAGTAAATCGTCAGCCAGCAACCCCTACTCAAAAAAGCAATAATAACCGCACCAACAATCACCCCTTTCATCAGTTCCCATTTCTGCCTCCGTCTCAGCAAAACAATCAGCGGCACCACATAGAGAGTCTGAGCTAATCCAAATACCCTAAATATGTATAAAAGTCCAGCAATAAAATTTTGTATAATTGTACTGGTAAAAGTTCTGCTTGGCAGTCCTGGTGATACAAAATCTAATATCCAAAGAGCTGTTGTGCCTATTGTAAGCGCAGCAAAATCAATTCCGAAAGCCAGCATTATACCCTGGACAATCTGAATCGCTTCATTTCTTTGTGACATACAATAATTTCCCTTAATTCGCAGTTTTTAGGGTGGGTATCATCTCATTTTTGTCAATCCCTCTCTTGTAGGACAGGCCGAAAAGCCTGTCCCAAAAATATTTTTTGTGCCCAGGCGCTCGCGCTACCTGTTGGCCACCAAGTGATACCCAGCACTCCCCTCCCGGTAAAACATATTATAGGTATCAAACGGAATAATCCGCCCGTCCGGGTGTGCGATATGAATGCAAGAGCGCTTCACAGAGCGCACATCAAAATTATACGGATCGAGAAACTGCACAATCATCACCCGAAACACATTTTCATAGGTAATTCCGCTGGGCACCGGCACCGCCGGCAAACAGCAGAGCAGCTGTTTCAGCGAAGTCGCCGAAGACTGCGGCGAATGGCTAGTTGAGAACAGCTCGAATATTTTCCGCTTCAGCTCTTCATTTTGCTCGTAAAGCACGCTATTCGGCATCATCTCCACAAAAGCCTCTGGATTAATTAAACCCGTCAGCGGCATCACTTTCCCATTCAGCTTTAGCGCGTATGCCATCGCCAAACAGTCCGGATGGCAGGGAACTGGTATAATATCTTCAGGCTTAAAATAAGGACTCTGCTGCAAAATAGCTCGGCGGACTTCTGTCAGCGTGTACCTGTCACGCTTGGGGTCAAATTCCTCCAGACGCCCCGCCGCCTGCACCAGCTGAAACGTAACCCCCCGCACGGATTTCTGCTGCAAAGCATATTCGATAATTTTGCCAATCTCCCCGTCATTCAACCCCTTTTTGAGAGTGACAACCAGCGTGGTGGAAATCTGTAACTCATTCAGGTGAGCCATCGCTCGTTCTCGCACCTCACGCAAATCCGCACCCCGCAATTCCAAGAGCGCCCCCGCCTCAAAACTGTCAAATTGCAGGTAAACCTCAATCCCCGGCATGTACTGACTGAGACGCTCGCAAAAAGACCTGTCCTTGGCAATTCTCACCCCATTGGTATTAATCATCAAGTGCTTCACCGGCTTGCTTTTCACCAGCTCCACAACCTGAAAAAATTCCGGATGAATCGTCGGCTCGCCACCGCTCAGCTGCACAATTTGCGGCTCCCCCTCATTTGCCACCACCGCATCCAGCATCCTTTCAATTTCCTGCAAACTGCGGTGACGCCGGCGCACTTGCCCATTTGACGAAAATTCCTCCACCCCCGAATCCGCATAGCAAATCGGACAGTCAAGATTGCACCTATCTGTCAATTCTACCAGAGTCAGACAGCTGTGCTGTTCGTGATCCGGGCAAAGACCGCAGTCATAAGGACAGCCATATTTAATCGGAGTGTTGAATCGCAACGGCATGTCCCCCGGCTTGACAAATTCCAGAGATTTCTTATAATATTCAATATCATCCGCAATCAGCACCTCTTGATGCCCGTGGGTGGGACAGTGCTTGACCAGATAGACGCACTCATCCCGAAAGATAATTTTCGCCTCTACTTTCGTCAAACACTTCGAGCAGACACTATTAGTTAACGAGTAAAACAGATAGTCGCGTACCGGCATATAAATTAACCCACTTCAGAATTTACTTGGCGCTCTTGGCGCGTCCGCAACTGCGGGCGATCCGCCGCGTCCTGTGGCGGTTCAAACCTAAACATCAGGGTCACGCTACTGCTATAATACAAAACACCCAGACTGATCGAGTACCGACATACCAATTAACCCACCTCTGAATTTCCTTGGCGAACAGGCGCGTCTACCCTGCGGGTAGGCGCTGGCGCGTCTATGGCGGTTCAAACCTAAACATCTGAGTCACGCTCCTGCTATAATACAAAACACCCAACCCGCAAGCCACTTGAATCGCACTCAGCCCCAGAACCGGGCGCAAATCTGGCTTAATAAAATCAATTATAAACCGAAATCCCAAGTAAGCGAGCATGTAAAACTTAAATAAATCCCCCTCTTGCCGGTGGGAGCGGCTGCGGACGCGCAAAAAGAGCAGCAACCCCAGCAAAAAGGCAATTTCATAGAGCTGGGTTGGGTGCCGGTGAATGCCATCCCCAAAATCGACTCCCCAAGGTAAGGAGGTGGGAATCCCGAAAGTGCGGTCGCTCAAGCCGGTTAAGAAACAGCCAATGCGCCCCACAGAAGTACCCACAATTAAAGGATACACAAAAGCGTCGCCGGTTGAGCGGCGGACGCCGATAAATTTTTTTGTCAGTTCGACTCCAACCAGTCCGCCCAGAAGAGCACCCACTACGGTTTTTCCCTGAACCAGGAGCCAGAATAATTGCTGCCAATTTTCCCATAGTTCAGGCGCGTGTTGCAGCAAAACAAGCACCTTAGCACCGGCAAGCGCCCCCACCATCCCGCCAGCGATTACAGAACTGCGCTGACTGGGGGAAATGGTATCTTTGCGAACGTTTCGTAGCAGTAACCGAAGGGAAATCGCGTAAGCCAGAGCCTCAAAGAAAATATGAGGGTGAATCCGCCAGTGTCCGAGCCACAAATAAATGGGAAACATCGCGAGTAAATTGTCAAGGAAATTGTCAAGTTGTCAGAGCGGGTTTTTTCAAGTAATGTACATTCGTGGGATGATAGGTGTTACCGGGCGGGCCAATCACGGAGACCGCTCCTGTGCCGCCGGGCTGGCAAAGCGGGATTACCCGTACAGGTATTTCGCGGCTAGCGCGGGGCGATTGCGCGTTGTAGGGGCAGGCATCCGGGAGCTGCCCCACCATTGTGCAAAACCTTGAATTAAGTGCCACTCCCATTTTTGTCGGTCTCAAATTTGAGAGCCTAAGACCGGCCATCCCGACGCCCCAACTCATAGACGCCGCAGCCAATACAAGCAATGATACCAACACTGATCGCCCAACTGCGCCCCAAACCGAGTTCGACGCCATAGTTGCACACAGCACCTATAATGAAAAAGGGGACGATGCTGAGCAGGGAAGCGAAAAAGGAGTTTTGGGCTTCGCGACTCCGGCGAGTGCGCTCAAACTCCGCAGTGGAGGTGTACAGGGAGCGCTCAGCGAAGTTAAACCAGCTCGTCAGTTGCTCAGTAACCCACTCACTAACCGGGGAGAAGCCTAAATACAGCGACAGCGACCACAAACCTGTGGCTGCGATCGCCGTGGCGTCGGGAGCGAACTCAAAAGGAAACAATTCAGTCAGCATGGGTTTTAGAGCCGTTGACAGCTATGGATGAGTAACAGTTCTTAACATAATTTAAGCCTTTGTGGAATTTTAACCCAAACTTAAGGCAGTTTGAGTCTAAAAGTTTTATAACTGATCGTGAGCAAGATGATTTTCCGGAACGGTTTGATTGAGCCAGTAATCCATTGCTAGCTTTCAAGACTGCATGAGAAGCTGGAAAATCGCTTCACCGCTTTACCTCGTCCTTGACAAAGTGCAAAAATGGAGTATAATATTGACTTTCAAAGTCATCTGGCGGTTGAGGAGTGTCAAAAATGAAGCTAAATAGGTTTGGGCGTCTGGAACGTTTTCTATTGTTAGCGGGGGCAAGTCTAATCGCACTTGTTGCCCTGGGATATCATCCCAACCCAGTCAAAGCCCAAAACAGTGTCAGCACCCAGACGGCAAGCAGCTGGCTAGCTGCTTCCTTTCCCGTGGAAAATTTTGAAGAATACAGCTCTCCCTATGGCCCGCGAGGGGAGGGGGAGTTTCACTACGGCCTGGACATTGCCGCCCCACAAGGAAGTTACATCCGCAACTGGTGGGTCGGTGAGGTGGTGGAAGTGATTGACGATGACCGCTGCGGCGTCGGCTTGGTGATACAATCCGGCAAATGGGAGCACGTCTACTGCCACATGGAAGGGCAAGGCGGGCAGGCCAATGGCCGAAATTATCTGATTGACCGCGAGGGTGGCGTGATAATTTGGCAAGGCCAACAGCTGAGCGCCGGCGTCCGGATTGGTCGCGTTGGCATGAGTGGCCGCACCAGTGGCCCTCACCTGCACTGGGGCCTGAGGTACGCCGACAACTGGATCGACCCTGGCACCGTTCTGCGAGCGATGTACGGCGAACAAACTGCCGCGCTCTCCAGCCGGCCTGACACACAGCAAAACTGAGGGCTTTGGCAAGTCTTCGATTAAAAATCCGGGGAAAAATCCGGATTGGTGTTGATCAAAAAACCCGCACGGGGAACACCAAGAAACCAGGTTTCGCTCTCAGAAACCTGGTTTGATTGGACTGCACCGGCAAGCCAGACCCACTGCGCTTTAATCCCGCGACAAGTTGGATGCCCTAGCTGCGTGCCGGCAGCTGGCTGTACTCGGCGACAATTTGCCGGAACTGTTCGCCCTCAATGGTTTCCCTGTCCAGGAGCAACTCCACAAGCCGGTCGATCAGGACGCGGTTTTCGCTGATGATTCGGCGAGCGAGCTGGTAGCACTCAACTGCGAGCCCCCGAACTTGGTGGTCGATTTTGGCAGCCACCTGTTCGGAAACCTCAGAGCGAGGCGTCCAGTCGCGACTCAAATAGGTTTCATTGCTGCCGCTTTCGAGCGCCACCGGCCCCAACTCAGACATGCCGTAGCGCGTCACCATCTCTCGCGCCAAATTCGCCACCACTTGGATGTCGTTGCTGGCACCCACCGTCACCTCGTCATGGCCAAACACCTCTTCCTCTGCAGCCCTGCCCCCTAAGGCAATGGTAATCCTGTCCCTCAGCCAAGCACGACTGTAGAGGCCGCTATCCACCATCTCTTCATTAAACACCTGCTGGGCAAAGCCGCCGATCCCTCCGGAACGGGGAATAATGCTAACTTTATTCAGGGGGTCAGAATTTTTCAGCAGCGTCATTAGCAGGGCGTGGCCCACCTCGTGGTAGGCAATCAGTCGCTTTTTCTTGCTGTCTAGCAGTGGCGTCAGCGTCAGCCCCACTGTCACCCGGTCGATGGCGTCGTCAATTTCCAGTTGCTCAATCGCCTCTTTGCGCCGGCGTGCCGTCAAAATCGCCGCTTCGTTGAGCAGGTTGGCCAAATCCGCCCCGGAAAACCCGGGAGTCCGCCGCGCAATCGCCTCCAGGGAGACTTCTGGCGACAGCTTCTTATTGCGAGCGTGCACCTGCAAAATCCCCAGCCGCCCGTTGTAACCGGGCAGATCCACCGTCACCTGCCGGTCGAACCGCCCCGGGCGCAGCAAGGCGGAGTCGAGGACGTCCGGGCGGTTGGTGGCGGCAATAATAATGATGCCGGTGTTGCCCTCAAAGCCGTCCATCTCGGTGAGCAGCTGGTTGAGCGTTTGCTCTCGCTCGTCGTTACCGCCGCCAATCCCCACACCCCGCTGCCTTCCCACGGCGTCAATCTCGTCGATGAACACAATGCAGGGGGCGTTCTCTTTGGCCTTTTTGAACAAGTCCCGCACCCGCGAGGCTCCCACCCCGACGAACATCTCCACGAATTCCGACCCCGAGATGCTGAAGAAGGGCACACCTGCTTCACCGGCAATCGCTTTGGCCAGCAGGGTCTTGCCGGTGCCCGGCGGGCCCACCAGCAGCACCCCCTTGGGAATTTTGGCACCAACCGCTGTGAAGCGTTCCGGCTTTTTCAAGAAGGTGACAACTTCCTGGAGCTCTTCTTTGGCCTCTTCAATGCCGGCCACATCGCTGAACAGGACGCCGGTTTTGGCTTCCATCTGGAAGCGAGCTCGCGATTTGCCAAAGTTCATCGCTTGGCTGCCGGCTTGGCTAGACCGGCGCAAGATCATCGTCAGCCCCCCAATTAGCAGCACAATCAGCAGCAAATTGGCCACCAGCCCCACGGCGGCGCTGCGGTCAGCCGTCGGCTGGATATCCAGTTTAATCTCCTCTTCCCCCCCTCGGTTTTTTTGGCCGATCGCTCGGTACACCTCTGGGTATTTGTCAAACAGAGACACCTCATACTCCGTTTGACCGGGCTCCTTGAGCTTGACTCTGGCCACCTGTTGCGCTGGGTCAATCTCAACCTTGTCCACTTCACCGGCATCTATTTTCTGCAGCAGCTCGCTGTAGGTCATATTTTTGCGCTCTGGCGCTCCCAGTGCCGGCACCGGCAGCAGCAGCCCCTGCAGCACCAGCCAGCCCGCAGCTAGATACCCGAGCCACAGTGCCTGTTTCGAGCGCCTTTTTGAGCGCCGCTCAACAGTTTCCAGAGGATCGTGCCTCCCCTGATTGGCCTCAGATTCCCTGTGCTGCCCCATCCGTGCTTTGATCGACAAACCTTTCATTTCCCCTTGCCTTCTTGCCTGCTGTCTTGTCCAATTCCTGCGCCTCAGCTTGTGGGCCCATTCCCCTCCGGCAGGATTTGAGAACCTTTCCAAACCAAGTCTAACTTTCACCATTCTAGCCAACTGCGGTCATGGCCAGTCCCCTACTGAGAGCGTAGAAACCCGGTTTCTTCTAGAAACCCGGTTTCTGGCCCTTCTTTCCTTGACAGGGCATCATTTCTTAAGCTATATTAAATGCAGTCGGAATGACTTCGGGTTTTAACAAAAATTTAAGCAGCGATCTCGCACTCAGCCCTTGCAGGAGAATCAATTTTATGGTAGGGATAGTTGGCTTTGCAGGCAGTCTGCGGTCTGGCTCCTACAGCCAGTTGGCCTTGCGCCAAGCGGCGCAGCGGGTGGAAGCCCTCGGGGCTCAGGTGGAAATACTGGATTTGCGAGAAATGAGATTGCCGTTTTGCAGCGGCGACAAGGAATATCCCGACTTTCCAGATGTGGAGCGGTTGCGCACAGCGGTCAAACAAGCAGATGGGCTGATATTGGCAACACCAGAGTACCACGGCGGGGTGAGCGGCGTACTGAAAAACGCCCTGGATTTGATGAGTTTTGAGCATTTGAGCGGGAAAGTTGCCGGTTTGATCAGCGTTTTGGGCGGACAGTCCAACAGCAACGCCCTCAACGACTTGCGGGTTATTATGCGCGGGGTGCACGCCTGGGCGATACCCGAACAAATCGGCATCGGGCAAGCTTGGCAGGCATTTGGCCCTGAGGGCAAGATTTTGGATGAGAAACTGTCGCAGCGCTTCGACCAATTCGCCCAGAGTTTGGTGGACAGCACTCGCAAAATCCGAGGCTTGTAACGCTTCCCCTCGTTCCCAGGCAGAACCTGGGAACGCCCAAAGGGAGGCTCCGCCTCGTTCCCCTCGCGTCAGCCCGGGAACGAGAAACGGCTAGTGGTGGTGGTGGCCGCCGTCGTGGTGGTGGTGGCCGTGTCCGTCGTGGTGGTGGTGGTGGCCGTTGTGATGGTCGTGAGAGTGAAGCGCCGGCAGCGCCATTTGGGGCTTGACAGATACCGCCTCTTGTGATAAAAGCGCTTCGATATGCGGCACAGCCCACTCAGCCGCCATCTGGAGAAAATCGGGACGCTCGTTGACGCAAGGCATCTGCAGGTAAGTCACATCAGGACGCCGGCGCTGCAAAGCGTGAATGATATGCTCCACATCCAGCAGGGTTTCGTGATTTTCCGTCGCAAAGCCAATCGGCATCATCACCACAGCCTTCGCGCCCAAGTCAGTCAGGTTGCTCGCCGCTTGCTCCGCACTGGGTTGAGTCCACTCAATCAGAGGCGTATCGTGGTTGAGCCAGCCCACAGAAATCAGCGGATAGCGGTGGATGAGGCGCTCCCGCACCAGTTCGTAGAGCGCCTGACTTTCGTCAATCCCAGAGGTAAAACCCTTGGCCTTGTGGGGACAGCCGTGGTTCATCAGCACGATGCCGATTTGGGAGGGGAGGTACTGACCGGCAAGTTTCGAGGCGATCGCGTCCTCAACCAGCTGCGCCATTAAATTGATATAAGCCGGCTGGTTGTAGAAAGACGGGATGTAGCGCATTCCCTTGACCCAGTGTTCCGAGCCGGCAGCAATTTCGGCAAGGGCTTTGTTAACCTGCTCCACAGCAATCCCGCTGGTGAAGATGGAATCTACCACCAACAGGGGGTAAATCAGCAGCTTGTCGAAGCCTTGGGATTTGATTTCGGCGAGAACTTGTTTGGGGAGGAAGGGAGCGCAGAAGTTAAAAGCTTTGAACACCCGCACAGACTCGCCCCAGCGGTGCTGAAGCTCGTGTTCAATACCGGCTCGCTGCTTTTCAAAAATAGCATTGTGGGGGGAAATGAAATCGTGATGGGTGTGTCCCCACTCGTGCCGGTCAAAAATCGCCAGCAGCCGGGCTAGGGGGGGATAGATCCAAGTGGGAACCGGGGCAAACTTAGCGGTGAGAAGATTTAAAGCTTGTTCGTTATAGTTGGCGAAGTCTTCGTAGCTTTCGACTTCGCCGTAACCCATCAGCAAGACAGCAACACGGTTGTTGCCGGCATCTGAGAGGGGGAGATGTTCTTGCAGTTTTTCAGGGGTGGCTACCACGTCAGGTTCCTCCATTGCATGGGTGTGAGGAGCCAATAGCGCTGGGGCATAGCCTGGCGGAGTGTGGAGATGCCGCCAGCGCAAGGCGTCCGTTTCTCTAGAGTAGCAACCCAGGGGGGGGGATAGGGGCTGGCAAGGGTTAAGAAAGAATAAGGAAAAAGAAAGAAGGCAGAAAATTCTCCACCGGAAAGCTGGTGCGGAAGCCATAAACCCAAGTCTCGTGCGAGAGATATCCCCACCGCCCCGGTTCAGGAGAATGTCACAACTCGATCCCGACCTTCGTTTTTAGCGCGGTAAAGAGCGCTGTCAGCGGCTTGGATCGCCGCCGCGCCTGTCAAACCGTGGTCAGGGAAAATGGCCACCCCGATCGAGAGCGTCACCGGCCCGAGAGACTGAGAGCGGTACTGGACATTCAGGCATTTGACGCCGGTGCGAATTTGCTCGGCTCGCTGCAGGGTAACATCCAAGGACGCATCCGGTAAAATCAGCAGGAACTCCTCGCCACCGTAGCGACAAACAATATCCGACTGGCGAACCTGTTTTTGCAAAAATAGGCTCAGCGCCCGCAAGACTTCATCACCGGCATCATGGCTAAACGTGTCGTTAAATTGTTTAAAGTAATCCACGTCGAGCATGATGATTCCCAGAGTTTTTTGCCCGCGAGAGGCGCGGTAAATTTCGCGCTGTAGGGCGTCTTCCAGATAGCGCCGGTTGAACAAACCAGTCAGCGGGTCGCGGATGCTTTGGTTGTGCAAAGTTTCGCGCAATTTTAAGTTAGCCAGAGCCAGGGCAATCTGTTCCGAGACAGTGCCAGCCAGCAGTTGTTTAGCCTCTGTTAATCGCCCCTTGTCTGAGGAACTCAAATACAGCACACCCATTGCTTCCCCCTGAGCCATAAGGGGGACACAGCAATATTCAACGGGCAGCGGGTTTTGGTGCAAATGTTTGCAGAGCAAACCTTGGTGCGTGCTCTCAACCGAATGCAGCTGTCCTCGCCGCAGCGCCCAACATTCATTGGGGGTGAAAATTCTTTCGCTGGTTACGGGTGCGCCCCAGGTGACCACCGCCTCAACCAGTTTTCTAGAGGGGCTGAGCATGAAGAGTCCGCCATTGAGATTGGGGAAGAGCAATTTCACACCTTGGGCAATCACAGTATAGGCTTCCCTTACAGTGAGACAAGCTTGGAGTAAATCGCTCATCTGCCCTAGCTGGGTGAGATCGGAATTGCGCTGTTCTAGTTCATTTGTTTTCTGGTAGAGTGATTCCTGTGCCTGCTTGCGCTCCTCGATCTCTACCAGCGCCCGATCCCGCATCGCCTTGTAGTCTTGGATGCGATTTGTCAGGTAGGTGACGTCCTCGATAACCAAAAGTGCGTAGAAACCAGAGCCGGTTAACCGGCGCACAGCGGTGACAGTGGTGTGCTGGATGCGCAACTGTTCGTTGGGGAGGCGTGAGGGAATCAGGTGCTTGTGAAGCTGGGAAGAAAAGATAGTAGGCGGACCGCCTTCAAAGATTTGTTTCAGGCGACTGGAATACTTGGGCTGCTGCAAGTGAGGGAAATAATCCCCAACGCTCGCCCCCACAATTTTGCTTTTGGGGATGAGAGTCCAGTCTTCCAGGCATTTGTTCCAAAAAAGAACCATAAAATCTTCCCGAAGAACGCACACTCCCACCGGCATGCGATCGAGAATGCCAAACTTTTCCTCAACCCGTTCCAGCTCGTCCATCATTCCGCCCCATAAGTTTGTTGAATGGCAGCCAGCAATGCCTGGAATGACCCCAGCTTGAAAATCACGACGATCTCCCCTTCAATTTGCAGCTGTTCGATTGTGAAACTGGCTTGCGCCAGTAGGATGGTTGCGTTAGGGTCAAAGTTATTGTCCGTCAGGAGTTGGGCGATGATTCCTTCAAGGTAAGTGGGGAGCGAATAGTTAAAATCCTGCTCCAGCAAGTTGCTAATCGCACCCATCAAGCCGCTAATGAAGATATTACCCACCTCGGTGAGAGCACCGATCTTGACTTCATCGAGATCGGCTGCGCCCAGATCCTCGTTGCAGATGGCGGCGACGAGCTTAGAAGCGCTGTCTGTGGGGAAAACCAGCTGTGCGCTTCCGCTCAGCGAGCCATTAAAACCAAGCCTCACAGCAGAAAGACCATCGGCACCTAGCCGTTTGTACAGTTCCTCTTTTGCCTGCTGCGGGGAGAGGATTTGCAGGGCAGGGATTTGCAAGCAGATGTGGGAGCCGATCATCTCATTGAGCACGCTAGCGGCTCGCCCCACACCGATGTTAACCACTTCCCGCAAGGCATCGAGTTGAGTCAGTGTCAGTTTCATGGGGCGCTGTCCTCTTTGAAACTGAGAGCTTTTTTAACCGCCTCTTGCAGCTCACCCGGTTTGGGGGGTTTGTAAAGAACGTCAAGAGCTCCCAGATTTAAACATTTCTGGCGAGTGGTGCCTTGGGTGTCGGCGGTGATAAAAATCGCGGGAATCTTTAAGGAGCGGTCATTCAAAGCCTGGAGAACTTCCATGCCGTTAATATCTGGGATTAAGAGATCCAGCAAAACGCAGTCTGGATTGTGAGTTAGAGCCATCTGGAGCGCTTCTTCTCCATTGCTCGCCTCTATAATGTCGTAGCCTTCTTTTTGCAAGATGCGGCGAATCATTATGCGCATTATCTGCGCGTCATCTACAATTAAAATTAACGCCATTTGCTTTGAGCGCGAGTTCCAATCGGTACGATGCAAAACAATATTGACAAGCGGTTAATCCTGCCAATATAAGGGCTAAAAAGATGGAAATTCCGAGATAATCTATCAACCTTTACTTACTTTACCCGCAGGGTGCGCTATTAAGGCAACCCACGGATGGGAAGGCACAGCCTGGCGTACCTGCTCCTGACGCAATTGATCGTCAGAGCAATCTCTCCTCTTATTACCCTACCGCAATCCCGACGCCCTCGCGCCTCTGAGCCAAGGGCGCGATAGAGCGCACAGCGACTGGATCGCAGCAGCGCCGGCTCAGGCGCTTCTGGTTCAAGAGGCGGCTACTGTGCGGTCGCGCCCTTGGATTTTAGCGCGGTAAAGCGCCGCATCAGCGGCTCGGATCACCGCCTCGCCGGTTAAACCGCAATCCGGGAACACCGCCACGCCCAAAGAAAGGGTAATCCCACCCAAGGGCTGCCGGTGATGCTCCAGATTTAGGTGCTTAATGCCCTCACGCAGCTGCTCAGCTCGCTCTATACTGTGTTCCAGAGACGCCTCCGGCAGAATCAGCATGAATTCCTCACCGCCGTACCGGCAGGCAATATCTGAAGAGCGGATATGTTTTTTCAAGAACAGACCCAACTCTCGCAGCACCGCATCACCAGCTTCGTGACCGAATGTGTCATTATAGCGCTTAAAGTGGTCAACGTCAAGCATAATAATACCCAAAGATTGGCGATCGCGGGAAGCGCGGTGTATTTCTCGGGTCAGCGACTCTTCCAAATAGCGCCGGTTGAACAAACCCGTGAGCGGGTCGCGAATGCTCTGGTGCTGGAGGGATTCGTACAGCTTTAAATTGGCAAGCGACAGAGAAATCTGCCTTGCCACAGTCACCGCCAACTGCTGTTTGGCCCTTGTTAATTGCCCCGGTTCCATAAAGCTCAAATACAGCACCCCCAGGGTTTCCCCTTGCGCCGCCATTGGGATGCAGAAATATCCGCTAGGCAAGAAATCGTGCTGCAGGTGGTTGCATAGCAACCCGCTGCGAGTGTCTTCAACAAGATGAGGCTGCCCCCGGCGCAGCCCTATACATTCATTGGTTGAAAACAGCGTCTGGCTAGTAATAGGTTTGCCCCAAGTGGTAATCGCTTCCACAAGGTTTCTGGAATTGCTAATCGTAAACACCGCTCCCGAATTATTGGGGAATAAGAGCGGCACGACCTGAGCAATCACCTTACAAGCCTCCTCGCGGGTCAGGCAGCTTTGCAGCAAATCGCTCATGTGGCTGAGCAAACTGATTTCGTCGTTGCGCTCCTCCAGTTCCTTCACCCAAGCTTTCAGTTGCTGGTTAGCTTGCTGCAGCGCCTCCTCCCCACGCTTGCGCTCCGTGATATCTCGATTAATAGCAATCAGAAACAAAGGTTTGCCTGTTTTGTCGCAAAAAGCTTTAGCCGTTGTTTCTATCTCAATAAAAGAGCCATTTTTTTGGCGGCAGAGAAGTTCTTCGCCAAACACCCCTGTTTCCTGAATTTGGTTTAAAATATTGGCCACAGTCACCCCCTTACTGTCATGCCGGTAGATAAAATTCAAGGACTTGCCAATCACTTCCGAAGCAGCGTACCCAAAAATATGTTCTGATTTTCCCATCCATTTTTGGATATTTCCCTCCAAGTCTGTGAGGACGATGGAATCAGGCATTTGTTTAAGGACTTCATCCGAAAACCGCAGCACTTCTTCCGCCTGCTTGCGATCAGTGATGTCAAAAAAAGAAAACACTACCCCATAGGGCTGCTTCTGATCCTGCCGGAACAAAGGTCGGGCATTCACAGAAATCCAAGTCACCATTCCTTCCCGTTTGCGAACCCCCATCACCACATTAGACTGCGGTTCGCCGGTGCGCAAAGTCACCATCGCCGGGTGAATCTCAGCCGGGAAAGGAGAGCCATCTTCGTGAATCGCACTCCAGCGCAAAGCCAGGGACGACCGGCCCGTCATCTGACTGGCTGAAACTCCGAGAATGCGCTCAGCGCTGGCATTGCAAGTGCTGCTCATCCCATCTGCGTACAGCAGGACAATCCCCTCAGCTGCAGTCTCGATCGCCGAGCGATAGCGCTCTTCGCTCTCCCGCAGCGCTTCCTGCGCTTGCTTGCGCTCCGTAATGTCGCGGGTCATTTTGGCGAAGCCGCGCAATATTCCACGATCGTCTCGCAAGGCTGTAATCACCACATTGGCCCAGAACCGCGACCCATTTGCGCGGACGCGCCAGCCCTCGTCTTCCGCCCTCCCGCTAGCTTCAGCCAGCTCCAGCAAACGCTGCGGCTTGCCTTGCTCAATGTCTTCCAATTGGTAATAGCACGAAAAATGCTTGCCAATGATTTCTTCTCCCCGATACCCTTTGATCCTTTCCGCTCCGCGATTCCAACTCATCACCTGCCCACTGGGGTCTAGCATAAAAATCGCGTAGTCTCTGACACTCTCCACCAGCAAGCGATAGATTTCTTCACTCTGCTGCAGCGCCGACCGAAACCGCACGCGCTGGGTAATGTCTCGATTTATGCCGCGATAGCCGAGGAATTTTCCCTCGGAATCGAAGACTGGAACCCCACTGGTTTCCAAAACAACCCGCCGCCCGTCTTTGTGGAGATTTGTGTTTTCCAGACATGAAAATGGCTGTTGCTGGGCAAAAATAGGGCCGCAAATGTTGGCAGCGCGAAAAGCCTCTTCTGGAGGCATCAGATCGAAGATAGTTTTGCCCAGCACTTCTTCAGGCTCGAAACCCAGCAATTCGCGCACTTTGGGGTTGCTGTAGGTGTAGGCACCGCTTTCGTCCACTTCCCACACCCAGTCGCAGGCGGTTTCCACTAAATTGCGGAAACGCCCCTCGTTCTGTTGCAGCGCTTCCCGGACTCGGGCGGCTGCCATTTCTTCTAGTCCTTCTACCTTTTTTCTGCTGGAGTGCGCTATTTGAGCGAGACGGACTGCTTGCGCCAGCAGAAAAGCCACTGCAACCCCTGCGGCTAGCACTACTTCCGGGAGAGGGGATTTTTCCTGTGCCAGTAACTCGGGTGCCGGCATGACTCGCACGCGCCAAGCGGTTCCATAAAACTCTACTTTTTCTTCTTTGACCCACTTGGGATTCGGTTCACCGGCGCGATGGCTGCGGTAGATTTCCCCCTGGCTATCGAAAATAGATATGGCGTACCCCCGCCTGATATTCTGGCTGAGGATGCCATCGAACAATTCCTCAGTGCGAAAGATTCCGAAAATGTACCCGTCGGGCGATTTTGGATTTTGAATCTGGGATTTGGGACTGATCTCTCTTCTCTGCGGCGTTGCAGAGAAGGTGGGGACAGACACCAGGAAAGCCTTGCCACCTTGCGCCAGATTGACAGAGCCGCTGGCGGGGACATCCTGCCGACTCCGCCCGCTCAAAATGGCCTGTCTGGCCAGTGCGGGGTTGAGGTCAGCAGCCGCCTGAGAGGCCGGTCGGGGCAGAATCCAGCGTGTGTTGAGCTTGGAGTCCGCCCACTCGATGGCAAAGTATCCCCGCTCTTGCTGAATATAGAGTGCCACCTCGGCTTCCCATTGCTTTTGGGACGGCTTTGCGCAATTCTCCCAGCGCTTTGCCAGGGAGAGTAGGGCCTGGAAAAGCTGCTGCATCTGATTCTCCAGTTCGATTTTGACGCTCGCCGCTTCTAATTGAGTCTGCCGCTGAATTTGAGCGTCTTCCTGTGCCGCCAGTGCCTGCCAGAAGAAGAGAGTGATGATTAGGGCGACGCTGCCAGCCAGCCGGTGCGGAAAACGCGGCGCAGCAGACACTAGCCCCTGGACAGACGCCCTCAGGTTTGGCCAGCACAGGAACGGGATTTCTTTTTTCGTGAAAAGTTTAGATAGTTTTTTTGTTTTCATCAAGACTGAATCTATGGATCTCTATTTATAGTTTCTTTATAAAAGGATGCCTCTGTTTGGTCTGCGGCAATCCCTGTCCTCCTCTTTCCGCAAAGTTTATTAAACTTTCTCATGTTTCGCATATTATAGCGAGCTTTGTGCTATAATAACCCAACTTGCTACTTACCCGTGAGTCAGGTCAGATCCCCCCTTTCCCCCCTTAAAAAGGGGGGCGCAAGAGAATGTTCCCCCCCTTTTGAAGGGGGGGGCCGGGGGGGGATCTAGCCTTGACTCACTTGTAGAGCACTTGTCATTTAGGTTAGGACATTAATGGCATGGCGTATGGGGCTAATGCGCATGGCGCATCAGACTACGAGCAATGCCATGCATGCGTTCTGGCCATGCATGCGTTCTGGCCCATGTTTTAACCTAAGTGGCTACTGCTATACCAGTCAGTCAGGTCAGATCCCCCCAAACCCCCCTTAAAAAGGGGGACGCAAGAGAATGTTCCCCCCCCTTTTGAAGGGGGGGCTAGGGGGGGATCTAGCCTTGACTCACTTGTAGATCACTTGTCATTTAGGTTAGGACATTAATGACATGGCGTATGGCCCTACGAATTATAGGCGTAGGCTGCGTTCGGCCTGCCCTAAAAGTCTAATGTCTTAACCTAAGTGACTGCTGCTATAATAAAAAACCCTCCACGGGCTGAAGAGGGGCGGGTTTCGG
>Ga0185317_100227_pt1 | contig 17881 bp, 18 predicted proteins | sample DevilsHole_FD_128020 | JGI IMG/M metagenome (GOLD analysis project Ga0185317, IMG submission 128020) | Groundwater microbial communities from Devils Hole, Nevada to study Microbial Dark Matter (Phase II) - Devils Hole (SPADES assembly)... | ecosystem: Environmental > Aquatic > Deep subsurface >...
ATGAATGCAATCCATCGGCTCCGCCTCCCCTCGCCTCAAACATCAATCCAAAATCAAAAATCTAAAATCTAAAATCGATATGAGCTGGATTAAAGACATTATAAACCCGGAACTGCGCCAGTGGGAAGAGTTCTACCGCAACCGCTGGCAGCACGACAAAATCGTCCGCAGCACTCACGGCGTAAACTGCACTCCAAGGCTGCTCCTGGGACATTTACGTCAAAGACGGCATCGTCACCTGGGAGATGCAAAAAACCGACTATCCCTGTTTGGAAAACGGCTTGCCTCCCTACGAACCGCGCGGCTGCCAGCGGGGGATCAGCTACTCCTGGTATATATACAGCCCCATTCGGGTAAAATACCCCTACATGCGAGGCGTCCTCATCGATTTGTGGCGGGAAGCCAAAAAACAGCACAAAGACCCCGTAGAAGCTTGGACAGCGCTCGTACAGGACTCAGAAAAGCGCCGCAAATACCAGGAAGCAAGAGGCAAAGGCGGCTTCCGCAGATCCAGCTGGGATGAAGTGCTGGAAATTGTCGCCGCCTCCACCATCCACACGATTAAAAAACACGGTCCCGACCGCGTGATTGGCTTCTCCCCGATTCCCGCGATGGCTCAGCTATGCCGGCGGCTCCCGCTTCCTGCAACTCCAAGGGCGGCGTTAACCTCAGCTTTTACGACTGGTACAGCGACTTGCCCAACGCCTCCCCAGAAATCTGGGGCGAGCAAACCGATGTGGCCGAAAGTGCCGACTGGTACAACTCCAAATACATCGTCTCGATGGGAGCCAACCTCAACATGACCCGCACGCCGGATGTCCACTTTGTGGCGGAGGCGCGGCACGCCGGCTCTAAATTTGTGGTCTTCTCCCCCGACTTCAGCCAGGTGGCCAAATACGGCGACTGGTGGATTCCCGTCAATGCCGGTCAGGATGGCGCTTTCTGGATGGCGGTCAACCACGTCATCCTCAAGGAATTCCACGTCGATCGCCCCGTCTCCTATTTCCTGGACTACTTGAAGCGCTAGAGCGACGCGCCTTTTTTGGTGGCGCTCGAACAGGACAGTGGCGAATACCGCCCCGGACGCATGGTGCGGGCGAGCCAGCTGGCGGAGTACCGGCAGGTGGAAAACGGCGACTGGAAGTACCTCGTCTTCGACAAAAATACCGACCGCCCCCGCATGCCTCAAGGAAGTGTGGGTTTCTGCTGGCAATCCCAGAAGGGACAGTGGAATCTGGAAATGAAAGACGGGCTCGATGGGGCCGAAATTGAGCCGCTGCTGACATTCTTGGCCAATAACGACGGCTCGCTGCCGGTCCGCTTTACCGAGTTTGCCGGCGAGAGGGTGTTTAAGCGGGGTGTTCCGGTTAAGTACATGGAAACCGAAACCGGCGAAAAGCTGCCGGTGGTAACAATTTACGACCTGCTAGATTACCGTTTGGCGTGAGTCGCGGTTTGGATGGGGAGTTCCCAGCGGATTACGAGGATGAGGACACGCCCTACACGCCGGCGTGGCAAGAAAAATACACCGGCATTGACCGCAAGACCGTGCTGCAGTTCGCCCGCGAGTGGGCTTCCACCGCGCTCGCGCACCGAAGGTCAGTGCAGCGTGATTATCGGTGCCGGCATCAACCACTGGTATCACAACAACTTAATTTACCGGGCTGCCATTGTCGGATTAATGCTGTGCGGCTGTATCGGGCGCAACGGCGGCGGGCTCAACCACTATGTCGGTCAGGAAAAACTCGCGCCGGTGGCACCTTGGGCCACTCTGGCTTTTGCCCTCGACTGGGTGAAACCGCCCCGCCTGCAAAATGCCCCCTCCTTCCACTATGTCCACAGCGACCAGTGGCGCTATGACGAGAATCTCGTCGAGGCGCAACTCGGCTTCCACCAAAGCCAAGGGCACACAATGGACTTGCAGGTGAAGGCGGTGCTTCTGGGCTGGCTGCCTTTTTACCCGCAGTTCAACCGCAACTCCCTGGAACTGGTGCGGGAGGCGCAAGCCGCTGGGGCAAAGACGGATGAGGAAATTCGCCGGTGGATTGTCGAGCAACTGCGCTCTGGGAAGCTGGAATTCTCCGTGCAAGATCCGGATGCGCCGGAAAATTGGCCGCGACTGTGGCTGATCTGGCGGGGGAACGCCCTGATGTCCAGCGCCAAGGGGCACGAATTTTTCCTCAAGCACTATCTGGGGACCCACACCAACGCCATCGCCGAGGAAATCACCGGCGAGGACATTCACGAAGCGGTCTGGCGGGAACAAGCCCCCGAAGGCAAGCTGGATCTGGTGGTGAATATCAACTTCCGCATGGACACTACCGCCCTCTACTCCGATATTGTCCTGCCCACGGCCACGTTCTACGAAAAGAACGACCTCAACAGCACGGACATGCACTCTTACATCCACCCGCTAACCGCAGCGGTTCCTCCCTGCTGGGAATCTAAGAGTGACTGGGACATCTTCAAGTCCCTTGCGAAGAAAGTTAGCGAGCTGGCGAAAGTTCACCTTCCCGAGCCGGTGCGGGATTTGGTCGCGGTGCCTTTGCAGCACGACACCCCCGCCGAAATTGCCCAACCCTCGGTAAAAGACTGGGCGAAAGGGGAGTGCGAGCCAATTCCCGGCAAGACGATGCCTAACGAAAGCGGTGGTGGAGCGGGATTATGCCAATTTGTACAGCCGCTTTATCTCTTTCGGGCCGGTGGCCAAACGGGACGGGATTGGGGCTCACGGACTGAGCTGGCCAATTGACGACTTGTACTAGGAACTGCTGGAAACCCACCCGACGGTGCAGTGGGATGGCCAGAAATACCCGTCGGTGGATGATGCCGTCCAAGCTGCCAACGTGATCAGTGCACCTGGCACCGGAAACGAATGGGGAAGTGGCTTACCGCGCTTTCCAAGCTGAGGAGAAAAAAGTTGGTTTGCCGCTAGTGGATCTGGCCTTTGAAGACGCGCGGTGTGCGCTACCAGTTCAGCGACATCGTGCAGCAACCCCGCCGGCTGCTGACAAGCCCTTGCTGGACAGGTTTGACGAATGACGGGCGTCCCTATTCTGCCTACTGCCTGAATGTCGATCGGCTAGTGCCCAGGCTCACTCTCACGGGCCGGCAGCACTTTTACCTAGACCACGAAGGGTATATCGCCTTTGGGGAAAACCTGCCCACCTACAAGCCGAAACCGGACGTGCGCATTTCTGGGGATTTGGTTAAGAGCGGGGCTGAGGGCAAATCCATCGTCCTCAACTACCTGACGCCTCACGGCAAATGGCACATCCACTCGATGTATTCGGAAAATCACAGGATGCTCACTTTGTCAAGGGGTATTGAGCCGTTCTGGATTAATGACAGGGATGCGGAATCCATCGGGATTGTGGACAACGACTGGGTGGAAATCTACAACGACAATGGCGTGGTGGTACTCGGTGGGTGGTGAGTGCGCGGATTCCCCGAGGGGTGTGCGTCATCTATCACGTGATGGAGCGCACCATGTCCATACCCAAGTCGCCGCTGCGGGGGAACCGGCGAGCCGGTGGAACAGCCTGACGCGCATCCGCGATCGGCGCCGGTGCTGATGATGGGCGGTTACGGGCAATTTAGCTACGGCTTTAACTACTGGGGTCCGACTGGCGTTAACCGCGATACTTTCGTGCGGGTGCGCAAGCTGGAAGGCGAGCCGAAGTTTTAACAGTGGGCCCAGGGCACAGGGCATGGGGCATTGGACACCGATTTTTTTCCATTGCCCACGCCCAATGCCCAATGCCCAATGCCCCATTACGGATTAAAAAAACAAAGGAGTAAAAGTTATGAATATCCGCGCCCAAGTCTCAATGATGTTCCACTTGGATAAGTGCATTGGCTGCCACACTTTCAGCGTTGCCTGCAAGAATATTTGGACGGACCGGCAGGGCACTGAATATATGTGGTGGAACAATGTGGAAACCAAACCCGGCACCGGCTACCCCACCCAGTGGGAAAACCAAGAGGAGTACAAAGGTGGCTGGGAAAAAGAAGGGGACGATATCCACTTGCGGTCTACCAGTAAAGCCAAGGGATTAGCCAATATTTTCCACCAGCCGCACCTGCCGACGATTGACGACTATTACGAGCCTTGGACTTATAAATACGGCGATTTGATTGATGCACCGGCAGGGAATGACCAGCCGACCGCTCGCCCGGTTTCTCTGATTACCGGCGATGACATCGACATCAAGGCCGGCCCAAACTGGGATGACGACCTCAGCGGCTCTCCCATTTATGCGGCGAATGACCCGAATTTGGACGCGCTGTCTCCCGCTGAGCGGGAGACGCTGTTTGAAATAGAGCGCTTGGTGTTTTTCTACTTGCCCCGGATCTGCAACCACTGCGCGAATCCGAGCTGTGTGGCGGCTTGCCCTTCGGGTGCGCTGTACAAGCGCGGGGAAGATGGGATTGTGCTGGTAAACCAAAATGTCTGCCGGGGCTGGCGCTACTGCGTTTCGGCTTGCCCTTACAAGAAGGTTTATTACAACTGGAAGTCTGGGAAATCTGAAAAGTGCATTTTGTGCTTCCCGCGTCTGGAAACTGGCCAAGCGCCGGCATGTTTCCACTGTGGGTCGCATTCGCTACCTGGGTGTGGTATTATATGATGCGGATCGCATACACGAAATTGCCTCAGCTGACGAATCTGAACTCGTAACTAAACAGCGGGAACTTATCCTGAATCCGTTTGACCCTGCTATAATTGAACAAGCGGAGAAAGATGGCGTTCACGCCTCGGTGATTGAGGCGGCTCAGAAGTCGCCAGTCTACAAGTTCGTTAAGGAATGGGAATTGGCGCTGCCTCTGCACCCGGAATTCCGCACGCTGCCGATGCTGTTTTATGTTCCGCCTTTGCTGCCGGTGTTGGGCAAGGCTCAAAATGGGACGTATGAAGTGACTGGCGACGGTTTCTTTGGATCTCTGGATAACGCCCGCGTGCCGGTGCAATACATGGCGAAGCTGTTTACTGCCGGCAATGAAGAGCTGGTGAAGGAAACTTACCGCAAATTGATGGCGGTGCGGCTGTACAAGCGAGCGGAGCAAATGGGAGAAGTGGGAAATAGTGAGGTAAAATCGGCGCTAGCAGAAGCCGGTGTTACGCCTGAAAAGTGGGAGGCGATTTATCGCTTAACGTCTCTGCCGACTTTTGAGGAGCGGTTTGTGGTTCCGCCGATGCACCGGGAATACGCCATCGCACTGATGGAAGATCCGGCTGCTCACAAAGGCGCTGCCGGTGTTGGCTTCCACACGAAGCCCGAACGAGGGCTGTAAGGATTTCAGATTTTGGATGCCCGGATGCCCGGATGCCCGGATTTTGCCCTCGCGATCTCGTTCCAAAGTCCGCCTGGGAATGCCAGCAAGCGAGGTTCTGCCTCGCCTCGGAACCGCCTCAGAGAAAAGGGAAGATTTTATGAAGAATAACCGCCAATAACTCTATTTACTGTTTGCTGATTTGTTAGAGTATCCCTCGCCTGGGATTAGGGAGAAAGCCAGCGAGTGCTGTCACCGGCTTGCCATAGATTACCCGGAGGCATCTGAAAAAGTTCGCAGTTTCTGGAAATTTGCGGACAGTACGCCAGCCAGCCTGCTTGAAGAAATCTACACCGGCACTTTCGATCTGAATCCGGTGTGTTTCCCCTACCCGGGCTATCACCTGTTTGGGGAAAGCTACAAACGCGGGGAGTTTCTGGCAAAACTTAAGCAAAAGTACCGGGAGTGTGGCTTTACGGAAGAAAGTAGCGAACTGGCAGATCACCTGACGGTATTGCTGGGGTTTATTGCAAGTATACCTCCGGAAGACATTCTGGCGCAAGAGCTAATTGAAGATTGTTTAGTGCCGGCACTGCACAAGATGAATGAAGGGTTTAAGGAGGGAAATCCCTACGCTGAGGTACTTCAGGCGCTGCTGGGGGTTCTGGAGGGGATGCGCCAAACGGCTCCTGTATAATCTCTGGCTTGGAGAGGAGATTAAGATATTTAACCGCTCCTGAGCCAAGGTCGCCAAGAAAGAGGAATAAAGAGGAACAAAGAGAGAGAAGCGGAGGAATTTATTAGGTTAGTGATCCGGATGTTAGAGATCGGGTTTGAATAAGAGGTAGCAATGATTTTTTTGTAATATTTGATATGACAATAAATGAAAATATATTTTATATTTTTACTTATTTAGCTCTTGTTATCGCTTTTGTAGTAACGCCTTTGCGCTACTTTACGAACCGCTTTTCTTATTCGAGTCTTTCTTCCCAGTTCCTGGAAAACCGGCAGCTATTTTGGGGTTCGGTGTCTTGGCACTATGGGGTGTTGCTTATTCTGGCGGGTCACTTGGTTGGGTTGCTCATCCCACGGTCGGTTTTAGCCTGGAATGGGGTGCCTTGGCGGCTTTATGTGACAGAATCCACCGGCTTGGCGTTGGGTTTCCTCACGCTCTGGGGGATCGTTATGCTGATTGTCCGCCGCGCTACCCAAGCTCGCATCCGCGCTGTCACTTCGTTTATGGACGTGGTGCTGTTGCTGGCGCTGCTGGTTCAAGTTTTTGCCGGTGTGTGGACTGCTCTTTTTTACCGCTGGGGTTCTTCTTGGTATGCCGGCGCTGCTGCGCCTTATCTGCGGTCACTTTTTGCGCTCAATCCCGATATTTCTCTGGTGGCTAATTTGCCTGTGATGGTGAAAGTTCACATTGCTGGAGCTTTTTTCCTGGTGGCGCTGCTGCCGTTTACGCGCTTGGTGCACTTTCTCGCGGTGCCGGTGCAGTACCTGTGGCGTCCTCCGCAAGTGGTGGTTTGGAACCAGAGTGTGCGTGCCGCTCAAGGGACACATTCTGAAGCGAAAAAAGGAGCGGTTGCGTCATGAATACTGCAATCAAGCCGGAAGCTAATAAGAGCCTTTTGCTGGCTACCGTTGCCTTTGCTATTGCCTTTGCCAACTGGGGGCTGATAGCGGGTTTGGCTCCTTTATGGAGGAAGGAATTGGGGGTATCCCTCACCCAAGCCAGCGTGGCAATTGCGATTCCCGTGCTGCTGGGTTCTCTGGGGCGGATACCGATGGGGATACTGACAGATCGTTTCGGCGGGCGCTTGATGTTCAGTATCCTGCTGAGTTTTGGTATTCTACCATCAATAGCGCTGGCTGTCAACCATTCCTATCTCAGCTTGCTGTTCTGGGGGTTCTGGCTGGGAGTGGCGGGGACATCCTTCGCGATTGGTGTTGCCTTTGTCTCGCGCTGGTTCCCCCCAGAAAAGCAGGGAACGGCTTTGGGGATTTACGGCGCTGGAAATATCGGGCAGTCGGTGGCGGTGTTTTTCGGGCCGGTTTTGGCTAAGTCGATAGGAATTCCGGCGACGTTTGTCCTTTTTGGTGCGGTTTCTCTGGCGTGGGGCGCGGTGTTCGCATTTTGGGCTCGCAATGCTGAAACTAAGGCGAAACCGAGAACTTTCCAAGAAAATATGAGGGTGCTGCGCACAGAGAAGCTATCTTGGGTGCTGAGTTTGTTCTATGCGCTCACGTTTGGCGGGTTTGTGGCGCTGAGCATCTATTTGCCAACTCTGTTGAAGGAGATGTTTGAGCTGACGCCAGAGGATGCCGGTGCTCGCACGGCGCTGTTTGTGGTGCTGGCTACTGGGTGTCGCCCGGTGGGGGGCTGGCTGGCTAACCGCATTGGCGGACAGCAACTCCTCGTTTATGTTTTCGGCGGTTTGTTTTGCGCCGGCTGGCTGATGGCAGTTCCTTCTATGATTCCGTTTACTGCCGGTGTCTTGGGCTATGCTGTGCTGTTAGGTTTGGGCAATGGCGGCGTGTTCAAACTTGTGCCGCAGTATTTCCCGCAGCAGACGGGGAAAGTCACCGGCTTGGTAGGGGCTGCCGGTGGGCTGGGCGGTTTTTTCCCGCCTATTGAGCTGGGAATTCTCAAGGATGTCACCGGCAGCTATGCTTTGGGCTTCGTTTTTTTCAGCCTCTTTGCCCTGACTTGTGGCTTGGTTCTCAGCAGAACTTTCCTGCACACGCCCGCGCCATCCCATCACCGGCACATTCATTAGGTTGGTGGGGAGGAGCGGGATTTAGGTATTGAACCGCCAAGACGCCAAGACGCCAAGGAAGAAGAGGGCGACAGGGGGGAGGATTTGGCTTATTGTTTATGGCTTCTTGCTCTTTTCTTCTTGGTTAGTTAGGCAGAATTGGGAGGGGGCGGGCGGATATTAAGGAGTTAATGGCTATGTCTAGTAAAATTGACCAATTAACAGAGTTGTTAAAGCGGCTGAATTCAGGAGAGGAGCCGGCTCGCGTCCGGGAGGAGGCGCGGGATTTTTTGGCGACTGTTGGCCCGGAGGATCTGTCTTTTGCTGAGCAGCAACTGGTAGATGCCGGTTTAGCTCCTGAAGATTTGCGAAATCTTTGCGCTGCCCACATTGAAGCGCTAGGCGATACGGTAAGTCGCATGAAAGCGAGTTTGCCTGCCGGTCATGTGATTCACACGATGATTCAGGAGCATGAGAGGATTTTGGGTTTTCTCGACGAGTTGGAAACTCTGAATCAAACTGTTCAGCAAGAAGAGTGTGCCGGTTCGGTAGAGTTTGAGCGGTTAGAGAGCATTGCCGCACACTTGCTGGGAGCGGAACCCCACCACCAGCGGGAAGAACAGGTGCTGTTTGCAGAGTTAGAAAACCGGGGGCTTTTTGGCCCGCCCCGGGTGATGCGCATGGAACATGAGGAATTGAGAGGGCGCAAACACGCGCTGCAAGAACTGGCATCTGCCGGCAAGCAAATGGAGTTTAAGGAGTTTAAGAAGAAGCTGGATGCGGTTGCGAAGTTTCTCGTCCTCACGTTGCGCGACCATATTTTCAAGGAAAACAATATCCTCTATCCGGCGGCGCTGCAGGTGATTCCAGAGGCTGAAGTTTGGCAGCGGATGAAGTTGGCTTGCGACGGCATTGGCTACTGCTGTTTCACGCCACCACCATAGGGGGCAAAGGGGGATTTGACGTTCGGGAAGTGGGCATTGCTCATCCCCTATGCCCAGTTCTGCCGTTGAGGTTATTACGGTTAATCAAGCGAACTTATAGCGGTTTTCCGTTTCAGAAGGTACAGCTATAGCGGATTTCAGTTGGATGAAGCACACCCAAAGAAACCCGGTTTCGCCAAAGTTACCGGGTTTCTCAGTACCTCGCTCATACGAAAAACGCTATATATCCCCGAAAAGGCCAAGGGCTGCCCCTACCGCAGCCCCGCACGCAACTGAAAAACGCTATCATGTTTGATTGTTAGCGTTACCGCCCGGGAAGCCGGCGCAACTGCTGGGTTTCTGTCAGCACTCGCTCCCCATCTCCGTATGATTCCCGTTTCACGTAATTGACTTTAATTTCCTCCAGCAAATCCGACACTAGAGATTGCAATTCTTCAAGAGTCCGCTCCTGTTGCAATTCTTCTCGGAGAGCTTGGCTGAAATGCTCCACCAGCCGGTCGGACAGTTTTGCCGCTACCGGATCTGCCGGCGCGTTTGAGATCGAGGTGTAGGCATTTTGGGGCACTTCGGTGAATAGCTTAGATATCTGTGCCGCCAGCTGTTCAGTCAGCTGCGCCGGCAGTCCCCCCATTCCTGGTATGCGCACAAGTTGCTGGTAAACCGGCAGCTGGCTGACAGCGGTTTCCATATTGTGGCGCAACAGAGCTTCCAAATCTGGCTGAATTTCCGGCAGGACTTTGCAGATAGTCACTTGCAGGAGGCGTTTGGCAATCGCCTCCACCTCATTCGTCTGATTAATATCGATGTAGCGCTGGGAAAGGGCGTCGAAAAGCGAGCGAGCGGCATCGCCTGTCTCTACCGAAGTCTGCATCTGGTCGATTACCTGAACGACCACTACTTCTGTCAGTTCCTCCGCAAAACTAGCCAAAAAAACCCGGCTGATTTGCGCCCGCGCCGGCTCCATATCTGGCAATTTAGCTTTATTCAGACGAATCCCCACCGTAATCACCCGCAGCAACTGCCAAACCGGCAGCAGCAGAAATAGGTCATACCAGCGCTGCAGCATTGCATCTGGAAACCATTTTATACCCTTATACCTGCGGGTATTCAACCAGGTGCGGGCTATAAATTCTGCCAAAAACAGCCCGATAAACCAGCAGTCAATTTTCCAGAATTCGTCAATAAACTCCCCATTCTCCCCGATGTGGCGATAGTAGTTGACCGCAAGCAAAGGCTTAATCTCGCGCTCGTAAAAAGCCAGTTCATTTTGCCAGGTCGCTCGGAATAAATGGTCTTGACTCCAGAAGCTCTGGAATGCTTCCTTAGAAGAAGCATCCTTATCCCCAAAAATATGCTGGCGCATCCGATTTTTTATTTTTTCCAGGGTGCCGGTCTTATTCGCTACCTGAAAGGGGTTTTCCTGAATCATTTCCACGCTGAGGTTTCGCAGTTCTTGCAGCAGTTGTTCCGATTCAGGGGACTGCAGACTCGTCTGAACCACTTGCTCTCTCAGCTGTTCCACCGTGGCCATATACTTCTGGGTATCTCGGTGGGGCTCAATGCCCTTAATGGGGTCATACAGCTGGGTGAGGTATCCGAAGTGCCGGAAATAGAAATCCCGCCCGGGTACATAGCTCAAGTCAAACAGTACCAAACCCAAGTTGGTTAAGGCCAATAAGGCCATGCCTCTTTCAAACAATAGGCTCAAGGTAAAGCCTTTACTAGGAGTGTTGTTTCGAGATTGCATTCTTATTTTAGGATAAATTTCTAACGCCATTCATTAAAGATTAAAATATCATCAAGGGATTTTCTCCGGTTCGCCATCTCCAGAGAGCAAGCGGGCTCCCCAACTTTCCCGGCGGAAATTTTCAAATGCCTGGTTCTTCAAAATCTTCCGAGCCAGCGGGCTTTTGAGAGATGCCGGTGGCCTGCTTGCGAGGCACCTCACGGTAGGTGTCAGCTTCAGAGAGCTCTGGTGGGGAGGGAAAACCGCCCCCAAACTCCAAGGGAGGTTTTTGAGTGGCAGATAAACGCCCAGCTGACCGGCGAGTGGCTTCCGAACTGGCCCGAGGGCGAGTTAAAGTTTTCCAAGCTGCTTTAATGCCGGTGAAGACGCTGCGCGTAGTGATTTGCACTTTTTTGGCTTGCTGCTTGGCGCTGTCAATACTGCGATCCACCTGCTGAACAACCTGACCGGCGCTGCTGACTCCCTGACTGACATCATCCGTCAGCTCAGTAATTTCCAAGCCGGTGAGGCGGATAGCTTCCAAAGTGGGCGGCAGTTCGCGCCTGAGGGTGTCCGCTAACTTTTCCACGCTGCGAGCCGCCCGCGCTAACTCCTGCAAGGCCGGCAGTGCCGCTACCAAAACAGCAGTTAGACTGACTGCGACCAGCAGAATTGACAGTCCGAGCCAAAAAAGAGGGTCAATCACAGAATTCTGTATGCAGTATGCCTTAGGGTTAGCGCTAATTTTCTGTTGGCGTCGCCTCTCCAACTGCCTCGGGCCGCAGATTGCCGTCAGAATCGTACTTGGCAGAGCGCAATTGTGAATCAGAAGCGGCTCCAGAGCTGAGTGCCTTGCGCTCTCGCGAAGAAGCCTCCAATCCAGCTGCTATCGCCTCCCGGAGCCGGTCGAGGGTTTCGTCCCAGTTGCGCAGCGCTGCTTCTGAGAGGCGATCCGCTTGCAACTGCACGCTGGTCGATAGGTCTTCTGCCAATTCCGGCAGGGCGTCGGCGGACTTCTTGAGGATCTTGCGCGTTTCCCGCCCGGTACGGGGGGCGATCAGCAAGCCGGTTATTGTGCCAATGGCGGTTCCTAGCAGCATGCCGCCGATAAATAATCCTGAGCGGTTATTTGACATGGTTGGATTTGCCTCCTTAGACCAATTTTGACACTCTCACCGCCAATTCTACGACTTTGGCGGGAGATTGCTGGTTCAAATCCCTGCCTTACTGACTGCTGCTTCTCACAGCGCCGGCAGGGCAGACTGAGGGCCGGCATCAGCGCACCGGCGAGAAGGCTTTCTCACTGGGAGAGTGTGCTGCGCCCCTTTGACCAGGAGCGCCAAGCCTTTTTCCCCAACCTCAAAAGCTGGAACACTTGTTTTGCTTGCTGGAGTTGCTCTTCCAGCTGCCGGTATTGCTGTCGCAGCCTTCGAGTGCCCTGCTGTCCCCTGCCAATCGCATTCGGTCCATAGCGCAGTACCGCACTGGTGCGGCGCTCCACTGCTATCAGGGTGTCCGCTACCCTCGCCAGCACCCGCCGGACTTTCCAAAGTTGCCAAGCTACATAAAAGCACAACAGCGCGATCAGCGCATTCAGAACTAAAACGGCTGCCAGCATTTTTCACCCTCTCTGTCCTAACCCCCATAACTCCTGTTTCCGGCCCCACTATACTGAGGCTGAACCTCACGCCGATCGTAGCAGCAGTTTTCAGTATTTGGCCATTAAGATGGTATGCCCCCAGACTTATCTTGGGGTTTATTTTGACTTTTTAGAAGTATATAAACACGATTTGAAATGCTCAAACCAGGAGTCCACACCGTAAAGATAAACAGGGTTTCGCCAAAATTACCCGGTTTATGGCACCTTAGGTTTTATAGCAATAGACAGTCAGTGCGCGGACACTTGTATACGAGGTATAGGCGTAGGCTGCGTTCGGCCTGCCCTCAAGGTTTCTGGGAAGGACGCGCTTTCGCGTCCCGCAACGCTTACGGAGGGAACGCCTGTCCGTTGGTCCGCGCCCTAAGTGCCTACTGCTATACAATAACCGCTTTCTTATTATAGCTGTTTTCAGTTGGATGAAGTACATGCCAGAAACCCGGTTTCTTAAAGAAACCGGGTTTCTCAGTACCTCACTCAGATGAAAACCGCTATAGCCGGTCGAATCAGCGGATTTGCTTGCTGTCGTTCCCTTCTTTCACTTATGGCCTAATTTCATAAAGTGTTTATAAATAAACAGTGAAATAGCGAGAAACCGGGGTGTTTGTGGTTGTGGCCATCTCCTCTAGTTCAGGCACCTAAAAAAACCGGTTTCTCACCCCAACATTAACAATTCTTTAATAACCCTGTTTTCAGAACTCAGGGACTTGCATTTTACAGAGATTGCTGCCGGCGTAGTGTTTGTAAATTAATAGGGGGCTATTCCCAACCATTCGGGCCACGTCCCTGGCATCTACACCGTTTTCTAACGCCAAAGTAATGAAGGTGTGGCGAGTGTGGTATTGGGGGCGGTACTCAATCGGCAGTCCCTCTAATACTTTTTTCCAGGCGCGAGTTATGAAGTTATGAGCGTCGATATACCCTCCTTTTGGAGCTGGGAAAACTATAGATTCGGGATCGGGTAGCTCCTGGGGACGAATTGATTTCAGCAGGGAGCGCAAGCTGTCATTGCAGGGAAAGATCCGGCTCTCATGAGTTTTTGTGTCTTTCCTGCGCTTTTCTACTATCGCCTCACAGAAGGTTATTGCGCTCAAATCCAGGGCAATATGCTTCCATTGAAGTCCTACGGCTTCACTTGTCCTGCAACCAGTAAGAAAAAGAAACTTTACATAATTAGTATAATATCTATAATAACGACTGCTCTCGAATCCTGCTATTATTAAGTCCCGCTCAGCTGCTGTAAAAGGATTAATTATCTCCGGATCTTTGCTGCTGGGTTCTATCTGATTTGCTAGCCCTGTAAACGGGTTATCTCCCTTCATCAGCCCCATTTCTATGGCCCAATTACAGCACGCATTTATCTGAACCAGCACCTTTTTCGCCGCACTAGGCGTCGTTTTTTCAAACAAAAAATCTCGAATAATTTGGGCATCCTGTGGGTTTTGAGTGGGCAGAGATTTTATGTGATTGCGGGCTCTTTTGAAGTCCCGGATGACGGTGGTACTGCTTACGATTTGTGCTTTAAATTCAACGTACTCTTCCCAAAGCTGGAGCAGGGAAAAGCCTTTGGGAGGTGCGGACTCCAAACTCAGATGAATTTGGGGCTTGTACTTGGCCAATGTGGGATCAAAGTTCCCAGAGAGAATGTCCAGCTCAATTTGTCTGGCTTTGGCTTCTGCCACTTTCCTGTTGAGTCCGGTATCTGTCAGCCCCAGCGTTATATATTTCTGCTGACCTGCGAATAGCTGACAGGGCAACCGCAACCGCAATCGCCCCTGGACGCTTTCAACCCCGATTGTCCCATTAGATGCTTCGTCTTTAGTTTCCATCGTGCCGATGATATGAGCTGCTTCCCTCTATGGTAGAGATTTCAGGGTCAAAATGGATCGTCGGCGGACTAAATTGAGGCAAAAAGCCCAGAGCTATGTAAAATTCGCTCTGGGCTTAGGTTTGAGAGATGCCAGGAACCAGATTTGAACTGGTGGCAAACGGATTTTCAGTCCGTCGCTCTACCAACTGAGCTATCCCGGCCTGTTTTCTTCTACTCTTTTATACTAACAAACGTCACCGGCGTTTGGCAAGTACCTGAGAAAAAATTTTTTTTCCTTTTTTTCTCCCTGGGGACATCTGGGACAAATGCCCTAGGCCATCACACTGGCTTTAAGCGCGTTACTTTCAGCTTGAACGTACCTACACCTGTTTCTCCAAAGGCTCGCACCCGAATCATGTAGGTTCCGGTCTTAGCGATGCGGGCAAAGAGCAGGGAGTTGGTGCTGCCGTCTGGGCCATCATCATTTTCGGCTACCGTTGACCCATCTTCGGCGAGCAGGGAGACAATGGCGTCAAAACTTTCCGAGGACAGGTCAATGGCCACCTGATCTCCTTCTGTCATATTCATCACATAGTCTCTGGCGAAGCCACCCTGTCCTGTGGGGATATCCTTCTCTGTGAGTGTGTCCGAAACTTCTTTATTCGGCTCCAAAGGGCTCGGGTTATACAGCTTCATTTGGGCCAAAGCACCGACAGCACTGATGCCGATCAAGATTAAGGTGGCAGGAACAAGCAGTGCATGGCGTAAGTGCGAGGCAAAACAAGGAGTCATGGAATCCGAGGGTGAGAGGGGGAGGGGGGCAAAGCAGAGGGTTACGAATGAAAGCTCAGGAATTCCTGCCAGTGATTATCCTTTTAGGAATAGCACAAAATGAAATATTCTGGGCAGAGGGCCAGTGCCACGGCTTGCGGGCGCGACGGGGTACAGACTCTTTTCCCCAAAACAATTTCAGCACAGTCAGGAAAAGATTTTGTGGTTGACACAGATGAAGGTAAGAGGTTGAGGAGTTGGCCGGTTTTGGGGCTGATTTGGCTCACCGGCGCAATTGCCGACCGGCTGTGGTTTGGCCTCGACCGGTCAGTGCCAGCTTGGGATCAGGCGGAGTATTTAACCGGCAGCCTGACATACTGGCAGGCTTTGCAGCATCCCCAGCTGCTCTCTGGCGAGTGGTGGGCCAGTTTTTGGGCGCTCTCCTCCAAAGTACCTCCCCTAACCTACATAATAACAGCCGCTTTGCTGAATCTGTTCGGAGCGGGCCCAGATCCAGCCACTCTAGTCAACCTCCTATTCTCCGCCATTCTCCTGGTTGCGGTCTGGGGTTTGGGCGCAAAGCTATTCAACCGGCAAGTAGGACTTTGGGCTGCCGGTCTGTGCTTGCTGTTTCCAGGACTCTATCTGGTTCGCCTGGATTTTCTGCTGGACTATCCTCTGACAGCAGTTGTGGCCCTGAGTTTCTATTGCCTGACGGTTTGGAGGGATGTCGGAGGTGCACTTACACCCCGGGCGCAGAGAAGAGGATGGTTGTGGGCCAGCGGGTTTGGGGTTTGTTTCGGGCTGGCTTTGCTTGTCAAGCAGACGGCGCTGTTTTTTCTGCTGGTGCCGGTGCTGTGGGTGGGGGTTGGCAATCTCTGGGCAAGGCGGTGGGAGCGTGTGGCTCAGCTGGTTTGGTCTTTATTCCTGTCCCTGCTGGTGTGTGGCCCTTGGTATGGCACGAATTGGCTGCTGATTCTCACCGGCAGCAAACGGGCGACGGTAGATGCGGCGATTGCCGAAGGGGACCCACCCCTCCACACTCTCGACGCCTGGACATTTTACTGGAAAGACCTCCCTTATGCGGTTTCTTGGCCCCTGTTGCTGGTGCCGGTGGTGGGGTTGCTTCTCTACTGGTTGCGCTCTGCTAAACAAAAGAAGGAAAAGTCAGGACTGAAATGGCTGGCTGTGTTCTGGGTGGGTTCTTATCTGCTGTGCTCTGTCAATATCAATAAAGATTCCCGCTATGTCCTGCCCTACCTGCCGGCTGTCTCGCTGTTTTTGGCTTATGGCCTTACCCACTATCCCCGCCGGTGGGGCCAATACGTCCGCTGGGGCACCGCCGGCACAGCTATTGTGTTGATGTTGCTGAATTTGTGGCCGGTGGGGGGTATTTTTGCCCACCGGCTGACGCAATTCTTCAGCCCTCGCGCCCAACATCAGGCTTACCTGGGTTCTGAATGGCCCCACCGGCAGGTGATTGCTGAAATTATCCAGACACAACCCTACCTCGACTCCACATTAGGCGTACTGCCTTCCACCCCAACCATTAACCAGCACAACATAAACCACTACGGTGCCCTGGCCAATTTCCAAGTGTACGGACGTCAGGTGGGGGTCAATTTAAAACAAGTCCCTCAGGATGTGCGCTCCCTTTCTTGGTTCCTCAGCAAAACTGGCGATCAGGGTTCCGTTCCCAAACAAGCTCAAACCGCTACCGTCTCTGCTGTGGAGGGAGGCTCGGACTTCCAGCTGTCCAAAACCTGGCCCTTGCCCGATGGCAGCACGCTCAAGCTCTACCGCCGCAAGGTGCTGCCGGTGGAGGTGCTGCCCAACCATTCCCAAATCCCCAAATCCCGGCCATCCCCAACCGCTGTCCAGCTAGAGCGCGTCACCGTACCAAAACAGACACCCCCCGGAGTGCCGGTGCCGGTGACTTACGAGTGGTCTGGCCCTTGGCCGCAGTTGCAAGAGGGTTTGGTGCTGCTCACCTGGCGCGACTCCACCGGCAAGCATCGGTGGCTGCACGATCGGGCCATCGGTATGGGCACCTTGCATGGCGGCGGACCGCCGGCTAACCTGTCTGCTAGGGTGAAGGAGCGGATGGCTATGCTCCCCCCTGCTGATGTCCCCGCCGGCACTTACACTCTGGAAGCAACTTACCTGAACCGGCACACCGGCAAATCTTACGCCATCCCCGTGCCGGCGGTGAGTTTGAAGATTGCCCCGGCTGCGCCGGCAGCACCTGCTCCGGAACTGGATTTGCTCACCCAGCTGCGGAATTTGGCGGCTGCTTTGCCCAAGGGTGCGAAGGCTCTCCCGCCTGTGTTTGAGGAAATTGGGCGCATCAACCAGTACGATCCGATTCAGGACTACACGGCTCAGGCTGAGCTGGCGCTGCAGTACCGCTTGCGCCAAGAACCGCAAAACCTTGAGTGGGCTTACGCTCTGGCCCTGGCCAGGGTGCTGCAGCGCGACGCAGCTGGCGCGATCTCGGCACTGACGCGAGTGGTTGAACTGGACTCCCAGAATCCCTACGCCTATGCCTATCTCGCTTTTGTCTATCTGTACGATTGGAACCCCAAGGCGGCTGAGGCTGCTTTGAAGCCTGCGCTCCTTATGTCACCCAATCAACCGGAAATTAAAGCACTTAAGGCGGTGGCTGCGCTGATGCAAGGCAAGCTGATTAAAGCTTTTCAGGCTTTCAAAGATGCCAAAATTTTATAGCTTCCGCAAAAAACAGCGTCATCTGGGGCGATCCGAATTTGGCTGGGGTTTAACCGGCAGCTGTTTGGCTGTGGGGTTAATTTGAAAGTAATTAACCAGAAATGGTGTAATTTTGAGAGGGTGGGCGGTGATAGACCTGAATCGGATAGGGTGACTGAGGGTACAGATAATTATGAGAATTATATTAATCCTTATGTAGACTCATCGAAATAGGTT
>Ga0185317_100228_pt1 | contig 17830 bp, 16 predicted proteins | sample DevilsHole_FD_128020 | JGI IMG/M metagenome (GOLD analysis project Ga0185317, IMG submission 128020) | Groundwater microbial communities from Devils Hole, Nevada to study Microbial Dark Matter (Phase II) - Devils Hole (SPADES assembly)... | ecosystem: Environmental > Aquatic > Deep subsurface >...
CCTGAACCCCTTCCACCCCGTTCGGCTGCAATGGAACTCCTGAAGCTGCTGTGCCTATTTTTAAAATAGGTGGACTACACTGAAGTGGTGACAGGGGTATGCACTGAGTCAAACAGATGAAAATTGACGACATCTATCAATTTTTTCAAGACCCCCCTCCCATTTATCTCAACAAGGAACTCACGGTGTGCTACGTCCTTTCCGTCTTGTTGCGGGGAGATTCCTGCGGGACAGAACTGATCCAAAGACTGGAGCGGGAATACCCACAATACCGGCTTTCTGACACTATCCTCTACAGCGCTCTCAAATTCCTGGAGGACCAGCAGGCGATCCTGGGTTACTGGAAAAAAGTTGAGGGACGCGGACGCCCCCGGCGTATGTATCTCGTTCACCCGCACTGGCAATCGCAGGCTGAGGATTTAGCCCGTCTTTGGCAGGAGTACATCGCAAAGGCCCAACCTCACACCCCACCCCCAACACAGTCAGCTACCTGCCAGTGAGCAGGCGGAGCAGTGCCTGCCGGTGCTAGCGCCGCCTGGGGCCAACTGTCCCGCGTCCAACCTCCCCGGGGGCCACCGGCAGCACCCCGGCCAGATCGCTGCATTTAATTTTCTCTTACCTCCGATGGCCTTAGTGTCGAAAGTGATATATATATAGAACTTTCAGATTGACACACTTAATGTAATAAGCATATTAAATGCCTCAAGCCTATCGGTCTGGCATATCGCCGCGCTTTCTTGTAAACTTATGTAAACTACCTGACATCAATTGAGATGAATTCTTCGATTCTCTCATCAACATTCCTGCTGACCCTGCTCCTGGCTGTGGGCCTGTTTTTCTTCATTCGGGCTTCCGTCAAAGACAGAACCTGCGAAGAAAAATTCATTTCCGAGCAAACCGAAGAATCCCTTCTCACCCAGTTGCAGCAGTATTTCTCCGGACGTGCCTACCAAGTGGCCGCAGTTGATGCCGCCCAAAACCAAGTCACTTTTGAAGGGTATGTGCAGCCGAGCTGGTTGCTGGCCATTTTCCTCACCCTGCTAGCCGCCGTTGGCACCCTTTGTCTGGCGCTGGTTTTAGCCATCCTTTTCCCGCAACTGGCCAGCCTGTTTCTGGGGCTGCTTGTCTTGGCACCGGCAGCTGGACTGTTTTACTGGCAAAGAGCCGGTCGGACTGAGAAAGTTTCCCTCAAGGTGGAAACCCTCACCAGTCAGGAGAACAGGCAGCAGAGTCTGATTACAGTCAAAGCTCATCGCGATGAGATCGCCGAGCTAAGGCGGGCTTTTGCCTTGAAGCCCTGGGAATAGCTAACAGGGAAAATACAGCAGTAAAGACCGAACATCTACGGTCTGTGCGGACAGTAGGAGTTGATTATATTTTTCTATGAATGCAATAGCTTGAATCAATAAAGGAGCTCCCCGGACTCAAGCCCGCCCTTCCGCACCCAAAGCTGAGTGCGGGTGAGTGAGCTTGAGCGCCAAGCTCCCGCTTTCCCACCGCGTTGCCGAGCAACGTGGTGCGCAACGTGGTTCGCGATTTCAGCGGGGAGTCGCTGCAATCGCAGTATTGGCTGTAGTGTTCTCCAGCATTTTCAGGCTGGGGAACAGGAAATGATTTTCTTCAACATACTGCGCCCCAAACAGACCCTTTTCTGCCCAGAAGTACCGGTCAGTGGTATGTTCGTTCCGTTTGACAAGCAGCAGTGCTGGTGGGAGGATGCCCTCGGCGTGGATAAACTTTCGAGCGGCTGTAACTGGTTTATCCTCGCCACTTTCGATACTATATTGAGGCACATGCTCCAGAATCCGACGCCCTTCCTGGCGACGGCGGCTTTTACGCTTACGTCTCCTGGCCAACCTCTTTACCTCCTCTTTCAGCCGACGGGTGTAGTGTTTATAACAAAAACCGTCGCTAGTATATCGTTTTTTGCACAAAAATTCAACTTGTCTTAATTTTTCGCAACGAAGCCAGGAATGCAGGCGCGACAAAGCTTGGAGGGGATCTGCCCCCCTTCCGTGTTGCGGGAAACGGGAAAGTATTAACAAAAATATGAATATCTTAACAAAACTCAAAAAAGAAGCAGCAGCAGGTGTCAGGGGGGAGTTAGCTCCGGCTTTAGCACCGGCCCGGGAAACAGGCGTGAAAATCGCTGCCCCTCTCTGGAAGGATAAAAGAAGAGGGAGAAAAGAAGAACAATCGAGGAGAAAGGAAAATGGAAACTGGGGACTTGGGGAAAGTCGGCCCACAAGCCCTCACCTACCCAGAAGCCCCACCCAGAAGCCACAAGCGTCCGCCCCAACCCTCACCTGAACGCCCCTTTGATGGGGAGCGCTCTCCCTGTGCCCCTGGTGCGTCCGGAAAATCTCCGCCGATAACCGCGTTAAACAACCCATCGAACGCATGTTGAGCCCTGCTAGTTCCGAATTTGTTGCCCTTTGCCGGTCGCAGGTGGCGCTGTTAACTCAAGCACTGAGAGCTTCCTTGAGCGTGGTGTACTTGACACAAGAGCTGCAAGAGGGGGCGCAAGCCAAGTTAATCCCGATTGTGGCTGACCCTGAAACAGCTACAGTCTGGGACGACACTCACCCCCGGGCGCTCGTCCCCTCAACCGAAGTCAGCGCCATCGCCCCCATCCCCCGGTTACTCCAGGCAGCCCCCCCAGCCATGCCGCCGGCCCTGCCAAAGCAGAATTTCCGGACGCCTTCGTTTACCTCAGACGCCGAACCAGCGCCAGACAGCAACTGGGATGAAAATTCCTGGCAGCAACAGCGCCAAATCGTCTTGCCGCTCATACATGAGGGAGTGGTGATGGGATTGCTAGTCACCAGTCGAGAAGACCAACCCTGGAATGAGCGGGAAATTGCTCAAATCGAACGGATTGCCCACACCCTGACCCTGGCATATATCTTGGACAAACGCTCTCAGTGGCTAGAGCAAAAATATCGCCAGCAGCAGCTGCTGCAAGCGCAGCAACAGGACTTGCTCGATAACCTGCTGCACCAGCTGCGCAATCCCCTCACCGCATTGCGGACATTTGGCAAATTGCTGCTCAGACGCTTGCTGCCAAAAGACGCCAACCGCGATATTGCCAACAGCATCATTCGGGAGAGCGATCGCTTGCAAGAGCTGCTGCTCCAGATGGAGCGGGCCACCGACCCGGACGCCGGCGAGCCCGCACTCCCACCGGCGACATCAGCGGCAGACCGGCAGCCGACAATGGGCGGGCCCCTGCCCCTGCTGCCGGCATCCCCCCTGGAATCTCGCTCCGTGGCGGAAGTGCTGCAACCGCTGCTGCTGTCAGCCGCAGCCATTGCCGGTGAGCGCCAGCTAACCCTGAAAGCCCATATCCCCCTCGACTTGCCGCCGGTGCTTTGCCACCCCAAAGCGCTGCCCGAAGTGTTAAGCAATCTGATTGACAACGCCTTGAAATATACCCCCGCCGGTGGCCAGATTTACATCTCGGCGGGCGACCGGCAACAGGCAAAAGCAGCAGGTGAGCTTCCCGCAACCGGGGACAACTTTTCTCCCCCACTTCACCCAAGCCAAATGATCGCCATTGCCATCAGCGACACCGGCCCCGGCATTCCCCCCCAGGATTTGCAGCGTCTCTTCCAGCGGCACTATCGCGGCGTGCAAGCACAAACAGAAATTCCCGGCACCGGCCTGGGTTTGGCCATTGCTAAAGACCTCCTCGAACAGATGCAGGGCGAAATTGAGGTATTTAGCCCTGCCCTTAGCCGCTGGCTGCCCACTGACAGCCCCCAGCTGCCGGGAACAGGGCCGGGAACCACCTTTGTCGTCTGGCTGCCGGTGGCGCGGCAATCTTAAGCAGGGGCGCGGCACCGGCAGTTATGGAATTAAAAAACACCTGTACAAACATAAAGAAGCCCTGTTTCTTAAAGAAACCGGGCTTCTCGACATCTGCGTTAATCTGCGTTAATCTGCGGTTTTAAATATTGAACCGCAGATGAACGCAGAAGTAGAAGTAGATGAACGCGGATAGGCTAACATATATAGCGGTTTTCAGTTGGATGAAGTAGACGCCAGAAACCCGGTTTCTTTCAGACCCCGGGTTTCTGAAATTTCCGCGAAGGTTATTGAGGCGCTATATTAATATCTGCTCAATACCAAATTAGAGCGTAAAGTCAGATTCAAATCTGTGTTGGGATTAACAGAAATCAGCTCTACTTGATCGCGACCTTGAAAGACTCCGATCAGGGTGAGTACCGTGCCAAGACCGGCACCCAGCAAGACTTCTTCGGTAGCGATCGCTCTGTCGCCGGTGATCGCTGCAATCGCCGCCGCCGCCGCCGCACCCAAGGCAGCATTCTTCAATACTTTGCCGACATTAATCCCCTTGGTGATGGTTTCAGTTTTTGTCACCACCGCCGAATAGGCACTAATTGGCACCCGCACCCCATTCGGCAGCACCAGTTCCTTCGCCACAAACTGGGCACCTTTTTGACTGCCTTGAACCGGTTGCAGTTCCCCCACAATCTCGCTTCCTGCGGGGATTGCCACTGTGCTGCCAACTATAATATTTTCGGCAACAGTTAGGGTTACAGGTACGGGTTTGGGTTCGTTAGGAGCGACTAGAATCTTCTCGGCTTTCTCGTAGTTAACGGGAATAAAAGTTCCGGCTCTAACAGTGATTCGATTGCCAATCGGGGGCGGTGGGGTAACGCCAGCCACAATGTAAGGGGAGGAGAGAGCGGTAGCTTCTCCAGCGCTGACTAAAGCTTGGTAGATAAATGCTGCGACATCCGCTCGGGTGGCGATTTGGTTGGGATTCAGCACTCTGACATTCGGGTAGTTGACTGCAATCTGGTTTTCTGTCGCTGCAGCGATGCTATTTCGAGCGTAGTCGGGGATGGAATAAGCGTCACTGTAGACTTGCAACACGTTTGAAGTGGAGCCGGTGGGGGTGTAGTTTAGTCCGTTCGACAGCGCCACCAAGACTTGCACCCTTGGAATATTCTGGCTGGGGTTGAAGACATTTCCGGGATACCCGCTCATGAATCCCTTTTGATAGGCATCCTGAATCGCTGTGTGCGCCCAGTAGTTTGACGGTACGTCCGCAAATCTAACAGGATTGCGGCTGTAGGATTTATTGAAGGCATTGCGCACCATTGCGGCAAACTGCGCTCTAGTCACCGGCTCGTTGGGGCGGAAGCTACCATCAGGAAATCCTTTGATAATATCTCGCGCCGCCAGAGCTTCAATAAATCCTTTCGCCCAGTGGTTGGACTGGACATCATAAAAAGTTACTTGGGCAAATGCAGGTGCCGGTGCCACAATTGGTGCCACGATCGGTGCGGCTGCACCGGCAATCATTCCCAGGGCTAATAATGCAGATGTTCCAGACTGCCATCGATTCGCTGTCATTTAAGTTGATCTCCTAGATAAACCAAGTTACTACTTACCAGAGAGTCAGGCGAGATCCCCCCCTGGCCGGGGCGGTCGTGCCGCACCGCCCCTACAAAAGGGGGGGAACATCTCAAAGCCCCCCTTTTTAAGGGGGGTTTGGGGGGATCTGGATGCAAAGACCTTGTAGGTGGCAACTTGGGTTAGATAATAAACGGTTGTCAGTAGAAGCACAGCCTGTTTTGCTTTGGCTGATTCAATAGACCCGCTCGATCACAAAATGTTCTGAAAGTCAAAGCCCTCCTGGAGAATAAACTCGGTTTATTACCCCACTCATGCTTAACAATTACTTGACCAAAACCCTGTGATAGGCAGCGCCGCAGTGTGGGCGCTGTCAGGGGGAAAAATGAATCTCTTTCATCCTGGTTGACTCTTCCTTATTCCTGCCATAAAGAAGATCAAACCGGATGAAAAATCCACTCTTGTTGCGGCGGCTGGGAGACTCTTGGCTGCAGCAGCGCTACAAATGCTTTTTCAGTGCCCTTTTGCGTGATGCCGTTTTGCGTTCTGGCCCATATCCGCGCCCTAAGTGGCTACTGCTATAGGTAGCAACTTGAGTTAGTTTAAGCACTTGCCCTGCAAAAAAATATCGGGGCACCCGCAATAGGTGCCCCGGCGTCTGTGCCATTGCCGGTTGTCTATCTGAGTTCAATTTTGGGGGGGAGTGCGGCGAGTGCCGGCTTGGTTGGGCAATTTAGCGCAGCGCCAAGTTAGAACGTAAGGTGAGATCCAAGTCCGTGTCGGGATTGATGCTAATCAGCTCAACTTTTTTGCGACCGAAAACCAGCCCGCCGATGGCACCCAGACCAGCACCGCCGAGGACTTCTTCAGTGGCAATGGCGCGATCGCCGGTGATTGCTGAAATCGCAGTGGCGGCTGCAGCACCGATGACGGCACCTTTTAACACCTGACCGGTACTGGCACCCCTGTCAATTTTTTCAGTTTTTGTCACCACCTGAGAGCGGGCGTCGAACCGCAAGCGCCGGCCATTGCGCAGCACCAGCTCTTGGGCCACAAACTGAGAGCCGTCTTTCGCCGGTTGCAGTTGCCCCACGATGTCACTGCCGGCTGCTATCAAAATGCTTCCTGAGGGGGATGTGATGTTTTGGGCCACTTTCAGGGTGAGCGGCATCGTTTCGTCCCGCTTGAGAAGGATTTTCTCTCCCTTGTCGTAAGTGACTGGAATCACAGTCCCAGAAGGAACGCTGACTGTTGAATAGGTAGGGCGCGGCGGTGCGTTCCACTGCCCCGTCTGGTAGGGCTTGCGGTTCGCCGCCGCCGGCGCTGATGTCAGCATTGGCGCAACAGCAGCGGCACTGATTGCCAGTGCCATCAGTACGGCGGTTTTAGATTGCAATTTATTCTTGTTGAACATAGATAGCTCCCTTGGGAGACGCCTTTGTTGTTGGAGCAAGTTTTGCTTAGCTCGTATTTAATTAGACCTAAAAATCCCTGTAAACGTTCCCGCCGAGTTCTTAATTTCTAAGAACTCGCTTTTTGGCATTGTAATTCTAGGCATGCATGCTGGTTGCATTTCTGGCGAAACGCCTGTGATGGCTTGATTTATCGCCCCCCTATAAATATTATCCCTCTCGGATGACTAACTCCCACTCACCACCGCTCTATCTCACGTTTGTGAGACTGTAGGACAGGCGTCTCGCCTGTCTTTTTAAACAGCCATCTGGCTGTGGCCTTTGTCTGCCAGACCGGCACCTGTCTCGCCTGTACTATCACTTCCGGTTAGTTACTCCTAATTCTTTTTTCCCTCCCCCGATCCAGCCCCGATTTATGGCATCTCTACAAGATGGATACCGGAAGTTATTCCCCACTAGTGTAACACAACCTAAGTCAATCTCGCATCCGCCGGAGGAATCCGCATTTTGCTAGCCGGCAGAGTTAATATGGGCAGGCAATTATCAGGATTGGGCGTGCAGCCCAACTACAAACTTTGTCAAGTCAGAGTTTTGGGTGTGAGGGAACCCGCCTCTTTTCCGGCAAGTATTGGCGGGTTTACTGGCTATATTTAAGGCCCACCTTTGGGGGTGAGTACACCCGCCCCCTCACCCCGCCACAGCGATGGCCAGCGGACTTGATATTATTGATGGGCAAAAAAAAGAGGAAAGAGATTTTTGCAATAATTGTGGCTTGCTGACATCACTTGCAGGGCCAAGCGCTGGAGGGCGGATGTGCCGGTACAGCTGTCTTTTTTTTGATAATTGATTGTTAATGGTGAGTTGTGAATTGTTAATTTCCCTTCAGGCGGTTGAGGATGTGGTCAAATCTGGCCATGGCCAAAGCCATGTCATCTGGAGGCTGCACAGCTGGTTCGCTGTTCTGGGCTTCTTGATGGAGTGGCAAGTCTCTGTCATCGCTGAACCAATTGACTGCACCGCGCAGTCGGATGGAAAGGAATTTGGTGATCGCCCGATAAAAGCGCAGGGCAAAAAGTACGTCCAGTTCAAGTTTTTCTGCCAGTGACTGTCTGGGGATGGCCAACACGACCGAGTTTTCAATCGCTTTAACTGTAGCAGCCGGTGGGCGCTCGTCCACGAAAGACATTTCTCCCAAGACTTCGCCGCAGCCGATTTTGGATATCTCTCTCCCCCCGAGAGCGGCGATAGAAACCATTAAGGTGCCATCGAGTACGATGTAAAGCGCATCGATGGGTTTTTCTTCTTGGATGAGGACGGTGCCGGCGGGGATTTCCTGGCGGCTGCCGGTGGCGAGCAACCAATCGAGATCGCGGTCGCTCAATTCGCCCAAGATAAATAGAACTTTTCTCATAGACGCATAGTCTGCAGGAAGTTCCCGACGGTTTGGCCAAATACTCGATGAGTGTGCGTGCATAATTTTCCTCTTTGCTCGTTTGTCACACCGGCAGCGTTCGGGCCATTTCGGGCGGGCTGGCGCTGTGCCGGTGGCAGATATGAAGTTCAGCACTCTTACAGTTTATCGCAGCTTAACGCCCTGAGGGCGGGCGTACCAAAGGGGTTATACCTCCCAGGGGGTAGACCCTACGGTCTTGCCGGGTGGTTTTCGGGGAGGGGGAGTCATGGTAATAATAAGGTTTTCTCTATGTGATCTCGCACTTCGGAAGGCACATGACAACTGTTATTAAGGCAATCCACCAGGTACTTATTGAGGTCATAGTACAGCTCAAGCGGTTTTTTCAGAGATTTGCTGAACTCCTGATCGTGACTGATGTTCAAATCCGGAATACTCACCGTTCTTAATTGATCAATCCATGCTTTACCGTCATCGTTCCACCATTGCTTAAATCCTTCTTTGTCTTTATCCGGGTCAGGGATTGGCTTTTGGATTTCTTGCAGTGTTTGACTCAGCTCAGGTTCAAGGTTAAGCGCCAGGACACGGGCAAGTACACTGTCCAAGTCAAGGTCAAAATCCAAGTCAAGGTCCCCGGCAGCTTTTTCACGGGCAAGGATACGGGCGCGGGCGAAACATCTGGCATACTCATAAAATTTCCGATTAGTATTATTTGTATTAGCACTGGCGACGACAAGACCGAGGACACGGACAATACTCAGGTAAAAAGCGCGAACAGCCACTGGTTGGTAGCGCCCCTCAACTGAACGGGATTTCTGGCTTACCCACTGGAGAACCTGCTGCAATTTCTCATCCCGTGCAGCGAACGCATCGATTTGTTCCTTTAACAGCAGCAGGGGTTCAGCTTGCCACGACATCTCACAGGCAAGCAAAAACACCTCGCGCCAGCGTTTCTCAAAAAGCAGGCATTTTAAAGTCTCTGCCTTAGCACACGCAACAAGTTCTTTGGCGGTGAAATACTCTTGAAACGTCAGGTGAGAGAAGGAATAAATTCCCATCGCTCGCTCTACCAATAACCCGTGCTGAACCTCAATCGCTTTCAGGACATTCGCGCTATCCTGTTGCAATTCTTCAGGGTCAGTCTTGGGTGCCGGTAAGGTGCGGAGATAGTCCGCGATCAGTCGCTGGATGCTGTCTTGCTCAAAAAAGTAATCGTTCCGTTTAAAAGTGATGGCTGCAACCTGACTGAGCAGCTTACGCTTGTGCCGCACCGTCAAATTGCGATAAACTTCATCCCGTTGAATGCCTTTGCTTTCATCCCATTTGACCAGCAGAATGTCCAGTGCTTGCTCGTACAGCTTGGAGCGTTTCGAGGGAAAATCGGCATTGGCTTGGAAAACCAAGCAAGTCAGGTTTAGCAAAATAGGTGTGACGGCCAGTTCGCGGATTTGCTTGTTTTCAGCAAGCTGTAGCTTCTTCACAAACTGAGATGCCTTGTCTCGCCCCTCCCCCTCAGAATTATTTGCCACTGCCACAAACCACTTTTTGGCAAAGGCTTCGATTTGCTTGGCGTTAAAATCAGCAACTTGGACATCGGTGAATCCATCCAGACCGAGCGGTTGGGCGGCAATGCGGCAAGTGATAACCAGCTTATTGTGGAAATATTTATCAGCAAACCGGCGAACTTCTTTCGGGACTTTCTTGAGCTGAGCCGGTGGCACTTCATCCAAGCCATCCAGCAACATCAAGGCTTTGCCTTCCCGAAGCAAGGTTTCGACTTGCTCTGCTGAGACGCCACACACAGCCAAATCTTCGCCGATGTAGTTCAATAAGCTGAAATCGCCGGGATCACCGGCATCCTCTGCAAAATCTTTCAGCCGGATATAAACCGGCAGCCGGTCAGGCAGAAACTCGCCCTTGTTGCACTCAATAGCCAGATGTTGCAAAAAGGTGGTTTTCCCGGAACCAGGTTTGCCCAGCATCATCAGCTTGGGGTATGTGTCCACTGCCTCCAGCGCCGGCACTCGTGGCTCGTGCACCTGCCCGAGGCCAAAGCGGTCAAACTCCTCGGTATCTGGGTTTGGGACATGCGGCAATTGAGACTTCTCCAGCGGTCTGTAGCTGGTGGGCTGCTTGAGAATGTTGACATCAATATAAAGGTGATCTATCTCAACCTGCTGGCCAACGTTCAACATCCGCATTGTCCCGCACAGGGATTGGATCTTGCCGTGACAGCGCCGGCGCACCTCTCGCACGAGGGCGTCCACATCTGAAGTGGGGTTAGGCGTCGCTCCCTCACCCCCAACACCATCAGAATTCTCAGATGTCCCTCCCTCGCCGGCAGCTGGCTCGGGTTCACTGGGGGGTCGCAGGACTATCTCTTCCCAGTCTAAATCCAGCTTTCGGCAAATCTCTTCAAAATTCGAGCGGTCAACTGCTATACCGCGAAAAAAATTGGACACAGTTGACCGAGACAGTCCTAACTCTAGTGCTAGAGCCTTCTGATTCAAGCACTTGAGAGCCAAAGCCTTTTTTGCCTTTTCGATGCCCTCTGGAGAGGCTGTAAGCGAGCGACATGTCATAGTCCAACCGTGAACATTATGACTATCTTAACCGGCCTGGCTCAAAAGTCACACACAAACTCACGCAACTCAGCCACAAAGTCATACACCCCGAACCCTTTACTCAGCCTTGTTCTCAGACATGCGCCTGCGAAGCTGGAGATGTAGTGATTCAGCTCACAGGAGCCGTGAATATGGCCAACATGACACCCCGGACAAAGCGCAACAAAAAGGAAAGACTCATCGCCCAGTATGGCCCGTACTGTTGCTATTGCCGCAAGCACCTCACCCGCGAACAAATGACCATCGAACATCTGCTTGCCAAGCGCGATGGCGGAACCAACGCCATCGAAAACCTGCGACTCGCCTGCTACCACTGCAACCATTCCCGTCATAACAGCATTTAGCTTCCCACTAATTATTATGAAAACAAAACTCCACCAAGCCACTGAATGGCCAACCAAGCAGCCAAAACCTCTAATCTCGATTTATTGGGATTGTGAGAACGTCAAAGTCACTCCTCATCAAGCCAAGCTGCTGATGGACTTCGCTAACTCTCGCGGATGTGCCGGCACTCAAAGGGCTTACGCCAAATGGCGTTTGGCATCCCAGGAATTTGAAAAAGTTCTGTACCGTCTCGGGTTTGACTGTATTGATGTCCCCGATAGCGCCAAAAACAGTGTCGATAAAAAATTAATGGCTGACTGTCAAAGCGAGGTTGAGAAGAACCCCTCTCTGACTGCAGTCATCCTTGTCACCGGGGATGGGGACTACACAAACTCAGTTCGCTTTCTGCAAGCCAGGGGAAAAAAGGTCATCGTTTTTGCGCAAGCCGGTGTGGCCAGTCAGAAACTGAGCGAGCGAGCCGACGAATTTCACCTGGTAGATAGTTTCTCTGGCTGATACACTATAGTAATTGTCCTGCCCTCTTCTCTGCGCCCTCAGCATCTGCCCTAAGGGAAGCAGAGGAAGCGCGTCTGTGGCGGTTCAATTCCTATTTCCCCATCGGCATCTCAGCTGGCTATTGCAGCACAGGCATCTTGCCTGTGCAACTCCTGGCATATCGCCCGTAACTCTCCTGCAGAGGGCATTCCCTCGCCCCCGCAAGCTGGTGCGCTTGCCAAACTTCACAGTTGAGATATAATAATAAACAAGAGGAACCGCCCCCATGTTCCATGAGAGGAACCCATGACAAAAACCGAAATCTTAGAAGCACTCAAGCAGCTGACAGCCCAAGAGCGGTTAGAAATTGCCGAAACTGCCTTGCGGTTGATGCGGGAAGATCTCCAACAGAAAGCGAAGCTCAAAGCTGAGGGAAAGCTAAGCTTAGCAGCAGCGGCTGATCTGATGCGCCCGTATTACGAACCAGGCAGTGATCTAACTGCCTTTACCGACCTGAACACAGAAAATTTTTACGAGTACGAAGATTCTGCGTAGAGGTGACATCTGGCTGTACAGCCCCGACCCCACAGTTGGAGATGAAATCGCCAAAAATAGTCCGGCAGTTATCGTCAATAATAATGAAATTGGCACTTGACGGCTAAAAATTATTGTTCCGATTACAAGCTGGAACGATGTCTTTTCAGGAGTCCATTGGATGGTGCGGCTGGAACCCACTGCTGAGAATGGCTTAAGTAAGCTCTCAGCAGCAGATACTTTTCAAGTTCGCTCTGTCTCCGAAAAGCGGCTGGTGCGACAGCTGGGACGGATTTCTGACACAGCCATGCAAGAAATCACCAGGGCGCTGGAAATTGTCCTGAACATCACCAATTTGTGATATAGCGTTTCTCATCCCCTTTGTGAGGTACTGAGAAACCCGGTTTCTTAAAGAAACCGGGTTTCTGGGCCATAGTTCAGAAAAAGCCGGAAAGGGAATCAGCAGCCAAGCGCTGTTGTGGCGCAAGCGGGCGGCGGACAAGCAGCAAGCATTGCTTTCTGGCACTACAATTCTTCTCCGGTGGGTTGACAAACAAGCACTTCTCTGCAAACCGGCACGGTGCCTTAATAGCGCCACCGCGCTTCGGAGCGATCGCAGCAGCCGGCTACTCCTGCGGTTGCGGTGGGTTCTCCACCGGCATCCTCGCCATTACAGAACGGAGCGACTCCTTAGCTTTACAAACCCTGTCGAACAGTTCAATACCCCGCTGGCTGATAACCACCTCATCCGGATTTTCCGGATGGGGCTGTATTTCTGACTCACCTCCCGCCGCACAGATAATATCCACAATCCAGTCGCTGTTTGGCTCGTTTTTATCCTGCAGTAGCAGCTGGAAGACTTTGACCAAACGCTTGTCCTGAACCAAGCTATCCGACAAGAAATCTCCTATCGAGACGCCGGTACGCTCCTCTACCCCCTCAAAAATGCTGTTCTAGTAAGTAGCAGCCTGACCATCCGTCAAAGTGGGCATTCGCTGCTCCATCAGCCGCACCAGATTCTCTATAAAATGCATCCCCAGATCCTTCTCGATCGCCTCCACCGGCGGCGCATCTTCAATCGAGAGCCAACCTCCATTGATAAATTTCTGGAAGGCTTCTCGCAAGCTATCCGGCAACTCTGGGAGTATCGCCTCGCTTGAGGATCGACTCACCCACACCGCATCAAGATTCTTGCCGAAGTCTCTTCCTTGCTTCAACCCGCGCTCGTAAAAAAAGTCGTACAGGCATCTGAATATCTCCGGTAACATGTCCTCCCATGTATTTTTTGTAACCAGGCTACCATACAACCAAAACCTGTCATCGGCAGCTCGTGTCGAGATCACCTCTAGCACCAGCGCTACCCTCTGTCTAGCTGACAGGCGCTGAGAGATTTCAACCATTATCTTTGCCACCTCTTCCAGGTTGCGAGTTTCGATAGCCTTGGCGATTAATTTCTTTTCCCGGCTGTAGCCAAACCCTTTCATCCTTCCTTCTCCATGTAACTAGGCACACCTTTCGACTGTAAAGATTTTTAGCCGAATCTCCGGGGTGAACCGGCACCCCACCTACCTCTAATAGCATATTTAGCGGCTTCCCACACAGCCAGGGGAGAAGCCGGAGCGCCAAAAAGCCGGTGTGACCTGTGGAACCCGACATCCAGGATAGACGAGAGGGGGTACTGTTGCACCGGCACGATTAAAACTTTTTGCAGGCATCCCCTCAACCAGGCACCCACACCCTGTCCCTTATCCCCAGAGGTTCCGCCACCTTCCCCGAAAAGCGGGGAGGAGCTGCGGGGAGGGGTTCATCCAACTTCCTCCCTGGTAGAGGAAACGCACTACGCCTGCTTCCTCCCACAGCCGGTAGAGTGCGTTCCCCCTGGGAACGCTACTGCTGGGGAGATTTACAAAAACCAGACGCTGCCAACGCAGCTTCCCTTGCTCTGGCGCGGTTCCCCCAGCGGCTCCTCAGGAGAATTTCATACAATCTGACTGCCGCCCCAATTGTAAATATTTGTAAACACAGCCTGCTCAGTGCGGTCTGACTTGCCCAGACTAGACCACAATAAGAATTTGAAGGTATGGAGTGCAAGGGCAGTATGGAAGTAAAACCCGGCAGCTCAGGTAAAACTGAAAACGGCAGCAGACAGCAACCGCTTGTTCCTTGCGAACTTCTGATTTCGACTTTCTTATGATTCCCCACCAGCTCACATTAAAAAACTTCCTGTCATACCGCGAAGCCAAACTGGAGTTTCGCGGACTGCACACCGCTTGTATCTGCGGACCCAACGGAGCCGGCAAATCCTCCCTGCTAGAAGCGATAGGCTGGTGTCTGTGGGGGGAAAGCCGCGCCGTCTCCGAAGACGACATCATCCATGCCGGTGCCAAAGATGCCCGGGTAGATTTTATCTTCCAAATCGGCGACCAAATCTACCGCGCGATCAGAGCCAGACAGAGGGGTCAGACCTCCTCGCTGGAATTTCAAATCGCAACGGGGAGCGACGCCAACGAGTGCCCCACTGGTTTTCGCCCCTTAACCGAACGCGGTCTGCGCTCAACCCAGGAAAAAATTCTCCAACACCTAAAACTAGACTACGACACCTTTATCAATTCTGCCTACCTGCGTCAAGGTCGAGCTGACGAATTCATGCTCAAGCGCCCCAACGAGCGCAAAGAAATCTTAGCGGAGTTGCTCAAACTCAACCACTACGACGAATTGGCAGAGCAAGCCAAAGACCGGTCGCGCCAGTTCAAAGGTCAGGTAGAACTGCTGGAAGCGAGCTTGCAGTCGGTTCAAGCCCAGCTGCACTCCAGCGAAGAAATAGGCAAACAGCTAACCGCACTCCAAGATACGATCGCCAGTCTGCAGCAGCAACAAGATGCCGGCAGGCAAAAACTGAAACTGCTGCATAGCCTTCAGCACAGCCGGCAAACCTGGCTGCAGCAACTCAGCTGGCACCGGCAGCAACACGACGGGCTGGCCGGTGAGTGCGATCGCATCGGGCGAGAGCTAGCCGCCACCCGCTCGCGGCAGCAAGAATTAGAAGCCCTGCTGCGCCAAGAAAGCGCCATAGCCGCCGGCTACGCCGAATTCCAGCAGCTGCAAAGCCTAGAAGACATTGAAAATTCCAAATTTCAAACCTGGCAAGACCTCCAAGAACAGCGCCAGAAACTCCAGCAGCAGCTAGCCCAACACCTGTCTTCCCTGGAAAGAAAGCTCTCCGGGGCGAAAGCCCAGCTTGAAGCCCTCCAGCAGCAGGAGCTGGAAATTCAGCAAACCCTCAAACAAGCGCCGGAAGTGGAAGCCGGCATGGCCCAACTCCAACAAGCTCGCCACCGGCTCGCTTATCTCGACGAACTGCAAACCCAAATCGCCCCCCTGATGCAGCGGCGCAACCAGCTGTGTGCCGAGATCGACCGCGCCGGCGCTCGCTTGATCGCCCGCCTCGAAGAACTCTGCGCCACCGCCCACCAGCTGCAACTTCAGCAGCAGCGACACCCGCAGCTGCAGCAAGCCGTCATCGAAATTGCAACTCAGATAGAAAACTTAGACAAAAAGCGAGTTTACCAGCAGCGGGTGCGGGAAAAAGGACTGGAGCGGCGCAGCTTCATGGAAAGGCTGCAAGCGCACCAGCGAGACTGTGAAACTAAACTGGCGGAACTCGCTCAGAAACTTCAGATGCTGCAGGTCCCCGACGCCACCTGTCCCCTGTGCGATCGGCCCCTGGACGAACAGCATTATAAGTTAGTGGTGCAAAAAAATCGCGCCGAACAGGAAGAAGTGATCAACCAGCAGTGGGTGCTGCGCGAGCAGCTGGCCACTTCCGAGCGAGAGATTCAAGTCTTGCGGGCGGAGTACGCGCAGCTGAATCAGGAACTGGCGGGGTATGAAACCCTGCGGGAGCGCCGGGGTTCGCTGCAAGCGCAACTGGACGCCACGGAGTCAGACCGATGTCGGCTGCAGCAAATGGCGGCTGAGAAGGAGCAAATCGAGCGAGCGCTGGCGGAAGGCTCCTACTCCCCGCATTTGGTAGCGGAACTGCAGCAGCTCGACTGGCAGTTGCAGCAAATGAACTACGATCAGAAAGATCACGCTCTGGCCAGAGGGCAGGCCGAGCGCTGGCGCTGGGCGGAAATCAAGCTGGCGGAAATCCGAACCGCCACCAAATCCCTGGCTCGAGTCAACGCCCGCAAGCCAGAGTTGCAGAGCCTGATTGCCGGGATCAGCCGCGAACTGGAGCAGCAGCAAACCGCTTGCGAATTTTCCAGGCAAATTGCCGAAATCGACCGGCAATCAGGCTCGCTGAACTACGACCGGCGCGAGCACGACGCCCTGCGTGCGGCACGCACCCGGGCGCAAACTTGGCTGGCTCGCTACCAGCAACTGCTCGCCGCGCAGGAGGAATATCCCCAGCTGCAGGAGCGTGCCGGTGAGCTGGCTCGGCGGTTGCAGGCGATCTCCCAGGAGCGGCAAGCTATGCTACAACAGATTGAAAGCCTCAACCGGCAGCTGCAGGAAACCCCCGACGCCACCCAGGAGATTTCGCTGCTGGAAAAGCAGATATCGGCGCGGCGAGCGCAACTGGACAGCCAGCTGGCCAGTTTGGGCCGCCTGCAGCAGCAGCAGCAGCACCTGGACGAGCTCCAGGTGCAGTTGCGACAGCAGAAGCAACAGCTGCAAATTGCCAGCAAACAGCAGCGCGTCTACCAGGAGCTGGCGGCGGCTTTCGGCAAAAATGGCATCCAGGCGCTGATGATTGAGAACGTGCTGCCCCAGTTGGAGGCGGAAACCAACCAGATTCTGTCCAGGCTGACTGGCAACCAGCTGCACGTCCAGTTTTTCACCCAGCGTGCCGGCAAGAGCAAGCGGGCGTCAACCAAGGTGATTGAAACGCTGGATATCCTGATTGGCGACGCCAAGGGCACTCGCCCCTACGAAACCTATTCCGGCGGGGAAGCGTTTCGGATTAACTTCTCCATCCGTCTGGCCCTCTCCCGCTTGCTGGCTCACCGGTCGGGCACCGCCCTGCAAATGCTGATTGTGGATGAGGGCTTTGGCAGCCAAGACGCCGAAGGCTGCGAGCGCTTGATTGCCGCTATTAATGCGATCGCCCCTGAGTTCGCTTGCATCCTCACCGTCACCCACATCTCTCAATTCAAGGAGGCTTTCCAAGCTCGCATCGAGGTGACTAAAACCCAGAACGGCTCCCAACTCACTTTGTCGATCTAATCTTATGTTCGCTTGATTCCACATCAATCAAAAATGCCGGTCGTGCGGGCGGATTACTCCCGCCCCTGCGGAGCGGCAGACAGCATTAATGATTAGCAATTAATAGGATATAAGAAAATTCGCCCTCAATAGCCGCGCCTGCGGGCGACCTGGGAATTGTTAATCACGCCGATAGAATTGGGGAAAGGACTTTCCCAGGCCGGCGAGGGAGCGCCACCGAGAAAAGCATTGTTCATGGCTGATATCCGGGTTATTAATTATAATATATGACGGTGGGGTCGGGAAAAATTATCAACAGTGAAACCCGCTTATGAATGATTTCAAAAATCAAAATTGATATCAGGAATTGCGCCCAGGGCATGCATGGTATGACGCTGGCATGACGCTGGCATGACGCTGGCATCAGGCGCTCGTTT
>Ga0185317_100229_pt1 | contig 17683 bp, 13 predicted proteins | sample DevilsHole_FD_128020 | JGI IMG/M metagenome (GOLD analysis project Ga0185317, IMG submission 128020) | Groundwater microbial communities from Devils Hole, Nevada to study Microbial Dark Matter (Phase II) - Devils Hole (SPADES assembly)... | ecosystem: Environmental > Aquatic > Deep subsurface >...
GACTCTGAAACGCGGCCAGGTACAGGCTCCGCTCATCTGCGCCGATGCGGGTCAGTGCGCCGCGAAAGTCATCGGCACGTTCAGCCAGGTGCGCAACCACCTGGCATCGCTGCGAAAAAGGGGACGGGAGTCTTTTGTGCACAGCACCCTCTGGGCCGTTCCGGCAAAAGACTCCCGTCCCCTTTTTCGAGAACAGTTTCGCTTTGCACGCCGCCCAGTCGCCCCAATGTTCGCGCAGCACTCGCTTCTCGTCCCGGTCGCGCGACCGGTCCAACGGGTTCGGTTCGGCCAGGGCGAGCCACAGCGTGCGCTGCCAGTCGCCGCGTATCCAGGCTTGGCCGATGAACTCACCGCTCTCCCCCACCGACCCGAACCGCTGGTCGTCGAAGTAGTTCGGCAGCCCATCGCGAACGACGTGGTCCAGCGCCGCACACGCCGCCGCAACATCACGATCGGTCAGCGACCGAACGACGATCTGAAAGCGGTTGCCCCGAATGTCGCCTGGGACGACAGCGCGGTCGATCTGGCCGAGATAGTCGAGTTCCAGGTTCGTCTGACGCAGTCCGCGCCGCGGCCCGCGCTGGATGCTGACGAACTGACTCGTCTGGGCGTGCCGGTCCTTCAGGCCGCAGCAAGCAAGTCGCTGACGCGCGATCTTCCAGCGGCGGCACACCGCGTCGATTGCCTCCAGGCTGCCGATCCCACGCTTCACCAGCCGGTACAACGCGAAGTCGCCCGATCCGCCCGGCGCGAAGTCCGCCAGTTCCTCCACCCGAAAATCATCGGGCAGTCGCTTCAGTTTCATAGTGATCCCACCACGCCGGTCAATTGCTGCACGATCCGCTGATGCGCCGCATCGACCGGCGCCGCGCGCAACTGCGAATCGTCGGTCGCCAGCACCCCGCACCGCACCAACTTGCCGATCGCCTCGTGCACCTGAAACCGGCAGGACTCGCCCGTCTGCGCCCGGACCCAATCCTCAATCTGCCGCGCGAGCCGGTCGGGCGTCCACGCCTCCGCGCCGCGACGCCACAGAAAGTAATAAGCCAGAATCGCCTCTTTCGCCTCCTCCTCTTCCGCCTCGTCGATCACACGACAGAACACGCCCACGTTGTTGTCGAGGTTCTGGTAGTAGAGTTGTTGTGTGACGCTGTGGTCGTAAGCCTTTCGCGTGCGCTGATAGCCCAGAAACGACTGGATCGCGTAGCTCACGGAACCAACCAGAAACGTGAACCAAATGAGCTTTGCGTATAGCAGCGCCTCGATCAGCATCTTGGACAGGCTGAACAATCCCCACACGCTCGACGCTCCGATCTTGCCGCCGTCCAGGAGCCGCATGCGCGGGCGGGTGCCGGGCAGCAGCATCTCCAAATCGAGCTTCGGAATCTCGCGGAACATCTTGAAGTGGATGTTGTCTGCGTCGGCCTGTGCATCGTGGTCGTCGCCGCCGCGCAGCTTGACGGCGAGCACCAGCCGCTCGTACACCTCCAACTCGACGACACGGCGCCGGAACAACGTCCCGATGTCGCGCCGCACGCGCGACGCGCTCGAATCGCCCCGCACATAGATCATCAGACGATCGAAGATGCTGCGGTCGATCTGCAGGTCGAGACCCCAGTACGTGGCCCCGGTCAGCGCCCGGTCGAGTTCCTGTGCGGACAGCGGATGATAGTGCGCGGCGGTGAGCACCTCGCCCACGGCGTCGAGCAGCTCATCCGGTCCGGCCGCGCGCGAGCGGGAACCGCTGCCGCCGATCGGCCGAGTGTCGCTGTCGGGGTCGAACGGAGCGTAGATCCGCTTCAAGTGTTCCAGCCGCTGGTGGAACTCGATGTGAAACGCGGCCGCAATCAACCGAGCCAGCCGGCGAAACTGCGCCGCCTCTCGGTCGTCCAAGCTGCCGTGCCGCACCAGCATCTCGACAAGTTCGCTCTTGGTCGCGGGCACGTACGATTCACAGATCACGAACATTCTCCACTGCTGCAACATGGCACCGCACGCGGCCCGCGTGCGTCTGGCCGAATTGTAAGAAAGAGAGCCTAATCTGCCAGGCCGCGCCCAGTATAATGCCGCACGATCACCATGAGCTAAATGGCTTTGCGTGATCCTGGGAGTCCGCAGGGACAGTAGCCCGACGCGCCAGCGAGGGACCGGCCTGATTTCTTGTGATTTCGCCATGTGCTCCCCTCGCTGGCGCGTCGGGCTACTGTCCCAGAATCGTGCAAGGCTATTTAGAAAGCCGAGGAACGCGGGATGCGAATCCGTTTGGGAGTAGTCGGCCTGGGGGAAGGCTGGGAACGACGGCACAAGCCAGCCCTGTTGCGGCTGTCGGACAAATTTGAGATCCGATCGCTCTACGACGAAGTCGCGCACCGGGCCGCCGTGCAGGCCGCCGAGTTGGAATGCGACGCGGCGGGCGGATTCACCGCTCTGATCGAACGACCAGACATCGACGCCGTCTACTTTCTGGGCAACTCGTGGAGCGGCGTCGCACCGATCCAAACCGCGTGCCGGCTCAAGAAGGCGATCTATCACGCGCGACGAATCAACGGCGATTGCCAAGCGGCTCAGGAAACGATCGACAAGATCCGCTCGAGCGACGTCCGGTTCATGGCCGAGTTTCCCTGGCGGTTCTATCCGGCGACCATTCGGCTCATGGAACTGCTCGCATCGGGGTTGGGGTCGCCACAACTCGTGTTTTGCGACCAGTCGGTGCTCGTGCCGGAAAAACCTGCGGCCGCTTCGCGCGGCGAACCGGACGCCGAGGACGTCACGCTCTACACCGCCGATTGGATGCGGTTCGTGTTCGCACGCAATCCCACCGCGGTCCAGTCGGCGTCGGCGACGCCCGGCAACGCCGGACCGTGCCTGGGCTGCGAGACGATCGTCGCCGAGTTCGGCGATTCGTGCCTGGCTCACGCGATGATCCGTCGCTACCCACAGCCCACATGGAGCGAGGCTGGCCAGTTCGGTCGGCCGCCCAGCTTTCACGTCGTCGCCGAACACGGAATGGCGTTCGTTCAGATGCCGTCCGACGTGACCTGGTTCGACAAGTCGGGGCGGCACGACGAGACGCTGGAAATGGAGCGATCGCTCGGCGAAATGCTGAGCGATCGCTTCTACCGCATCGTGGTCCACGGCCTGACGCCGTCGCCGGGCCTCGACGATCTCGACTGGGCGCGACGCATCGTCACCCACTCGCGAGCGGCCAGCGCCGCGGGCCGACGACAAACCTTCAGCGTGTGAATCGGACGCAACTCAACGCACGGCCGGGTAGAACCGAGCCAGGCGGTCGGGATGCACCCCGCCCCAGACGGCCAGCGCGGTCAGCATCCAGTTTCGCAGAGTCTGTGTAACGACGCCTGCCCGCAGCCAGCGTCGTGGCGAAACCTGCACGGCCTGTGGCACAAGTGCGACACGTCCCAGCCGCCGCACTCGCCGCATGAACATCAGGTCCTCCATCAGCCGAACCTGCGGAAACCCGCCGAGCTGCTCGAATGTGCTGCGCCGCACAAAAATCGCCTGGTCGCCGTACGGCAGTCCCAGCCATCGCACGCGCAGGTCGCCGCCGTGCTCGATCGCGCGGTACAGCCAGCCACCGCCATCGATCTGCATGCGAAACGCACCAGCCGCAAACCCCGGCCGCGCCGCGGCCCGCCGCACCGCCGCCTGCCAACCTGGCCGCAGTCGACAATCGGCGTGTAAAAACAACAGCACGTCACCCGTCGCCGCCGCAGCGCCGGCATTCTGTTGCGTCGCCCGCCCGCGCAGCGATTCGATCACGCGCGCATGCGGCCGCGCGATCTCCACCGTCGCGTCCGTGCTGCCGCCGTCCACCACGATTACCTCCGCCGGGCGATCGACCGCCAACGGTGAAAGTGCCGCCGGCAAACTTCGCACTTCGTTTAGCGTCGGTATGATCACAGAGACCGTGAGCAGCGGCTGCTTCCGCCGTTCTGCCCTTGACCCAGTTGGTTGATTTCGCGACTTTGTCGGCCCCACGGAACACCGGGAGGCATTCGGCGCGATGTTGTTCATCACTGATTTCACCAGCCGCCTGCGCGGTGTGCTGACCGCGATGCTCGGCGTCAGCCTGTTCGGGTGCGGTACCACGCGCTGGACCGACACGTCGCGAACCGTCACCGAGCAACTGCTCATCTCCAACGCCGTCGATCAGGCCGTGGACCACCTCGACTTCAGCGTTCTCGAAGGCAAGACGGTCTACATCGACCACCAGTATCTGGACGCGACCGTTGTGGACAAGGGCTACCTGATCAGCACGCTGCGTCAGCACGCGTTGGCGTGCGGCTGTCTGCTGCAAGACGACCGCACAAAGGCGGACTACGTCGTCGAGGTACGCAGCGGCGGCATTGGGACCGACCGGCACGATCTGCTCTTCGGCCTGCCGTCGTTCAACCTTCCGGCGTTCCTGATTCTCGGCACCCCGGGCGCGCCGCCTCAGGCGGTGACGCCCGAAATCGCCCTGGCCAAACGGACCAAGCAACTCGGCACCGCCAAGATCGCCGTGTTCGCGTACAACCGGACAAGCGGCCGCCCGGTGTGGCAGTCGGGCGTGCGTCAGGCGTCAGGCTTTGCCAAGCACGTGTGGGTGATGGGCGCCGGTCCGTTCCAGCGAGGCACAATTCGCGACGGCACTCGCTTCGCCGGCGATCCGATTGGCTTCGACTCGACCGAATCCGCTGAGAACGGCAAGTCCGGCCGATCGCCGGCTGTCGCGGTCACCGACGCGGCCATCTGGCAGGAAACTTCCGCTCCGAAGGCCACCTCGTCCGTCGCTGAGTCTTCGGACGGCTCGACACGATCTCCGGGCGTCAGTCCAGTGGTTCAGACCTCCGGCGACCGGGAGAGGGCCGCAACACCGCTCGATCATCTCGACCAGACCGGGGCGAAACAACCGAGTCGCGATTCCGGGGCGTCCAAAGACCACGTCACGATACAGCCGCCGATCATCGACTGAACCGACGACACTACGCCGCCTGCGCGAGTCCTGACTCGGCGCCTGTACGGATCGACCGTTCAATCGCGGCGGCGACGACTACGGAGTCGCGGGCGGATTCGCCGCTCACCAGCGGCCGAGTGTGAGTGCGAACGCACGTCACGAAGTGTTCGAGTTCCACGGCAAGCAGCTCGCGACCACCAGACCAGTCGCGCTCGGTCACGGTGAAGAACGTACCGTTCATCTTCTCTTTCAACGACGGAATCAGCTTCGGGTGCGGTCGGGCGAGCTGAGGGGCGGCGGCGAAGTACGCGGGCGTCGGCAACGAGACGACCGTACGCTGTGCGGCAAAGTCGAGTCGAGCAACGCCATGAGTCCAGCGGATCGTCATCTCGCGCGAAGGTTGCACATCCGCGCGGCTGGCCGTCAGGTGGGCCGTCGTGCCGCCGGCGAACTCCAACCGCGCCGCGACGACGTCTTCAAGTCCGCCGAATGCGCTCCAGCCGCTGGCCGTCACTTGCCGCGGCAGTTCGTCCGTCAGCGCCAGCACAATGTCCAGGTCGTGGATCATCAGATCAAACACCACGCCGATGTCGGTCGATCGAAAGCTGTAGGGTCCGACGCGCCGGGCCTCGATGTGCCGCGGCCGCGGGGCCGACTGCGGTAGTGCACTGAGCACGGGGTTGAACCGCTCGATGTGGCCGACCTGCAGCACACCGCCTCGGCGCCGGGCCAGTTCCACAAGCCCGTTCGCTTCGGCCACGTCGGCCGCGAGCGGCTTCTCCACGAGCAGAGACTTGCCGGCGTTCAGAAACGCGGCCGCCACGTCGTAATGGAATGACGTGGGCACGACGATCGACGCCGCGTCGACCTGGGGGATGAGCGCGCGATAGTCCTCGTAGGCCGGCACACCACACTGGGCAGCGACCTCAGCACAGCGGGCGGCGTCGTTGTCCGATACGCCGACCAGTTCAACGTCGGGCGTCGCGGCCAAGATGCGTGCGTGATGCCGCCCCAAGTGCCCGACTCCCACCACGGCCATGCGCACCTTCTGCATCCGTCTCGCTCCTTGATGCGGGCGGCCACCTACGCCGCCTTGTTGTGGTCGGCAGCGGCTGCCGCCTTGCGCTGGCCTTCGCGCTGCCGACCGTGTTTGCCCTTGTACACTTGTTCGATGAAATCGAGCAGCACCTGCACTCGCGGATTCAGATGGTTGTGGCTGGCGAGAATCTCTTTCGCGTGCCACACTCCCATCTTCGCGCGATAGATCAACCGGTGTGCTTCGCCGAGGCTGGCGATTTCGTCGCTGGTCAGCCCCTGCCGTTTCAAGCCGACCAGATTCACACAACGGACTACCGACGGGTTTCCGTCAACCAGCATGAACGGCGGCACGTCGTGAACGATACGGCTCAGTCCGCCGACGAAGCTGTAGGCACCCACGGTCACATAGTGGTGCACGCCCACATTGCCTGAGATGATCGCTCGATCGTGGACGTGCGTGTGGCCGCCCAGCAGCACGCCGTTGGCCAGGATGATGTTGTCGCCCAGCTTGCAGTCGTGGGCGACGTGGCTGTTGGCCATGAAATAGTTTCGATGGCCGATTCGCGTCAGGCCGTCTTCCTTGGTGGTCGCCCGGTTCACGGTGACGCCTTCGCGGAAGATGTTGTGGTCGCCAATCTCGACGCGAGTCGGGGCGCCGTTGTAGGTCAAGTCTTGCGGATCGGCGCCGATCACGGCGTTGGAGAGAAAGACATTGTGCTCGCCGATCTTGGTGTGACCGATCACGGTGACGTTGTTGGCCAGCTTCGTGGCCCGGCCGACCTCGACGTGCGGACCGATCACACAGAACGGCCCGATCGCCACGTCGTCGCCGATCACGGCTTGAGGATCGACCATTGCCAGCGGTGAGATGTCTCGCGCCATGAAAAACCCCTCCTTCGGTCGCTCGTTACGCGGCAAGCGAGTCCGACGCCTGCACGCGGATGAACCGCAGTTCCGCTTCGGCCGCTACGCTGCCGTCGACCAGCGCTCGCGTCCGCACATGAAACGTGCGCAGCTTGGCCCGCACCGTTTCCACCTCGAGCACGAGCTGATCGCCCGGCACGACCGCGCGGCGAAGCTTCACTCCGTCCATCGACAACAGCATCGACACGTACTCGCGGTCGAATGCGTCTTGAGAAAACAAGACGCCCGCCATCTGGGCCATCGCCTCAACGATCATCACGCCGGGCATGATCGGTCGACCGGGCCAGTGGCCCTGAAAGAACGGCTCGTTGATCGTCACGTTCTTGATTCCAACCGCGCGACGTCCCGGTTCCAACTCGATCACGCGATCAACGAGCAGGAATGGATAGCGATGCGGCAGCGCCCTGGAGATCTGGCTGATGTCGAGCACCGCTTCTCGCGAACGGTTTTCGTTTTCACGCACGGCTTCGGCGAGTTCGCGCACCAACTCGGCGTTCAAGCGATGTCCCGACTTGTATCCGACGACGTGGCCCACGAGGTCGCGACCGAACAGAGCCAAGTCGCCGACGACGTCGAGTATCTTGTGCCGTGCCGGTTCGTCCTGGAAACGGAGTTCGTTCTCGATCGGTCCGTCGGGTCCGAAGACGAGCAGGTCCCTCGCGCTCGTCCGCGCGCCGACTCCTTGTGCGCGAAGGGCGTCAGCCTCTGCCTTCAGCAGAAACGTCCGCGACGTCGCCAGTTCGTGCTGGAATGTGACTGGTGAAAGGCGCGTGAAGTAACCCTGCCGGTCGATCGGGCTGTGGGGGCCGTAGTCCAGACTGTAGCTGACGAACAACCCGTCGCCGCTGGGCGGGTGAATCGCCAGCATGGCGTCGCCGTCGCGCACGGAATATGGCCGATCGACCACGAAGGACTGGCGGATCGCCGGCTGTTCCACGGCGCCGGCGGCGACGATCGCTTCGACAAACGCGCCGCTCGATCCGTCGCAGCCGGGCGTTTCCACGGCGTCGATCTCGATCGTGCAGTTGTCGATCTCAAGACCGGCCAAGGCGGCCAGCACGTGCTCGACCATTTCGACTCTGGCTTCGGAAGTCTCGAGCGTGGTACGCCGCTGACGGTCGGCGACGAACGCAATCGACGCGGGAATGTGCGGTCGGTTGGGCAAATCGGTGCGGACGAAGGCAAGTCCGGAGTTGGGCTCGGCGGGCACGAATCGGAGTTGCACATCCGGCCCCGTCAGGTATCCAACGCCGCGCACGACCGCCGCGCGAGCCAAAGTGCGTTGCTGGCGAGTGCTGCTCATGGTCCTTCCCTGTCCCAGGCCCATCGCCGGCACGGCGAATCAGGCGCCCCACGAGTCCGTCCCTGGACCTTCCCCGTCGCTCGCGTGTGCGTGAGCGTCGCGCATGCTCAGCGCTTGGGTGTGGTCTTTTTCGTCGGATCCAGCCCGATTCTGTCTACCGGCTGGCTCGGTAGCTTCGGCGCGCCTTGAATGTTGGCCGGCTTGTTCACCGGCTTGTTGGCCGGCGCCGTCGCCGGATTCAGCATCGCCAGAATCTCGTCGGTGATGTCCATTTCGGGCGCCGAGTAGATCACCTGCTGGCTGACCTCTTTGATCACATCCTTCGGGTTCGACGCCGACACATCGTCGGTTCGGGCGGCTCGCAGCACGAGCGTGATACCATACGCCTCTGAGTACTTGCGAATCGCCGCCTCGACTTCTTGGTAGGTCTGGTGATACACGTTGGCCTCGCGCTGAGTGAACTCGCGGCGGAACCCGTCGGCCATTAGTTCCATCTCGGCCTTTCTGGTGGCGATCTTCTGCTCCACATCTTTGTAGGTGGGCGTGTCCGGGTTGAGTTGGCTGCGCTTGCCGACCAGGCTCTTGAGATCGGTCTGGACCTTGGCGAGGTCGTCCTCGCGCGCCTTGGCATCGGCCTTCAGGTCTTCGGTCGCGTTCTTGAACTTGCCGTAGTTGTTAAAGATGTAAGCGATGTCGACGAGCGCGACGCGCGCGTCGGCGCCCGTGTTGCCGGCCCGTTTTGCCTGACCCATTGCCGTGTCGACGCCGGCCAGCACCAACAGCGTGGAAATCATGACCGCGCCCGCGAGCAGAATGTTCCGTTTCACCGTTTCACTCCTTTGTTTGGATAGCTGTCCGCGTACCCCGACAGCGAACATATCGGCACTCGTCGCGGCGCGCTGTCCCGTCGCGCTAAGGCACGACCTGACCCAAGTGAACGAAATGAGTTCCGGGTTTCCCACCAAAGCGGCGGGATTCTGCGGATATCGCTCGAACGGGTCAAGGCGGATTTCGACTGCCAAGTTCCGGCGAGTGATACACCTCGCACAGCCGACCACCGGTGCACGCTACGCGCACAGCCGAGACGGCGCGTTCGGCTGCCGTTGCCTGATCGCGCGGCGTTCCTATAATTCCCGCACCAAACAGAAAGGCGAAGCGACATGCCGAAACTGAGGCGCACTCACACCTGTGGCGAACTGCGGCGCGAACACGTCGGCCAGACCGTCACGCTGGCCGGCTGGGTCGATACCTGGCGCGATCTCGGCGGACTGGTGTTCATCGACCTGCGCGACCGGTACGGCAAGACTCAGGCCGTCTTCGACCCCGACCGCGGCCGCGAACTGCACGACGCGGGCAGCCGCTTGCGCACGGAGTGGGTCGTCGCGCTGCGCGGCAAGGTGTCCGCACGCCCGGAGGGAACCGTAAACCCGAAACTCGACACCGGTGCGGTCGAACTGCAGGTGGAAGAACTTGAGGTGTTGAACCGATGCCCTCCGCCGCCGTTCGACATCACGGGAGGCGATCAGGCCAGCGAAGACGTGCGGCTCAAGTATCGATATCTCGATCTGCGCCGGCCCGAAATGCAGCGAGCGATCATCCTGCGGCACCGGCTCAACAGCGCGATCCGCAACTATTTCGACGCCCACCGATTCGTCGAGGTCGAAACGCCGATCCTCGCCAAGAGCACGCCCGAAGGCGCCCGCGACTATCTGGTCCCATCGCGTGTGCAGACTGGGACATTCTACGCGCTGCCGCAATCGCCGCAGCTCTTCAAGCAGATCCTCATGGTCGCCGGCTACGACCGGTACTATCAGATCGCACGCTGCTTCCGCGACGAGGACCTGCGAGCGAACCGGCAGCCTGAGTTCACTCAGCTCGATATGGAGATGTCGTTCGTCGAGCGCGACGACGTGATCGGCATGATCGAAGGGCTGTGCGTCGAGATTATGCAAAAGGTCATGGGCCGCGCGCTGGCGACGCCGCTTCCGCGACTGACCTACGACGAATCGATGCGGCGGTTCGGCTGCGACAGCCCCGACCTGCGGTTCGCGATGGAAATCGAAGACATAAGCGACATCGCTGCGGCGTGCGATTTCAAGGTGTTTCGCGGCGTGATCGAAGCGGGCGGGCAGGTACGCGGACTGTGCGTCAAGGGCGCGGCCGAGAAGTACTCGCGCAAGGGTCTCGACGATCTCAGCCAGTTCGTGACCAACTACGGCGCCAAGGGCATGGCGTGGTTCAAGGTCGACCCGACCGGCCTTGCCGGCTCGATCGCCAAGAGTTTCTCGGCCGCGCATCTGATCGCGATCCGCGAGCGCATGAAGGCGGCGCCCGGCGACCTGCTGCTGTTCATCGCCGACCAGAAGGCTGTCTGCAACCAGTCGCTCGGCGTGCTGCGCGAGAAACTCGGCGCCGACTGGAAACTGTACGACCCCGCCGAGCTTCACTTCTCGTGGGTCGTCGACTTTCCGCTGCTCGATTGGGACGCCGAGGAAAAACGATGGGGCGCCGCACATCATCCATTCACGATGCCGCACCTGACCGACTTGCCCAAGCTCGAATCGGACCCCGGCTCGGTGCGCGCCTATGCCTACGACCTGATCATCAACGGCGAAGAGGCGGGCGGCGGCACGATCCGATGCCACGACCCGGAGATTCAGAAACGCATCTTCGCGCTCTTGGGGCTGACGCCCGACGATGTCGAGCGGCGTTTCGGCTTCTTCGTCGACGCGTTGCAGTTCGGCGCGCCGCCCCACGGCGGCATCGCGCTCGGACTCGACCGCTGGGTCATGTTGCTCTCGGGGCTGACCAACATCCGCGACGTGATCGCCTTCCCCAAGACTCAGCGCGCCTCTTGCCTGATGACCGGCGCCCCGTCGCCCGTCGACGACCGCCAGCTCAAGGAACTCGGCATCCGAATCGGCTGACGCCGCCGTCAGGACCGGAGTCGGCAAGCGGGCCGTCGCGAAATTGCCTTCGTCGCCTCTCGGAATTCCTCACGCCTCGCGGCTATAATCTGGATGCCGATGTCCCCGGAGACCGATGGATGCCTTCACCCTTTCCCGGCATGAACCCGTACCTCGAACGCGAGGGCGTGTGGCACGACTTCCACAACAGTTATGTGCCGGCCATACGTGATGCGCTCGCCTTACAAGTCGTCCCCAACTACGTCGTGTCGCTTGAGGAGCACGTCTACATCCACGAACCGCCGGACCCGGAGGTCCGCTTCGTTGGTCGAGCCGACCTCAGCGTGCGCGGCGGTGAACCGCTACACGAGATTCGCGCCACTGGGGGCACGGCGGTCCTCGAAGCGCCGGTCTACACCAAGCTCCCTGAGCCGCAGGACACGTTCAGCGAACCGTACATCGAAATCCGAGACCGCGACGGCGAGGTGGTCATCACGGTGATCGAACTGCTCAGCCCCACCAACAAGCGGCCGGGGTCCGACCGCGGGCACTACCTCGCCAAGCGCAAGCAGTATCTCGCCAGCAGCGCCCACTACGTGGAAATCGACCTGCTGCGCGGCGGCGAACGCATGCCGGCGGACGATCTGCCCGACTGCGACTACTGCGTGCTGGTCCGGCGCAGCGAACAGCGGCCGCGCGCCGGCGTGTGGCCGCTCCGGCTGCGGGACCGCCTGCCGTTGATCCCCATCCCGCTCCGCGCACCCGACCCCGATGCACGACTCGACCTGCAAGAACTACTGCACCAGGTTTACGATCGCGCGGGCTACCGCTACCGCATCTACGCCGCCCCGCCGCGCCCACCGCTTCACCCCGAAGACGCCCGTTGGGCGGAAGTGGTCGTCGTCGAGCACATTCGTTGACCGGCTTCCACTCGTTGCGGATCACGCACCGTCAGTTAGTCCCATGACTTGAAGCAGCCATGGTTTCAAGTCGGTCATGCGTGTGGGCAGATTCGGCGACATCGTGGCGGTAATGAAGGTCGGGCCGTCGAGCGGATTCGCCGGCGCGAGGCCGTGGCTGCCGCGCACCAGCGATGGGTCGAGCGGAATCACGTCCATGAGGTAACGCATGCCCAACTTCTTCTGCAGCAGGCGCGCGGCGACTCGCAGCCGTGGGCCGCACAGCGCGGGGTCAATGAACAACTCGCACGGGTCGTAGCCCGGTTTGCGGTGGATGTCCACGGTCCGTGCGAAGTCGGGCGCCGCCGCATCATCGAGCCAGTACGGATACGCAAACCATGCGTCGCGCTCGGCGAGCACGACGAGTTCGCCGGATCGAGCGTGGTCGAGTCCGAGTTCGCGCTGCGCTGCGCGGTCGAGCACCTGGTCGACGCCCGATATCTCGCCCAGTTGGCCGGCGACGGCCGGTACGAATACTGGGTCGGCGACGTAGACATGAGCGACCTGATGATCTGCGACCGCGAACGCTCGCGAGCCGAACGTGTCGAGCATCTCGCCGAACGGACCCGGCCGCACCGCGAGCCAGCCGGCCTCGCGCAGCACGCGATTGATCATCACGGGCCGGCGCACGGACACGAGGCCATATTCGGAGACGACCACAACCAGAGCGCCGATTTCGCGAGCGGCGTCGATGACCATCCCCGCGCACGCGTCGACCTCAGCCAGGCGCGTCGGCACGCACGCGGCGTCAGGGCCGAACCGCTGCAGATCGTAGTCCAGGTGGGGCAGGTAGACCAGAGTCAGTGTGGGCTGGCGCCGGCGTAGCACGTCGGCCGCCGCAGCGGCGATCCACTGCGAAGCAGCCAGTCCGGCAAGCGGACCCCAAAACGTGTGAAACGGGAAGGCCCCCAGCGCGGCCTCGAGTTCGGCGGGCAACTCGGACGGCGACCCGTGAATGCCGAACGCCTTCGATCCGTCGGCGCCGTAGTGTGGTTTGGGGGTGACGCTCCAGTCGACGGGCGCTCCCTGATTGAACCACCAGAACAGTTTGGCGCAGGTGAACCGTTCGCCGCGTTCGCGGGCAATGCGCCGCGCCGCCGCATAGATCGTCTCACCTTCGATCAATCGATTCGACTGCAACCAAAACCGTACTTCGCCCGTTTCGCGGAAGAGCCAGCCGTTGCCCACGACGCCGTTCTCGGTGGGCAGTGAGCCGGCCAACATCGCCGCCTGAGCCGAGCAGGTGACGGCCGGCAGCACGCCGGCGAGCGGGGTCATCGCGCCGCTCCGCGCTAGTGCGGCGAGGCGCGGAGTGTGCGGCCCAACGTGGCGAGGAGTCAATCCGACGACGTTCAGCACACAGGCGGGTCGCAATGGCACAGGAAGTTCGTCTTCAATTCGCTCGCGGCTGTTTCGCGGCGGGGCGGCCGGCGCGAGTGGTTGAATTGCCCGAACTGGTTGCCGCGGGCCGGTCCGTTTGTTCGAGCAGTTTGCCTGCCAGCTCGCGCACGATCACGTCCGAGTCGGCCAGGGCCATCTCGCGGAGGCGGTCGATGCACTCGTCGCCGCCGAGCCGGCCCAGAGCGCGAGCCGCCTCGGCCCGTACCGTGGCGTCCACGTCCTGACTCAATTGCGTGAGCCAGACCACGCGATCGACGGCCACGCTGTCCACAATGTACTTCGGCGCCTCGGCCCGCACCAGCGGCGATGGATCGGTGGCCCGCGTCGCCAGTGCGATCTGTTCGCGGCTAAGTCCGCGGCCAGTGAGCACCAGGTCGGCCGCCGCACGCACGCCTGAACTCGGGTCGCGCAGCATCGTCAGCACGTCCTCGCTGGTCAACAGTTCCTGGCGATCGGAGAGTGCGAGCAGCATCGCCCGCCGGACGGCCGGCGAACCATCGTTCAACAGGGCCAGGCCGCGAGCCGCCTCTGAGTCGATCGGCGCCGAAACGACCGCGACGCCGGCCGCCGCACGAACCTGAGCGTCGGACGAGCGCGTCAACTCGACGCAGCGCACGTGCAGTTCCGCCTTCCACGAACCAAGCGTCTTGCGCATTGCCGGCGAGTCGATGTTCGGCGGCGCCCACTCCCAGCAGGCCCGCACGATCTCGAGCGCCCTGAGTTGCACATCGCGCGACGGGTCGGCCATCGCCGAGCCGAGCAACCGTTTCGCCGGCGGCAACAGCATGGTCCAGCAACTCGTTTCGTGCACCTCGAACCAACCCAGCACGTCGGCCAGCAGAGCCAGTCCGAGGCGCCGCGTCGGCGTATCCAGGCTCGGGAACTTCGGCGCGAGACATTGCACGGCGAACGCCATCGACAGCGGCGCCGAGTCGGCCTTGGCGGCGATCAATTGCTCCATGTGTTGCCGCAACTGGCCGGCGGCCGCAGCGGACTCGGTGGGGTTGACGAGCGACCCGACGAGGCCGCGAATCAACTGAGCGTCCGCGGCCGGCAGCATTCGTTCGATGGCGTCCGTCTGCGGCGCTGCAACCGGCGTCGGCGCCGACCGCCCGAACGGCAACCACCGCGACGCCGCGTACGCCGAACCGATCGCGACGAGTACGACAGGCGCGAGCCAAACCCAACCCGACCGCGACTTCCGTGTCTGCGCGTCCGACATCTGTTTGCCCTCGCAACTTGGCCGAGAAATGGAGCGGCATGATACGACAGCCGCCGAATGAGGCAAGACGAACCGCGGGGAACGCCGGGTGTGCGACGCGCCTTGTGCGGGTTGTCTGACCCGGAGCACAGCGGACCGCACGTGCCGACCTAAATGGCCTTGCGTGATCCTGGGAGTCCGCAGGGACAGTAGCCCGACGCGCCAGCGAGGGACCGGGCCTGATTTCTTGTGATTTCGCCATGTGCTCCCTCGCTGGCGCGTCGGGCTACTGTCCCAGAATCGTGCAAGGCTATTTAGCGCCAGCGGGCCGTGAGTCGAGGCGGCAGGTCGCGATTGGTGCGCGGATGGGCCAGCAGCAGGGCGCCGTCATTGTCGGCGATGGTGAAAATGTGATCTATCACCGCGCCCAGGACGGCGCGGCGAGGACCGGAGAGTCGCAGGTTGACCGTCTCATCCGGCTCGGCGATGCGATCGTTGACGATCCGCAGGTTGATGAACAGCGTGGTCACGCCCGGCCGGAACCGCAGTTTGCCCTTGCCGCGGCGGAAGTCGCGACCGCTCGCTGTGCCGCCGGCGACTGCGTAGTTCACGACCACGGTCTCGTCCGACGGCGTCGAGAGCGAGACCGCGATCATCGTGGTCGGCACACCCTCGTTGCCCTCGGACGCGGTCGCACCGAACGCGACCTGGGCAATCTCGCGGAAGCTTGCTGTGAACGTTGTGTCCGCAGCCGGCGTCGTGATGTTGTGTGTCGCCGCTCCGCCGTCCGACCACGAGTCGAACACAAACGTTCGCCCGCCCAGTATCTGAGGCGTGGTCGCGCCGATCGACCGGATCAGGCCTTCGACACCCGTCGTCGATTGCGGCGCGGCCAGCGGTTGGCCGTCGAGCGTCAACTCCAGGCCGGCGGGGTCGGTCGCCAGCGTGATGTTCGACGTGAGCGGCGTCACGTCGCGCGTACGGGTGTCGGTGAGGCCGAAGGCGTCGCGCACGGTGAGCGTGATGCGATAAAACACGTTGGCCGCCGTCTCGCCCTGAGTCGGAATGGTGAACGAGCCGTCGGTGATGCCGCCCGTGGCCTGCATGAACGGGTGTACGTGATCGGCATGGTGAAAGTCTACTCGCCACGTGAACGCATCGGCCGCCAGGGTGCCGTCTTCAGGGTCGACGCCGGCGCCGGCGAAGTTGATGGTGTCGCCCGCGCGGTACTGCGCGCCGGCCGCCGGCGCCGTAATCGTGCCGGTGGGCGGTTGGTTCTCGGTCACGGTGAGCGTCGCCGCATTGCTCAGTGCGTCGCCGAACTGGTTCGACACCATCACGCGGAACATCGCGCCCGAGTCGGCGAGCGTGGGGGACTGGATCGTGAAACTCGATTGGGTCGCGCCGTCGATGTTGTCGCCGTCGCGCTGCCACTGGTAACTCAGCGGCGCCGTTCCGCTGGCTGTGACGCTGAACGATGCTTGCTGGCCGACGACGACCGTGCGGTTTGCCGGGTGCTGACTGATGCTCGGCGCCGCCTTGGCCGTGTAACGTATCTGGTACACCTCGCCCGCCGGAAACCCATTGCCGGTGTTGCGCGCCAGGTAGTAGAGGTTGCCGGCCGTGTCCACTTTGAGATCAACGAAGCCGGGGAAGCCGCTCGGCTCGGGCGCGGCAAACTCGCTCGCCGCACCGCCGGGCATGTCGAGCCGCCAAATCCAACCGCTGCAGTAGTCGGCGAAGAAATAGTCGCCCTCGTACTCGGCCGGGAACTGCTGAGTGGTCGGGTTGTAGAACGCGCCGCCGGAGATCGCGCAGCCCGTTGGGTCGCCCGCGTCGTGTTGGTAGGCGAAGAGCGGACTGCGAAACGCCTGGTTGTTCGTCGGACCTTCGGTGGTGGGCCACCCGTAGTTCGATCCGGCGATGCCGTCGTTCACCTCCTCCCACGTGTTCTGTCCGACATCGTTGATGAAGATGCGTCCGGTGCCGGGCTGCACGGCAAACGTGAACGGGTTGCGCAGGCCGGTCGCCCAGATCGCGCGGTTGGCTCCGCCGGCCGTGCCGAAGAACGGGTTGTCGGCGGGGATCGTGCCGTCGGCGTTGATCCGCAGCATCTTGCCGTGGCGCGTCGCAAGCGACTGCGAGTTGGCCCCGTCGGCGTTGTCGCCCACAGCGACGTAGAGCTTGCCATCGCCGCCGAAGTGAATCGCGCCGCCGTTGTGATTGGTCGCGCCGCTGAGGTTGTTCAGTTCCAGGATTACCTGCTCGCTGCCGGCCACAGCGACGTCGCCGTTTGCGGTGAACCGGCTGACGCGGTTGTGCTCCGGCGAACCGGGGACGGTGTAGTAAAGATAGACGAACTGGTTCTGTGCGAAGTCGGGATCGAACGCAACGCCCAACAGGCCGCGTTCGCCGCTCAAATCAACGTTGAGCGCAACGAACGGCGTACCCAGCAGCGCGCCGTTCTTGACGACGCGCAGCTCGCCGCCTTGCTCCGCCACGAACAGCCGTCCGTCGGGCGCGAACTCCATGGCCGTCGGGTCATCGAGACCGGCGGCGAACACCGACTCGGCAAACCCCGGCGGCAACACCACCGGCACTTCGCGGCGCTCGAGCGATTCGAACGACAGCCGACGCGACGGCGGGCGGCGACGATGAAAAGAAGTTCGAGCGAGAATACTACCGAAAAGACTGGCTGCCATGCTGGTCCCTTGCCATGATCACCCCGCCGACAGCGCTGGGCTGCCGGTCTCGACCGACACAGGTTATCATGGTCGCGATGCGTCCGGTAGACGCGCGGTAGGAACGGTGGTCAATCGTCAATCGTCAATGGTCAATCGATCGCTGCTCCGACCGCTGATCACTAACTACCGCTCCACATTGAAAGGGGTCCGAATTCGTTTAACCCGCAGCCGCAGGCGAGGCACAACAAGCGCCAGCCATGCCTCGCCTGCGGCTGCGGGTTAAACGACCGAGGCCGATTTCAGACCCTAT
>Ga0185317_100230_pt1 | contig 17659 bp, 23 predicted proteins | sample DevilsHole_FD_128020 | JGI IMG/M metagenome (GOLD analysis project Ga0185317, IMG submission 128020) | Groundwater microbial communities from Devils Hole, Nevada to study Microbial Dark Matter (Phase II) - Devils Hole (SPADES assembly)... | ecosystem: Environmental > Aquatic > Deep subsurface >...
TGTGTGGGCGGTGAGGGGGGGTGAGGGGCAAGCTGTGGTCACATACCCAATATCTGTATAAGCGGTAGCCGCTTTTCGGGGAGGGGGAGCTAGAGAGTAGGTCGGTTTACTGCGATCCAAATGGAGAAACCCGGTTTCTTTAAGAAACCGGGTTTCTATACCCTCGGGTTTCTAGCCCCTCATAACCGCTATATCCCATCCGGTAACGAGAAAAATAATGTCCAGGAGTTATGCAAGAATTTCAACTGCGGGTAGTGGCTACGGATAACAACAATTTCGCCCTGTAACTGTACCAGTGCGCCTATAAAAAGGCGGGGGAGAAGAAGCGCCCAGCAGCTAAGCGGATTGGCCGGCTCAAGGGGGAGGCTCTGGTGCGGGCGCGACAGGCCATTTATGCCGCCTTAAAAGCGAATAACTATGACCCCAAAACCCTGACAAACAAGCGGCAAACACCCTACGTTCTTTCTGAGGACTCCGGCGTGAATCTGGCGCTGCTATTCCAGGCGTTGCAGCGGCTCTCCAAACCTGATAAAATTGCTAATATCACCGCTGGAGTGATGGCCATGAGCGATGAGGAGTCCCACTACTGGTTTGCCAAGATTGCCGGCGGCAAACGCTCTGCGGCGCTCAAGGCAATGCGGATACTACTGGGAGAGTGAAACTATGGTACAATCTGATTTCGGGCTGCGCCTTCCCACTAGCGCTGAACTTCCTTGTTCGGATGACAGACCTGTGGATAACGAAAATCAAAATTTTATTCCGAATTTCCTGTTATTCCTGCTGGAATTTATTTGGGGCAATCGCCAAGACTGGTTCTTTGGCGTCGATATGGCACTCTATCACACCACGGGAGTCAACCCCCTTGTTCCTGTGGTTACCGATGGGTTTTTGAGCTTGGGAGTTGAGCGCCGCAAGGGCGGGGGTTACCGCTTAAGTTACGTCGTCTGGGAGGAAAATGGAACTGTCCCGATTCTTGCCCTAGAAGTCGTCTCTCGCACGCCGGGGGGAGAGTACGACGAGAAAATGGAAATTTACGCCCGGTTGGGTGCACTCTATTATATAGTGTACAACCCAGACTACTGGCAGCGTGACCGGCACCAGCCTTTTGAAGTGTATCGCCTGGTTGATGGCGCTTACCGGCAGCAAATTGGCGAGCCTTTCTGGATGCCAGAAATTGGCTTGGGTATCGGGCGCACCCGCACCCAAACCGGCGGATTGGAGCGGGAGGTGCTTTCCTGGTACAATCAGCAAGGAGTCAGGTATTTGACTCCGGAAGAACAGCTAGCTCGCTATCGCCAGCGCTTTGGCGAATTGCCTGAAGATTAATCTCTCGTTCCCAGGCAGTAGGGGCAGCTCCCTGCTGCCCTAATAACGAGGTAAAAACATCTAGATTCCCCCAAACCCCCCTTAAAAAGGCGGGCTTTGAGCATTTCCCCCCCTTTTTTAGGCTACGGTTTATATACAAATCCCTGTGATGCCAATTTTGCATGAAGTTGGAAGAACCTCTTTCTCCCCCCTCTCCCCTTGTGTGGGCGGTGAGGGGGGGTGAGGGGCTTTCTGCAGTCACATACCCAAGATGTTTATAAACAGTAGCCTTTTTTAGGGGGGCAAGGGGGGGATCTCACCTGCCTCACTGGTAAGTAGCAACTTGGGTTATCTTATCGCCCCCTTGACAGCCGCTTTGATTGTGTTACAGTAGAAGTTAGCAGTTCTAAATAAGGCGAGGCGGAGCCTCGCGGTATGCGTTCCCAGCCTGAGGCTGGGAACGAGGTATAGTAAAATTGTGTTATAGTAGACGCAAGCAGTTCAAGTTCAATAACTTCTCTCAACCCATGTCCAACCCCACACCCAAACGCCCCGCTGTATTCATCGAAAAAATCATGCCGGTGAAGCTGCTCAATGAGCAGGTTTATTACGAACACGGGGGCAATCCCTTCAAGGGGTTGCACCGCTGGTACTCGCGCAAACCCCTATCATTCAGTCGCGCCAGCGTGCTCGGTTCCCTACTACCGGCAACTGTAACCCTCAAAGAGTTTGAATACCTGCTGGGATTGGAATCCGGAAAGGAAATAAAACTCTACAAAACCCCTCCCTCGCCGGTGCGCATAAATAAAGTGCGGGAGTATTGCGAGACAGTTTGGGACACTCGCTACAGTTTTGGACGCCTTTGCCGGCGGCGGGAGTATTCCCTTCGAGGCGGCGCGGTACGGGTTTAATGTGCTGGCGTCGGATTTAAATCCCGTGGCGGTGGTGACAATGAAAGCGGCGATGGAATATCCACTGAAATTTGGGCCTGATTTGCAGCAGGATATTGATAAGTGGGTGAAGTGGGTGGGAGATGAGGCGGAAAAGCGGTTAGCTGAGTTTTTCCCATCTTTACCGGGGGAAACGGTGCAGAATTATTTGTGGGCGCATACCGTGGTGTGCCCTCAGTGCCAGTCTGTGGTGCCCCTGAGTCCGAATTGGTGGCTGTACAAGCGCCCGGAAAAGCAGAATTTACATAAATGGTGTGCGGTGAAGCCAATTCCTAACCCTGAGAATAAGCGGGTTGATTTTGAAGTGGTAAGGGGCAAGAAGGGGAAGGGCATAGCGATTCAAACCGCTGAAGGCGAGTACGATCCGGAGACAACAGCAACGATTAGCCGGGGTGTGGGCAAATGTCCTAATTGTGGGAGTGTGATTGAAAATGACTTGATTTATGAACAGGGCAGAGCGGATGTGATGGGGCATCAGTTGTATGCAGTTGCCTATCGGCGCGGTGAGGGCAATTTAGAGTTTAGACTGCCACAAAGTATTGATGACGATGGATTTGATAAGGCTAAAACCTCTTTCAACAAACATTTACATTACTGGTCATTCAGGTTTTGCCAAATGTTCCAATCCCTTACGGACATCAATTTGCTGAAAGAAGCTCTCTTTTGCAGCAAGGTATAGATAGATGGGATAAAGCATTTAACCCGCGCCAGCTTTTAACCCTTGTCACCTATGTGGGAATTATCAATGAGGCCAAGGCGCTGATTCAGGCTGAGTTTGAGTGGGAGAAGGCGGAGGCTATCGCGACTTACTTAGCTTTAGTCTTGGATAGATGTGTTGATAAAAACTGCCGGCTATCTCACTTAAATACGGCCAAAGGGTCTGTGGAAGGTGCGATGGGGCAGCATTCGTTAAATTTAATGTGGAATTACCCCGAAGTTGGGCTTTACGGCCTTTTATGGGGATATCAAGCAGAGTGTACGGTATCGGATTATTTAAAACTTTGTGCCTTATTCGGCACACAACCCAGCGCCACCGGCATTCCCGGAATCGAACAGTGGGAGCCAAAATCCATCCAAATTGACGCCGCCTCAGCGGACAGCCTCTATCACATCCCCGATAAATCAGTCGATGCCATCGTCACCGACCCACCTTACTATTCTACCATCCAATACGCCGAACTCTCCGACTTCTTCTACGTCTGGCAAAAGCGCACTCTCGGCGACATTCACCCCAATCTATTCTATTCAGAACTCACCGACAAAGACAGAGAAGCAGTCGCCAACCCTTCCCGCTTCCGCAATATGGGAGCATCCCCAGAAGAACTCGCCAACCGGGATTACGAGACAAAAATGGCGCTCGCCTTTGCCGAACACTACCGCGTGCTTCGCGATGACGGCGTGATGACAGTGCAGTTCAACCACAAAGATTCCGGCGCGTGGGATGTGCTGGCAAAATCCCTCATCGATGCCGGGTTTGAGATTACCGCATCTTGGGCGGTGAGCACAGAAAACCCGCAAAACTTGCACCAAGCGCAGAAAAATTCCGTCTCCAGTACCGTGCTTTTAGTGTGCCGCAAGCGCGACTTAAATGCTGGACAAGCGTGGTGGGATGATTTGCGCCCGGAAGTTGCCAATCTCGTCGAACAGCGAGCACCGGAATTTGAAGAAAATGACATCACCGGCATCGACTTATATCTAAGCGCTTTTGGCCCCGCTTTGAAGGTATTTAGCCGCAGTTGGCCGGTGCTGAGCAGCAGCGGAGACGAAGTGCGCCCAGAACAAGCATTTGCCGAAGCGAGAAAAGCCATCGCCTCCTACCGCTTCCGCAAATTAGCGCAAACCGACACTGCCGGTTTTGACCCGCTCACCCAGTGGTATTTCCTCGCCTGGGATGCCTTCCGCGCCCGCGAATTCCCCTTCGATGAAGCGCGACAGCTGGCATTAGCAATTGGCGGTTTCAGCGTCGCAGATTTGGCGAAAACCTACAAACTCCTCGACTCCGCCAGCGGGACTTGCAAACTCCTCACCCCGCAGCAGCGGCTGAAAAAACGCGCCTTTTCTGTCAGAGAGCAAGAATTTTCCGCCCGCGTTACTGGTAGATGGACTGCACGCTATTATAGCGATTTACCAGGAAGAACAGGACATCCAGCCGGTGCGCCGGTTTATGAAAGCCACCGGCTTAGTTAGCAGCGACATTTTCATGCGCACAATTGAGGTAGCGCTGAAAGTCATCCCCCGGATTGGGGATGAGAAGAAGCGCATTCCGGAAGAGAAACTCCTGTTAGATTTGTGGCTGGCAATGGACGAGATTAAGGCTAGAGTCACAGTTGAGCAGCTGGAATTGCCCCTGCAGTACGGGCAAATGAGTTTCGATTTTGATGCCGGGGAGTAGGGTGCGTTCCATTTTTGTAATCCCCCTCACCCCCAACCCCTCTCCCACAAGGGGAGAGGGGAGAATTCTTGATTTTCCCCCCCTCTCCCTTCATGGGAGAGGGGGGTTAGGGGGGTGAGGGCCACAGTCTTTGCTTGCTTCGGGATGCTCCCGGGGAGTAGGGTGGGTTCCCCTCCCAGGGGAACCCACCGCACAATGTAATAGGTTCTATGGAAGGAGGCGGAGCTTCCTTTCAGGCGTTCCCAGGCTCCGCCTGGGAACGAGGAAAATCCTCAAAGCCCCCCTTTTTAAGGGGGGTTTGGGGGGATCTAGAGGCTTAGACTTGTAGGTAGCAACTTGAGCTATTTTTAGAAAAAAGTGAAAAAACAGCAAATGTTTCCCCAAAATAGACTTAACGCTTATCGCATCCCATCTCTGACCCTATTGCTGGCGCTCATGCCGATCGGCAGTCAGGCGGGGTGCTCTTTTGCCGCGCCGGCGCACACACAACCCCAAAAAGAAGTTAAAATGAAAGAAAGTCAATCTTTAGTCACACTGACCGGCACGATTATTTTCAAAGACCTGGAAAGGCGCATGCCAACCCCCGAAGCTTGGATGGCCGGCTCAAACCAGTATTACGTCCTCGACGTAGGAGAAGCTCAAATCGAACAAATCGAACAGCCCACAGCAGAGGAGGGAGTCATCCTGCGGACTTCCGACCAGATTTCCAAAGAAACCTTCCAGCAACATATCGGAAAGCGCGTTATAATAGAAGGGGAATACCTCGCCCCCAAACCTTACATCCCCCAGAGTCCAATGGAAGCCTATCCGATGGGGCCAGATCGCAAACCCCTACCAACAGGCGGCGGCTTCAAAGTCTACCGGCTCCAAGCAATTAATTAGATTAAGACGTAGGACAGGCGTCTCGCCTGTCCCTTTCCCTACTGTCTATTGCTATAGCCCGCGCCGGCGGGCTTTGTCTATATAGACGCGATTTATAATCGCCTGTCTATTAGCAAAAGTGACATGTACTACCGAGAAAAACCGACTCAACCCGACAGGCGCTGAAATATCACCGAAAAGTTGTTCGCCGGCATCTCAACCGTTTCAGCTAAAGTCAGATTTTGCTCAGCGGCGATCTCCACCACCTCCTGCAAATCGCGCACCCCCCATTCCGGATTTTGAGAGCGCAACATTTCGTCAAACGCCGCATTGCTGGGTGCCGTATGCCTCCCCCCGATTTTAAACGCGCCGTACAGGTAAAGAATCCCCCCAGACTGCAAAATCCGCCCCGCACCCGCCAGCAGCCCCAATGTCGCCTCCCAAGGAGAAATATGTATCATATTAATAGCAACAATAGCCGTAAGGGGCGGTGAAGTTTCGCCGGCAATACCCTCCCTTTCCACGCCCCAAACCGGCTCCCGCACATCAATATCAATGGGGGGATAAAGATTCTCCGATGGCAAAGAGTCCCGCCACGCCGCAATACTTTCCCTTGCTCGCGGATCTGGGTCAGAAGGTAGCCAAAAACGGGGTTTCAAGCGCGGCGCAAAAAAGACCGCGTGCTCTCCCGTTCCGCTGGCAATTTCCAAAACCGCACCCGCCGCCGGCAAAACCCGCTGCAAAACCGCCAGAATTGGCCCACGGTTGCGCTCAGTTGCCGGTGCGTATCGCCGCCCATCCTCAGAAACTGTCATATCTTTTATTTCTCACAGTAGGGTGCGTTCCGGCTTTGCGGAACGCACCCTACTTATGATACAGTATAAGAGGTGTCAACCCCACCCACCGGATTGGGGATGGGGTTCCCCCCACTGATATGCGACGCCCAAAGTTTCTCTCCCCAGAATGCTATGCCCCCCTTACTGCGAGATCGCCCTTGGAAAATCAGCTATGCCAGCAACGAGAACAATCCCGTCGCCGAATTCTACATCCCCGCCTTAGAATGCGCCGTACAATACGACCGCAAATCAGGCTTTTTCAGCAGCGCCATTCTCAGCAAAGTCGCTCGCGGAATCGGCGCAATGCTCTATAATAAAGGCAGAATGCGCCTGATTCTCGGCTGCCAATTCACCCCCGAAGACCTGCAAGCCATCCAGCGCGGGTACTCCTTGCGAGACACCCTAATCGCCCGCCTCGATGCAGACCTCAAACCACCAGAAAACCTCGCCCATATCAAACACTTTGAAATCCTCAGCTGGCTGATTCAAACCTCCAGCCTTGATATCAAAATTGCCATCCCCCTCACAGCAGATGGCAGCCCCGAAGACAGCCAGCGCCAGCTCGAACCCCATCACATCTTCCACGAAAAAGCCGGCATCTTCACCGACATCACCGGCGATCAATTAGCCTTCAGCGGTTCCAACAACGAATCCCTAAACGGATGGGGAACCAATGTCGAATCCTTCCACGTTTACTGCAGTTGGGAAGACGGGCGGGAACTAGAGCGAGTGCGAGAAGAAAGCCTTCGATTTGAGCAGCTTTGGAGCAATTCAGCCCCCAACGTGCGCGTGTTTGACATCCCAGAAGCCATCCAGAAAAAACTGCTGCGCTACGCACCAGCAACCCAACCCACTTGGAACCGGCACGCTGAATTTGACACCAGCCCCCTGCCAAATTCCCCTCACCCTACTCCCGCCGGCACAAGAGAAGAGAGTGAGCTTTTTCCCCAACTTGCCGAACTCCACCGGCACCCCGGATGCCTCGACTTCTGCCTGAAATCAATCCCCATAAAACCCTGGCCTCACCAGCTTAAAATACTGCGCAGCGTCGCGCAAAAATTCCACCAAAAAATCCTAATTGCCGATGAAGTAGGCTTGGTTAAAACCATTTTTTTGGGCATAATTTTGCGCCCCCACTAATGCACAATGAATATAGAATTTATTCATTAATAGTCAGCCTCTCTAGCGTAGCGTCAATCTGGCGATATAATCAAAACCCCACCAATAAGTAATATGAAAAAACTAATTTTAGTAGATCCGAAGTTGGAATTATGTCAGTGCTGGGAAAAGTCTTTTGAGAATTTACCTTATACGGAAATTGTCCAAGGTAGATTTGAAAAATTACCTGCTTTTGATTGTATGGTAAGTGCGGCTAATTCTTTTGGTTTAATGGATGGAGGAGTAGATTTGGCGATCGCTAATTTTTTCGGACAAGATTTAGTCAAGCGCGTCCAAGAAAAAATTATCCTCGAATATTTAGGAGAGCAACCAATTGGCACATCTTTAATTATAGAAACAGGAAATGATCGACATCCTTTTATTGCCCATACTCCTACTATGCGGATACCTCAACCTATTGGCCATACAGATAATGTTTATTCGGCCATGTGGGCGATGTTATTAGCAGTAAGAAAACACAATCAACAAAGACAACCATTAATAGAAATTATCGCCTGTCCAGGCTTAGGTACAACCACTGGGAAAATGTCTTTTGACGAAGCAGCAGCACAAATGGCTTGTGCTTACAAAAATTTTCTCAATCCTCCCACTTCCTTAAATTGGCAAGTAGTCACACATAGACCAAAACCAATGACTCCTTATGCTATTGCTGTTGATTTTTACCAAAAATTTCAAAAAAAATAAATTAACATTTAGTGGTGAGAACATTAATCCTATGGCGCATGGCCTATGGCGCATGGCCTATGGCATATGGGAAAGACTCACAGCTTTTGCCAATGCGATCATGCCCAATCGATGATGCGATGATGCCATGTCTTAACCTAAGTGCCTACTGCTATAATATTTTAACCTTTTCGCGTATGAAACGCAGTTACTCTACCATCCTACCCATTGCACACCCCAATACCGGGCAAAATATCTTACTCCCCTCCCCGAAGCGCGGGGAGGGGGTGGGAGTGGGGTTCCACACACTTATGGGCAGTACAGGATTTGAACCTGTGGCTCTCTGCTTGTAAGGCAGATACTCTACCGCTGAGTTAACCGCCCGGTTTGACTCACATAAATATAATATAACAGACTGCACGAAAAAAAGCAAGCACCCCCCAGCTAATTTTTTTCCCAACAATCCCGCCCCAAGTCCAACCCCCCAAAATCCTTAATGCCCTCTGGTCGCACCCATGACCGCATTACCCTGTGGAGCTTACCGGCAGTGGCCGGTTTGAGCTTCAGCCTCACCCGCAATGGCAACCTCACCTTATTAATTGCCACCGGCTTCTTGTTTGGCGGCCTGATGTTTGGCCCAGACCTGGACATCCACTCCCGGCAATACCAGCGCTGGGGGTGGCTGCGCTGGATCTGGCAGCCATACCAGCAGAACCTGCGCCACCGCTCCTTTCTCTCCCACGGGCCAATCATCGGCACAGCCCTGCGAGTATTCTACCTCGCTTCCTGGATCGCCGCCCTGTGGATTTTTGCCGCCGCCACCGGCAAACTGTTCTGGGGCTGGCACTGGAACTGGCACTCCGCCGGCTCTGCAGTTGCCCAGTCTTTCCAGCAGCACTATACCGAGTGGATCGCCCTGTTTGCCGGTTTGGAACTCGGCGCGATGAGCCACTACCTCAGCGACTGGGGCGGCTCAGCTTATAAGCGCTTCAAAACACAGCGACACTCCCTCACCCCAACAGCCAAACCCAGCAACCGCCGGCACTCCCCCAAGACTCGCCCCCGCCGCCGTGGCACCGGCCCCAAATCGCATTAAGAATTATTTCACTCGTTCCCAGGCGGAGCCTGGGAACGCCCCTCGGTCGGCTCTGCCTTGAAAAAGTTTGTAGTTGGGCTTTAGCCCTACTGGATCTCCGCCGCCCGAAGCGCGACTTTTCATTGGTGGTGGTGTGCGCAGAAAAGGCGCGACTGCCTGGGAACGCCTGAAAGTAGGCTCTGACTTGAAAATAGTCTTGTAGGGGCTTTCCCCCCGTGCTCGCCCCGCCAGCTGCGACAATTTTCATTGGTGGTGGTGTGCGCAGAAAAGGCGCGACTGCCTTGAAAAAGTTTGTAGTTGGGCTGCACGCCCTACCGAGGACAGGCCATACGCCTGTCCTACGCCTTATATTTGTTTCCTCCTTACGGGGCTCTGACTTCCAAATAGTGTGGTAGGGGCTTTCCCCCCGTGCTCGCCCCGCCCCCTGGACAATTTTCATGGGTGGCGGTGTGCGCAGTTGTAGCGCAGCGGCTCGTGCCGGAGCATCGTGACTGCCTCCTTTCTCCAACCAACAGATTAAAAGCCTAACATCTTGTCTTCATCGAAACCCCCACCTCTTACTCCCCCTCCCCGCGAGCGGGGCATAGGTTGGGGGGTGGGGTTCAAGATTGGCACCGGCCCAAAATCGCGTTAAGAATTATTAAAAGCAGTCCCATCTCAAAATCTCCCCCATGTCCAGCCCTGACACCTCCGTTCCCGCAACCCTCTCCCCCGCCCTAACCGCCCTGCAGCGCCTGATTGAAGTAGTCGCCAAATTGCGCTCCCCCGACGGCGGGTGTCCTTGGGACTTAGCCCAAACACCCGAAACCCTAATTCCCTACATAATTGAAGAAGCTTATGAAGCAGTCGATGCCATTCGCAGCGCCGACAAACATGCAATCGCCGAAGAACTCGGCGATTTGCTCCTCCAAGTCGTCCTGCAAGCCCAGATTGCCGGTGAGTCCAATCAATTTACCCTCGCAGAAATCGCCACCGGCATCGCAGAAAAACTCATTCGCCGGCACCCCCACGTCTTTGGCGATGTCGAAGTCAGCAGCGTTGCCGAAGTCCGCCACAACTGGGAGCAAATCAAAGCCGCAGAAAAAGGAGAAACCGGCGAACAATCCCAACTCCTCAGTCGCAAACTCAGCCGGTACGCCCGCACCCTCCCCCCCCTGACAGCCGGAATGAAAATCTCCCAAAAAGCCGCAGCCGCCGGTTTCGAGTGGGATGACATTGCCGGCGTCTGGGCGAAATTTGAAGAAGAACTGGCAGAATTCAAACACGCCCTCGAACACGAAGATAAAGCCCAGCAGCAAGCCGAATTGGGAGATATCCTATTTGTCTTAATTAACCTCGCCCGGTGGTATAACTTAGATCCGTCAGCCGCCTTACAGGAAACCAACCACAAATTTATCCACCGGCTCTCAAAAGTCGAAGCCTTTGCCGACCGGCCCCTCACCGATTATACCCTAGAAGAGCTAGACATTCTTTGGGAGCGAGCCAAAGCCCAACTAGCAAAACAAAAGCAGCAATCCCAATAACCTCCCAAGCGGAACGCACCCCACCTGAGCGCGGTTTTCATCCGAGGTGAGGTACTGAGAAACCCGGTTTCTTAAAGATACGGGTTTCTGGCATGTACTTCATCCAACTGAAAACCGCTATAAATCACCTCTCAGTTCAAAACTCTCGCAGCGCCGCCAGCACCCTGTCGTGAATCGCCCCATTAGTAGCGATCGCGCCCCGATTCTCCACCATCTTAGTGCCGGCGGAAAAATTCAGCGGGTTGCCGTACATATCCGTCACCCGCCCACCGGCTTCCTCCACCACAATCGCCCCCGCCGCATGATCCCAAATATTCTCCCGATAGTCCGGCAACTCTTGCCACGGCAGGCGCAAATAAAGGGCCCCCATCCCGCACGCCACAGCCCCATATTTAGCCTGAGAGTCCATGCGGATAGGCGGCGCAGTAATGCCGGCAGCCTTCGCCACCGCCTCCTGTCGCCACGGGTCACCGTGAGACGCTTCCACACTTTGCAAAAAGTGCAAATTATCCGCATCTGCCCCACAAACCTGAATCCGGCGGGGTTCCCCACCGGCAAGCGGCACCGCAAACGCCCCCTCCCCCCGCACCGCCACAAACAGCACGCCGGTCTCACCCAGAGCAGTCAGCGCCGGACAGCCCAGCACCCCCACCCTCACCTCACCTGCTTCCACCAGCGCCAGCGCCACCGCATACTGGTCTTGACGCAAAAACCCCTTCGTGCCGTCGATCGGGTCTAGCGTCCAGAAGCGCCGGCCCACCTGGCCATTCCCCCGATCTATCCAGCTCACCACCTTTTCCGGTGTCGCATCGGGGAGTAAATCCTTAACATAATTTGTGACTTTTGTCAAGGTGTCTGCCATTGCCGGTGCGCACAGATCGGCACCGTCTTCCTCCGCCACCACCGGATCGTCAGGAAACGCCTCAGCCAGGGCTTGGCAAATTACCGCCTGGGAGCCATAGTCGGCCACCGTCACCGGGCTTTTGTCCTTCTTTTCGATCGCCGCCGGTATGTCGCGGCGGACTCGCTCGCACAGTTTAGTTGCATTTAAAACAGCCGAGATGGCGACTTGTTTTTCGCGCTCGTAAGACATAAAAAGTAGTTAGTTGCTTCTTTCTTCAAGAAACCGGGTTTCTTGAAGAAACCCGGTTTCTCAGTACCTCGGTTTCTTCGGCAAAACCGGCTTTCTTTAATTCGCTACAGTTTGATGGTCACGGTTTTGATTTCGGTGTATTGCTGCAAGCCGTACTCGCCGAGTTCTCGGCCAATTCCGGATTGCTTGAAGCCGCCAAAGGGAGCTGCAGCGTCGAAAACATCGTAGCAATTCACCCAGACAGTGCCGGCGCGGACGCTGTTGGCGATCGCGTGAGCTTTGGTAATATCTTTTGTCCAGACAGCGGCGGCCAGACCGTACATTGTATTGTTCGCCCGCTGGATGACTTCATCGATATCTTTGAATTTGATGATGCTCATCACCGGCCCGAAAATCTCCTCTTGAGCGATTTTCATGTCGTCTCGCACATCAGCAAAGACGGTGGGCTCAATGAAAAATCCCCGGTCGCCGACTCGTTTGCCGCCGCACAGCAGTTGCGCACCTTCCTGCATCCCGGACTCGATGTAGCTCATCACCTTGTCGAACTGGGTTTGGTCAACCTGCGGGCCTTGCTGGGTGTTGGGGTCAAAGGGATCGCCGACGGTGCGCTGCTTGCTGCGCTCAACGCTTTTGGCGACAAACTCGTCGTAGCATTTTTCTTCGACAAACAGCCGCGAACCGGCGCAGCAGCACTGGCCTTGGTTTAAGTACAGCCCGATGTGAGCCCCTTCGATGGCGGCGTCCATGTCGGCGTCGGCGAAGACGATATTGGGGCTTTTGCCGCCCAGTTCCAGGGTGACGCGCTTGAGGTTGCTCCGGGCGGCGGCTTCCATAATCAGGTGGCCCACTTCTGTCGAGCCGGTGAAGGCTACCTTGTCGATATCGCTGTGGTGGGAGATCGCCGCACCGGCAGTTGGCCCGTAGCCGGAGAGGATGTTGACGGCTCCGGGAGGGAAGCCGGCTTCGACGATCAGTTCGCCGACGCGCAGCGCACTCAGGGGCGTCTGTTCGGCGGTTTTGAGGACGACGGTGTTGCCGGTGGCCAGGGCTGGGGCCAGCTTCCACGCCTGCATCAGCAGCGGGAAGTTCCAGGGGATAATTTGGCCAACGACACCCACCGGCTCGTGCCGCGTGTAGCAGAAATAGGGGCCATTGATCGGGATGGTTTTGCCCTGGATTTTGTCCGCCCAGCCGGCGTAGTAGCGGTAGCAGGCGATCGTCAGCGGCAAGTCGCCATACAGCGCCTCGCTCACCGGTTTGCCGTTGTCGAGGCTTTCCAGACGCGCCAGCTCTTCAAAGTTTCGCTCAATTAAGTCTGCCAGCTTGTAGAGCAATTCGCCGCGCCCGGAGGCCGTCATCTTTGGCCATTCCCCGCCGGTGAACGCCGCCCGGGCTGCTCGAACTGCCTTATCCACATCGGGGGCGTCCGCTTCGGCGACGGTGCAGATCACCTCGCCGGTGGCGGGGTTGAGCGTCTCGAACCGGCGACCGCTGACGCTGTTTACCCACTCGTTGTTTATCAGCAGCTGGGTGGGGCCGATTTTTACTTGCTTTTCTGGTGCGGTGGCGGTTACCATGACGTTATTCTCCTGGTTTGGCAACAAAAATTTGCTCTAAGCATGCAGTAAATTAACTGCGAAACCACTTGCCTTTAGATAATCTTTCGATTTGCTTCTCAAAGCCCCCCTTTTTAAGGGGGGGAAAGGGGGGATCTAGATGCAAAGACCTTGTAGGTAGCAACTTGCACTTTTGCCAACTCCCCGCTAGCGCCTGCAGTGACTGGTTACTAGCAAGCCACTGACTCGCTCCAGCCGAGAATTCTCGCCACCTCGCTAGCTAGGGTTACCGGATCGAAGGGCTTGGACATCACCGCAGCTACTCCTAAATCGGAGAAGCTGCGCCGGTTAGATGCCTGTATGTGGGCGGTTAAGAAAATCACGGGAATGTGTTCTGTTGTGGGATTCGCTTGCAGCCGGCTCAAGGTGGCCACTCCGTCCATATCGGGCATCATCAGGTCTAGAATTATAGCGTCGGGCTGCTCGGCTGCCGCTAGCGCCAGCCCCTGTCTGCCAGAATCTGCCGTGCTCACTTGCCACCCTCCCATTATTTCCAGGCACACTTTGGTCACTTCCCGGATATCTTCCTGATCGTCAATCACGAGGATGCGCTTCGGTGCGGGCGCAACCGAACGAGAATCAATTGACTTAATTGGTTGGCAATAATAGTTCGCTAATTTATTCTCAGAAATGCTAATCATTGTTTTTGGCCTCGCTTCCCAAAGATGAGTAAGTATGTAATCCCCCTCGCCACTCCCCTCAAATACTGTTACTTAACAGGCTCTATTTTGAGGCTTAGCGCTCAAAGCCGACTCCCTTACGAAACTCAATCACATTGTTCTGTCCCCCAGGCGAATACCCAGATAACCTGAGCATTAACAAGCTGGGCAAAGCTCTTCCAACTGCCAGATCGCCCTCAGTCTAAATGCTAAATATCGCACAGATTTTTGGCCTCCCTCACCCGCTATAAATTATCTATGTCTGAAGACATAGACAGAGCAGTTTTACTTATCTCTAAGATTCTCTTCCTAGCCCAATATTGTCACGCTTTTCCACCCGGTTGGCCGTTTTTTTTATTAAATATTTAGATTTGCCAAAGCCCCTCACCCCTTTCCCGCCCCCACGCAGATGGGCTTTCTGAGAGTGAAAAGCTGCCGGCCTGAAATTAAAAAATACTTAATTTTCCGGGGGGGCATAAAGAAAATTTTCATTTTTTGTTAAGCTTTGGTAGATGCGCTTGCCTTGATTGCCAAACCATGACCACAGTCCAAGTCGTACCCCCTCCCATAGTTAAAATTGCTCAGCAGACCCGTCAAGCGGCGCGGCGGCTGGCCATTCTCTCCACAAGCGAGAAAAATCAAGCTATCGAAGCTATTGCCCAGGCGTTAGAAGCTGCAGCTGGTGACATTTTGGCAGCTAATGCAGCTGACTGTCAAGCAGCTGAAGCCGCCGGTATTCCCAAAGCGCTGTACAGCAGGCTAAAATTGGATGAAACCAAGCTAAAAGCCGCGATTGCCGGCGTGCGAGATGTGGGGCGACTCCCAGATCCAGTCGGTGCGGTGCAGATTCACCAGCAGCTGGATGATCGGCTTGTCCTCAAGCGCGTCGCCTGTCCCCTCGGAGTGCTGGGCGTCATCTTTGAAGCCCGCCCCGATGCGGTGATTCAAATTACCAGTCTGGCAATTAAATCGGGCAATGGGGTTATCCTCAAAGGCGGACAGGAAGCCGCACACTCTTGCACTCAGTTGGTGAAGGCGATTCACCAAGGTTTGGCGGAAAGTGCGGTTGACCCCGCTGCAGTCCAGTTGCTGACCACCAGAGAGGAAACTCTGGCGCTGCTGAAATTGGATGAGTGTGTGGATCTGATTATACCCAGAGGATCTAATTCGTTTGTCCGTTTCGTGCAGGAAAATACCCGCATCCCCGTACTGGGACATGCTGAGGGGATTTGTCACCTCTATGTGGACAAGTCCGCTGACATCGAAAAAGCGGTGAATATTGCCGTTGACGCTAAAACCCAGTACCCCGCCGCCTGCAACGCCATTGAAACCATGCTTGTCCACTCCCGCATCGCCCCCCAATTCTTGCCGGTGGCTGTGGCGGCGCTGCAGCAGCGCAACGTCGAATTGCGGGGGGATGAGCGCACCCGCGCCACTGTCAGCGTCTCACCGGCAGCAGAAGCAGACTGGGCCACAGAGTACAGCGATTTGATTCTGGCGATTAAGGTGGTAGATTCTTTAGAGGAGGCGATTGACCACATTAATACTTACGGATCGAAACACACAGATGCGATTGTTACCGAAGATAGGGAAGCCGCTGGCAAGTTTCTGGCGCAAGTGGATGCAGCCGGTGTTTTTCACAACTGCTCAACGCGCTTTGCGGACGGCTTCCGCTACGGTTTCGGCGCAGAAGTTGGGATTAGCACCCAGAAAATGCCGCCTCGCGGACCCGTGGGTTTGGAAGGGCTGGTGACGTACAAATACCAGCTTGCCGGTGACGGTCAGGTTGTGGCTACCTATTCTGGTAAGGATGCTAAGCCTTTCAGTCACAAGCAGCTGTAAGATAGGCATTAGGGAATTGGGAATTGGAAATTGGGCCGGGATTTGGGGATTTGGGGATTGGGAATTGTTTCTGTTCCTGACTTCCCCTACCCAACGCCAAATTATCCCATTCCTCCCCCACTAACAACTAACACCTAAAACCTGTAAAATGGAATGGTTTCGACTTGCTTTACAGTTGCGCGGCTCAGTCGCTGTCACGGTTTTTCCTCGCGCCCTATTGTGCGGGGTATTTGGATTTATCGTGTCCCTGATCTATTATTTTGAAATTCCTGTTGATTGGGAAGTTTTGGGCAGTTTGATTGGCAATGTGGTTTTCAATCTGATTTTGGGTTTATTATTGGTGTTTCGCACAAACACCGCTTACGACAGATTTTGGGAGGGCCGGAAAAACTGGGGGACTATTGTTGTGAGTTCCCGCAACTTAGCGCGGCAAATCTGGGTGGGGGTTGCGGAAGTTGAACCGGCAGACCGAGAGAAGAAAGCGTCTGTCCTGCGGGTATTGGCTGCCTTTGCCGTAGCGACTAAGTTGCGTCTGCGAAAAGAGCCGGTGAGCGGCGAGTTAGAGGAATTGCTGGACCCCTCCCTCTCTCTCCAGCTCAAAAGTGTGAAAAGCCCACCCCTAGAAGTGATTCGCTGGGTTGGGGCTTACCTGTAGCAGCAGCACGACCGCAATTGCTTGAACAGCAACCAGCTGATGGCTATGAATAAGTTGCTGGACAGTATGGTCGAGGCTTTAACCGGCTGCGTTAGCGCTAGCGGCGCGTCAGCGCTGCGGATTTTGACCACCCCAATCCCACCGGCTTACGGGATTTACCTCAAGCGAGTCTTGCTGATATATTGCATTGCTTTGCCTTTTAAGTTTGTGGAAAACCTGAATTTATGGACTGGCTTGATAGTGATTTTAATTAGTTTTGTTCTGTTTGGGGTTGAAGAAATTGGCAATGAAATCGAAGATCCTTTCGGTTACGACCCCAATGACCTGCCCTTGGATGACCTTTGCCAGACAATCCTCGGCAACATCGAGGATTTAAGTGCGCCGCTTTTGGCGCTAGAAAGCTCAAACACAAGTGATTTGCTCCCGACATCAGACTGCTAACAATGGATTCAATTCAACTCACCGGCATTCGCTGTTATGGATACACCGGCTACTTGCCAGAGGAACAAGTTCTCGGTCAGTGGTTTGAAGCAGACCTCACCCTCTGGCTGGATTTATCGCCAGCAGGCAAAAGCGACCGCATCGAAGATACCCTTGATTACCGCAAGGCAATTTCAACGGTGCAAGAGTTGCTAAAGACCTCTAAGTTTGCTTTAATAGAAAGAGTAGCTGCGGAAATTGCCGAGGCGATCTTGAAAGACGAGCGGGTGCAGCAAGTCCAAGTCCGCTTGAGCAAACCGTCTGCCCCAATCCCCGATTTTTGCGGCAACATTACCGTTGAAATCACGCGGGCTAAAAACATAACTGAAGGGTGATTTACCCCACCATTATGCCCCTCCCCGTCAGCGGAGAGGGGAGCCTCCGCGTAACGCAATCTCCTGAAAATTGTGTTATAGTAGACGCAAGCAGTTCAAGTTCAATAACTTCTCTCAACCCATGTCCAACCCCACACCCAAACGCCCCGCTGTATTCATCGAAAAAATCATGCC
>Ga0185317_100231_pt1 | contig 17642 bp, 11 predicted proteins | sample DevilsHole_FD_128020 | JGI IMG/M metagenome (GOLD analysis project Ga0185317, IMG submission 128020) | Groundwater microbial communities from Devils Hole, Nevada to study Microbial Dark Matter (Phase II) - Devils Hole (SPADES assembly)... | ecosystem: Environmental > Aquatic > Deep subsurface >...
GCGCTGGGGAGATGCCGGTGCTGCGCCTGGATAAGGGGGGTGCGGGGAGGTGCGATGTTTGTGGCAAAGGGGGACTAATTTAAAGGGGAATAAACCATCACCCGGCCAACTTTTCTATCTGTTAATGGAGAGGGGGAACACAGGCGAGATGTGCTGCGTCTGGATAGGTTTTGTCGCCTGGGTGGGGTGGGGTACATATCATAAAACTGAATTGAGCGCGATTAATAATTGTAAATAGCTTGTTTGAGGGGGGATTTGGGATTGGGGGCCATCGGAGGGGGAGCGTTATTTTTTTTCGGGAAAAATGTTGACAGTCTGACTGAATCGGGTGTATGCTGGAAGCATTGAAAAAGCCGAGTCAGATCGGCTGTTACCACCGGCATTGAAGCTTGGCCAGGAGCGGCGAGCTGGAAAAGGTCATGTTTGAACAGTTTACAGAGAAAGCCATCAAGGTCGTCATGTTAGCCCAGGAGGAAGCCCGCCGAGCGGGTCATAACTCGGTGGGCACGGGAGAGCTTCTCTTGGGGCTGATTGCGGAAGCCACTGGTGTGGCGGCTCAAGTCCTGAGAACTGCGGGGGTGAAGCTGAAAGAGGCTCGTCTTGAGGTAGAAAAAATCAGTGGGCGGGGGGAGGGTTTTGGGAATAGCGACCTCTCCTTAAATGGCCATGCAAAGCGGGTGTTTGAACTTTCTATAGAAGAAGCTGAGCGGTTAAAGCGCAAAGAGATAGCCCCTGAACATTTGCTGCTAGGCTTGCTGAGGGACGGGGAGGGGACGGCAATCAGAGTTTTGCAGAACTTGAGGGTTGAGCCAATCGAGTTGCGCACTCAAGTCTTGCGCCGGCTGGCAGATTTGGGGGATGAGAATGCCGGGAAGCTTGTGTCAGATAGCAGGGAGGCGAATCCTGGTGACATAAATCGGACTAAAGCCTATTTGGAGCTGATTCTGCAAATACTGAAGGAACCAGAAGGCTCGGAAGTCCAGTTTTTGAAGACCCACCCAAACCTGATTGATGGCTTAAGGGATGCCCTGGAAGGTGTGGCATCAATATTAGCACTCCGAGGCGATCAGAAAGGGGCTTTCTATCTGCGAGAGCTGGCTGGGAAATGTGGCCCAAACAAAGTTGGCTCGTCAGAAGGGGAGGAGATGCCGGTTCGAGAAGAACAGGTTGTGCCGGTTGTGATTGGCTCGTCAGAAGGGGAGGAGATGCCGGTGCGAGAAGAACAGGTTGTGCCGGTTGTGATTGGCTCGTCAGAAGGGGAGGAGATGCCGGTTCGAGAAGAACAGGTTGTGCCGGCGGGCAATGTGCAATGGGCCACTCCTGAAGCGACTCGGACTTTTCTATATCAGCTGTTGCGGGTGATTTTTGAAAGTCAGGCTAACCCTGAGGTGGTAGATTCTCTCCTGCGGGAGAATTTAGATAAGTTGAACGACTCTTTTCCGCAAGCGCTGCGGGACTGGGGGACTAATACGCTCTCCAGAGTTGGGGTGGCACAAAGGCAAGATTTGGCCCGCAGGCTGGCGGCTCTCAATAGGTTGGTTGAGCAGTTTTCGGAAGGTGAGAGAGACATCAATCTAGAGATTGTTTTGACCGGCTGTGAAGTTTTAACGGATGTGTTGACGCGGGGAGAAGATTCACAGGAGTGGGCGGCTAACCAAAATTCTCTGGGTCGGATTTACTTGGATCGAAGTCGGGGGAAGCGGGAAGAAAACTTGCAGCGAGCTATCCAGTGCTTCCGGGCTGCGTTAGAAGTGTACACTCAGGAGTTATTCCCGGCACAACGCGCTGAGGTTCAAGAAAATTTGGCCAAAGCTGAGCGTGAGGTGAGGCTGTTAGGAGAAGAGCGCCAGCAGACAGGAAATAGTCAGGGGAACGAAGTAACTCTGATTGTTTCTCAGCAGGGGGAGGCTGATTACCGCAGCATTAGTGAAGCGATTAAAAATGGCCAGCCGGGAACGCGCATTCTTGTAAGTCCGGGAGTGTACCGCGAAGGTCTGCTGATTGACAAGCATCTGGAAATCCTGGGAGATGGGCCATTGGCAGAGATAATTGTCGAGAGTGCGGATTCAGACTGTATTTTGATGCGGGCTGACACCGCTGTGGTGCGGGGACTGACTCTGCGGTGTCGGGCTGGCAGTGGGAAAAAATATTTCGGTGTCGATATTGCCCAAGGACAGCTGGTGCTGGAAAAGTGCGATATTAGTTCTGATTCGCTGGCGTGCGTCGGGATTCATGGAGCGGCAACTAGGCCGGTTATTCGTAGCTGCCAGATTCACGATGGGAAGGCCAGCGGTCTACTTTTCTATGACAGCAGCGCTGGGACAGTGGAAGAGTGCGACATTTTCGGGAACGCTAAAGCAGGGGTAGAGATTAAAGATGGGAGCAATCCGGTTATCCGCCGGTGCAAAATTTACGACGGGAAGTCCAGCGGTGTCCTGGTTCACAGCAATGGTCAAGGGTTCGTGGAACAGTGCGACATTTTCTCTCATGTAAAAGCAGGAGTAAGAATTACCAATGGCGGAAACCCTGTAATCCGTAGGTGCCAGATTCTTGAGGGGGAAACGAGTGGGGTTGTCGTAGAGGGAAATGGTCTGGGCACGATAGAGGATTGTGAGATTTTGGAGAAAGCTTGTGAAGGAGCGGAGATTAGGAAAAGTGGGGAAAAAAAAGAAGAAGATGAGATGAGGGGGGTTAAGAACTGTATCGTTTCGGCTGGGGGCGAGGGAGATTATACCAGCATTGGAGAGGCTATCCAGAATGCTAGTCCAGGGACGCGAATTCAAGTTCGTCCTGGTCTTTATCGGGAAAGCCTTGGTATTGATAAATATGTGCAGATAGTTGGCGATGGCTCTGTAGCTGAAATTATCCTTGAGAGTTGCAACTTGCCTTGCATCCAGATGCAGACTGATGAGGCTGTGGTGCGTGGCTTAACTATACGAAACCGGGGGGGAGAGTCTTTAGATTTTAGTTTTGGTCTGAATTTTTCTCAAGATGCAGGTCTGGAAGATAGGGATAAAACAGCAGTACACATTCCTGAAGGCCATCTCGTTCTGGAACAGTGTGATATCAGTTCCGAACGGGGAGAATGCGTATTCGTTGAAAGCTCCGAAGCTAACCCGATTATCCGACAGTGCAAGATTCACAACGGACACAACAGCGGTGTTGCTTTCAGAGCCAATGCTCGCGGAACAGTAGAAGACTGTGATATTTTTGGGATTGATGGGGTGGGAGTTTGGATTGTACAAGGGGGAAATCCTGTTATTCAACGCTGTCAAATCCACGACTGTCAGCATAACGGCATTGTTTTTGACAAAAACGCTCAAGGAACAGTAGATGATTGTGATATTTTTAATAACCCCGCTGCACAGGTGGCGATTTTGCACGAGAGCAATCCTGTGATCCGGAGGTGTAAAATTCATAATGGTGGTATGAGCGGGCTAGTTGCAGATTGGAGTGGATTGGGAACTATAGAAGACTGCGCCATTTTTAGTAATGCTGGGGAGGGTATAAAGATTAGTCAATCAGGCAACCCGATGATTCGCAGGTGTCAAGTTTATGACTCTAACGAAAACGGCATTAATAGCCAATTAAACGGGTTGGGAGTAATAGAAGAATGTATCATTTTCGAGAATGCAAAAGCCGGAGTTATAACGGCAGAAGGTGGAAATCCTACGATTCGACGCTGTAAGATAAATCGGAATGGTTATGAGGCAGTTTGGGCAACCAAGGGAGGTGGGGGCAGCATTGAAAATTGCGATTTGACGGGAAACACGCGGGGAGCGTTTGACATTCAACCGGGGTGTGATGTACGCTGTAATGATAACATAGAAGATGAAAATTAAGAATGCTTAACTATTAAGGAAGAAGAAGTCATGCTATCAGATCGCCAAAACGCCTATCTCAAGTTAATTCGCGCCCTGCTGGAATGTCCCAGCGGGATGGAACCGGAAATTTTGAACGCCAACCGGGAGTTGATTGACGCTGGGTTGGTGCAGACAATGGTAGAAGCTGCGGATATGCTAGCAGATAGGGGGGACACGGACAACAGTAATTATTTGCGAAATATGGCTGCCATACTTGCTGGTATCGTGGACAAAAATTTATCAACAGCAACTTCTCAAGTAGATTTCTTATTGCAGGTATTGCAGCTCATAAGCAGGGACGGCGATACCCAAGAGGTGTACAAGTTGCTAGCGGCCAATTTGGACAATTTGGATGACAACTTGGCTCATATTTTGCGAAAGTGGGTAGAAGCTAAACTGTCAGTGCCAGCTAAACTGTCTGACGCTGCCTTGGGCGAGGCACAACTCGACCTGGTATTTATTCGCCTAGTAATTTTGAGATTCTGCAGCCTGATCCAAAATTTTTACCAAGGGGACAATGCCAGTAAGCAGGAGATAGCGATCGCTGGTTATGAAAGTATCTTGCAAGCTATGAGTAAGAATTCCCAAGCTTTTTTGCAATGGGCTATTCAAGAAGATATTCGGCTGGGTAAGATTCCCGAAACTATTCTTGAAGATTTTATTAAGGATGAGGAATGGGCTGAAATCCAATATAAATTGGGCGATAGTTATTCTGTCCGTATTCGGGGTGAAAAAGCTGATAATCTCAAAAAATCGATTGCTTGCTACAAACAAGCTTTAAAGGTTTATACCCATGAATATTTTCCAGTTGAGTGGGCAACTACTAACTTGAATCTGGGAGCAAATTACGCTAATTACCATCAAGGAAACCGGGCAGAAAATGTAAAAGAAGCAATCGCCTGCTTTGAAAAATCACTGCAAGTATTCACTCCTGAAGATTTTCCCAAGGAATGGGCTATAGCACGAAATAATCTGGCCCCCTTTCGCCCAACTTTTAGCGACGGTTCGGTCAAGACTAGCGAACAAGAGATTCAAGAACTTGAAAAGATTATAGAGACCTTAAGTCCGGAATCTTTTCCAGAAGAGTGGGCTAACTCCCAATTAATCTTGGGAAATATCTATCTATTCCGGATTCCTGGAGATCGGGCGGAAAACCTAGAAAAAGCAATCGAGTTTTACCAAAAGGCTTTACAGGTGTTTACCCGTGAAGCTTTTCCCAGAGAGTGGGCTGCCGTTCAATACGGCCTTGGGATGGTTTTTCGGAATCGCATCGTTGGCAATCCAGAAGATAATATTGAGCAAGCAATTCGATATTTCCAGGAGGCTTTACAGGTTGATACTACCCAAAAGTTACCAGATCAGAAAGGGTTTTCAGAGCAGTGGGCTAGGACTCAGCATAATCTAGCAAAGGCTTACAGGGAGCGGCGGCGTGGCAATCCCCTAGAAAATATAGAAAAAGCCATCCAATGCTTCAACAATGCCCTGCTAGTCCGCACCCCTAAAGATTTTCCCCAGCAATGGGCAGTAACTCAACATCAGTTGGGAGGATTGTACTGGAAAAAATACTTCTTTCAAAAATATTTCCTTGGGGAAACCAAAACCGAAGATTTAATAACCGCCATTAGCTCCTATGAAAATGCCTTAAAGGTTCTCAATCATCAAGACTTTCCCGACGACTGGGCGAGAACTCAAGGCGGCTTATCCGATGCTTACACTGCTCTTTATCTTGAGCGTGGTCGGACGGAAAATTGGCAAAAAGCCGTTGCGAGCGCTGAAAATCACTTGCAGGTTTTTACCCGCGAATCTTCTCCGCGAGACCATGTAGAAGGTTTATCGGCTCTTAATAAAGCCTATTTAGCAGCCAGACGGTTTCGCAATGCCTATGATACTCTTAAGAGAGCCATTGACACCGTAGAACTCCTGCGCGGTGAAATAGTCTCTGGCGATACAGTTAAACAAAAACTCGCTGAGCGGTGGAACGAACTGTATCAACACATGGTGGAAGTTTGTCTAGAACGAGCCAAGAAGGAGCCAGACTACAAGGTTAAAGCAATTGAGTATGTCGAGCGCAGTAAAGCGCGTAATCTGGTGGAACTTTTGGCCACTCGTGACCTCTATCCCAAAGGCAACATTGGCGAAGATGTCCTGAAAGAACTGAACCGCCTGCGCCGGGAAATCGCAGCTGAAGATCGACGGGCAAACATACAAGAAAGCAATCAAACGGACGGGAACGATATCCCATCACCGACAGTTCTCATGTCTAACCGCACCCGCCTAAACCAACTGCGACAAGAGCTAGATGCTTTGATTGCCCGTGAGATTCAGCCTGTGGACCCTAACTTTAGCCTGACTCAAACAGTTAAATCTATCCCCTTCTCGCAAATGCAGGAATTGCTACCGGATGACAAAACCGCAATCATCGAGTGGTATGTGACGGGTGAGACCTTTATCACGTTTATCATCACTCGCCAAAGTCCAGGTCTGACAGTTTGGCAGCCACCACCAAAAGAGCGACAAGCCTTAATTAAGTGGAGCGAACAATATCTGGAGGACTATCGCCAGAACAAATCCGAATGGCAAAGTAAACTGCCAGTTAGCCTCAATAAACTTGCTGAAATTCTGCATTTGGATGAAATCTTGGAAAACTGGGTGCCGGTCGAGTGCGACCGACTGATTCTCATCCCCCACCGGCACCTGCACCTGTTTCCTCTTCATGCCTTGCCTGTTGGGGAGTCTGTCGTGCGAGCGTATCGAGCGCGTTTAGAAAATAGCGGACAAACTATCTGCACTAAAACTCCTTGCTTGCTCGATATCTTCCCCAGAGGAGTCAGCTATGCTCCCAGTTGCCAACTGCTGCAACTAGCCCAAAACCAGAAACGCCCTGACTTCAGTCATTTCTTTGGAGTCCAAAACCCCACCAAAGACCTCACCTTCACTGATATTGAAGTCGCCATAATTCAGCAAAGATTTCAGCCCAACGATACTGTGCTGGGAGAAAACGACGCTACTAAAGAGAATCTTATCAGCACCCGGCAACTCCTCACCGCTCACTGCACTCACTTTTCCTGTCACGGTATCTTTAACTTTGAATCCCCCTTCAAATCTGCCCTTATCCTTGCTGGGGCGCTAGTTTCAAATCCGGCCCAGACTGCCGGTGCTGACCGCTATATTCGCTCGCGAGACGGTGAAACTATTGACCTAGAAAAGTGCCTGACACTAGCAGAAATCTTCAGTCTCGACCTCCGTCAGTGCCGCCTTGTCACCCTTTCCGCCTGCGAAACCGGCATCACCGACTTCACCAGCATCAGCGATGAGTACATCGGCTTACCCAGCGGCTTCCTGTATGCCGGCAGTCCCAGTGTGGTTAGCAGTCAGTGGAAAGTCAACGACCTCTCGACAGCATTTTTGACAATCAGGTTCTATTATAATGTGTGTGTGGAGAAGTTGCCGGTGGCCCTTGCCCTCAACCAGGCCCAAATCTGGCTGCGAGATGTCACCAAGGAGAAATTGGAGGAGTGGACAAACCAGCTGCCTTTAGACACAACAGAGAAAAAATATCTGCGCCGCTTCTTGAATAAGATAGAAGCTGGCAGCCAACCCTTTCAGCAACCTTACCATTGGGCTGCTTTCTGCGCCGTCGGTCAATAGCAGTCTAGCCAAATAGGAGTTTAGCAATGTCATTACATGAACAGACCCTGCACAACTTCATCCATCTGTTACAAACGCAGCCTTCCCTGTTCTTACCTAAAGACAGGGCTGAGCTGGATCACTTAATTGCTGACCAAACAGATGACACCAAGCAACTATCGAATGCTATCTCAACTTGGTGTGAGTCACACCCGGAAATAGATCAGGCTTTGTTCGACCTTGAGAGTTCGGGCAGAGCACCCGGAACAAAAAAAACCGGCAACGTTCCACCTCCTGACATCACACTCAACAAGCAAACCCTGCGCAATGCCATTCAGCAGAGTTTTCCCCCATCTTCTCCCCCACCTTCAACCTCAAAACCATGAATCACACCTCACCCACCGGCACAGTAACCAACCCCAAACTCACCCTCTATGCCTTTCACCTGCGCAATAACCTAGCGCTCGGTTCCCAACAGCCGGTGGACAGTGCCGACTTCCTGTGGCAGAAATTTCAGGAAATTGGCCAAAAACTCAATATTCCCAGACTGGAATCCTTTCCCAGCCAACTCCGGGATGAAAACAGCCAAACCTCTGACTATTTAGAACTCCTCCCTGAAGACAGATTACTGCATTTTTCAGCTATTCCCCAAGCAGGTAAACTGCAACTCAGAGGGGAACTTTATCCCGTGCAAATCCATGACGCATACGCCGCTGACTTAACCCTGCGTTACCCCTACCCCGCCGTCGAAATTCCCCAACTCAGCGGTCTAAATCCCGATGGGTGCTTGCTGCCAAGTCACATCCAAGCCTCCCTCGGACAAACCTTGGTGCTGTTCGCCCAACCTCCTGACAAAATTCAGGACTGTCAAAAATTTGCTGACGCTTGTGTCGCCGCATTGCTGCCAGATTCCGAAGCAAAAAAGCTCCTGCTTTCTTGTCAGGCAAAGGGACAATTTTTTGGCAGTCCCATCTTTGAGTATAACAGCAATGAAGACAATCCCCACCGGCAGTGTCACATCCTAGTTTGGTTGAATGGCCACCGGCACACAGAGGAACTAGAAGCCAAGGGAGAATACTATCACCCCCTGCTCAATCTTTTGTGCTGTCGCAGTAAAATCCTCTACGTCCGTTTCCAAGCCGGCTTGTGCAATGACCGCCTTCGCTCATTATACACCCAATTGGAAAGCCAAGTCAAGGACTTCAACCAGCTAAACGTTGAATACCACCGGCACCTGCGAGATTTGGAACTTCACCGCCAGACCATTCAAACAAACGCTAAAAACTATCGCTTTTGGATTGACAAAATAACTCCGCTGTGCATACAAGGAGATAACCTGGAGTTTCTGCAGGACTTCCTCAACTTGGCCAATAACCAATTTCAGGAACAAATTCGAGTGGATTTGGCTTACCTGAGTGCCGGTGAAAAGTTCTTCCAGCAGGCGCACACTACAAGCACCCGAAAAGTCGAAAAAGATCGCCTAGTTCGCCTCACCTTGGGAGACGGCGACTTCCAACTCGGCTTTCCAGTCACCGCTGATATCTGGACAGGCAGTCATCTTCTCCCCATCCAAGTCACCGGCAAGCTACCCCCATCCACAGAGATTCCTCAAATATACAGCCGGTGGAAGGAGTTTTATAAGGAAGTCTTCGACGTCGGCAGAGAGCTCAAGCCTCATAAAAACAAAATTACCAATTTTTCAAGTCGGGATAAGTACAAATTAGCCGAATTAGGCAAGGAGTTGAAAGAGAACCTGAATGCTTGGCTCAACTCCCCAGAATTTCGCCCAATCGCCGATAAAATGCGCGAAATATACAATCCAGCTGACTCATTCCGGGTGATTGTGCAAACCTCAACCGATGAGCTGCGACGCCTCCCCTGGCACCTGTGGGACTTTTTTACAGATTACCGCCAAGCTGAAATAGCTCTCAGCAATCCCGCCGCCAACAGAGTCACAAAATCAGCGCCTCCCAGAAATCAGGTGAGAATTTTAGCTATACTGGGGAATAGCGAAGGAATTGATGTCAGTGCCGACCGGCTAGTGCTGGAGAACTTGTCCGGTGCCGAAACGAAGTTCCTGGTAGAGCCAACCCGCCAAGAATTAGACCCCTGGCTGTGGCACCAACAAGGCTGGGACATTTTGTGCTTTTCAGGACACAGTTCGAGCAAAGAGGATGGCAGCACCGGCTCAATTTCTCTCAATAAAACAGATAAATTAGCCATGACAGACTTGGAAAATGCCCTGAGAAAAGCGATTGAACGCGGTTTGCAGCTAGCGATTTTCAACTCTTGCGATGGGTTGGGATTAGCGCGGGATTTGGCGGATTTGCACATTCCCCAAATTATTGTCATGCGCGAACCTGTGCCCAATAAAGTGGCGCAAGAGTTTTTGAAGAACTTTCTGACAGCTTTTGCCGGCGGTCAATCTCTCTACATCAGCGTGCGGGAAGCGCGGGAGAAACTGCAAAGCTTAGAAGCCGAATTCCCCTGCGCGACTTGGCTGCCGGTAATTTGCCAGAATCCTGCTGAATTGCCGGTGACTTGGAAAGAATTAGGCTGATATCCTGTCAGGCGTCCCCAACCGAAACGTAGGACAGGCGTCTCGCCTGTCCTCCCGCCTGTCCTCAAAACCCCTCAACCCACCGGCACTCTCTCAAGAAGTTCAATCCCAAAAAAACCGCCGCAACGCTTCCCGAAACGCAAATCTCCCCCGCTGAAATTCTCCCCACCAACTCTCCCACCGGCACCAGCACCACTTCAATCTCTTCCGTAACATCCAATACTTGCTCCCCCACCCTCTCAGCCTCCTTAACCCTGATTCCCTCCCTTCTGACACACCACCCCAAAAATTCCTGACAGCAGCAACCACCCCAAAATATTCACCCGCGAATCAAACAGGGTCACGTCAAACATGTGAAATAGCGTACAGCCGGCAAAAGCCACTAAATAGCTGAAAAAAATCAATTTATCGGCATTATAAACCAGCTCTATCCCATTTGGACAATAGATTTTGTAGGGGCCGGCCCCCGTGTCCGCCCCCTCCCCCGAAGCAACAGCCGGCCAATCCCGCAAAAGCAGAACCCCTCGCGCAACCGCCCAGCCAACCAAACTGCAAAATAGGAGCATTCCCGGAATGCCGGTCTCACACGCCAGCATCAAAAACAGATTGTGGGGGTGTGTTGCCCAGGTAAACTCCTGCCCCAGGTAAAGAGGGGCGTAATGCTGCTTGTAAAGTGGGAAAAAATTCCGCAACCCCCACCCCGTCCAAGGACGCTGGAGCACCATCTCCCAAGCAAACTCCCACTGCGTTACCCGCAAGGTGGGCACCGGCCTGTTTGGATACATCTGGTCAGTCAGCCGCGCCCAGAAATACGCCGGCACAATCCGCCGCAGCCAGTCCCTGACCGGCACCGGCCCAAACGCCGCCAAAAACACCCCACCGGCAACCCCAGCCACCGCCGCCACCAGCCACCGCCAGCCCAAATACAGCGCCAACGCCAGACTTGCCAAACCGGCAATTCCCCAAGCACTCCGCGAATCTGTCAAAATCAGCGCTGCCGCATTCCCCAGCACCGCCAAACTCAAAAACCCCAACCGCCGCCACACTTGCTTTTCATATTCCGTCGCTTCCGTTTCCACAACCCTGACGATGCGCGGGTCATTTTCATCGCTGACTTTTTGCCGGCGCAAATAAGTAAGACGCCGCAATTCCTGAACAGCCTCCACCCACAGCCCCAGCCCCAAACTGAAAACAATTACCAGATAATTACCCAAAACATTGGCATAGGGAAACACAGAAGCCATGCGCCCAGGAGGGGTGCCTGCCGGTTCCAAAGGCCAATCCACCATAACCCACAGGACTCGCACCGGCCCACTCCAGCCCCAAAACATCTGCCCGAACCCGACAATCGCCACCGGCAGCGAACCCGCCACCAAAATCCACGCTATCCGCCGCAACTGAGCCGGTGTTTGAATCAGAGTGCTGAAAGCTGCAAAAAAGGCGAAAAACGGCACAAAATTAAACAGCCCCAGCAGAGCATTCAGCCGGTCAGCAGGTAGGGGAAATCCCCCCGTGGTTGCCCAGATCCCAGCCATCACCAGCCAGCCGGTGAGAATAGCAAAGCCCCAATTGATCCGACGCCGGACAATCGTCGCCAAATTCTGCCGCCAAGTGAGCAGCATGGCCACACCCAGACCCAAACTTCCCAGCAGCGGGCTGAAAGGCAAAAGCAGCAGCCCCAGCCCGGCGCAGTTCCAGGCCACCTGCAGGCGCGGTTGAGGATGCCGCGAACTCTCTAGTTCCCAAACTCCCGCCTGGGAACGTTTTTTTAGAGGCTGAGCCTCCGGTTCCTTATTCTTCATTGCCTGTCGCGACTTGTTTGTCCCGCAGCAGTCGGCGGAGCCGACTGAAAAGCGTTCCCCGGCAGAGCCGGGGAACGAGGATTATATCTCAAAACTAATTAACTGTCAAGCGGTCTGCCAGCACTCAGCGCGAGTCAGGCGAATTTGGGCCAAGGTAAAGATAGTGGGGATGATGCGGGCGTAGTTGGTGGCAATGGCACGCCAGCCCAGGTCAGCCAAAAACGCGGCCCACAGCACCGGCCCGATAAAGGCAAAAACAGTGCGGAAAGCGCCGTAGCGGGCGGCACTGACGGCCATGCCTTGCCGGGCGGCTTGCAGGGCTGCGTAGGTTTCCAGCCCCGCCGCCGCAGCTGCCCCGCCCTCAAGCAGGGCGGCTTTGGCCATCTGATAGGTGGCGAAGTGAATGGCAAACTGGCGGGCAATCTGTTGCAGCACCAGCGGCTGGATCACAGAACTGACTGCCAAGGCGCTGCCGCCTTTGAGCAGCAAGCCTAGCGGATCTTTTTGGGCCAGCAGGGGCAGCGGTTGGCAGAGGTGGGATTGGGCCAACGCTCCGCGCACGCGCTCCGTCAAAGCTTCCTGTTCTGAGACCGGCAATTTTTTCCAAGCTTTGCCCATCAAGAAGAGAAACACCTCAGCTTCTAAATCGGTGGTGGACAGTTTTTTGGAGTGGGGGATTTTCAGGTAGCGGCACACCTGAATCAGGGCTTGCCGGTAGGTGACTTTATCGGTGCTGCCCCGCAAAACCGTGACGCCATCGGCGGCGAGATAGCGAAAGCGCTGTTCGAGAGTGTCCAGCCAGGAAAGCCTGTCTCGGCTTTTAACGTCGATCGGATCGGGGGTTTGAATGTAGTCGAGGGGGTTGAACCGGCGGCAGAAGAGAATATCCGTCAGCTGCTGCAATTCTTCGTCGGTTGCCAGTTCCAGTGCTGCTCTTAACTCGTCCAATGTCCGCTTCCTCCCTGGATTGTCCTGCCCAGAGGCGCGGCTCCGCGCAGATTCTGGGTCTGATTTATTGTACTATTGGGCTGCAGCCGCCGGCTTTGGTTGAGCGGGGGGGCCCGCCTGTGGGCGCTTGTGCGCAGTAGCGCTTGCTACTGAAATAAGGACATGTTACTTTGATTGTTCTTTACTTTCTGACCCTAATGGCTGCAAGCGACAATATATTGGATGTTGCCGTGATTGGTGCCGGTATGGCGGGGCTGACTTGCGCTCAGCTGCTGCGCCAGGCCGGTTATTCGGTGACGGTTGTGGAAAAGTCTCGCGGGCTGGGCGGACGTGTGGCCACGCGCCGGTTGCAGGGCACTTGTGCGGATCACGGGGCGCGATACCTGCAACCCACTGGTTTGCTGTTGCGGCGTTTGGTTCAGGTTTTGTCCGACCGCAACATTATCGAACCTTGGACTGACACTGTTTACGAACTGGGTTCTGACCAACACCCGCATCTATTGGCTCCAGGAAACTGGTGCACCTATTACACCGCACCGGCAGGAATGAGTGCGATTGGCAAGTTTCTGGGCGCAGACTTGCAGATTTTGCTGAACCGGCGCGTCGCCGCTATCTCGCCAACGGACAGCCAGACGTGGCATCTCACCCTGCACGCTACTGATTCTGCTGCTGAACCTGACCAAGAGCTGACGGCCAAAGCTGTGGTGGTGGCCATACCGGCACCCCAAGCGCTCACGCTTCTGGAGCCACATGAGGGTGCTGTTCCCCTGGAGTTGTTGAACAAATTGCGCTCTGTGGAGTTTGAGCCTTGTATCAGCGTTATGGCAGGCTACCCTGCAGACCGGCAGCAAGATTTAGCAAGGCGAGACAGCGCATGGCGTGCGGTGGCCTTTCCCTCGGAGGAGAAGCTGGCTTGGGTTGGCATAGACAGCAGCAAGCGACGGGGGTCCGAGGTGCCGGTGTTTGTGCTGCAAAGCACTCCTGGGTTCGCACAAGGTTATTTAGAGGCTGAGGACTTCCAGCCGGCGGGCGAGCAACTGCTGGCGCGTGCGGCTAAGTATCTGCTGCCTTGGCTGGACAGCCCGGATTGGGTGCAGGTTCACCGCTGGCGCTATGCTTTTGCTACCCGCCCTCTGCCAGAGGCGTGTTTGAGTGCTCAGGTGCCGGTGCCGGTGGTTTGCTGTGGCGATTGGTGCGGGGGGAATCTGGTGGAAGGCGCTTTGGCGTCTGGAATAGCCGCTGCGGGCTGGGTGAATGGCCAGTTACAGGGGTTGACTCTGCCTGGTGAGGGGTTTTGGGATGCGATTGCCAGGGAGTAAGATAAAAAATTAACCTAACCGCCAAGACGCCATAGACGCGGCAGCGGATCGCCCGCAGGGTAGGACGCCAAGGAAGAACGGAGGGGCCAGGCGGGTTTGGATGCCATATTGTTGGGAGTACCGGCTTGCTCTGTAAGCCTGCCGGTGCAAATCTCTGGTAGCTCCTTTGAGGGAACGCACCCTGCTGCTACTCTTCGTTTTTGTGGCTTTGCTCACCGCCTTTGCGGCCAATTTCTGCCATGTGTTCCCGGTCTTGGCTAACGGTTTCTCCGCCTTTGCGGCCAATTGCTGCCATGTGATCGCGGTCTTGGCTGACGGTTTCTCCGCCTTTGCGGCCAATTTTTGCCATGTGTGCCCGGTCTTGGCTGACGGTTTCCCCACCTTTGCGGCCAATTTTTGCCATGTGTGCCCGGTCTTTGCTGACGGTTTCCCCACCTTTGCGACCGGCAGCTCTTGCTTCTTCGGGGGTGAATTCGTGGGCGGTTCCCTTCTCATGGGCGGCGTGACCGCCTTTGCTAGCTATTTCGCGTTGTTTTTGTTCGTCCATAGACGCAAATCCGCGATTTCTCTTGTCTGGCATAACTGTACTCCTAATGTTTCAAGCGTTTGAACTTCTGGAAGTTATCCTAAAAACCTTTAAGGGGCGACTTCATCTTGCTAGGGAAGCATCTGTTTTTGTTTCCTTATATACCCCCAGGTATATTATTCACTATTTCTGGCTTTTAGTTAACCAAGTATTGTCTCTGTCTCTTTCTGTCGTTCCTTATTATGCCCAGCCCTGGCTTCATATTTAATCCTCATACATCAACGGTTTTTATACTCCCCTAAATTAACCTAAGTTGCTACTTTTTGAGGCAGAGCCTCCAAAACGGCGTTCCCAGCCTGAGGCTGGGAATGAGCGGAGGCTGGTAACGAGAGGAAAAGGGGGCTTTCAGATGTTCCCCCCCCCACTTTTGTAGCGTCGGTGACGCCTTGCCCGCCCCGGCTAAGGGGGGCTCTTACCTGACTCACTGCGCTCGTAGCAACTTGAGTTAAATTATATGGCATGGCGCATCGCTCCCTGCGCATGGCCCCAGGCGCATCAAAAAAGACTCACAGCTTGTTGCCCAATGCGATCGTGCCCAATCCCCAATGCGATCGTGCCCAATCCCCAATTAGAGCCTGCCTAATTGCATTTAATTTACACTATTTATCTCTGACTTACGTTTCTGGGCGGTCTCCGTGGGTGCCTCGCCACTACAGGCTGGTAAAGCCTACCAAGCCGGCTCTGTCTCTTGCCAATAGATAAGCAAATTAAAAGCAAAACATGGCTTGACTGTTTACTTTTGCCTGAAAAGGTGTGACGGTGCGAGATTTGCGCCCCGCACTCTTGTGCACTCTTGAAGTTAGTAAGGCAATCGCCCGCAATTTTTCTGTGAATCACGGATGATTGGCAATCTGAGGGATTGAGCTACCCACTACAAGTTTGTTCAACCCGATTGGGTTAGGGTATTTAATTATACCAGGTTTGTCGATAACCGGCAAGTCTGCCGGTGCAAAGCTTTGGGCGCTACCGGCAGCTGGCACCTGATGCGCTCGCCCAACGGCACAGCGCTTGCTGGTGCGTCAGCAGCAGATGGGAAGACTGTCGCGGTTTTCAGTTGGGTGAAGTACGCCCTTTGAAACCCGGTTTTTTTAAGAAACCGGGTTTCTGGGCACCGCTTAGACGTTCATGTCCTCGGCGCTCATGCTATCTTTGTCTTCTCTGGTGTCTTCCTGGCGATTGTCGCGCCAGAAGCGTCTTTTACCAAAACTGCCTGGTGCTGTGCGTTTGCGAAACCGGCGAGCGTAAGCTAGGTTGCGGAGAGCTTTTTCTTTTTTAGGGTTGCGGCGTTTAGCCATGATGGCCTCATAACAACGGTGACATGCGAGTAACTTTTGTCACCCGCAACTGGACCCATAAGCTGCTGCAAACAGCACCCAGGGACTCAATGCAAATTTTTATATTAGCACGCGACGAGTTGAGTGTCAAGAATTTTTGCCACCTCCCTCGGCCCCGCTCTGGTGGCGCAGTTGCTGGAAGGCAAATTCTAGGGCTGCTTCTGGCGTGGATATGCGATTTTCGGCGCGTGCTATGGCAATTTCTGTGAGCAGGGAACCGACTTGTGGCCCGGGCCGCAAATTGAAGGCGGCCATTAAGTCGCTGCCGGTGAGCAGGGGTGCGGGATGGGCGACGGGATCTTCTGGGGTGAGGTAGCGCTGGATCAGGGGGGCGATGGCACTTGCCGGTGTGCCTGCTGCTACCGCCGCCACGGCTAGGGCGGGAAACACCGGCCCGAGGTTGCGAAATAGGAAATACTGCTCTCGCACCGGCATGGATTTGGGTGTTGCTTGCAGTTTGGGCAAATTTTTTACCACGGCGAGGGCGGCTTTGATTTCGGGGTTGCTGTACTTCAGGTTTAATAGCTGTTTTTCGGCTTGCTGGGGATTGGGATCTAGTAAAGTCGCCAGTTTAGCAATGGCGAGCAAGGAGGTTTTCAGGGTGTCGCGAATCTCGCGGCACAGTTGGGCACCTAATTCTGGCCAGGTTTCTCCCAGCTGAAGGGCTGACTGGTCAATTTCTGCTAGCAGGGGCAAATTGCGAAAGGTGGCGCTGGGGAACCAGGTTTGCAGCAAGTTATTTTCTAGGGCGGTTTGCAACTGGGGGGTGCCTCTGGGGGTGGCGAGCAGATGGCTCAATTCTGTGCGAACTCGTTCGGCGGCAATTTGGGCGAGTTCGGGTGCGAGGTGGCGAATGGCGGCTGCAGTTGCGGGTTCGATGGTAAAACCGAGTTGGGAGGCTTGCCGGTAGGCACGCAATAATCGCAATGGGTCATCTTGCAGATTGGCGGGTGAGATCATGCGGATTAAACCTGCTTGCAAGTCGGCACAGCCAAGCAGGGGATCTATGAGGAAGCCGGTGTGGGGGTTGCAGGCGATGGCGTTGACGGTGAAGTCGCGCCGGTGCAGGTCTGTTTCCAGGGTTGGGCCTTCTTGCAGGGCGAAGTCGGCGGTGGCGTTTTCAAAGACGACGCGGGCGATTTGTCTGCCGGCATCGAGGAGGACAAATCCGGCGTTGCAGAGATTGGCAATCTGGCGGGCGGTTTGCACTGCATTTGCCGGCAGGACAAAATCTAGGTCTAGGTATTCTGACTGGCGTCCAAGGAGGGCGTCTCGCACTGCGCCGCCAACTAGGTAAGCCGGTTGGGGCAGGCATTCGGGGCTGAATGGCCAATTTTCGGGGGAGAGGGCAGAGGTTGCCGGTACTCGGTTTGGCATGGCAGGAAAAATCAATCTGGCAGGGGAGCAAGAAATGGTTTGTTTGAGCTAGATTAACTGTAATCGCTGTAAAGCGCAGAAACCGGGTTTCGCCGAAGTTAGCCGGGGGAGCATCCCATTTTTGTACTCCCCCTCACCCCCAACCCCTCTCCCACAAGGGGAGAGGGGAGAATTCTTGAGAATTATTGATTTTCCCCCCTCTCCCCTTGTGGGAGAGGGGTTGGGG
>Ga0185317_100232_pt1 | contig 17623 bp, 13 predicted proteins | sample DevilsHole_FD_128020 | JGI IMG/M metagenome (GOLD analysis project Ga0185317, IMG submission 128020) | Groundwater microbial communities from Devils Hole, Nevada to study Microbial Dark Matter (Phase II) - Devils Hole (SPADES assembly)... | ecosystem: Environmental > Aquatic > Deep subsurface >...
TATGTCAAGTGAACGGCTAGATTGCCGGTGGCATCACATCCCTTGTGGCCATGATTTGGGCCCGCCTGCCCCGACAGGGAAATTTGTGTACAATTTGTACACAAATTGGCAAGCAAATATGTCAAGTGAACGGCTAGATTGCCGGTGGCATCACATCCCTTGTGGCCATGATTTGGGCCCGCCTGCCCCGACAGGGAAATTTGTGTACAATTTGTACACAAATTGGCAAGCAAATATGTCAAGTAAACGGCTAGATTGCCGGTGGCATCACATCCCTTGTGGCCCAGATTTGGGCCCGCCCGCCCCGACTGGGAAATTTGTGTACAATTTGTACACAAATTGGGAAGCAAATATGTCAAGTAAACGGCTAGATTGCCGGTGGCATCACATCCCTTGTGGCCATGATTTGGGCCCGCCCGCCCCGACTGGAAATGGGAAGCAAATATGTCAAGTGACCGGCGAGATTGCCGGTGGCATCACATCCCTTGTGGCCATGATTTGGGCCCGCCCGCCCCGACAGGGAAATTTGTGTACAATTTGTACACCAAGTGACCGGCGAGATTGCCGGTGGCATCACATCCCTTGTGGCCATGATTTGTGGCCCGCCCGCCCCGACTGGGAAATTTGTGTACAATTTGTACACAAATTGGGAAGCAAATATGTCAAGTGAACGGCTAGATTGCCGGTGGCATCACATCCCTTGTGGCCATGATTTGGGGCCCGCCTGCCCCTGCCTATGTGTGCCATTGACAGAAGAGGGTTATAGCACTAGCCACTTAGGGCGCGGACATGGGCCAGAACGCATGCATGGCATCACCACATGCTCCATGCGATGATGCCGCATGCCCCATGCCCCATGCCATTAATGTCCTGACCTAAATGACAAGTGCTATAGAAGCCAATATGTCAAGTGAGCGGCTTGTTGCCGGTTTGTTCTTCCTTCTTTCTTTCGCCGCTACCCTATATATAGGGTGTGTTAATAACCTCGACTACTGCAATTAGTGTGTTAAGACCCCACCGCACTGATTTGTCCTGTTTAGCTGTTCCTGATTCCTGGGAGAGCCGCCTTGATTCTAGCTTGTATGTGTTACTATCGGGAAAAAAGATTCTGTTAATTTAAAATCAATGGGCAAGGTTCTAGTCCTGAACGCCTCCTACGAACCGCTGAATATCACCAGCTGGCGGCGGGCGGTCGTTTTATTGCTCAAAGGCAAAGCGGAGCAGATCGAACACAATGGCAAATACCTCTACCCGGAGTTACCGCTGCCAACGGTGATTAGGCTGCGGCATTACGTCCGGGTTCCTTACAAAGAAATTCCCCTCACCCGCAGGAATATCCTGCACCGGGACGGACACTCCTGTCAATACTGCGGTAACACCGGCGACGAACTCACCCTCGACCATGTGATACCGCGCTCGCGCGGTGGCGGCGATAGCTGGGAAAATATAGTCACAGCTTGCGTCCGGTGCAATGTCCACAAAGGCAATCGGACGCCGAAGGAAGCTAACATGCTTTTGCACCACCAGCCGCGCCAGCCCTACAGCAGTCTGCACTTCGAGGTGAGCAAGCATCTGAAAAGTGGTTCGCACAAAGAGTGGCAAAAATATGTGATCGGTACTTAAGCCCCCTGCTGTTGGTTCAACGCTGGGGGCTTTTTGCAAGCGCCACCGGCGGCGTGCGGAAAGCCGACACCGGACAGGATCGGCTTTCCGGGCGTGACCCAAGCTGTTTTTTTTGCCAATATCGGGCTAGATTAACATATTTATAGCGTTTCTCAGATTAGTGCGGGACTGAGAAACCCGGTTTCTTTAAGAAACCGGGTTTCAAAGGCTATAGAATGCCGGTGGCGGCATTAGTTGCAGCGCAGCCGCCACTGTGCCAGAAATTTTCGCGCTCACACATGGGGAGCACCTTAAATGCCATCTCATTCCCTGCAGCAAAGGAACAGCCAGGTCCTGACCGCAGAGTCGCCCCCAAATGATGCCGGTGGGAATTCTGTGCCGGTCGAAACTGGAGAAATTGAGGCTGCTGCGATCGCCACAGGTGAAGAAACCAACCATTCTCAGGGCCCGCAAAACTTGACTGTCTTGGGCAAGCCAGCCTCTTTTTACGCGGGCAAATCGCCGGAAATCTGGCCACAGAAGAAGATAGACGCTTTGCAGCAAACTCTGGAGCGGCACCGGGGCGAGCGCTTTCTGACGATCCTCCAGGACTTCCCCGATCCGGATGCCCTTTCGAGCGCTTGGGCTTTCCGGTTAATCGCCCTCCAGTACCATATTGACTGCGATATCGTGTATGCCGGTGCTCTCAGTCACCAGGAAAATATCGCTCTGGTGAAACTTACGGGGTTGCCGGTGCAGCGCTGGCCTCTGGAAACGGCTAAGAATAAGGATTTATCGGTGTATCGGGGCTGCGCTTTGATTGACAGTCAGGGAACCACCAGCCAGTTAACCCCGCTGGCGCAGCAGGCTGGGATTCCGGTTACGGCTGTCATTGACCATCACACGATGCAGGGGAACCTGAATGCGGAGTTTACCGATATCCGCCCCCACATCCGCGCTACGGCTACGATTCTCGCGCAGTACCTGCAGGCGGGGCTGCTGCAACTGGACATTAACAGCAGCGAGCATGTCAAGTGCGCCACGGCTCTCATGCACGGCTTGCGGTCTGATACTGCCGGTCTGAGGCAAGCTCAAGAAGAGGATTTCTTGGCTGCGGCGTATCTGAGCCGGTTTTATGACACCCAGCTGCTTTCTGCAGTGCTGCAAGCCTCTCGCTCCAAGCGGGTGATGGATGTGATCGAGCGCAGTCTGAAGAACCGTTTGGTTCAGAATAATTTTTCGATTGCCGGTGTCGGCTACTTGCGCTACGAAGACCGAGATGCCATCCCTCAGGCGGCGGATTTTCTGCTGACGGAAGAAAATGTCCACACGGCTGTGGTGTACGGGATTGTCCACGATGAAGATACGGATCTGGAGGTGGTCACCGGCTCTTTGCGCACGGACAAGCTCACCCTCGACCCGGACGAGTTCATCAAAGCAGCTTTTGGCCAGGACGCCTCAGGACGCTTCTTTGGCGGCGGGCGCTCTCAGGCGGGCGGGTTTGAGATTCCGATTGGATTCCTTTCTGGGAGTAACGAAAACAAGGAATACGCCAAGATGAAGTGGGAAGTTTTCGACGCCCAAATTAAGCAAAAGCTCCTCCGCTTAGTCAGCCCCAAAGATGACCTGATCCGCACTGAATAAGTGGGGCGGCGTTCGGGAATTATTGTAGAACGACGAATGCCATTTTACCCCAGCGGTTCGCGGGGTTCTGTAACAAACGTTACAAATTCCCCCTAGAAAATGACCGATTGCCAAGAGTAGATAAGTGTTCTGGGAAGAAGCAAGTGACGATCGCAAAACTTTACTTAATCCGTCACGGAATAGCAGCTGACCGGCTTGACGGGCAAAAAGACGAGGAGCGAGCGCTCACTGAGGAGGGCGCGAGCAAAACAAAGCAAGTGGCCAAGAAGCTGCGGGATTTGGATATCCGCTTCGATTTGATTTTGACCAGTCCGCTGGTGCGGGCGCGGCAAACCGCTGAAATTCTGCAGTCTGCCGGTCTGTCGGGCAAAATCGAGGAATCATCGGATCTGGCACCGGATGGCGAGATTAGCAGCTGGCTGGAAACTTTAGAAAGGTGGTGTGATGGGGGTGGCAGCAGTTTGGCACTGGTTGGCCACCAACCGGATTTAGGGAACTGGGCGGAAATTTTGGTCTGGGGAGAAGCGCGACAGGGACTGGTGCTGAAAAAGGCGGGGATAATTGGATTGCTCCTGCCGGATACCGGCACCGCCGCCGGTCGCTGCTCAATGTTCTGGCTGAGTTCGCCCAAGTTGCTGGCAGTGTGACGGGGCATTAAATAATCCTTGCGAAAAAGGAAGATTCGATGGGCTGCTGGTAAAGTACCCACAAGAAATCACGAAAGCAAAGGGTAGACGAATGACTGTCGCCAACGAAGTCAAGACAAATTTTGAATTCAAACCCGGATTGGAAGGTGTTCCCGCTACGATGTCCAGCATCAGCTACGTCGATGGCAAGAAAGGAGTGCTGGAATACCGGGGGATTCCTATCCAAGAGCTGGCAGCAAAAAGTACCTTTCTGGAAACTTCTTATCTGCTGATCTGGGGGGAACTTCCCAGCCAGCAACAATTGGAAGCCTTTGAGCATAAAATCCGCTACCACCGGCGGATTAAGTACCGCATCCGGGACATGATGAAATGTTTTCCGGAGAGCGGCCACCCGATGGACGCCCTGCAAGCGTGTGCGGCTGCCCTCGGTTTGTTCTATTCCCGCCGCGCTTTGGATGACCCAGAGTACATCCGGGCGGCTGTGGTGCGGCTGCTGGCCAAAATTCCTACAATGGTGGCGGCTTTCCAGCTGATGCGCAAGGGCAACGACCCGGTGCAGCCTCGCGATGATTTGGACTACTCGGCTAATTTCCTGTATATGCTCAAGGAGCAGGAGCCTGACCCCCTGGCGGCTCACGCCTTTGATGTCTGCCTGACCCTGCACGCCGAGCACACTATGAATGCTTCTACCTTCTCGGCACGGGTGACGGCTTCTACCCTCACGGACCCCTACGCCGTGATCGCCTCAGCAGTGGGGACTTTGGCCGGCCCGCTGCACGGGGGTGCCAATGAAGAAGTGATGGCTATGCTGGAGCAAATTGGCACGGTGGATAATGTCCGCGCCTATGTGGACGATTGCCTGGAGCGCAAAGCAAAAATTATGGGCTTTGGCCACCGGGTGTACAAGGTGAAAGACCCGCGAGCCACTATCCTGCAGCACTTGGCGGAACAGCTGTTCGAGAAGTTTGGCCACGACCGCTACTACGACGTTGCCCTGGAGCTGGAGCGCATTGTCGAGGAAAAATTGGCTCACAAAGGAGTGTACGCCAATATCGATTTCTACTCGGGTCTGGTTTACCGGAAACTGGGCATTCCGGATGATTTGTTCACGCCGATTTTTGCCATCGCCCGCGTCGCCGGCTGGCTGGCTCACTGGAAAGAACAGCTGGGAGAAAACCGCATCTACCGGCCCACCCAGATTTACACCGGCTCGCACAGCGCTCCCTACGTTCCCATGTATGAGCGCTAGTCGGAGGAAAACGGTACTATTCCTTTAGATAGATTACTCATTTAACCGGGTGGGGTGGCAAATCGGGAATCGTCCTTCTTAAAAGGAATTCCTGGTTTACACCCCTTATATTTTTAGATAGTAAATATACGGAATTGAGGGCGGGCAGCCTGACGCGCACGCCACCAGCCCCACCCCAAAGCCCACTTGGGGAAAGCGAGAATTTCGAGCGCTGACAGGGATGGGCCACAAACCGTCAGCAGCGAAGGGAAAGCATATTATACAGCTTAAGGGTAAAAGTTTCAATATTTACAATAAAAATTTACAATGGCAGGTGAGCGGGATGTCTGATGGGAGATAGTCTTGTGCCACCCATGCAGCGATATACTGGAATGCGGTGGGGCAGTAAAAAATCTTCATAATCTGTGATCTAAACGGGAAACATGAACCCAGGAATCGACCTGCAAGGAAGTTTTATACAAGCCCTCAAGGATTTGGGGGTGCCGCCGGATGTGGCCAAAGCGATCTGGATACCGCTGCCAATGTTGCTGATGCTCATCGGGGCAACGGTGGGGGTGCTGGTGACGGTTTGGCTGGAGCGAAAAATTTCAGCCGCAGTCCAACAGCGGATTGGCCCAGAATTTGCTGGCCCTCTGGGCGTGCTGCAACCGGCAGCGGACGGTCTGAAGCTGCTGTTCAAAGAGGATATCGTGCCGGCGAAAGCGGACGGGCTGCTGTTCACCCTCGGGCCGGTGATTGTCGTGATTCCAGTGTTTGTGTCCTACCTGATCGTGCCCTTCGGACAGAACCTGATCGTCGGCAATCTGGGAACAGCAGTGTTTCTCTGGATTGCCCTGTCCAGCATTCAGCCGATTGGCTTACTGATGTCAGGCTACGCATCCAACAACAAATACTCCCTGCTGGGAGGATTGCGGGCGGCGGCGCAGTCGATCAGTTACGAGATTCCCCTGGCCCTGAGCGTGCTGGCCATCGCCATGATGTCCAACAGCCTGAGCACCATCGACATAGTGCAGCAGCAATCGGGCTACGGCATTCTGGGCTGGAATATCTGGCGTCAGCCGGTGGGCTTCCTGATCTTTTGGATTGCCGTGCTGGCAGAATGCGAGCGCTTGCCTTTTGACTTGCCAGAAGCAGAAGAAGAACTGGTGGCGGGATACCAGACTGAGTATGCCGGTATGAAGTTCGCTCTGTATTACTTGGCATCCTATGTGAATCTGGTGCTCTCTTCCCTGCTGGTGGCAGTCCTGTATCTGGGGGGGTGGGAGTTCCCAATTCCCGTTGGCTTGCTGGCAGGCTGGATCGGCGTCAGCGAGACAACACCTTGGCTGCAGGTGATCGCGGCCATGCTGGGAATTACTATGACTCTGCTGAAGGCTTACTTTTTCGTGTTCCTGGCAATTCTGATGCGCTGGACTGTGCCCAGAGTCCGCATTGACCAGCTTCTGGATCTGGGGTGGAAGTTCCTGCTGCCGGTGGCTCTAGTGAATCTGCTGCTGACTGCGGGATTGAAGTTAGCTTTTCCTTTTGCTTTTGGGGGTTAATTAGAAACGAACCGCCATAGGCGCGAAGCGCGACTTCCCGTAGGGCAGACGCCAAGGACGCCAAGAGAAGAGAGAGTTTTGGGGGGTGAGTTTTTGAGTGGCTCACTGTTCAAGGATCAGAACTTTATCTGACAGGGGAAAAAGCAGTCAGCTGATAGTTTTAAGCGGTTAGCTAAGAAAGAGAGAGTGAGAGGGCGATGCTAAAGTTTCTCAACCAAGTTGGGGATTACACGAAAGAGGCGATTCAAGCTGCTAAGTATATCGGTCAGGGGCTGTCGGTGACTTTTGACCACATGCGCCGGCGTCCGATTACGGTGCAGTATCCTTATGAGAAGCTGATTCCTTCGGAGCGGTTCCGGGGCAGGATTCACTTCGAGTTTGACAAGTGCATTTCTTGCGAAGTGTGCGTGCGGGTGTGTCCGATAAACCTGCCGGTAGTGGACTGGACGTTCAATAAGGAGACGAAAAAGAAACAGCTGAAGCATTACAGTATTGACTTTGGCGTTTGTATCTTTTGCGGCAACTGTGTGGAATATTGCCCGACGAACTGTCTGTCTATGACAGAAGAGTACGAACTGGCGGCCTATGACCGGCACGAGTTGAACTATGATAATGTCGCCCTGGGACGGTTGCCTTATAAGGTGACTCTTGACCCAATGGTGACGCCGCTGCGAGAGCTGGCTTATCTGCCGAAGGGGGTGACGGAACCTCACGATTTGCCGGCTTCCTCTCGTCGCGCCGGTCAGCGCCCAGAGGAAATTCTGGAGCAAATGGAAAAGTAGGGTACAGGCGCGTTTGGGCTAGGGGCTAGCACAAGCAAACTAGCAACTAGCCACAAACATGCAGACAAAGGACAGAGGAGAAAGGACAAAGAAGTGAATTTAGCGTCAGGCGTTCAGATTGTTTCGTTTGGCTTGCTGGCTGTGATGATGATTGGAGCGGCTTTGGGGGTGGTGCTGTTTTCCAATATTGTTTACTCAGCCTTTTTGCTGGGGGGCGTTTTTATCAGCATGGCGGGCATGTACTTGCTGCTGAATGCCGATTTTGTGGCGGCGGCGCAGGTGCTGATCTATGTAGGGGCAGTTAATGTGCTGATTCTGTTTGCCATTATGTTGGTGAACAAGCGGGAGGATTTTCCATCCCTTCCTAATGCCTGGATTCGCAAGGGGGCAACGGCTCTGGTTTGTGCTGGCTTGTTTGCACTGCTGAGCGCAATGGTTTTGTCCACTACCTGGGCTGTGTCAGCGGCTCCTGCTGCTGGAAATTCTTCGATTGTGAAGATCGGAGAGCATTTCTTCAGCGACTTTTTGCTGCCGTTTGAGCTGGCATCTGTGCTGTTGCTGATGGCAATGGTGGGCGCAATTATTTTGGCGCGTCGGGATTTTGTGCCTGAGGAGATTTCTCCGGAACTGCCTCAGCCGCCGGTGCTGACTTTGCCAGAGCGCCCTCGCGAACTGGCAGCCGCATCGAAAGATCGCACTCCATCTCTTTGAATGAGACAGGCTTTGTAGCGCAGGCGCTCTGGCCTGCGCTACGGGTGCGGTGTGAATAATTTTAGCTAAATTAAGGCGCACAGCCTGCAGGCACATTGTAGAAAGTAAGAGGACTCATGCAACTGCAACTCCAGTATTTCCTATTGTTGGCAGCAGCGCTTTTCTGCATTGGCATTTACGGTTTGATTACCAGCCGCAATGCGGTGAGGGTGCTGATGTCTATTGAGTTGCTGCTCAATGCGGTGAATCTCAATTTAATGGGTTTTTCCAATTTCCTGGACCCGCAAAATATCAAAGGTCAGGTGTTTTCCGTGTTTGTGATTACGGTGGCTGCTGCTGAAGCTGCAGTGGGTCTGGCGATTGTTCTGGCCATCTATCGCAACCGCGATACGGTGGATATGGAGCAGTTTAACCTGCTCAAGTGGTAACATTTTTTCCCTGCAGGGGTGCGAGTGCCTCTGCAGGGAGATGGCAGGGGAAAAATGCTCAGTGGCTGGGCGGGTGCGTGTAAAAGATAGAATCTAAAATAACCCAATTTGCTACTTACCAGAGAGTCAGGCGAGATCCCCCCTAGCCTGCCCTAAAAAAGGGGGGGAACATCTCAAATCCCCCCTTTTTAGGGGGGGGAAAGGGCTCACAAGTGTGGGTTTTTTGCACACGGTGGCTGTTGGGGTATTGGTGTTAAGTTTAAATTAATAATGAACCGCGCCCGACGCAGAGAGCGCCAAGAGAGAAGAGGGAGTTGCCCACGGAAAAACGCCATTTCAGCGAAGGTGTGTAAAAGACCTACACCTGTGAGGGGGGAAAAGGGGGGATCTAGATGCTTATACTTGTAGGTAGCAACTTGAGTTAAAATAGGACTTGCGCAGAAATGGGGTTTCTCAACTAGCAGTCTTGACTTTCCGCCCTCGGTTGTGGACGAGAAACCCTGTTTCTTTCACGGTTGCGCTTAAGTCCTGTAAAATATAAGCTCTAAAATCCTATAAGGTGCAGTTAAAACAGGTTATTATTGCTCACAAGGCGGGAGACGCCGCCATCCGGCGCTTGGCAGAAAAATCGGCGCGACAGTTGGAAAGTCGCGGCTGTCAGGTTTTGATGGGGCCCAGTGGGCCAAAGGATAATCCCTATCCGGTTTTTTTGGCGTCGGCGACGCAACCGATCGATCTGGCGATCGTTTTGGGTGGAGATGGCACGGCGCTGACTGCCGCAAGGCAGGTTGCACCGGATGGCATCCCGATTTTGGCCGTCAATGTGGGTGGCCATTTGGGGTTTTTGACGGAGCAGGCTGAGTTATTCCAAGACAGTCAGGGGGTTTGGGACCGGCTGGAGGAGGATCGCTATGCCGTTCAGCGGCGGATGATGCTGCAAGCTATGCTGTTTGAGGGGGGGCGCGAGAACCTCGAACCGGCAAGCGACAGATATCTAGCACTAAATGAGATGTGTGTCAAGCCTGCTGCTGCAGATCGCATCCCGACTTCGATTCTGGAAATGGAGGTGGATGGGGAGGTGGTGGATCAGTACCAGGGAGATGGGCTGATTGTGGCCACTCCCACCGGCTCCACCTGCTATACGGCTTCGGCAAATGGCCCGATTATGCACGATGGCATGGAAGCGATTGCGGTGACGCCTATCTGCCCCCTGAGTCTGTCCAGTCGTCCGATTGTCCTGCCTCCCGGCTCGGTGGTCAGCATTTGGCCATTGGCTGACCGGGATCGGAACACTAAGTTGTGGATGGATGGGGTGCTGGCCACTTCTATCTGGCCCGGACAGCGTGTGGACGTGCGGATGGCGGAGTGTTACGCTAAGTTTATTATTTTGCGGGAAAATTATTCCTACTATCAGACGCTGCGGGAAAAGTTGCACTGGGCGGGAGCGCGAATTCGCTACAGCAATAATCACCGCAATTAAGCAGTAAATGGGATGAGTGAAAGCGCAGAAACCGGGTTTCTTTTAGAAACCCGGTTTCTCACCCCACCCAGATATTTCATTTATAGCAGTAGCCCAATGCCCCATCGCCCACTGCCCATATCAGTTCCCGTGCGTGGCTACTGCTATATTAGCCTAATAGCTTATCACTGTGTGGCCGGTGCGGCACCCATACGAATCGAGCGGTCAGAGTTTCGATAGGTGAATGGAATGCTTAACTCCTTGCAGAAATCAGCCATCAAGACATAGGTTAAATCATTAATAATGATGCCTTGCATGAAAGGCCGGACGGGATACTTAGGGTCACTAAGGGTTTGTCCTTCTGCGTCTTGTGGGCGGTTCATGTAAACATCTACAACGGGGTATCCGGAAATAAGAGGAGAGTCAGCCAGATACTTGGGAGTAAATTTAGTTGTCAGTAAATTAACGTACCGGTGATTGTTGCTAAAGCTGACGGGAACGCCATAGGCGGCTGCCAGTTTAGAAAGCTGAGCGTAGCAGCGATTGTCGGGCAAAAAGTAGCCGGTGGTAATTAACTGAGACTCCAAATATATCTTGCATTCATTCGGTTTCCCCGCCGGCGTTGCCGGTGAGTTGACCCTGATTTCTGGAACTGACATCTGACTGAGATATTTTTTTATCTTGTCTCGCAAGATAAATCCTCCCTTACCTTCGGGATCGGAGGGCTTGAGCTGCCACAAATCCCAGCGCTCAGCAAATCCCCCTGGCCAGCTGTCAAACCAAGAAAAGGGGCCATAATTTTCGTGCGGCATTCCCAACTCGCGAGCTTTGCGCACATAGTCCTCAACTTGCGGTGTGGAACTTGGCCACTTCCACTCTGATACCAGCTTGGCTTTTTCCAGGGGGAAGTCTCGATTTGCCGCTGCTTCGGCGTGAGTCATTACGCGAGTAATGGTGATATCTTCTGGCTTCCAGCCTAATTTAAACGCGAGTTGAGCGGCTTCCTTACACATATTTTCAATTTGAATATTTGTGGGAGGATAGTCTTGCCAACCCCTGTCGCCCATACAGGATAGAGCGATAGCTACCGACTCTTCATTGCGCCCAGCTGTGTGCTCTTTGAGCGGCTGGTCGTAGCCGGTTAAATGTTTAACTGCGCCATTCCCTAAAATGACGGTGTGATAGTGGCCTGGTTGCGCCCAGTAGTAATCTGTGGCTGTCCAGTGCAGGTAAATTTTTTTGATGTTTTGACCCATTTTATTGGCCTTTTGTTGATGGCAGAACTAACTGAACAAAGCGCGATTGCCACAAGGAAGATATGCCTCCATATATCCAGCCCCCGGCTGTTCAGTTTCTCTATACGGCGGCTTTTTTAGCTGACCGGCACAGTTGGAAAAATTACTAGCAGCTAACAGCTAAAAATTCCTGATCGGCTTGGCAGCCGACGGCTGTTCAGTTTCTCTATACACCGGCTCGTGCGTCTCACCGGCACAGTTGGAAAAATTGCTAACAGCTAACAGCAATTAACAGCACTGCCGCTCCCGCAAGGCTGTGCCTGCTCACTTGCGGGTGGTGGGGCGCAAAGGTTTTTGGCACAGGCGTTGCAGCTGGATATAGCAGGCAGCACTGCCGCACTTTGGAGAGCGCTCACCGGCAGCAACGAGAAGCTATACCCTTCTCAGTGCACAACTTAAGTCACACCGGCGCTTGAAAGGGCGGGTTTCTGGGTGCGACTGTACGGCTATACTCCTGTGGGGAGGGATTTTCGCGGCAGCTTCCAGAGCGCGGAAGTTTCTTGGCAGAAGCGTTTGCCTGACTATTTTGGCTAAAAATAGGGTAGAATTTATAGGAAATTTTGGGTGAGCACAAATGGACTGGCGAGAATACATTCACTCTGACCCCAAAATCTTGGTAGGGAAGCCGGTTGTCAAAGGAACTCGGCTGTCAGTGGAGTTCATTCTGGGGCTTTTTGCGGCAGTACCGACCCAACAGCAAGTGCTGGACAGCTATCCCACCCTGACACCTGAAGGATTGCGGGCTGTATTTGCCTTTGCCGCTGAGTGTATGCGCTTCGGAAGTGCTGTATACAATCTCGCTATCGAATGAGGCGGCGGGTTGATGCGTGGCTATTGCTAACAGATTTGCGGTTTTTTCCTGGTGGCTGCGGTGGGTATTGAAGGCGATTTATAGCGTTTTTGATCTTAGGGAGAGACTGAGAAACCCGGTTTCTTAAAGAAACCAGGTTTATTATGCCTGATCCATCCAACTGAAACCAGCTACAGCACCACCGTCAACAGTGCCTATTCCCACTCCAATTGCCACTCCGATTAAAGCTTTCGAGAGTTTCGACAGTGGCGGTGGCGGCACGAAAGTGGGGATGAGGGATCTTAAGGCCTGTGCGGTGCGGGGTGCTGCCGGCTGAACCCACTCCCGCACCATAGAGTCTAGAGCAAGAGCTGGCCTGCTGCTCACTTGTGGTCGGTTGGTGGCGCTGGTTTGTCCTGTCAAGCCAGAATTTCCTCACACCTATGCAAACAAACTCGGTTTCTAGTATTATTTAATTCAAGTTGCTACTTAAAAGCCGTGAGCTTTTCCATCCCCCCAGAGGGGGCGGTAGGCGTGTGGGTGCCACCGGCATTACAAAAGGGGTGCGTTTCGAGTCCCCTCCTTCTATAGGGGGGCAAGGGGGGGAGGGAAGCGAGCATTTTTTGCATTCAGCAACTTGGGTTATTTGACCGGCACCGGCTCGCTCTACTGTCCCACCCTCTGACTCGCCCCGCCCAGTGGCTGGTGGGTGAATATTTATCCGACTTGGCACATTTTGGCCTCAGCCTCAGTCCCCTCTGACATTGATTCCTGTCCCCTTTCCTGCTTAGCCCCTCTTCTCGCTGGCAGAGGGCATCGGGGAGTGGGGGCGTCAGGGTGATTCTCCCCTGTGCCGGTGGCAGAGTGGCGTCTGGTGAGGGCTGAACAGGGGGCGGAAAGTGGCGGGGGTGAGGGCTGGCGGTATTCTGGGGATCAAATTCGATCCCAGACTCGGATATAATCTCAGCAATCCCTTCCCCGAATCTGCAAACTCTCTTATCGCTCTGACTCCTGCAATTCTCTTGAGTCTTAGAGTTTTATGTGATAATCTACCAACAAAGAGCTGGGGTGTGCGGTTATGCTTGGCCAACTTTTAAACAGACGCTATCGAATCACTGAAGTTTTAGGGGCAGCGGAATTTGGACAAATCTATCTGGCAAAAGACACTCACCGTCCCGGGCACCCCGAATGTTTTGTCAAGCACCTGAAGCCTTCGAGTGAGGAGCCTAAGCTTCTGGAAACTGCCCGCCGCCTCTTTGACAAAGAAGCTGAAATCCTGGAAAAACTTGGGCAGCACGACCAGATACCCCAGCTGTTCGCTTATTTTGAGGAAAATAAAGAATTCTACTTAGTTGAAGAGTTCGTTCCCGGTCATTCCCTAGCGACTGAGATTTTGCCAGGTAAACCTCTGTCTGAGGAGCAAGTCGGCAGAGTTTTGAAGGAAGTGCTGGAGATTTTGGCCTTCGTGCACGCGAGTGGGGTGATTCACCGGGATCTGAAACCGAGCAACTTAATCCGACGCCACCCAGACGGCAAGTTAGTTCTGATTGACTTTGGCTCAGTTAAAGAAATCGGCACTCAAATGGCTCAGGGGCAAATGCCCCCGACAGTGCGCGTCGGCACCCTGGAGTACATGCCGGTGGAGCAGTTCCAATACAACCCGCAGTTTAACAGCGATATCTATGCTTTGGGGATGATCGGTATCCAGGCGCTCACCGGCTTGCCGGTTTACGACTTGCCAAAACTGCGAGATCCCTACAATCCCAATAAGGGCGAAATTTTCTGGCGGCACTTGGCGATCGTCAGCCACGACTTGGGAGACATTTTAGACAAAATGGTGCGCCATGACTACCGGCAGCGCTACCAGTCGGCAACAGAAGTTCTGGCTGACCTGATCAGAACCAGCGAGCGATCGGGTTTTCGACTGCCGAAGCTGACAATATACCGCGAAGAGGTGGAGCGCCGCGTCACTCAGCGCGGCGAGATTTCCGTGGTGGGGCGCAGCATCCTAGACGCGCTGCGCAGCAGTCTGGAACTGAAGCCGGAAGAAGCTGAGTCCATCGAAGCGGAGATTTTAAAACCTTACCGAGATTACAAGAGCAAGTTCCAGCGCTATGAGCAGGCGCTAGTAGAAGCGAAAAACCACGAAAATCCTCTCACTCAGGCGACTCTCGACGAGTTGAAACGCTTGCAGCAAGTTTTAGGGTTGAGAGATGAAGATATCGCAAAGATAGAAGAGAAAATAGCCCCGAATGCTATAGTAGTAAAGCTCCCCAACCCGATTCCGGCTTTTATACGGGCGAAGGGCAAGGCATGGGGGGTAACGCGCAATAACTTTGGGCCTGCCCTGCAAATGGCGCAACGAATGGTTGGCCCCTACTTTGTCCCCAGTATTGCTGGGGGTGTGGCTCTGATCGCTGCCATCTACGGATTTGTCAGCTGGACAGATTTTTTACAGCGCCGGCAGCTAGAAGCCCGACAGCTGAATGCGCTCAACCAGCTTTACGCGCAGAGGAACTATGAAGAGTGCGTCACGGAAGCGCCAAAAATCTCCAAGGATTCCAGCAAGTACGCCCAGGTTCAGAACCTTTTCCAACAGTGCGAAGCTGGCATTAACTGGAAAAACCTGGAAGTCAAAACCCTGGTTGCGCATTCAGACATTGTTGGCGCTGTTACTTTCAGTCGGGATGGGCGACAGCTGGCTAGCGGCAGTAAAGACGGCACGGTCAAGCTTTGGGATGTGGCTCAAGGCAAGGTAAGCCGCTCTGTTAACGGAGATTCATCGCCGGTTTGGGCTGTTGCTTTTAGCCCGGAGGGCACTCAACTCGTTACAGGCAATGTTTTCTTGCGGCTGATGGTGTGGAACCTGAACACAGGGGAATTGCTTCGCTCTATTGAGGATGATGCTGCGGTTTTGTCTGTGGCTATCAGTCCGGATGGCCAGACAATAGCCGGCGGCAGTGAGGACAAGAAAATCAAAATTTGGAATCTGGAAACAGGGAAGCGAGTGTACACTCTGCCCGATCATACAGACTATGTGTATTCCCTTGCTATCAGCCCCGATGGCAAAACTCTTGTCAGCGGCAGTAAGGACAAGACTGTCAGGATTTGGAATCTGGATACGGGGGAGTTGATTCGCACTCTTGAAGGGCATTCAGGCGAGGTGAGGTCTGTCGCCATCAGCCCCAATGGGAAAACAGCAGTCAGTGGCTCTTACGACAAGACCATAAAAATTTGGAATCTGGAGACTGGGGAGCTAATCCGCACCCTTGAGGGGCATTCCGAGGATGTTGTGTCGGTAGCGATTAGCCCGGATGGGAAGACTGTCGCCAGTGGCAGTAAGGACAAGACTGTCAAGATTTGGAATCTCAACACTGGGGAACAGATCAACACTCTGTCCGGACATTCAGATGAGGTTTATTCAGTGGCGTTCAGCCCTGATGGCAAGACTCTGGCGAGTGGCAGCAAGGACAGTACAATTAGACTATGGCGGCGATAGAGCCGGTGATGGACTCCGCCGCCCGCAGGCTGGGGCTAATGCTATAACAGCTTGTCTGCCGGTTACAAACGCCAAGCCTTCCTGAGGATATCAGTGAGCTGTTTCTGCCGGCGCTCAATGACTGCCGGTGTCCACTCCGGTTCTTCCAGGACTCGCGCAGTCAGCGCCAAGGGTGGTGCGCCTGTTTTCACGGTGAAATACTGCTCCTTTTTGATCTCAAAGTCGAAGCTTTGGGCTTCGGTGTTTTTCCGGCGCGGCAGCAAAACCAGGTTCCCCAAACAGTCCAGATATTTCGGGCGCTCTCGGGCGTCCGGGAACCATTTTGCCCACATAGTTCCCGGCGCAGGATTGGGCGGCAGCACATGCTCGACAGTCAAAGGGCTGTCTTTGTAGGAAGCCTCATTACCCGACATCTCCGCCTCCAGTCGCAGCAAGACATACAGACGAATTTTCTCATTGAAAAATTCGGCGTCAAGGTTTCTGATGATATCAATCCGCTCTTCCTGCGCAAGCTGGAGTGGTGAGTCCTCTTTGTACAGATTTTCCCCTGACTCAATAGCCATTAGCAACCGGGCGTAACGGTCGATGCGCTTCTCCCGGTGAGTCCGCCGAATAAAGAAACCAGCCGCCAGACGCTCCAAATCCGCAAAGAAACACACCAGTTCCTCAGGGTTGTTATAATTCTCTGAGAGGTAGAGAATAGCCGGAGGCACCCAGTCAAAATTGTCCAGCCAGTTTAACCACAGAAATATTCTCTTCAGTTCCTCCCAGCCAATATCACTTTGATAGGTGGCATTCTTGATATCATAAAATGCCTCCGCGAGCGGGCGCAAGGTATTATCGATGAACTCCTGAGGGTTCTCAGAAGGCCGCACATATTGCCGGAATTCCTTGAGGAGGCTTTCCCGCAACTTGGCCTTGCGCTTAATCATCCGGATGTGCTCGAAAACCTCTTGGAACATCTCCCGTCCCAGGTTAGTTTCGATGTCCTCCCACTTGACGCTGTAGGCTTCCTGTTGCTTGATTTCAGGGATTTTTCCGATGATCTCTGCTTTCAAGATGTCGGTGTGGGAGAGATCCAGTCCCCGGTCGTTGAGCACAGAAAAGATCCGGTACGCGGAGTCAAAGTCAGGCGTGGACACCACGACCAGAAAACAGCGCGTAATGATAAACTGGGCGAGGCGCAGTCGCTGAGCGTCGCTAAAGTCTTGCAAGCGCCGCAAGAACAGCTGGGCGTTGTCTTTGATGTTTTGCCGGCTGTCTGAAAGCTTGGCATCCTTTAATTCTTCCAGCTTGTTAATCCCGCCCTCATCCTGTATGTATTCCTTGAAAAACTCCGCATCGCGCTCGCGCAAACTCAGACGGTAGCGGTTAGGAATGCCAGAAATCTTGCTGCCTTTTTGGTAGAGATAGGTCGTCAAATCATTGAAGTGCTCCGCCGGCACTGACGCCCGCAAAGCCGCCAGCAATATGGTCAGGGTGGTCAGTCGCTGCTGTCCGTCCACGACTTGCGCTTCTGGCGTATCTCCCTTAATCAGCACGATACTTCCCAGGAAGTAGGGATTGACTTCCTCAATAGGAGCGATGTCATCTTCCACAGATATGATAAAATCTTCTAGCATTTCCCCCGCCTGCTCTACAGTCCAGGCATAGGGGCGCTGGTAGAGGGGAATCGTGAAGGCAAAGTCATCGCTGAAGACTTTCCCTATCGGGTACTCCTTACCCTCGATTTTCACATTGCTCATGCTAAGCTCCTCCGTTAAGCGCAGTTGGCGATAAATTCCCGAAACTGGATTCTCCTTTGGACTGAGGCACAGGGTTAAAATCGGGAAAGCCGCCTAAATATTCTAATCCTTAGCTGACATTATGCGCGGGATTCCCCACAAATCAGCCTTTTTTAGAAGGCGGAGTGGGGGCGAACCTTGTTGGCCCAGACCTTTTTGGCCCAGAGTTGAGTTACCTGGCCCAGTCCACTC
>Ga0185317_100233_pt1 | contig 17622 bp, 17 predicted proteins | sample DevilsHole_FD_128020 | JGI IMG/M metagenome (GOLD analysis project Ga0185317, IMG submission 128020) | Groundwater microbial communities from Devils Hole, Nevada to study Microbial Dark Matter (Phase II) - Devils Hole (SPADES assembly)... | ecosystem: Environmental > Aquatic > Deep subsurface >...
TGGGAGTCCGCAGGGACAGTAGCCCGACGCGCCAGCGAGGGACCGGGCCTGATTTCTTGTGATTTCGCCATGTGCTCCCTCGCTGGCGCGTCGGGCTACTGTCCCAGCATCGTGCAAGGCTATTTAGACTTCGGTGATTTGCTAGCAGCTGGAATGCACGATTCTCCCAGCGCGTAATCGTTCGCCTTCGAGATCAAAGTCCTGCGTCGGTGACGCCCAAACTACTCTATGTGATCCTTCGCTATGCCGCGGAGTTGGCCAATGGTTGCATCGTGACCGATGAGGAATCCAGGTATCGAGTTCGACGCTTGCCCATTCAATCAGGGCCGTAGTGAACTATCACGGCAGCGTCACGGCGCCTTCTGCAGCGCCCGGGCGCGGAACAGGAAATCGACGATGCTGCCTTCGTGGGGCTGGAGCCAGTTGAGTTGGATCGTGGGCAGCGCGCCGAGGTTCAGCCGGTCGATGTGGATCGCGTCGGTGAGCTGCCGCTGTAGGGTCGGGTTCTCGGTGATTGCGGAGCAGACGAGCGTGGGGCCGATTGATTCGAGCATTTTCTCCTGCGGGCATTGGACGACTGTCGTGAACGGGAACATGTACTCGTCTTTGGCGATCGCCTTGTCGGGTGAATCGCAGTGGATGACGGTCGGGCGCAGGAAGGCGCAGCGCTCGCGGTCGACGAGTCGATCGCCGTTGCGATATTTCGCAGTCACCTCGTCGACGCCGTGTTCCTTGAGTTTTTGCTCGATCATCGCGTTCACTTGGCGGGCCATTTCGGGGACGGTGAAGCCGGCCAGTTGAGCGGTCGGGTCGGTCATCGGTTTCACTTCGACTGGGCCGAGTCGCTGAGCGATTGCGTCGGCGATTTCACGAGTGTGCCGCGAGGCCCAGATGCCCGAGCAGTTGATGCAGCCGCGGCCGCTGTTGAGCAGCACGCTGTCGACCATGATCGGCAGGTACTTCTCCCAGTTGTCCACCTGATCGTCAGCGAGCAGGATCTTGGAGAATCCCGGTCCGTGCGCTTGCACGCGCGGGTTACCCTTGTAGCGTTCGACGGTTGCGGTGCCGCCGAAGATGAGGCTGCGCGGGCAATTCGCGAGCACGGCGGCGCCGATGTCGCCGAGGCCGGGGTAGATCGAGATTGCCTGGCGCGGAATACCGGCGGCGAAGAACGCCTCGGCCATGCGATACGGCGTCCACGGTTCTTGCGGCCCGGGTTTCAGCACGAGGCCGATTTGCATTGGGATCACCGGCAGCCACAGCGTGTGGACGCCGGGAGAATTCGATGGGAGCACCATGCCGAGCACCGGGGTCTGTGCCTGGTAGCTCACGATCACGCCGCGATGCTCCATGCCGTAGCCTTGGGACAGGATGTTCAAATCCAGGCCGCGCGTCAGGGCGTCGAGCATCTTGTCCATGTTGTGCAGGACGAAGTGGTTCTTCTTCATGTTCCCCTTGCACATGTGCTCGGGCAGTCCGGTCGTCGCCGACTGCTGCCGCGCGAACTCGTCGGGCGACTGCGTGCCATCGCCCATCGGTAGCGTTGCGTTGAGGTACAGGTCCGCCGCCTTCTTGATGCGGTTGATCAACTCGCTGCACGGAATCTCGCGCAGCGCGTCGCGCGCCCCTTGCGCCTTGCGCATGTCGCGCTCGATCAGCCCGCCGTTGGCGCGACTGACTTTGGCGAGTTCCTCACCGGTCTCGAAATGCACCACCGTGTCGGTTTCGAGGCTCGTGTATGGTTGGCCCCAACGGAGGATCGGAATGTTCAGCACGGGTACTCTCCAAGTTTCGGAGTGCGTAGGGTGGTTGTTTGCAACCACCTTCCTGTCCGGCAGTACCACGTGGTTGGAAGCACCGCCCTACGCGCCTCGGGTCAGAATCGGGAAATTCGAACTAGTACACGCCGACGGTCGTCGTCGCCGCAAACTCATGGAACGGCCGCACGCCGCTGACGCCGTCCCACGGATATTTTTCGTACGGCGGCTCGCGCTCGCCTTCGTCGCGTTCGAGGAAGCCGGGGACGAAGAACTCTTTTGTCAGAGTGGTCAGCTTCACGCGGCCGGTCTGGCCATAGTCCACAACCTTGTTTGGGTCATTGAAATCGACGACCTCGGTGACCGCGCGCGGTTGCGGGGCGTAGTAGCTGATCTTGTACCCGTCGGCGGCCGTAACTGGCTTCGAGCAGGCTAGGCCCATCAGCGTGTTGCCGTAGGTCGGCGTCATGTAGATGCCGGACACTTCCGGCGGACCGCCGAGCAACTCTTCGACACAGAAGCGAGTCCACTGCGGTGTGAACTCCGTGCCACCCGAGAAGATGCCGGTGATGCCGGTTTGCTTCATGCTCGACCCGCGCTTCTCCAGTGAGTTGGCCAGCGATTCCAGAAGCTTTGGCGTGGTGAACATGCACTTGATGTCGTGGCCGGCGCCAAGGATCGTGATCGCCTGATCGATCACGTGCTGCTTGTATGCTTCGAGATGTTCCATCCATCCCTTTTGAATGAGCTTGATCACCCAGCGCGGATCGAGATCGACGCAGAAACAGATTCCGCCGCGGTACTGGCAGAGGTGTTCCACGGCGAGCCGCAAGCGCCGCGGTCCGGACGGACCGAGCATGAGCCAGTTGGACCCTTTCGGAAAATACTGGTCGGGCAGCGTGTGACTGAACAGCTCGTAGTCCGTGCGGAAATCGTCGCACGCGACTCGGCTCTTGGGCACGCCAGTCGTGCCGCCGGTTTCGAAAACGTAGACCGGGTTGTTCGCAAACGCCTTGGGCACCCAGCGCCGCACCGGCCCGCCGCGCAGCCATTCGTCCTGGAACAGGCCGAACTTCTTGAGGTCGTCGTAGGTGCGGACTTCCTTCCGCGGGTCCCAGCCCAACTTGCCGGCGAACTCAAGCCAGAACGGCGTGCCGGTTGCGGGGTCGAAGTGCCACGCGATGGTTTCGCGCACGTGGGCGTCCAGTCGCTCGCGTGCGGCGTTCACTTGAGCAGGGTCGGCGATGCTTGGTTGACTCACGTTCCTTGACTCCTTGGAGGGAACTCTACACCGCGGCGGGTTGCGGCGCACGCGTAGCCGCGCCGCGGTTCAGGACCGACGAAAATAACCGACCGGCCGCGCAGACACAACGTCTGGATCGTTTACGGCGTGAGCACAATCTTCCCGAATTGCTCGCGGTCTTCCAGCCGTTTTTGGGCCGCCCGCGTCTCGCGGAGTGGCATGACCGCATCCACGACCGGGCGCAGCTCGCGACGATCGACCAGCTTGATCACCTGCAATAGTTCGTCGCGTCCGCCCATGTAGGCGCCCGACACGGTGAGCTGTCGCATGAAAAAGAACCGCAGGTCGATCGCGACCTGTGGGCCGCTGCTGGCCCCGCACGTCACCAGACGGCCGTTGCGAGCCAGGCAGCGCAGCGAGTCCTTCCAGACGGCCTCGCCAATGTGCTCAAACACGACGTCGACGCCGCGTCCGCCGGTGATCGCGCTGATTTCGTCGGCAAAGTTCTTTTCGCGGTAGTTGATCGCGTAGTCGGCCCCGAGTTCCTGGGCCAGTCGCAACTTGGCGTCGCTGCCGGCAGTCGCGAACACGCGAGCACCGGCGAGCTTGGCGATCTGAATCGCCGCTGAGCCTACGCCGCTGCCTGCAGCCTGCACGAGCACGTCTTCGCCCGCGCGCAGAGCGACGCGGCGAAACAGCATGTGCCATGCGGTCAGGAACACCAGCGGCACCGCCGCCCACTCCGCGAGCGACCACGAATCGCTGATGGGAATGATGTCGCTCGCCCGCGCTTTGGCGAACTCGGCCAGGCCGCCTTGCACCTGGAACCCCAGCACCTTGAACTCGCTGCACAGGCTGTCTTCGCCGCGCGTACACCATTCGCAATTGCCGCAACGCAGCCCTGGGGCAATCATCACGCGCTGGCCGACCGCCAGACCGCTCACCGATCGGCCCAGCTTCGCCACCACTCCGGTCACGTCGCAGCCGCCGATGTGCGGCATCGGAATCTTCATCGGCAGCCCGCGGCGGACCCACAGGTCGAGGTGGTTCAGCGCGCAGGCCTTCACCGCGACGAGCACCTCATCGTCGGCCAGCACGGGTTCGGGCAGGTCCATCGGCTCGATTACATCGACGTCACCGGGCCGTGCAAACGCCATGGCGAGCATGGTAGGAACTCCTGTTGAGGAAGTTGAACGAGTTGAAGAGAGCTGGGCTTGTTCTGGCTGCTTCAACTTCTTCAACTACTTCAACGCCACTAACTCCCACTATGGCGGCGTGCGTCGTCCCCACAGAAAGTAGTGCAGCGCGACAAACGCGGCAATCGCCGCCGCGACCGCAATCACATTCAGGAAGAAGTTGAACGAGATCAGCACCAAGAACACCACGAACCCGCCACCGACCAGAACGGCGAGCATCACGGCCACCATGCCGCTCGCCGAGTCGGGCTCGGTCGGCCGCAGATCGGGCTTGGGTGGTTGCGGTTTGGCGTTCATGGCGATGAACGACTTATAACACGCCGCGGTCGATGTCGCGAGAGTACGCCCTGTTACCTTAGAATGTGCCACGTTCCAACGCGACAGGACGAACCAACAATGACCGAGACCAACCGACGGTTTGGTTTTGTAGGGGCCGGCAAAATGGGCACGGCCCTGATCCACGGAATCGTTAAGGCCGGACTGGCAAGCCCGGCGACGGTTATCGCGAGCGACGTGCTCGCCGACGCACGCGACAAGCTGCGCAAGGACGCCGGCGTGCGCGTGACCGATTCCAATGTCGAAGTGGTCAAGTCGAGCAACGTGATCGTGCTTGCAGTCTACCCGCAGGTACTGTTGGAGTTGCTGCCCGAAATCGCACCGCACCTGACCGACGTCCACTTGGTGGTTTCGATCGCGGCGGGCGTCACGACGCAGCAAATCCTGAACGGCCTGGGGGCGAAGCGGCGTGTGGTTCGCGTGATGCCCAATACGCCGGCCCTGGTCGGCGCGGGCGCCGCGGCGTACTGTCTGGCCGGATCGGCCACGCCAGACGACGGCCGGTTCATCGCCGAGATGTTTGGCGTCGTCGGGCGAGCGTGGCAGGTGGAAGAGCGACACCTCGACGCGGTGACGGGACTGTCGGGCAGCGGGCCGGCGTATGTGTTCACCATCATCGAGTCGCTGAGCGACGGCGGCGTGCGGATGGGCCTGCCGCGTGCAGTGGCCACGGCACTGGCCGCCCAGACGGTCTTCGGCGCGGCCAAGATGCTGATCGAAACCGGCCTGCACCCCGGACAACTCAAGGACCAAGTGACCAGCCCAGGTGGTACGACGATCGCCGGCGTTCACGCGCTCGAGCGAGGCGGATTGCGCGGTGTCTTGATGAACGCCGTCGAGGCAGCCACCGCCCGATCGACCGAACTCGGTCGCGACAGTCGATGACAAGGACACCATGAGCCTATCGCAAAGTCGTCTTCAGGTTGGTTCGGGTCCTTGGCTACCATGTGGCCGCGTGAAGGAACGCAAGGAAGTCGCGCGAGGCTAGGAGCCGCCATGGCAGACCCAACAGTCAACGATCTGATCCGGGCCGATCCCGTCGAGGCGGCGCGGCGCATCGAGCGACAGATCGTGCTTACGACTTGGGGGCGCATTCATGAGTTGCGAGTCGAGGTCAGCGTGGAGCGCGTGATCGTGTTCGGCCGCACACTGTCGCATTATGTGAAACAGCTTGTGCTTCAGGCGGTGTTCGATGTGTTAGGTTCCGCGACGACGATTCCAGTGGAGTTGCGTGTGGAAGTCGGCCGGGGCGACAGACACGTGCTGCCGGGCGAGAACGACCTCTGGGGGCTTCCGACGAAACACTGAGGCCGCGGCGTTTGGGTCGCGTCGCTCCGGCGTGGAGTCTTGTCGGCGGCGATCTCGAAGCCCGCTTCAAAGAAGATGGAGCGGGCCTTTTTCGTTGGCCGTGGGCATGTGTCCCGCCTGCGAATGTGGGGAGAGACTTGGCAGGCGGGACGCCAGCCCTAGTTTAGCAGGAGTGAACATTGGCAGTCGAAGTGTCGGTCGATGCGGCGCGGGCCGATTCTGTTGTGGTGCTCGATTTCGGTTCGCAGTACGCGCAGCTCATCGCGCGGCGGGTGCGCGAACAGCACGTTTTTTGTCAGATCGTGCGGCACACGATCTCGGCCGCGCGGGTGCGTGAACTGGGTGCGAAGGGTCTGATCCTGTCGGGCGGCCCGGCGAGCGTGTACGAACCCGGCGCGCCGCAGTGCGACAGCGAACTGTTTGAACTGGGCATACCCGTGCTGGGGATTTGCTACGGCATGCAGCTCGCCTGCCAGGCGTTGGGCGACCGCGTTTCGCCGGGCAAGACGCGCGAGTACGGCCGCACGGCCCTGCGCGTCGGCGACGGCGGCGACCTGTTTGCCGATGTGCCGCGCGATACGACGGTGTGGATGAGCCACGGCGATCAGGTGCAGGGGCTTTCGAGCGACTTTGTGCCGCTGGCGGCCACGGCGAACTGCGCGGTGGCGGCCGTGAAACATCGCAAGCGGGCGGTGTGGGGACTTCAGTTCCATCCCGAGGTGACGCACACGCCGCACGGCGGCGCGATCCTGCGGAATTTTCTCTATCGCGCGTGCGGTTGCCGCGGCCTGTGGCGCACGGAATCGTTTATCGCGCAAACGGTCGATGCGGTGCGGCACCGTGTCGGCGAGTCGCGCGTGATCTGCGGGCTATCGGGCGGCGTCGACTCGTCGGTCGTCGCGGCCTTGCTGTACCGTGCGATCGGCGATCAGCTCGCGTGCATTTTCGTGGACAACGGATTGCTGCGCAAGTGTGAAGCCGAGACGGTGCGCGAGACCTTCGGCCAACATTTCAAGACCGACTTACACTGCGTCGACGCAAGCGAGCGGTTTCTCACCGCGCTCAAGGGCGTGGCCGACCCGCAGGAGAAGCGGCGGATCATCGGGCATGTGTTCATCGACGTGTTCAAGGACGAGGCCCGTTCGATTCGCGACGCGCGGTTTCTTGCTCAAGGCACTCTGTATCCCGACGTGATCGAAAGTGGCGGCAGCCCCGACGGGCCGGCCGCGACAATCAAGACGCATCACAACGTCGGCGGCCTGCCGGCTGAACTCGGCTTCGAGTTGATCGAGCCGCTCAGGGACTTGTTCAAGGATGAAGTGCGTGCGGTCGGTACGGAGGTCGGGCTGCCCCCTGAGATTGTCTGGCGGCACCCGTTTCCAGGGCCGGGTTTGGCCGTGCGGTGTCTCGGTGCGGTCTCCAAGGATCGGCTCGACGTGCTGCGCGAGGTCGACGCCATTTGGATCGACGAAATCCGGCGGGCCGGCCTGTACGATAAGATCAGTCAGGCGTTCGCCGTGCTGCTGCCGGTGCAGTCGGTCGGCGTGATGGGCGACTTCCGTACGTACGAAAACGTCGTCGCGCTGCGGGCCGTCGAGACCGACGATTTCATGACCGCCGAATGGGTTCGCCTGCCAGCCGATCTGTTGGCACACGTCTCCACACGCATCACCAACGAGGTGCGCGGCGTCAATCGCGTCGTGTACGACGTCAGCACCAAGCCGCCCAGCACGATCGAATGGGAGTAGCCGCGGCGCGACGAGCGATCTCGATCTACCGGCCGTCCGCCGGTCCCAGCGTGAAACAGAACGTGCTGCCCACGTCGACGACGGATTCGACCCAAATCCGCCCGCCGTGCCGCTCGACGATCTTCTTGACGATCGTCAGCCCCGCGCCCGATCCGCCGCCGAACTTGTCGCGGCCGTGCAGCCGCTTGAAGATGCGAAAGACCGTGTCGATGTGCTTCTCGGGGATACCGATGCCATTGTCGCGCACGTAGTACACGGTTGAATCGAGCGGCGCAGCGGGTGCGGCCCCGCCGGCGTCGCGGCAGCCGACCTCAATCCACTTCTCCGGCTTGTCGTTGTACTTCATCGCGTTCGTCACGAGGTTGCGGAAGACCTCGGCCACACGGACTCGATCGCAGACAATCGTCGGCAGCGGCCGCGGGATGCGCAACTCGACGTCCCGCTCCTTCAGCGTGATGTGGATCGAGTCCGCCACGTCACGCAGGATCTCATTCAGGTCGGTCGGCTCGACGGCGAGGTCTACTCGCCCCACACGCGAGTAACTGAGCAACGATTCGATCAGCGCCTCCATCCGTTTCGTGAGTCGCTGAACGGTGTCCAGCTTGCAGTGCGCCTCGGCGTCGAGTTGTTGCCCGTGATCCTCGATGAGGAAGTTCGAGTACGTGTGGATGCCGCGCAACGGTTCCTTCAAGTCGTGCGAGGCGATGTAGGCAAAGTCGTCCAACTCCTGGTTGCTCCGCGCCAAGTCCGTGTTGGCCTTGGCCAACTCGGCTGTCCGGTCGGCGACGCGCTGCTCCAGCGTGAGGTTGATCTGGCGAAGCTCCTCGTTCGAACGATTGCGCTCCGAGACTGCAGCGGCCAACGCGGCCGCCGTCACCGCGATCGCACAGACGAAGACCTGCAACATCAAGAGCGATGTGTTCGCGCTGACCGAGGGGCTGACGAACGGACCAGACGCTGCCGTGCGCGTGGGTCCGAGTTCCATCATGCGCCACGTGTGCCAGATTGCGACCGCCGATACGATCACCGCGGCCGTCGCCGTTTCGCGCGGGCCGAAACGAAACGCGGCCCAGAGCAAGCTCGGAACTACCAGATATGGCAGCGAGCGAAGCACCTCGCTGCTGCCTTCCGCTTCGATCCAATTCGACAGCCACCCGCCAAACAACAACTCGGCGGCGACGGCGGTGAACGCGAGAAGTCCGCCAAGTTCGATCCGACGCGCGCCGCTAAGTCGCTGCGATGGTGCGGGCCACCACCCGTAGATCATCGGCGCGAGCACGAGTACGCCGGCCGTATCGCCGAGCCACCAAGTGAACCAAACTTGCTCGAAGAAGCCACTTGGAATGATCGCCCAGCTCCAGAGCGTAACGGCTCCGTTCGTGCTCGCAACGAAGCACCCGAACGTCGCGGCCAGCACGAAGCAGAAAACATCGCGAGCGTTCTGAAACGGGCTGCCGCGGGGAACCATGCGACGCAAGGGATACACGCCGATTAAATGCTCGAGCGTGTTGCCTAGGCAAATACCGGCCGACGCCGCGAACCCAGCCGAGGTCTGAGGGGGCGTGTGGAGGTTTGCCAAGAACGCGCCGACCGCGATACCCGGCCAGACGCGGTAGCCGGCGAGCAGTATCGCTGCGTATCCAATTCCAGACGGTGGCCAAACCGGCGACGCATTCGTGTCACCCAAGTCCAAGGCCAGCCCCACCGCGCCGCCCCGTAGTAAGCCACGGCGATGCCAACCGCCCACGCGGCTGCCGGGCCAAGCCTACGCGAGCCGGCAAGCCAAGCCACAGGCGGACTGACGCTGGCCATCGACCTTCACTCCAGACGGTGCGGTGATTCTATGGCAGTCCCGAAACTTCAGCAACCGTGGCCTGTGAACATGGAGACGATCACGTGGGTCAGGAAATAAGTGGCTGACATGATTGCCCTTATGTGTCTAGTCCGAGTGATAAATATTTTTGACAATGTTTATTGCGAATATTGTCTCGGCGTCCTATCATTCTGCGTAGGGCACAGCAGAAGGCAACGTTCGGTAGGTTCGGACACCGCCCGAGAGAGAAACTGGAGGGCACGATGCAAGACCCAGCAGATAGGCAGCTCCTGGAGGCGTTGCGTCGGCGCGGCGGGCTGACGATCCACGAATGTGTCAAGGTGACCGAAGTCACGCCCACTGCCGTGCGTCATCGGCTGAACCGGCTGATGGCGGACGGGTTGGTCGATCGCGAGTTGCAACACGAGGGACGCGGCCGACCCCGACACAGCTACTTCCTTACCGCACAAGCGCACGTGTTGCTAGGCCAGAACTACGCCGACCTCGCCATGACGCTGTGGCAGGAGCTGAAGACGTTCGAGGATCGGGCGATTGGCATGCGTCTGCTGCGCCGTGTCGCCGACAAGCTGGCCGATCGGTACCGCCGCCGCATGCCGGGCCGCGACGTGGGTGAGCGTCTTGAAGACTTGAAGAACCTGCTGAAGGAGCGCGGCGTCGACGTCGAAGTGGCCGCGAACGGCCAGTTACCGGTGTTGCGGCAGCATTCGTGCCCGTACCACGAACTCGCCGTGGCCGACCGCACGGTCTGTGGCATCGAGAAACGGATGTTCGAGAAGGCGCTCGATTCGGAACTGAAGCTGTCGCAATGTCGGCTGGACGGACATCGGTGTTGTGAGTTCGAGATTCGTGATCCGGAACCGGCAACTCAGCCGGCAACCGGTTCGTGAAGACCAAGGAGAACGAATCATGGCGTGGATCGACAACCGGTTTGAAGAAAACGTAATCACCACGAGCCTGGAACACGCGATCAACTGGGCGCGGCAGTCGAGCATCTGGCCGATGACGTTCGGCTTGGCCTGTTGTGCGATCGAGATGATGGCGGTCGGTTGCAGCCGCTACGACATCGACCGGTTCGGCGCGGGTGCATTCCGCGCGACGCCGCGTCAGGCCGACCTGATGGTCGTGGCGGGTACGGTGACGTACAAGATGTCGAGCCGAGTGCGGCGGCTGTACAACCAAATGCCTGATCCGAAATACGTGATCGCGATGGGCGCCTGCACCGTCGGCGGAGGCCCGTACTTCAAATGGGGCTATCACGTCGTCAAGGGAGTGGACCTCGTCGTCCCTGTGGATGTGTACGTGCCCGGCTGCCCGCCGCGACCCGAAGCGTTGCTCGAGGGTCTGATGCGCATCCAAGACAAGGTCAAGGCCCAGCGCATCACGCGCGGGAACGAAGACACGCTGCCCGTGCCAAGCCACTCCGGATGGGTCCAAGTGCCCGCCGGCGTCCCCGACCGAGGCAGCGAAAAGCCGGCCGAGCCGGTGACGGCGTAACGTTCATTGGAATTGGAACCAGCGATGACCAAGACTCTGAAGATCGACAACCTGCATGCGTCCGTGGACGGCAAGCCGATCCTGAAGGGCGTGACCTTGACGATCCGGCAAGGCGAAATCCACGCGCTGATGGGTCCGAACGGTTCAGGCAAGAGCACGCTCGCGTGGGCTGTGATGGGTCACCCAAACTACACGGTCGACCGCGGGTCGGTGATGCTCGTATCCAACGACAGTGGTGCTGCTACGTCGGTGAACCTGCTCGACATGGAGCCGGACGAGCGGGCCAAGCGGGGCCTGTTCCTGGCGTTTCAGTATCCGACCGCGATCCCCGGCGTGACGATGGCGAATTTCATCCGACACGCGGTCACCAACGTGCGCAATCCCAGCCGCAAGGAAGGCGAAGAGTTGATCCCGATGCGGGAGTTCCGTAAGGAGCTGACGCAACAGATGAGCGAACTGGGGATCGACCCGGGCTTCGCCCGCCGCTACCTGAACGACGGCTTCTCCGGCGGCGAGAAGAAGCGGGCCGAGATTCTGCAGCTTGCAATGCTCAAGCCCGCGTTCGCGATCCTCGATGAAACCGACAGCGGACTCGACTCCGATGCGGTTCGCGTCGTCTCCGAAGGCATCGCGCGGCTGACCGGTGGGAACACCGGTGTGCTGATCATCACGCACCACGAGCGGTTGCTGGAACACAACCGACCGCAGTTCGTACACGTTCTGCTGGGCGGTCGTATCGTCGAATCGGGCGGCTGGGAGCTTGCTCACGACGTGCATGCCAACGGCTACGCCAAGATTCGCGAGAAGCATCCGGACGCCGCCGCGGAAGAGGACAAGATGACGGAGCCAAAACAGAAGGAACTGGTCACAGTGGGTTGAGACTTGTGGAGGTGCGAGCTACGCGCACTGCGTTCAAGTGACTGACTTCATCGGTGCGCTCCACGCACCATGTGACTGTGGAGGTGAATGATGGCTACGCTGTTGCAAGAAGTTCCGGTGAAAAAAGAGGCGCCGATCGCTGGCGTCACCGATTACAAGTTCGGATTCCACGACGACATCAAGCCCGTGTTCAAGGCGAAGCGTGGACTAACGCGCGACGTTGTCGCAGAGATTTCCGAGATGAAGCGCGAGCCGCAGTGGATGCGCGAGTTTCGCCTGAAGTCGCTGGAGATCTTCTGGCAGAAGCCGAACCTCACGTGGGGCGGCGACCTGTCGCAACTCAACTTCGACGACATCTATTATTACGTGAAGCCGTCGGAAAAGTCCGAGCGAAGCTGGGACGATGTGCCGGCCGACGTGAAGAAGACGTTCGATCGCCTCGGCATCCCGGAGGCGGAGAAAAAGTTCCTTGCGGGCGTCGGTGCTCAGTACGACAGCGAGGTGGTATATCACAACCTGAAAGCCGATCTCGAAAAGCAGGGCGTGCTGTTCCTCGGTACGGACCAGGCCGTGAAGGAACACCCGGACCTCGTGCGGAAATACTTCGGCACGATCATCCCGCCGGCTGACAACAAGTTCGCCGCGCTTAACTCGGCCGTGTGGTCCGGCGGTTCGTTCATCTACGTGCCCAAGGGTGTGAAGGTGGACATCCCGCTGCAGGCGTACTTCCGGATCAACACGGAAAACATGGGCCAGTTCGAGCGGACGTTAATCATCGTGGACGAGGGCGCACAGGTACACTACGTCGAAGGCTGCACGGCCCCGACGTATTCCAGCGAGTCGCTGCACTCGGCGGTGGTCGAGATCATCGTTCACCCGCACGCCCGCTGCCGCTACACCACGATCCAAAACTGGGCGCCGAACGTGTACAACCTCGTCACGAAGCGGGCCGTCGCGCACGAGGACGCCCTGATGGAGTGGGTGGACGGCAACCTCGGCTCGAAGCTGACGATGAAGTACCCGTCGGTGTACATGCTCGGCCCAGGCGCCCGCGGCGAGATTCTCTCGATCGCATTCGCCGGCCGCGGCCAGCATCAAGACGCTGGCGGCAAGGTCGTCCACGGCGCGCCGTACACGTCGAGCCGCATCATCTCGAAATCAATCTCGAAAGACGGCGGCCGCGCCAGCTACCGCGGCCTGCTCAAGATCGTCGATGGTGCGAAGAAATCGAAATCGAACGTCGTCTGCGACGCACTGATCCTCGATCCGAAGAGCCGCTCGGACACGTACCCGTACATCGAGATCGACGAGGACGACGTCGCCGTCGGCCATGAAGCGTCCGTCTCGAAGATCGGCGACGAGCAGCTCTTCTACCTCATGAGCCGCGGCCTCAGCGAGCACGAAGCCTCGACCATGATCGTCTCCGGATTCATCGAGCCGCTCGTCAAAGAGCTGCCAATGGAGTACGCCGTCGAGATGAACAAGCTGATCGAGCTGCAGATGGAGGGATCAGTGGGGTAGCGGTGGGTCCCTTCTGGGAGATTGTCCGATGACCGTTGAGCAACTTCGACTGATGCATCACGCAGTGCCGTTTCGCCCATTCCAAATCTGTCTGGCCGATGGCCGACAGGTCGTTGTGCCGCACCGTGATTTCTTGTCCTATTCTCCGAGCGGACGGACCGTAATCGTGCATCATGCGGACGACACGTACAGTGTCATCGATCTGCTGCTAGTCGCTGAATTGAAAGTTCTGCCCGGTGCCGCTACGGAAGCGGCAACGCCGGCCGGCGGGACCGCATGACGATCGCCGCCGGCTTCATCGAGCCGCTCGTCAAAGAGCTGCCGATGGAATACGCCGCGATTGGCTCACCACCTTGACCGATTTCGACTTGGCCGGCCTTGCTTTGGCGGAGACAAACGATGACGGCGGCTGTGCAACAAGTGCTTGATTCCTTCGAGCGGCTGCGCGAAGTCGAGCGGCTGGAAGCGGCCAGCGAGATTCTTCGACGCACCGCTCAGTTGGAGTTTCCGCCGCTGGACGACGAGACAATGGATCGGCTAGCCGACGAAATCTTTGTCATGCTTGACGAGCAAGAGGCGGCTGATGCTCACTCCTAATCGGGGCGAGGTTTGGCTGGTGGACCTCGGCTATACCGGGAAGGTTCGGCCGTGTCTTGTTTTGAGTGTTCCGGTTGAAGATGTTGATCGAGCACTCGTCAAGGTGGTCACGCACACGACCAGCCCGCGAAATTCACGATTTGAAGTGCGTGTGCAACCGCGTTTTCTGAAGCCCGGCGTAGTGGATTGCCAAAACGTCGTGACGATCTCAAAAGCAAAAATGCTCAGAAAACTCGGTGATTTGCCCGTAGACGACTTCGCGAAAGTCGAGTCGAAAATCAAGGAGTGGCTCGGATTCGTTTGAAGCGTTCACAAGTACCCAAAGTAGATCTCAAAACACGAATGACCCAAGCGGCAGCGCTAACGACTGGTTTCGTTCACGAGAATTTCCGTGCCCTGGGGAATCGATCGGAAGCAGATTGGGTCCGCGCTCGTCGGCGGCAGGCGTGGGAGATGTTCGCGTCCAAGCCCATGCCGTCGATGAATCACGAGGAGTGGCGGCGGACGGATATTCGGACGCTGAAACTCGATGCGTTCGTTCCGGCGGGTTTGGATGGTGCGAGTGTCAGTCGGGCCGCGCCGGAGAGTTTTGCGGCGCATTTGTCGCGCGGGCAGTTCGCCGGTTCGATGTTGCAGGTGGACGGCCAGCATGCGTCGGTCGAGCTGGCGGACGAGCTGGCGAAGAAGGGCGTCATCTTCTGTTCGATGGACGACGCGGTGCGAGATCATCGCGAGTTGGTCGAGCCACATTTTATGACGCGCGGGGTTGATCCGAATTACGACAAGTTTTCGGCGCTGCACGCGGCGTTTTGGTGTGGCGGGGCGTTTCTGTACGTGCCGCGCGGAGTGCGGATCGAGCAGCCGCTGTACTTTTTGACCGGGATGTCGGCGGCGGCGAGTTCGGATTTGAGCCACACGCTGGTCATCCTCGAAGATGGCGCCGAGGCGACGATCTTTCAGGAGCAGTGTGGGGCAGGCTTCCAGCCTGCCAAAGTCAACACCGCAGAAGGCAGGCTGGGAAGCCTGCCCCACGGACCCGAGCGATCGGCGCTGCACGTGGGAGCAATCGAACTGTTCGTCGGCGACGGGGCGCGGCTGTCGTATGTGAACTTGCAGAACTGGGACAACCGCGTTTGGCACTTCGCGCACCAGCGCGGGCTGGTCGCGCGGAACGGTTACTTGCAGTGGGTCGTCGGCGGGCTAGGCAGCCGGCTGGCGAAGGTGAATCAGGAAGTGGTGCTCGAAGGGCCCGGCTCCGAGGCACAAGTGAACGGCGTCATGTTCACCACCGGCCGGCAGCACCTGTCGTATCACACGCGGCAGATCCACCAGGCCGACCACGCGCGGAGCGATCTCTTGTATCGCGGCGCCTTGAAGGACCACTCGCGGATCGTCTGGCGTGGCATGATCGCCGTCGAGCCGGGGGCGCAGAAGACCGACGCGTACCAGCGCGACGACAACCTGATCCTCTCCGACACCGCGCGGGCCGACTCGATCCCCGGCCTCGAAATCAAGGCCGACGACGTCCGCTGCACGCACGGCGCGACCGCCGGCCGCGTGGACCAGGAGCAAGTCTTCTATTGCATGTGCCGCGGCCTGACGCGCATGGAAGCCATGCACATGATCGTCGAAGGCTTCTTCGGCACCGTGCTCGACCGCATCCCGATCGAAAGCGTGCGCGAGGCGCTGGCGGTTGCGGTGGCGGAGAAGTTGGGGTGGTAGGACCAGCCCAAACGATTGGTTCAGAAGAACGTGGAGTGTTGTCATGCAAAGTCAATTTGCACATGAATGGGCGCCGATCATGGATCTGCCGGCGGACTGGCGGAGCAGCTTGGTTGACCCTCAGACCGCTGCGATGGTGCAAGTGTGGCGCGAACAAGCAGGCGAACTTCGCGAAAAGGACCTGTACAAGAACTTCTTGGCCAAACTCCAGCGTCAATGGGCCATTGAAACCGGTGTACTTGAAGGGCTCTACACCCTAAGCGAAGGCGCGACGTTGGCCCTAATCGAGAAGGGTCTCGACGCCTCGCTCATCACGCACGACGACACTGACCAATCCCCCGAAGATGTCATCGTGAAAATCCGCGACCAACACCACGCGATACTTGGGTTGTACCAGTTTGTCTCAGGTCAGCGGCCGCTAGGTACTTCGTACATTAAGGAACTACATCAAGTTTTGACTGCTCACCAAGAGTTTTACATGGCGCGCGACACGCTCGGGAATTTCGTCAGGCGACCGCTTCCACGTGGGGAGTGGAAAATGCTGTCGAATAACGTCGAACACGTGGATGGCACCAAGTTCGAGTTTTGCCCTCCCGAGCATGTCGCGCAGGAGATGGACAACTTGGTTGCGTGGCACCGACAGCACACCCAGGCCGAAGTACAAACTGACGTAGAAGCAGCGTGGCTTCATCATCGCTTCACACTCATTCATCCGTTCACTGACGGGAATGGTCGCGTGGCACGTTGCCTCGCAACGCTCGTGATGTTGCGGGCCTTTTGGCTTCCGTTAGTAGTGACCCGCCGCGAACGCACGGACTACATCGCGGCGCTTCGTGCCGCCGACTCCGATAACTTGAGACCACTGGTTGATCTGTTCGGCGTGTTGCAGCGCCGAGCCATCCGTGAGGCGCTGAGTTTGACAGAAGATGTCATTCGAGAGTCTAGTGCGATCAGAGGAATCCTAGATTCGGTCAAAAACAAGTTCAGTAAGCAGCGTGCGGTCCAGCAGCAACTCGTAAAACGAGCAATTGGCACGGCGGATTCGTTGCAGATTCTGGCAAAGCAGCGATTGGCAGAAGTCGAGGCGGAAGTCCATCAGACGATCTCCAAGGAGAACCCCAATTACAAGGCATTCATGTTTGACTCCCCTCGGGATTCAGAAAAATCGAAGTTTCACTACCACCAGATCGTTCAGTGTGCCAAGTCGCTGGGATACTTCGCCGACCGTCGGCGTTACTTGGCGTGGGCGGCACTGGCGATCTTGACCGAGCACCGAACCGAACTGCTCTTTTCGTTCCACGGCATCGGTCACGAAGCGTCGGGAATACTAGGCTGTGTACCGATGGCCTACACGAAGGAGAGAGCCGAGACGGGCGAGAGTACGATCGCCCAACTGACACCTCTCGCGAACGAGCCGTTTGAGTTCACTTACGTTGAGGATCCGGCCGACGTTCAACGGCGGTTTCGTCGCTGGTTGGACGAGTGTGTCTTGAGGGGATTGGACTTTTGGCAGAAGACATTGTAGGTCCACAGGAAATGCTCGGCGACGACGTGTCGCTAACTCGAAAGTAACGCAACTACTGACCATCATCGGGGGAGATAAACACCATGGCAGACTACGTTCATCCGGAAGTGCTCGTTTCGTGTGATTGGGTCGAGCAGAATCGGTCGAAGACGGACAAGATTCGCATCGTCGAATCGGACGAGGACCTGCTGTTGTACGAGTCGGGCCACGTGCCGGGCGCGGTGAAGCTCGACTGGGTCAGCGACTTGCAGGACGCGGTGATTCGCGATTACGTGGGCCGCGAGAAGTTCGAGCAGATTTGCGCCGAGCGCGGCATCTCGAACGACACGACGGTCGTGTTCTACGGCGACAAGAACAACTGGTGGGCGTGCTACGCCTTCTGGGCGTTCAAGCTGTTCGGCCACGCCGACTGCCGCGTCATGAATGGCGGGCGGAAAAAGTGGGAACTCGACAAGCGGCCAA
>Ga0185317_100234_pt1 | contig 17542 bp, 13 predicted proteins | sample DevilsHole_FD_128020 | JGI IMG/M metagenome (GOLD analysis project Ga0185317, IMG submission 128020) | Groundwater microbial communities from Devils Hole, Nevada to study Microbial Dark Matter (Phase II) - Devils Hole (SPADES assembly)... | ecosystem: Environmental > Aquatic > Deep subsurface >...
CTCCCATACCCCGCCCCTCGCAGGGTTGGCAGGGTGGTTAGGTTTTTCCGGTTAATCTACCGGACAGGTAACTTCACAATTATTCTGATTTTGGTTTGCAGGTTTTTCATGGTATTCTTGCACTATTTAAAAGCCGATAAACAGCAGGCTTAAAATTCCAAAATGAAACGCTATTATTCCAGATATACAGGCCCGTAATATCATAAATAGAACCAATTTCAATTCTTGATCTGCAGAGAAACTTACCATGCCTTTACCGCCCAAAAAATTGTCCCTTTTGTCACCATAAAAAGCAGGTTCTTGCCCAGCCTGCCCCCCTGACAATACTGGGCTTAATGTGCTTAATGACAAAGCATCCAGCGCTTGACGCGCCGTGCTGAATCGCTTTTCAGGCGCTGGCTGTACCAACCGTTCAATCCAGTCGGCCAAATCGGAAGTTATCCTGACCTTATCCTTGAACTGAATTCCCATTCGACGCTGGGGCAAATCAGCGGGAGAGGTGCCTGTTAACAGGTGAATCAGAGTCGCTCCCAAGGCGTAAAGGTCAGATGCCGGCACAGCTTTTCCCCACAGCTGTTCTGGCGGTGCGTAGCCACTCGTTCCCACCACAGTAAAGGTAACTCCCTCCGCTTTCGCTCTGTCTTGAACCGCACCAAAATCCACCAGATATATTTGCTTATTTTTTCCCATAATCAGGTTGCTGGGCTTGATGTCGCGGTGGATAACTGGCGGACTGAGTTTGTGCAAGTAATTCAAAATATTTAGCACCTCGACAGCGAAGCTACGCACCTCTTTTTCTGTAAAGCTTTTGCCTGCATCCAGCAGCTGCTTGAGGGAGTCGCCGGGAATGTATTTCTGCACTAACCCAAACCAGGGCAATCTCCCGCCTTCCCGCTCATCCACCGAGAAATAATCGCGATATTTGGGAATCTGGGGATGATTGAGATTTTTTAGAACTCGGGCTTCTCGCTCAAACAGCTTGAGTTCATCCCACTGCATTTGGGGATTAAAAGCCAGCAGCTTGACAGTGACTGGTGATGCCGGCGACACTTTGATATCAGTTGCCAGCCAAGTTTGACGACCGGCATTTTTTCCCAACTGCTTCTGGAGTTGATAGCGCCCTTGTAAAATCTGTCCTGGTTGCCACATAATCCTTCTATCCTTTGTCCTTTTTCTTTTGCCACGATTCAATGACCAACTATCTCAGCCAGTCTTCTATTTCTTTAACGAGCCAGTTGCACTCGGCTTGCGTCATACCTGCAACCTCATAATATTTCTCTCCTACCTTGACATAGACGACTTGACCTATCAAATCCAAAAAATTTTTTCTTTCTCGGTCAGAGGTCTGTTCCAGCTTGCGAAAATAGCAAAAACCCAACAGGTGACGTTCAAGTCTACAGAAGCTTCTCTCCAAATAAATGCTAGTGTTTGATAGCGACGGTTTAAATAGGTTAAATTGCTCAGTAAGTAAATAATTTAACAGTCTTATAAAAAGAACACACCCATCCTTTAACGAAGGGAATAAATATCCAAGATCCGTAAAAATAAAAAGCGCAATCAGCGTCCAAACACCCAGCACCATGCAAATGATTGCAGTAAAACTACCTTCATATAAACCAGCTATCGCAACTAAAAGTATCAAAGACAAGGGGCATATCACTATCACCAATATACTAACTCCCAAAACAACCAACATAGTTAATTTGAACAGCCACACAAGGAGGTATCCAAAAAAACGCAGCCCTAGTCCCGGAATTAAAATTTTCATCTGGGTCGCAGATTTTTCAATCCTAATTCTGGTGCGGAATAGCGGCTGAATCTCTTGCAGGGGGCTGCTGATAAAACGACCTGTCTCCAGCGCCTCAAGGGCAACACCGGCACCACTCAATCGCAGTTCCAGATCCGGTTCAGTAAGAGCTTCAATCCAGCTGACAAAATTAGGATTTATGCTGACTTGTCCTTTAAATTCAATCCGCAAATTCCGCTGCGGCAAATCAGCCGGTGGGGTGCCGGTTAGCAAATGAATCAGAGTCGCACCCAAAGCATAAAGGTCAGATGCCGGCACAGCTTTCCCCCAAAACTGCTCTAGCGGCGCGTAGCCGGTAGTGCCCACTACAGTAAAAGTAGCACCGGCAGCAGCAGCAGTATCTTGAACCGCACCAAAATCCACCAGATAAACCTGTTTGTTCTCTGCTATAATCAGATTGCTCGGCTTAATGTCGCGGTGGATAACCGGCGGATTCAACCCGTGCAAGTACCTGAGAATCTCCAGAACTTGCGTGGCAATTGAGCGCACCTCCCCTTCCGTAAAGTGCCGACCTTCATCCAGCAGCTGTTGCACAGAAGAACCCGCGATGTAATCCTGCACCAAGCCAAACCAGCACAAACCGGCACCCGCCTGTTTGTCCAGGGAAAAATAATCCCGATAGCAAGGAATCCGGGGATGGGAAAGCTGTTTCAAGATATTCGCTTCCCGCTCAAACAGCTTGAACTCCTCCCACTGCATTTCCGGGCTAAAAGCCAGCAGCTTCAGGATTACTAAAGATGCCGGCGACGTGCCGGTGTCAGTGGCCAACCAAGTTTGCCGACCGGCATTGTTTCCCAACTGTTGCTGGAGTTGGTATCGCCCCTGTAAAATTTGCTCTGTTTGCAGCATCTCGTTCCGAAGGGAGCAAACCCCGATACAATTTCATCTCATCTCTATATTCCCCAGCTAGCCGGCGGCTGCTATCAAAGCTTAATGAAATTTAACATAATGGGTGTGACTCCCGTCTTCAGGGGGATATCTAGTCTGCGCCGCACCTTATTATAGAATCCCCATCTTCCCAGCTCAAGCCGGGAACGTGGACTGCTGTCGCCTCCGCCGACTTTCAAGGGATAAGGTGCGACGCTCCTCCCCCCGCATACCAGCCGCTTCCTCATACAGCAATCGCGTGCGGAGCCGTGCTGTCTCGCCCACACAATCCGGTTGCGGGGAATCAGCCTACAAGATTATAAAATAGGAAAGAAGCGAATGTCAAGGGGAATCAGCATCCCCCGGTCGGAAAAAGCCCCGACTTGCCAGAACAGCGAGCCGGTCTTTTTCAGAATGCGGCTGCACTCGCGCAGCACGACTGTCTGTTCTTCCAGGTAAATCTCCAGCGCCTTCTTGGCTTCGTACTCTTTCCCCAGATTGTACGGGGGGGAGGAGACAACCAAGTCAGCACCCACACGCCGGCAAGCCGGTCAGCAACTCCCGACAGTCCCCCAGAAAAATACTATTCAAGGGGAGATTCTCTCTATTTCCTCTCACTCAAATACCTGCCCACTACAGAAACCGCCAGATGTTCATAAACCGGGTTTCTTGAAGAAACCCGGTTTCTTTTATCGAAACCGGGTTTCTTTTAGAAACCCGGTTTCTTCGCTCTCCACCCCCGTTTCAGCAAAACTTTTAACACAAAATCTGCTGTCTGTCAACTGTGCCATCACTTATTATTGCGGTTCTCAGTTTGATGTGCTATGGCCCAGAAACCCGGTTTCTTTAAGAAACCGGGTTTCTCAGTACCTCACAAAGGCTGAGAACCGCTATAGGTGCAGCCACCGGCTCAAAGGGCGCGCTCTTCCCGCCCAAAGCGTCCACAATCGCCCGCGTATTCGCTACCATCATCTTAATATAAGAATCCCCCTCACTGCCGGCAGCCCCTATCGAGTCGGAATACAGCTGTTTCGGCGCTAATTTCACCCTAGCTTCCTCAGCTACAGTCTTAATCAGGGCTGGGTTAATCGTGGTTTCCGCAAAAATTGCCGGCACCCCCGCCGCCTTGACAGCCTCCACCAGTTTGCGCACGGTTTGGGCGCTGGGTTGCTCTTCGGTACTAATTCCTATCAAAGTTCCCACAACTTCCAACCCATAAGCGCGTGCGTAATATTGAAACGCATCGTGCGTCGTCACCAGCCGGCGCTTGTCAGCAGGGAGAGTTTCCAGCTGCTGGCTTATCCAAGTGTCCAGCTGCTGCAATTCGCCGATAAGTCGCGCCGCATTCTGGGTAAATTCCTCCCTATCTTCTGGCGACAGTTCAATCAAAGCATCCCGAATGGCACTCACCATCGCAATCACATTTTCCACATCCCCCCAAACGTGCGGATCTGGAACTTTTTCGCCTTTTTTTTCCAGCTGCAGGGGCTTGACGGTTTCTCCCACCGGCACCTGACGCGCCCTCACCCCAGCCGCTTTCATCAATTTAATCAGTCCGGGCTCCAAATTGTAGCCATTATACAGGATTAGCTTTGCTTTTTCCAGAGCGATGCTATCTGCCGGCACCGGCTCGTAAACGTGGGGATCTGCGCCCGGTTTGAGAATGCCGGTGAGCTGAATCTCATCCCCCCCCACCCGCTCAGTCAAGTCCTCGATGATGGTACTTGTGGCCACCACACTGGGCTTGTCCGGCGATTCTGGACTGGTGCGGTTGGGTGCCGGTGGCGCACACCCGCTCAACAGAGCCAGCAGCAAGACGAAGCCCCGCCTCACAGCGTGAGCTCCCAGCAGGGACACCCCTTGCCGGTGGCCCTTTTGCCGGTGGCCCTTTTGCCGGTGGCCCGCAAGGCTCGCACGGTGCGTTCCCCCCAAGGGAACTACAGGGAGGGTTGGGGGGTTAGGTTTGCTGCTACAGCTGCGATCCATCACTCTTGCTTATCTTTAATATAACTTCCACTTAGAGATTTTTTCATATTCCTTTCATTTTTGCAGTATGCTGAAAAAAAGCCAACCCAACAAGAGCGTATGAAGAGCCTCAAGCTGTCGTCCAGTGCCGGTGAGCCAACTCACCCCCTAGCCCTTTGCAACCCCCACCCAGCCGGTCTTGAGAGAGGGGAGCCAGCGATTGTCGTCAGCCATCTAGGGGTCAAATACCGCAGCGTAGAGGCGCTGCGGGATGTCAGCGCCGTGGCCCACAGCGGCAGGCTCACCGGCATTATCGGGCCCAACGGTGCCGGGAAAAGTACCCTCCTGAAAGCCATGCTGGGATTAGTGCCCACCACCAGCGGACAGGTGCTGTGCGGCGGGAAACCGCTGTCTGAGCAGCTAGAGCGGGTGGCTTACGTCCCGCAGCGCTCGCAAATTGACTGGACATACCCCGCCACCGTCTGGGATGTAGTGATGATGGGGAGGGTGAGGAAAACCGGCTGGTTCCGCCGCTTCAGTGCGGTGAGCCGGCGCACCGCCGCCGCAGCGCTAGAGCGCGTGGGCATGAGCGACTACCGCCACCGGCGCATTGGGGAACTCTCTGGCGGACAGCAGCAGCGGGTGTTTCTCGCTAGATCGCTAGCTCAGGAAGCAGATATCTTCTGCTTTGACGAGCCCTTTGCCGGCATTGACCAAAAGACCCAAAGCGTCATTTTCAATATTTTTCACGAACTCGCCGCAGATGGTAAAATCGTGCTAGTCGTCAACCACGACTTGGGGGAATCCATCACCCACTTTAACGACCTAATTTTACTCCATACAGAAATAATCGCCACCGGCAACCGCCAGCAAGTCCTCACACCAGAAAACCTTTACCGCGCCTACGGAGGTCAAGTCATCTTCTTTTCCGACGCAGCATAATACAGCGTGCTTGTCAAGCATATTTTCTATTTTTCTCTCTCATTCTCAGCCCGAAGCTGGGAGTGAGAATTAACTCTGCGCCTCTGCGCCCCTGCGGGGAAAAAAATATTCCTCTTGCTTCTTGGCGAACAGGCGCGTCTTGGCGGTTCATTATTAAAGAACGCACCCTACCCCCGGCTTTCTGTCCGCGCCCCTGCGGGGAAAAAAATATTCCTCTTGCCTCTTGGCGAACAGGCGCGTCTTGGCGGTTCATTATTAAATTTAATTTAACCCCCAGCCCAGGAAACGCGAAAAAAAAACTCTGCACCCTCTGCGATAAAAAAATATTCCCATGCTAGAATCCTTAATAGAGCCGCTGCAGTACGGCTTCATGCAGCGCTCACTGATCGTAGCTATCCTCGTCGGACTGATCTGCGCCGTCACCGGCAGTTACTTAATGGTGCAGAGACTGGCACTCCTCGGTGACGCCATCAGCCACTCGGTACTTCCCGGATTAGCCATCGCCTTTCTCCTGGGAGCGAATATCTTCCTGGGCGCTTTCATTGCCGGTGTCCTCAGCACAATGGCGATTGCCTGGATACGAACGCGCTCTCCCATCAAAGAAGACGCCGCAATGGGGATTGTCTTTTCTGCCTTTTTCGCCCTGGGCATTACCTTAATTACCATTATACAAAAAGACAACAAAATCGACTTAAATCACTTTTTGTTTGGCAATATTCTGGGTGTTACGGCTGAGGAAGTGCGCGACACCGGCATGATTGCGGCTGTGGTGCTGCTCGTGGTGGTGCTGCTGTACAAAGAACTGCTGTTTTACACGTTTGACCCCACGGGAGCTCAGGCGGCGGGGCTGCCGGTGAACCTGCTCAATTTTGGCCTGATGGTGCTGATTGCGCTCACCGTTGTGGCGAGTATGAAAGCTGTCGGCGTCATCCTGGTTCTGTCGCTGCTAATCGCGCCGGTAGCGACTGCTTATTTGCTGGTTCCGCGCCTGCACCAGGTAATGATTTTAGGTGCCGGTATTGGGATTTTTTCCAGCATTGCCGGCATGTACCTCAGCTATTTTTACAATCTTCCCTCCGGACCAGCTATTGTATTAGTCGTGTCGGGATTATTTGTGCTGGCGCTGCTGTTCAGTCCCAGTCAGGGAGTTTTCACTCACCGTCGGTCAGGTTCTGGTAATTCCCAGATTTGGCGGGAGTTGAAGGGTTTGATGCGGTGGCATTCCTCAAGGTAAATAGGTTGGGCGGACGCCCAACCCTGTTTTACGCTTTTTTCATGGCTTTTTTTCTTTGCAAAGCTATCCCACCCAGCACCCCAGCTAGACCTAGCATGGTGCTCGGTTCCGGTATTGGCGTCGGATCGTAGTCGTAGGTAATGTTGAGATCCGCTTTGGCAAATGTGTTGATAAAGGAGCTGATGTTGCCCGATCCTGTAACCGCTGATTGAGCTGTAGCTGTGAACAGAAAGTCCAGCATGCCACTGCCGGTGAACCACTGCAATATGTTGGGATCCGTGAAAACTTGCGTTCCAGATGTGTCGGCTGTCAGTCCTTCAAACGTCCGCCCACTCGCGCCGGCGTAATCTAGTTTGCCATCGTATCTAGCGAGATTGTAAGCGAGATTCTTTTGCGGGTTCAACTGGAACAGATTCGCACTATTTGGCCCACTCAATGAAAGCAAACCGCTAAGATTCACTGTTACTGATCTCGGCGTTGCTGAGCGGTTTTCAATGCCCCCCTGTCCCTTCATGCTGGCGCTATAGGACAGCGTTACACTCTTGAGCGTGCCCAGAGCGGAGTCGAACTTTTCGATACTGATAGGCGCTTCGATATCTGTGAGGCCATAACCCTGACTCAGGTAGGGTTCAGGCACTTCCTCTTTATCAAAATCAGTCTGTTGATACGAAGCTGAACGCGAGAGGCTCGCCGCGTTAGCGATGCCGGCACTAGATACAATCCCTGTTAACAGGGTTGCGGCGGCAATCCCCGTTAAACCTTGCACTTTCATTGAATTTGTCACCCTTATAGTTGTCATTGAATTTTCTCTGGGATGTCGCACTAAATCTCAGGGAGAGTCAGAGAGTCTATGCGGTTTCACACCCACCCCCTATCACTACTCTAATCACTGGTAGGGTTGATTTCAAGCTTTTTAATATAAAGAGTTGGTGAACTTAGTTCAGCTCTCCTCAGTATTTTTACGGAAAGCTAGAAGCCAATCGTTAAAATTCTCTGGGCCATCTGAGGTTTCACGGTTGGCTTCCCAGGCCCAGTCGTTAAAGGCCAACACCGGCGCTTTGCACCGTGGCGCGGATGGCCCGAGTTGCGCTACCATAACAAAAGTTAACATTCCGCTCAGGAGCAGTTGCAGCTACCCGCGATGACAGTCAAAGTTGGAGACACCGCCCCCGATTTCACCCTGCCCTCCCAGAGCGGCGAGCCGGTCAGCCTCAAGGATTTCCGGGGCAAAAAGGCCGTGGTACTGTATTTTTACCCGAAAGACGACACGCCCGGATGTACGGCGGAGTCCTGCGCGTTCCGCGACAGTTACGAAACGTTCACGGATGCCGGTGCTGAGGTGATAGGCATCAGCGGCGACTCACCGGCGTCGCACCAGCAATTTGCCGCCAAGTACAAACTGCCGTTTACCCTGTTGAGCGACACCGGCAACCAGGTGCGGAAGCTGTACGGAGTGCCGGCGGCGGCTTTCGGGCTGCTTCCCGGCAGAGTCACCTACGTCATTGACCGGCAGGGGATTGTCCAGCACATCTTTAACTCGATGATGAACTTCACCGCTCACGTTGAGGAGTCGCTGAAAACCCTGCAAGCGCTAAAAAATTAGCAGCCAAGCTCCTGGAAAACCAAACCCCCCAACCCGCTTTCCCGGTGAGGGAAGGGGGCTGGGGGGTTTGCTTAAAGGCTGGTTGGGCTTAGCTCAGGCGTTCCCGGACTTGGACTTTTCTGGCACTGCAGCGCTGCTGGCCATCTTGCCATTTTTGGTATTGGTCTGGCCATTCCCGTTGCGGGGTAAAATCAGCCCGTAACCGCCGTGGTGTTTGCGCTCGTAGATGACGTTAATCTCGCCGGTTTCGGCATTCCGGAACATGTAGAAGTCGTGATCGATCAGCTGTAGCTGTTCCAAGGCTTCTTGAACGCTCATCGGCGGCATAGCGAAATACTTGGTTCGCACGACTTCAGTGGGAAGTTCCGGAGTGCGATTGCCAATGATATCGGTCGCCACTGGCTGTTCTGCTGAAACCACAGTTGCTGTGGGCTGAGCCTGGGTCTTTTGATCGTGGCGCTTTTCTTTGTATTTGCGCAGCTGACGAGCAATCTTATCCGCGACTAGATCGATGCTGGCGTACAGGTTTTCGCTGCTTTCTTCGGCACGGATGACGGTTCCGTTGGCGTAAATAGTGACTTCAGCCGCCTGCTTGGGGTTGATCCGAGGATTGCGAGCCACTGAAAGGTGCACGTCAACTTCCATCGTCAAATTTTGAAAGTGGTTGACCGCTTTCTCAATTTTTTGATTGACGTACTCGCGAATCGCATCGGTGATTTCAATATTTTTGCCGTGGATAACAAGCTTCATAACTGATTTTCCCGCTGAAAACGCCCACTTGTAAAAAAGGCGGAAGGATCTCCTCCCCAGTGCGGTGGGAGGGCGTTGGGTGGTAAGGGAAGGTGGAATTCATTCATCCCATATCGCTGTATCCTTCATCCTTTCAAGGTGGGGGGAAAGCGGGGCGGGGATTGCCGCTTTCCTCAAACCGATGGTGGAGCCCGTTTTTAGCTAAGCCCCTTACAGCAATTTACCCTGACTTTTGGTTGGTGGTTGCTGACGGGATCGCAGATCCCAAGAACGGAGCCGAAACTTTTCGGGAGTGTGGGCCAGTCACTGTTTTAAGGCCCTGCCTCTTCTGCCCGTTTTTTCGGGGCAACAGCCCCTAGCGGTCTGAGGGTTGGCCCGCACTTCGGGAAAGCGTTCCCGGCTGCACTCCGCTCTCAGGCACTCTGGGGATTTGTCCCAAAGGGGTTATGGAACCAATTCTACCTAACTATCAAGCCGCGAAAGCCACTCTCACCGCCTTGAGATGGGGCTGTTGAAACTTTGTCCTCCCCTGGAATTATTGCCTCTACTATCACCCTATCACTTTGTATTCTGGAGAACAGAGACTTTTGGCTTCTCTTTAAAATCTGTTGCATTACTTGAAATTTCGTGATGTACCTGTCCGGTCTGCCGACTAAATTTGCGTCTAATTACTCTTGATTTTTTGCATGGTTTCGAGTATGTACCCCACTCCGGAGGCAGAGATTGGGCCGCACCGGCATCGCTGTAGGTTATACAACCTAGGACAGGTGCCGTACACTGCGGCTCGGGCGTGGCAGCAGTCACTGGTGGCGGAACGCCAGAAGGCTCCCGAGTTAGAAGATGTCTTGATTTTGCTGGAACACCCGCCGGTGTACACCTTGGGGCGGGGAGCCAGTTTGGAATTTCTCAAGTTCGAGATCAGCAGTGCCGGTGTGGGAGTGCACCGAGTTGAGCGCGGGGGTGAAGTCACCTACCACTGTCCAGGCCAGCTGGTGGGCTACCCAATTTTGAATCTGCAAAGGCACCGGCAAGACTTGCACTGGTATTTGCGCCAGCTAGAAGAAGTCTTGCTGGAGGTGCTGGCATGTTGGGGGCTCTTGGGTCAGCGGATTGCGGGCCAAACGGGCGTTTGGCTAGAGGGGCGAAAGGTGGCGGCAATTGGGATCAAGGTCAGCCGGTGGATTACCATGCACGGCTTTGCTTTAAATGTCTGTCCGGACTTGCAGGGATTCGAGCGCATTGTCCCTTGCGGGATTGCCGACAAGCCGGTGGGCAGTTTGGCGCAGTTTGTGCCGGGAATCGAGGTTGACTCGGTGCGCCCGGCAGTAGCTGACGCTTTTGCCCGAGTCTTTGATCTCCAACTTCAGCTTCAAGAGGGTTTCCCACTCCTGTCAAATCCGGTGGCAGAGGATTCCTAAAAAATCGGCTCAGCAGGTGTGCCCGCTTTGGGCGGGCACCGGCAAAAGAAGAGCAGCCCGCAGACTGATGGCCCGAGAACCCGCCACCAGCAAGCCTTTTTAAAAGGGAATGTCATCGTTGTCCAGATCGCTGCCTCGGGGACTGGGATCGTCGAATGAGTTCTCATAGGCTGAATAGGTTTGGGAGGTGGACAGGGGGGACTGATACTTGTCCGCTGCCTGCTCGTACTCCGAGGGGATCTCAGTCCTCCGCCCTGTGCCTGCTTGGTTGCGGGAGGCAAAGGAAACCACGTTACTGGGGGTGGGGGTTCGGGTGCTCGCCTGCGTTCTGTCGGCATTCCCTTCCAAGCTGTGTATCCGCTGAGCGGTTAATTCAGCGCGTTTTTCCTTGAACCCCTCGGGCCGGTCAACAGTATTCATACTCAAGCGGCCTTCGATCACCACCCGATATCCTTGGTGATAGTTGTCGTAAATTTCCTGGGCGAGATTTCCCCATCCCACCACTTTCAAGGTTTCCGGTGGGTCATCGTGCTTTGGCCCTGGAAACTCAACCAGCATTTCAATAATCTGAGTTTGGTTGTCTGCCGTATAGCGCAGTTGCGGTTCTTGGACAATTTCCGCCATTAAAATGCAGCTGTTCATCTGAAAAACCCGCTGGATACTCCGTCTAACTCAGAGATTTAGACGGGGAGGAAAGCGGGGCGGGGTTTGTCTGTTTTACCGCTTTCCTGGTGTGCGTTCGGAAAGCCCTCTCCCGAAGCGCCGGCAACCGGCTGGCACGCTCGCAGGACTAGCCAAAGCGAGTCAGGCGGCTTGCCTGTTTGGCTGCTGTACTGGCTAAAACCATTGGGATCTGGCTCTTTTTTGGGCGGTTTTTCCATCCTGGTTAGAGTCGATAGGGGCGTTCCCACCCCTACCTCTCCTTCAGAACCGGACGTGAAACTTTCGCTTCATCCGGCTCCTTGATATTTCCACCCTTGTTATGGGCACGATTCAAGCCCGCCCCGCTGGCATTCGAGCCATCGGGTGCCGACTTTGTGTCATGGCAGTGTTTGTGTAAAAGCTGCAAGTTATCGTAGGTGTCCTTTCCACCTAATGACCTAGGTTTGATGTGGTCAACTTCTACAATGTCTGTACTTGTAAAGTACAGGCCACAGTGAGGGCAGATACCCTTTTGTCGCTTGATTAGCGTTGCTCCCCTTGTGGGAGTTTCAGGGTATTCCCCTCTTCGCTTGCTCCAGTAAGCCCAGTTCCCGTCATACGGACTGGCCTCCCCTTTTACCTTGGTATGCCTTACGACTGGCGTACCGGAGTGGGCAAATAGTTCCAGTCCGTCCTCGGTTCTGAAACACCAACTTCTTTCTCCTACTGGTTTCCAGTATTTCTCCTTGTTGATGCTCCCTTCCCCTCTGTACCTCGCCCAGGCCCTCAGTTTTAGATAGACTAGACTGTCCAACTCACTGAAGGTTTCTTTACTGGCGACCGTTGAGTAATAGTTTGACCACCCTCTGATAACCGGGTTCAGCTTGCTGATTAGCGCAGCTTGAGGGGCGGTCTTGTGGACATCTATTACATCGGCAATCTTTTCCAGATGTTTCTGGATTTTGGCCTTTGAGGGGGTGATTAGTGTTACGAACCCCAGATTAATGCCGCTAGCATTCCACGCCGCACGGTAGCTTCCTACCTTGTACTGCCGCACGTGAAAACCCAAAAAGTCAAATCCGACGTTACCATCGACCGGCTCAAGGGTGTGAGTCAGTTTTGTTTTGCTGGGTTTCAGTTCCAATCCCATACCACTAAGCCACTTAGCAATTATCTCCTGGCATTTCTTGACTACTTCCAAATCCTCATGGATTATTACGAAGTCGTCAGCGTATCGGATTAGGCTGAGTGCGCTTCTTCTTTCCTTTTTCCCTAGCTTATGACCGCCGGGGGAATAGGCAATCAGCGTCTCAGCATACTGCTTGACTCTTTCTTCCATACCGTGTAAGGCGATGTTTGCCAGAAGAGGTGAAATTACTCCCCCTTGTGGTGTTCCTTCGTCGGTAGGGAATAGCTTACCTTGGTCACAGTACCCTGCCTTGAGCCACTGTTTTATCAGCCGTCTCATTGTGGGGTACGTGTCTATTTTGGAGAGTAGCGCCTTGTGGTCTATGCGGTCGAAACACTTAGCAATATCAGCGTCAAGTACATACTTGGACTTTAGGCTGATGCTGGCAAAGATTGCCCCAATCGCATCGTGGCAGGAACGTCCTGGTCTGAAGCCATAACTGTTTGGCTCAAATTTTGCCTCCCATTCTGGCTCTAGAGCTAATTTGACTAGCGCCTGAAGTGCGCGGTCGTAGATTGTGGGTATTCCTAATGGCCGCTTTTCGTCAGTTCCGGGTTTTGGAATCATTACCCGGCGGGTGGGTTTAACCTTACCCTTGAGACTCATGAGGTTTACCAGACTCATACGTTGCATCGGGGTCAGTGTCTTAACACCATCCACACCTGCCGTGCTTTTGCCCTGGTTATCCTGCGTGACCCTGCGAACCGCTCTGCACTTGGCCGACCAAGACCTAATCAGGGTCTTTTGAAGCCTGCGAACTGCTTTGACATCGCCACGCTCACTCGCTCGGAATATTCTCTTTTGCAGCTTAAAAGTTACCCTTTCTAGCTTGCGCCAGTTGAGGTCTTTCCATTCCACCGTCAGGTTGTCCCGCGTTTTAGACATATATACCGCTACTTGGTCAATTCCCCTGGAATTACCGTGCATCTGTCTGCATATCCTTCACATTACTGAAGGCGTTCGCGTTCTGATGCAATCCCTCCCCCAACCGTCATTCGCTAGCTACTTACTGGTTCTCGACCTCACCAGAGGCGATTGGGGGTTACTTCGTTCCGATTACGTTTTGGTTGGGCCTGAGAGCGTGATGCTCTCCACCGGGTTTTTAGGCAGTGCTTGTGAGTCGGGTGTGGAACCGCTCCCGCCCTATCCTTGCCTTTTGGCTTGGTGTTGGCCGATCCACATAAATGTCTCGGCCTAGCCGTTACACCATCATTATTAACGATGGTTCAGACACATCTTTGCTTTCGCTACGCATGGGCTCTTGCTCGACAGTTACCGGATTCGGCTACCAGTAGTCTGCCTTTTGGCCCCGCTTTGAACCGTTGGATGCTACCCAATGGGCCAGGGGTCATGCTTTCACCGCTGCACCTGCGGGACAGGGCTGGACTCACGGAGTCTTCACCTGCAAACGTAACCAGTTATCACTGGTTGTTCAAGCAGCCAGGCCAACCGTCCCTTGGGCCGTTGGCCCAATTTGGGTTGAACGAATCGCACCCACCCACATAATTTAGCTTTTCTGGCGGGGGTCTGGCTAGTGGGCCTTTGAGCGCCCCCTGGCGGGCGCGTGCGGCAGCACCCACTTCCCACTATGTTTCTCAGGGTTTCCAGCAGCACTTTCCGGTATGAAACCGGCTGGCTTTTCGCTCCGAAACACTGTCAAACGCCTGACGTTTTCAGAGCTTTAAACATTTCGGCTTGCGGCTGTTTCATGTCCGAATACAGTCGAGGGCATAGGCTAAACACTGTTACTAATAATATAACGCAAGTTGCTACTTAACGAGGCAGTCGCGCCTTTTCTGCGCACACCACCACCAATGAAAAGTCGCGCTTCGGGCGGCGGAGATCCAGTAGGGCGTGCAGCCCAACTACGAACCTTTTCAAGTCAGAGCCTCCAGAACGGCGTTCCCAGCTGCCTGGCTGGGAACGAGAGGCAAGGGGGGCGCTTTGAGATTGTCCCCCCCTTTTGAAGGGGGGGTAGGGGGGGATCTCACCTGAGTCATTGCGAGCATAGCAACTTGAGTTAATATATAGCGTTTTTCGTATGAGTGAGGTAGTGAGAAACCCGGTTTCTTTAAGAAACCGGGTTTCTGGCGTGTGCTTCATCCAACTGAAAACCGCTATCACCTATTTTTCCCAGCTTTTAAAGAAGATAAGCTCCTTTAGAATTGCCTCTTTCAACAAAAATTTGGCAGTCGCCCGTTTAAGTTTTTGGTTTCAGACTGGTGAGCGTCTTACTTTCTTTTGCGCCTCCGCCCCAGGACAGCTAGGGCGGAGGAGTTGACGAGCGGGATTTTTTATATAGCAGTAGCCACATAGGTTAAGACATTAGACTTTGAGGCTAGGGCGTAGCGCACTCCGCGCCGCAACGCTTACGCCGTACCTACGCCTATACTTCGTAGGAATTGCGTTCCCTCCGATCGAGCGTGTCCTAAACTTACTGTTTATTGCTATAGTATTGCTGGCCTACAGGCTACTGGTGCTCTACAAACCTTTGAATGCGGTTGCGATAATCCCTCAAGTGGTAATCAACCCAGTCTCCGTCATTACTGTTAGCGAAAATATGCACCAGGGGTTCGCCGGCATCGGGCAAAATCAACACCCAACTGTCGCTGCGCCGGTCAAATATCTTAACGCCATCCACTAACTCCAAATTATCTGCCGGGTGGGTTTCTACGAGGTGGCGCATTAGGGCTCCCTTCACCGTCCAGGGGCAGCGCAGGGTGTAGGTGCGGTGGGAAACCCGGGGCAAGTCGGCGCGGAGTTGAGCCAGGGAGCGCTCCTGCAGCGTCAGCATTTCAATAATCTTGGCGATGCAGAACATGGCGTCAAACCCGGGATGCAGCTGCGGGAAAATAAAGCCCATCTCCCCACTGCCCCCCAGAACCACACTAGCATGGGTGTGACAGGCTTCCATCAGGGCTGTGGGGTTGGCCTTAGTGCGAATCACCCTGCCGTCGTGGCGGCGGGCGATCTGTTCGACGGCACTGGAAGCGTGCACCGGCACCACCACCGTGCCTCTGGGATTGGAGGTGAGAATCAGGTTGACCATCAGGGCGGTCAGGGTTTCGCCGCGAATCGCGTTGCCGGATTCATCGACTACAATCATCTGTTCCCCGTTTCCCGACACCTGGACGCCAAAGGTGGCTCTGAGGGCCTCGACGACGTGACCGAGCTGCATCAGCAGGCTCTCCCGCTCGTCTGTGGAGGGTGCCGTCTGGTTGAGACTGGCGTTGAGGACTACGGCGTCACAGCCATACTTGGCTAGCAGCTGCGGCAGCACCGCTCCCGAAACCGCATACACATAGTCTATTACGACTTTGGCGCGACTGTGGCGAATCGCCTGGATGTGAAGATTTTTTTCAAAGGCGGTGCTGTACAGATCCAGCACCTGGCTGGGGTAAGCCATATTGCCGATTTCCTGGATTTGAGCCCGCCGGAAGTCTTCTTTAAAATAAGCCCCCTCAATTTTTTTCTCCTGGGATTTAGAGATATTAATTCCCTTGCCGTCAAAAAATTCAATCAGGATCGAATCGTGCCGGTCGGGGTGGACGCGGACGTGGACGCCACCGGCCACAGACAGGGTGGGGGCAACGGTGCGAGCGATGGGAATTGCCGTCGATTCTAAGTTCTGAACGTGTGTCCCCACTGACATCAGCCCCGCAATCAGGGAGCGGGTGACCATACGGGAGATATTGCGCTGGTCGCGGGAAACGGTAACTTGGGAGCCCGGTTTCAAAATCGAGCCATAAGCTGCCCCCAATTTGACAGCGAATTCTGGGGTGATGTCGATATTTGCCAGTCCGGACACGCCCCGCTGGCCAAACAGGTTGCGCTGCGCCGCTTGCCCCCAGATCAGGTTGATGTTCAGCGTCGCCCCAGATTCAATTTTTTTGCTGGGCCAAACTCGCACTTCAGGGCTGATTTGGGCTTCTTCGCCGATTGTGGTCAGGGAACCCACTACGGCTCCTTCCAATACATGGGAGCGCCGGTCTATGCGCACCCCTCTGGCGGTGACGCAGGCCCTCAGGTGGGCCTCTTCGCCGACGATCACCCCGTTCCAGATGATCGGTCGCTTGATGTCGGCGTCAGCGCCAATGGTAACGTTGTCCCCTATTGAGGTTCCCGCCTCAATCTGCACGCGAGGGCCAATCCTGCAGTTGTGGCCAATCAGAACTGGGGTTTCTATTTTGGCGCTCGGATCTATATATGTGTTTAGACCCACCCACAGTCCGGGGGAGCGCTCTTCGTATGGAAATTCCAGTTTGACTTTGCCGTACAAGCCGTCGTACTGGGCGTCGCGGTAGGCGTCCAGGTGGCCCACATCGCACCAGTACCCCTCGGCCACGAAGCCGTACATGGGGTCGCCTTTTTCCAGCAGCAGGGGGAACAGGTCTTTGGAAAAGTCACACTCTTTGTTTTCTGGCAGGTAGTCCAGGACTTCCGGTTCTAAAATGTAGATGCCGGTGTTGACTGTATCGGAAAAAATCTCGCTGGTGGATGGCTTTTCCAAAAACCGCCGAATGCGGCCATCTTTATCGGTAATCACGACGCCGAATTCTATCGGATTCGGGACGTGCGTCAAAACAATCGTCGCTAGGGAGCGCTTGTGCTTGTGAAAGGCAATGGCGGCGCTCAAATTAAAGTCGGTGATGCTGTCTCCGCTAATCACCAGAAAGGTTTGCTCGAGCAGTTCGGCAATATTTTTGACGCAGCCTGCCGTCCCCAGGGGCTGGTCTTCCTCCACCGCATAGGTCATCTGCACGCCGAAGTCGCTGCCGTCAGAGAAGTAGTCGCGCATCACGTCCGGCAGATAGTGCAGCGTGGCAATGATTTCTGTAATCTGGTGCCGTCTGAGAAGATTGATGATGTGCTCAGCAATGGGTCGATTCAAAATCGGCACCATCGGTTTGGGCAGATCGCAAGTCAGCGGTCTGAGCCGCGTCCCCGATCCTCCAGCCATCAGCACTGCTCGCATAAGTCCTCCTTGGCTTTTCGCACGCTTGGTTGCATCGTAGGGATTCCGGCGCGTTCGGCTTGTCTCTACTCTAGTTTCCTATGATGCTCGGTCTTGTGGCATGCCGCTTCAATGGGCGCTGCACCTCCCGTGGGGTGAACCCCACCCCCC
>Ga0185317_100235_pt1 | contig 17416 bp, 15 predicted proteins | sample DevilsHole_FD_128020 | JGI IMG/M metagenome (GOLD analysis project Ga0185317, IMG submission 128020) | Groundwater microbial communities from Devils Hole, Nevada to study Microbial Dark Matter (Phase II) - Devils Hole (SPADES assembly)... | ecosystem: Environmental > Aquatic > Deep subsurface >...
GCCCCCCGAAACTTTAATTTTTATCTCCCAACCCCTAACCAAAAAAATCCAGACGTGCGATAATAATTAAAAAGTTGTCTGCCAATCGCGCTATGGTTCCGCTTCCCCGATCTCCAGACGAGCTTGCCGCTGCCCTCGCCGGCATCACCGACCTAACTTTCGAGCTTCCCGATCCAGAAGACGAAGAAATTCCCGAGCCGCAATTTCAATTGCAGCTGGACAGCGCCTGGAAAGTGTGCGATCGTTTCGACCTGCAAACCCAGATCTGGCGGGGGCGGATCTTGCGATCAGTGCGGGATCGAGAGAAAAAAGGCGGCGAAGGGCGGGGTAAAGGCTTTATCAACTGGCTCAAAGACCGAGAAATCAGCAAAAGCCAAGCCTACGCCCTGATAGAACTGGCCAAGAGCGCTGACACCCTCCTAGAAGAGGGACAGTTAGACCCAGCTAGCATTAACAACTTCAGCATGCGGGCTTTTGTGGAAACGGCCAAAGCCAGTCCTGAAATCCAGCAGCTGGTCACAGAAGCCGCCCGCACCGGCAACCGCATCACCCGCCGCGAAGTCCGCCAGCTGGCTGACGAGTGGACAGCCATGAACTCGGATCTCCTCCCCGAATTAGTCAAGGAAAAAGCCTCTGTCGGTTCCCTCCCCGCCAACTACCTCGCCCCCCTGGTGCGAGAGATGGAAAAATTGCCAGAATCCCACATCAGTTCCATTCAGGAGGAAGCCGCTGAGAATCCCGACGTCGATACGGTTAAAAAGCTGACCTCAGAAGCCCGCAGCCTGTCCCGATATCTGGACGCCGCCGCCCAAGTGCAAGCCATCAGCAAGACATCCGTAGACGTAGAAATGGCCCTCGAAGAAGCCAGGGTAAACGGCTGTTTGAACATCGCAGCCGATTTAGTCAAGCAGGCGGCTCAGCTGGAGCAAACGATCGCCAAGCTCTACACCACCTGGAAGCGCGTTGGCCATCTCGCCGACCGGCTCTATGTAGAGACTGAGATGAGCACCCCCAACCTGCGAGCCCTCCTTACCTGTCTCGATCGCCTAGCTCGCGACGTGATGGAAGTCAATTTGGGCGATGGCAGCGACCGCTCCATTCGCCTGCGAGTCCTCTCCGATCCGGATCCCTAAACAAAGCAGTCGCCCCTCTCCGGGGCGCTGCCCCTTGGCCCCGGCCAACTTGACAAACAGTTTCTGTTGGCCACAGTCGGACGCGCCCCTCGCCCCCCTTGACCGGCACTGTCGGCAGCTCCGACTTTTAACCAGATGCAGATTTAACCTCAAAACAGCTCTAAAAAAGGTAAAATTATAGCGTTTCTCATCCGAGGTGAGGTACTGAGAAACCCTGTGAGCCTAGGAGCAGTGGGGCAGCAGCGCCCCTTCCGGGTTTAGTGGCCGTAGCTGCTCCAACTGAGAAACGCTATATATTAGCAATTAGTGAGAAATCGCCGTGGTGTGTTTTTTGCGGTTCAAGTATGGGATTGAAACCGGCTTATAAAAGCACCCAAAAATCTACAAGTGGATGGAACCGGAGGAAACGTAAATTGATCATCCCAATTTTGTAAGCTCCAAAATCCGGGCATCTAAAATCCAAAATTGGGATAATTTCCTAAAGAATCTGCAGCGTGCTATATCAGCTTTTTCAAACGCTGCCAAACATAGCGAGGGCTAAAATAGCGCCGGTAAAACGCAGCCGCTTCTTTCCCCACCAGCAGCAACCCCAGCCAGAAACAGACTTCTGCCACAACCGCCAGCACCGGCACCAGCAGAGCTTTTTGCCCCACAGGAATTGGCAAAACAGGCAAAAGTGCCACCACTGCCCAAGGGAAAAACGAGAAAACGATTAAAACCAGCCCCAAATTCCGCATATTTCTTAACTCTCACAGACTTCAGACTGGGGAGATGGGAATTTTCACCAATTCCCAATCCCCCAATCCCCAAATCCCGGCACGCAACGGCTCTCAGGGGTTAAATATTCCAACCGCCCGCGACTTCCACAACTTGACCAGTGATGTAATCCGAATCCGGCGCGATAAAGAAATCCACAGCACGCACCAGATCATCGAGAGAGGCGAGGCGACCGCAAGGGATTTGATCCAGAGGTTGACTCACAGAGGTTTCGGCAACCCCAGGCGAAACTACATTAGCGGTAATCTTATATTTTACTAGCTGCTTCGCCAGGGCTTTTGTGTACAGAATAATTCCCGTTTTAGCAATCGCATACGGAACGATTGATGGACGCGCAATTAGGTTCTGCGCACCGGCGAAACCCAGGTTGACTATGCGACCCCAACCGGCTGCTTTCAGGTGAGGCAGAGCCGCTTGAGTGACGTAAAAGGTGGCATTCAAGTTTGAATTTAATATTTCATGCCACTCTTCGACATTAACTTCTTCTATTGGTTTCTTAAGGTAGTTGCCCACATTATTGACCACCACCGAAAGTCCCCCCAACCGCTCCGCCGCACTGCCAACCAAAGAGCGCACTTGATCGGGAACTGTCACATCAGCTTGCAGCGTCAGAGCTTTAACTCCGCAGGATGCAGCCGATTTGGCTACTTCTTGAGCCTCAGACACACTGCGGTTATAATGCACTGCGACGTCAAAACCTTTGCTAGCTAAATCCAGCGCAATAGCTCGCCCAATCCCTTTGGCAGCTCCGGTAACCAAAGCTTTCTTAAGCCTTGCCATTTGTTCTTTGCTCTAAATAAGTTTCAATCAGTACGCGGGTGTAAGTGTTTAGAGGGTAGCGCAATGCTTCTTCTGGGATAACCCACTCCCACTCCACAATTTCTTCATTGGGTGTGACGGTTTCCGTCGCCGCAGCGGCGTAGTAGTTGACCAGCACAAAGTGAGCTTCTTTGTAAAACTGGGGGTCGATTACCGCTTCCTGCAATAGCGCCAAACGAATCTCAGTAAGTTCCAGCCCCACTTCCTCGCGAAATTCGCGCACAAGCGCAGCTTCTAGGGATTCTCCCCAGTCTACTTTCCCACCTGGGACGCCCCATAAACCTGTCCATTTAGTAGTTTTTACGATTAAAACTCGACTGTCAGAGCCGGTCACTAAAGCTCCTACGGTAACAATTGGCAGAGAGTTTCGATCGGTTTGGTTCACGACTGGCTCTTTAATTTAGACGCTGGCAATCATTATACTCTATTTGTAAACTTTTCGACCGGCGGGCTATTCCCGGCAGAGGAGCGCGTTGTCTATTTGGGCAAACCCCACCCATTAATCTCTAACTCAAGTTGCTACCTACAAGTATAAGCATCTAGAGCCCCCCAACGGGGCGGTCTCCGTGTGCCGCACCGCCCCTTTTTTAGGGGGCGCAAGAGCATTTCCCCCCCCTAAAAAAGGGGGGCTAGGGGGGGATATCACCTGACTCACTGGTCAGTAGCAACTTGGGTTAATCTCTATCGTTTTCATTGGACAAATCCTATTGAAGTCAGGTGCGGGTTCCTACTGGGTGCGCTTTCGCTAATGCCGCGCAAAGGTCAGCGCGATTCTCGCCGAGACTAAGCGGCTTGCAGGTGAACTTTCTAGAATTTTCGGTGCTAGCGCAAGACCCTGTTCCCTTGACTCGCAGCTTGTGCCGTCCATCCCCCTGCGGGCGAAGAGGGCCCAGACCGGCTCTCTCCAGACATCTCTCACTGTATTTGGCCATACGCTACAAACCGGACAATCCTATCTTACTGCACTCCGGCGTCAACCTTTAACAATCTTTTAATGCTTCCTCCCTCAGCACTCGCACTTCTGTCCGCTCTCACCCAAATCGCACCGTCGGCGCGTCGTGTGGGGTTTGGCCCGGACTCCTCACAGGGCCACAATTTCAAAAAACAGCAGCTATCACTCCGCGGGGACTCCCTTGTGCGGTTTGCCCGGATATATTGGCAGCCGCTTGGTCAGAGCCTTTATATTTCAAGCTAAGCGCCAACAAAAGCGAGGTGCGGCGGATGATTCTACTTTCACGGTCTGGGTGGGCCAAGGCAGCCGGGGCCACCTGCCGGGACGCCGGCAGCCCTCAGTCAGAGCTGACCCAAAACGCTCACCGGCAGCTTTTCCCACTGGGGCAAGGGCATCTCGCTTGGCACCGGCGGACCTACAGCGAGCCGGTGCCGGCTCAGGAAAATCCCTGACGCAGGCCGTCGGCGGCGCGTCATGGCCCATTAGGTTTGGAGCGGGTGCCCCCACTTGAGCGCCTGGAAGATAGGGATCGCCTGCAGTGGGAGCCGAATCACCAGCGGCGCGAGAACAGTAAGCGCAATAGCTTGCCGGCGCGTAAAATTAAACCGGGCCATTGGCCCTACGCGCCAGCGCCGAGGTGGCAACCTGAAAGCTGGTCACAGGCAGCGCCACTGAGGTAGAATTGGCAAAGGCCGGCAGCAAGTTGCCCCACTGCCCCGCCTGCTGACATGTTCGGCTGGCGTTCTGTGACTTTCGGCGGAGGCAGCCTGCCGGCAAGCCATTATCCATATTGCTGTCTGGCAGGCAATCCATCAGATTTACTTATAGGTTGGCGAGCGAATCAAAATCAGTTCAGTGCCCGTAATTTGTTAATATGCAGTCAGGGATACTTTTTTAAACGCTCGCCGCTGATAGAGGGGCTGCCTAGGCAAATCTTCAGAATTGGGCACTCCGGCAACACGGTAAAATCCGGTATTGAAAGTAGGTAAAGTACACTATAAGCTTAAAGATACGCGCTCAATTTCACCCTAACCCCTAGAGTGTAAGCTTCGCTCTACCATCTACCACCCAAAGCGCAGGAGAAAAGACACCTATGCCGCAGCTTGAACTCAGCCCAGAAATAGACTTCCACAGCGAAACCTACAAGGACGCCTACAGCCGCATCAACGCCATTGTGATTGAAGGCGAACAAGAGGCCAATGACAACTACATCAAACTGGCTGAACTGCTGCCCGATCACAAGGATGAGCTGATTGGCTTGTCCAAAATGGAACTCCGCCACATGAAAGGGTTCCAAGCCTGTGGCCGGAATCTCGATGTGACGCCAGATATGGAGTTTGCCCGCAAGTTCTTTGCCGACCTGCACCGGAATTTCCAAGAAGCAGCAGCAGAAGGCCGCATTGTAACATGCTTGCTGATTCAGGCGCTGATTATTGAGTGCTTTGCGATCGCGGCGTACAACATCTACATCCCCGTAGCAGATGCGTTTGCCCGCAAAATCACCGAAGGCGTCGTCAAGGACGAATACTCCCACCTCAACTTCGGCGAAAAGTGGCTCAAAGCACACTTTGAAGACTCCAAAGCCGAACTGGAGCAAGCCAACCGGCAAAACCTGCCCCTAGTCTGGCGGATGCTCAACGAAGTCGAAGCCGACGCCCGCATCCTGGGCATGGAAAAAGAAGCCCTGGTCGAGGACTTCATGATTGCTTACGGTGAAGCCCTCACCAACATTGGCTTCAGCCCCCGGGAACTGATGCGCCTGTCCGCCTACGGTCTGGCCTCTGTCTGAGGGCCTCTCAGGGAAGCCACCGGCCTGTTCCAGCTAAAATTAGCTCAATTTCCGGCAGGGCGCGGCGTGCCGCGCCCCTGCTTTTTTTCGCGCCCCTGTGCTGTGCGGGGTTTGTGATTAAATAATATTTAACATTTTTCAATTCCCCGCTCGCCCCCTGATTCACCGGCTTACTGGTAGAACTTCATGTTTGGTCTAATCGGTCACCTTAATAGTTTGGAACACGCCCAGTCTGTAGCCAAAGATCTGGGCTACACAGAATACGCCGATCAAGGGTTGGATTTTTGGTGTTCCGCGCCCCCCCAAATCGTTGACGAGATTACCGTCACCAGCCTCACCGGCCAGAAAATAGAAGGCCGGTACGTGGAATCCTGCTTCCTGCCCGAGATGCTGGCCACCCGCCGGATTAAGGCCGCCACCCGCAAAGTCATCAACGCCATGGCTCACGCCCAAAAGCACGGCCTGAAAATCACCGCCTTAGGGGGCTTCTCCTCGATCATTTTTGAAAATTTCAACCTCCAGCAGCTTCAGCAAGTCCGCAACATCAAGCTCGAGTTCGAGCGCTTCACCACCGGCAACACCCACACAGCTTACATCATCTGCCGGCAGCTGGAACAGCTCGCGCCCCAGTTAGGCATTGAACTGTCCAAGGCCACCGTGGCCATTTGCGGGGCCACAGGCGACATTGGCAGTGCCGTGTGCCGGTGGCTGAACGCCCGCACCGATGTGGCGGAACTGCTGCTGATCGCCCGCGATCGAGATCGCTTGCAAGCGCTGCAGGAGGAATTGGGGCGCGGCAAAATCATGCAGCTCGAAGAAGCGCTGCCCCTAGCTGATATCGTGGTTTGGGTGGCCAGCATGCCCAAGGGCGTGGAAATTGACCCCACCCAGCTCAAGCAACCCTGCCTGCTCATTGATGGCGGCTATCCCAAGAACCTGGCCAATCAGATCCAGCACCCGGGGGTGTACGTCCTCAAAGGGGGCATTGTCGAACACTCCCTTGATATCGACTGGCGGATTATGAAAATCGTCAACTTAATGGAGATGCCGGCACGCCAGCTGTTCGCCTGCTTTGCCGAGTCGATGCTGCTGGAATTTGAAAAATGTCACACTAACTTTTCTTGGGGCCGGAATCAGATTACCGTCGAAAAAATGGAGATGATTGGGCAGGTTTCCGTCAAGCACGGATTCCGCCCCCTGGTGTCATTCTAAGGGCCTTTTGCCGGGAAGAGTGTGGCGGCTAGAGCACGTCCGTCCCCAACCCGCACCTGCCGGCAGCCGGAGGGCCCTTATCCCAACGGCTTCCCCTGTTCGCACACGAAATTTTTGATGTTCATCACTTATATAATTTTCTCCCCAATCTGAGCGGGGATTTCCAAAGAATGCCACAGCTGAATCATAAATTGCTTTTCTTCTTCAGTTATAAGCTTTTAGGCTTTTAATCTTCCTATCTGCCCAAAGGAGGCAGAGCCGACCGGACGGCATTCCATGCGGCCTGGCTGGGAACGAGGGAAGGCGTAGGACAGGCCAGAGCGCCTGTCCGAATGTCCGTTCCCGAGCGTGAATACTGCTATAACCCTCTTCTGTCAAACCGGGGTGAAAGCCCGATAGCGCAAGCGGGACGCGAAAGCGCGTCCTTCTGTCGTTGCCTGAAATGGTGCAAATTCGTTAAATTGCCCCAAAGTGACAGAAGAGGGATAATGGCCCGGCGCATGGCCCAAGGCGCATGGCCCCAGGCGCAGAGGAAAGACTCACAGCTTTTGCCATGCATGCGTTCTGGCCATGCATGCGTTCTGGCCATACATGCGTTCTGGCCCATGTCCGCGCACTGACTGTCTACTGCTATACCTGCAGCACACTGCCTCACAGGGGGCAATCGCTCTCGCGGGGATCTTTTGTGCGCCCCCCACAGGTTAAGATTTTATAAGAATCCACTCAATGCTATCCGAATTCCTACCGTGGCCAGCCCAGAGCGCAAACCCCTCCTTCTCGACTTTGAAAAGCCCCTGGCGGAGCTAGAGACCCGCATTGACCAGATCCGCCAGCTGGCAGAGGAAAACGGCGTCGATGTCTCCGAGCAAATCCGCCAGCTGGAAGCTCGCTCAGAGCAGCTGCGCCAAGAGATTTTTAGCAGCCTGTCACCGATGCAGCGGCTGCAACTGGCCCGCCACCCCCGGCGTCCCAGCACCCTGGATTACGTTCAGGCGATCGCCGACGAGTGGATGGAACTGCACGGCGACCGGCGGGGCGCAGACGACCCAGCCCTCGTCGGGGGACTGGCCAGACTGGGAGGGAGGCCGGTGGTAATAGTTGGCCACCAAAAAGGCCGCGACACCAAAGACAATGTGGCCAGAAATTTTGGCATGGCCTCTCCGGGGGGCTACCGCAAAGCAATGCGCCTGATGGAACACGCCAACCGCTTTGGCATGCCGGTGCTTACCTTTATCGACACCCCCGGCGCTTGGGCCGGCATCGAAGCCGAGCATCAGGGCCAGGGAGAAGCGATCGCCTACAACCTGCGGGAGATGTTCAGCCTCGATGTGCCGGTCGTCTGCACTGTCATTGGAGAGGGCGGCTCCGGCGGTGCCTTGGGCATTGGCGTCGGCGACCGACTGCTGATGTTCGAGCACGCCGTTTACACCGTCGCCACCCCGGAAGCTTGCGCCGCCATTCTGTGGAAAGACGCCCGCAAGGCACCCCAAGCAGCCGTTGCCCTCAAAATCACTGCCGGTGATTTGAAAAACCTCGGCATCCTCGACCAGCTTTTGCCCGAACCCAGTGGGGGTGCCCACGCCGATCCCCTCAAGGCGGCGGAGATTCTCAAGCAGGCGCTTGTACAGAACTTAGAAGAACTCTCAGGGATCACCGCCGGGCAGCGCCGCGAACTGCGCTATCAAAAGTTTCGCCGCATTGGCATGTTTTTGGAAGGTGCCGCCTAGCGCCGCCGGTGACGCAAATACCAGAAACCGGGTTTCTTTGTATGGGGCCATCCCCAACATTCTGGAATTCTGTAACATTTGCTACCAAATCCCCCGCCTGCTGCGGCCAAACCCTGACGGGAAAATCGAATTGTTGGCCCCATTCCGCTTTCCGTTTGATTAGTGTCTTGTTTGGAGATGCTGGCATTAGCTGAAACCTAGGAAAATAAAGGTCTATAGCGTCAAAGCCAGCTCTAAAATAGACAACTAAAAATTTGAACGAGTTTCTAGCAGGAGGAAAAATTCAGTATATTTGCTCATTGTAGCTGCGGTTGGGAGTGATAGAATGGGAATGTAACAATTTGTTAATGGTTATTTGATCTTGGCTAGTCTTCCGTTCCCCAACTGGGGTGATACCTGCTATCGTCCCAAACCAAATCACCCTCAGGCAGCCCCAGTCAAGTTTCGACAAGATTGGTAAGGGTGGGGCGATGCACAGATGGCTATCTTCCCAGCCAGCCGGTGTAAATCAATAGACCAAAGCTGAGGGATAATCTCCACCAGCAGCAAGTCTCGCACAACTGGCGTCAGCCAGAAAATAAGCTGATTATAAGCATTTGGAAATCTGAATGAATTTTCCAACAAAACGGCGTGCCCTAATCGCAGGGGCTAGCAGTGTAATTGGCAAAGCAACAGCCTTGGCGTTCGCCAAAGCAGGAATAGATGTGGCTTTAGTCAGTCGCTGCCAAAAAAAATTAGAAGCCGTCGCTGAAGCCGCACGGCTGTGTGGCGTCAAAGCAGGGGTTTATCCCTTGGACCTGGCGAACATCTCCTCGGTGCGCGAGAGAATTGCCGCCATAGCAGCCGAAGAAAACCCCATCGATATCTTAGTAAACAGCGCCGGTATGGGGTACACCGGCACCTTAATGGATACCCCCCTCGCCGACTACGAGCGCCTCATAGACTTAAATCTCACCAGCGTCTTTCAGTGTGTCCAAGGCGTCTTGCCGGCCATGCGAGCCCGCCGAAGCGGACTGATAGTCAACGTCGCCTCCATTGCCGGCAAACAAACCTTTCCCAACTGGGGTGCCTACGCCGTCAGCAAATTTGGCGTCATGGCGCTTTCCAAAACCCTGGCAGAAGAAGAGCGCCCCCACGGAATTCGCGTCACAGCTATCTGTCCGGGCGCTGTCAATACCCCCCTCTGCGATGCGGAAACAGTGGGAGGAGACTTTAACCGCTCTAGCATGCTAACCCCAGAAATTGTCGCCCAGTCAATCTTGCATATCGCACTGCTCCCAGAAACAGCAGCGCTCGAAGAATTGACCCTAATGCCCAGTGCCGGCACCCTCTAAAAGCATTCAGCATTCAGCAACCGAGTCTCAGATTTTCTCAGGCAATCGCCTTTACCCAAATCCAGAACCGGCTGACAGCTGAAATTTACGCGATCGCTCTGTCAACTCCTCATACACTTAACCCAGACTAATCATGACTGTTACTTACTCCAACGGTTCCCTTCGCTCTAGCTCATCCGCAGATAATAGCGTCAAAATGTCTCAGACTCCAGAGGCTATTTCCAGCTTAGAAATGCGCCCCGACCGCAATACCCTAGACGGTCAGCGCCAACCCCATCTGCACCCCCCCACCGAAGAAGACAACCAGCAGCTGATGGAATCTGTGCGAACAATGCTGCTCAGCCTCGGAGAAGATCCAGAACGGGAAGGACTCCTGAAAACCCCCAAACGGGTGGCAGAAGCCATGCGGTTTCTTACCAGCGGCTACTCCCAGTCCCTAGAAAAACTGGTCAACGGAGCCATTTTTGATGAAGGTCACAACGAGATGGTGCTCGTCCGCGACATCGACTTCTTCAGCCTCTGCGAGCACCATATGCTGCCGTTTATGGGCAAAGCTCACGTCGCCTACATCCCCAACCAAAAAGTAGTCGGACTTAGCAAATTAGCCCGGATTGTCGAGATGTACGCTCGCCGGCTGCAAGTGCAAGAACGCCTGACTCGCCAAGTTGCCGAAGCAATTCAAACCATCTTGGAACCCAAGGGAGTCGCCGTTGTCATGGAAGCCACCCACATGTGCATGGCCATGCGGGGCGTGCAAAAACCCGGTTCCTGGACAGTGACCAGTGCCATGATCGGCATCTTCGACGAAGACCACAAAACCCGCGAAGAATTCCTCAACCTGATTCGCCACCGCCCTGCCTTTTTTTAAAAAATAACAAGTGAGGGCTGTCAGAAACCCGGTAACTTCTGCGAAACCGGGTTTCTCCCCCCATTCTCCCCGGTTTCTCAACCCCGCACCGGCTCAAAACCCGAACAATCTGCCATCCTTATTGCCGGTGCCCGCCACAGAACACCCCGGTGCGATGTCCCACGCCCCGCGAGAGTTGCCGGTCAAATCGCAGTTTTCCACAGTTCCAGAACCGTTGGAATCAGCGCACAACCCGTAACTATTCCCATAAATCTTGCACCGGCGAATCTCACAATTGCTGCCCTTGGCAATCCTCACCCCCGCAGAGGCGTGACCAAAAATATTGCAGCCGACTAATGTCCCCTGAGCGCTCTCCGTCAGGGACACACCGGTATTGGGCCCGTCATGAATTTGGCAGCGCTCAATCGCCGGATTGCTCCCCCGCTCAACCCTCACCTGAGCGCCGGCATTGCCAAAAATATCGCAGCCGACAAATGTCCCCCTCGCGTTCTGAGCGATCCAGATACCGTTCTGTTTCCCGTCGCGAATTGTGCAGCCCCGGATAACAGGATTGCTCTTGTTAGTAATTCCCACCCCCGGATAGACATTGCCAAAAATATCGCAATCCTCTACAGTTCCCATCCCGCTCTCAGTAATCCAGACACCGTTCTGCTGTCCGTCGCGAATTTCGCAGCTGCGGATAACCGGATTGCTCCCCTCCACAATTCCCACCCCAGAATGGGCGTTGCCAAAAATATGGCAGCCGACAACTGTCCCCAAACCGCCCGCAGCAACCCACACCCCAGACGCTCTCCCGTTGCGAATTTTGCAGCGCCGGATTGTGGGATTGCTGTTCTTAGTAATTTCCACCCCCGGTGCGTCGTTGCCAAAAATATCGCAGTCCTCCACAGTTCCCTGACTGTTGTGGCAGAAATAGACACCAACATTTTTCCCGCCGTGAATTTGGCAGCGCTGGAGCCGGGGATTGCTGCCCAGAGTCACACCCACCCCAGGATAAGCATTTCCAAAAATATCGCAGTCCTCTACAATCCCCTGACTGCGATCAGAAATCCAAATCCCATTCTGCAGCCCGTCGTGAATTTTGCACCGGCGGATAACCGGATTGCTGCCCGAAACAATTGCCACTCCCGCACCGGCATTCCCCCTAATATCGCACTCCTCTAATATCCCCTGACCGAAATCGCTAACACAAACACCGGCATCTTTCCCGTCGCGAAGTTGACAGCCCCGGATCAAAGGATTGCTGCCTTGCTTGATTCCCACCCCGGCACCGGCATTGCCAAAAATATCGCAATCTTCTACTGTCCCCTGACTGTTGCCCTCAAACAAAATCCCACAATTCCTGCTATCGTGGACAGCGCACCGGCGGATCGCGGGGTTGGCTCGTTCCGTGTCAATCGCTATACCAGGGCCGGTTTCCGAGACAATATCGCAGTCCTCAAGCATCAGGCATCCCTGAGTCACCCACACCGCACTGTCCACAGACAGGCGAGACGCCTGACCTGCATTACCGTCGCCCCCCGCTGGAGGCAGCCCCCGCCTGCGCACAGTCAAGCCCCTGACTGTGGCGCAATCCGCCCGCATGACAATCCCCGGCGAGTCCGCAGTCTCGATCGCGATCTCCCCCACCGGCCCATCCCCCAGAATCTCCACAGGCTTGTCAATCACAACACTTTCGCGGTACAGTCCAGGACGAACCTGGATGCTGCCTCCCGGCTGGGCGTTTTTGAGCGCTTCGCCAATCGTTCTAAAGTCAGCCGGCCCCAATTTGGCCACCACCAAAGTCTGTGCCTTTGGGGGAGTTAAGGCGGCGATCACTTCATCTGCAGACTGATAGCGATCCTTCACCAACTCCTGCAGCAGTTTGTCCAAAATTTGCCCCAGCTCGTCGCTCACTGCAGTGCCCGGTGGCAGACGATCCCGCCAGAACCACCGATTTTCTACAGGATTGTGCAGTCGCGAAGGGTGAGTGCCTGTCAGCAGGTGCAGGCAAGTCGCGCCCAAGGCGTACAGGTCGCTCGCTGGGTACGCTTTGCCAAATTGCAGCTGTTCCGTCGGGGCGTACCCTTTTGTGCCGGTGCGAGTCCCCGCTTGAGCCGGCTTAGTTCCTGACAGCTGTTTGGCAACCCCGAAATCAATCAGCACCAATTTGCTGTCCTTCTGGCGGCGAATAATATTATCTGGCTTGATGTCGCGGTGAATCACGCCCCGATCGTGGATAAACTTAACCACCGGCAGCATATCAGCCAAAAGCTCCCGGATCTGATTTTCGCTCTTAAGCCCTTTTAAGTTCCTTTCTGCCAGCAAATTCTGCCCGTCGATCAATTCTTGCACCAGATACAGCTGCCCGTCTTGCTCAAAGTAGGCGATCAGATCCGGAATCTGCGGGTGCGCCCCCAGTTCGTACAGCCGCCGCGCCTCTTCGTTAAACAGGCGAATGTACTCCTGCAAGATGGCGGGATTTTGCTGAACGTGCGGCGGCGGCGACAGTTGCTTGATCACGCAGGGTTCGTCAAATTTGCCGTGATTCACTGCCCGAAAGGTTCTCCCCATACCCCCCTGACCGAGTGGCGAAATCGCCCGGTACTGGTCTTTGAGCAGCAATTTTGTGCCGCACTGCTGGCAAAAGTTATTGCCGTCAGGGTTTTGTGGGTTCTGGCACTGGGGGTTGAGGCAATAGCTCATATTCGCAATCCATCAGCCAATGGATTCTATGATAGCGGCGGCAGGGGATGGTCACGGTTGGGGGCGTCGCCCCGCTACAGGTTTCAGCAAGCCGGCGCTGTCGCACTGATATCGGGGTGATTATTTCTTAAACCGCCAAGACGCAAAGTGCGCCAAGGAAGAGAAAGGGAGAGAGTTAAGTAGGGGTAATTAACCGGGGATTAGGAAATTGCGCCGGATGCCGGTCTGGCCGCACCATCACCGAATCAGGCATCTTTTGCTGGCGCTAGAGGGCCAGTGCCGTGCCAGACTGTGGGCCTGCCGGCAACCGATTCGGTGAAGTTTTACAATTACTTGCAGGGAAAGGCTTATTTTTTGTTTGAAACCTTCTGGGGCTGGATTCTATGACATCATATGCAACCTCTACTGCTAAAGCCGAAATAAATGAACTCCGGCGCTTGAAAGGCTTGCTGCCGCCGGAATTGCAGAGCTGGGTTATGGTGGAAAAGACCGCCGAGGTCAACCCCCCCCTGATCCGCTGCGAAGAGATTGGCAAGGATCAGGTGGAGATCCAAATTGACTTGGTTAAGTGGGAGCAACTGGCGCTCGACCAGAGAAATCTGCTGTTTTGGCATGAAGTGGCCAGAATTCAAAACGACACCATCCCTAAGGAAGGGTGGGAAATGGCGGCGCTGGCCATTGGTTTGGGCGGCGCTGTGGGCGAACTCTGGGTGCAGGATGGGTTGCTGCTGTTGCTCGCCCTGGCGCTGTGCGGGGTGGCGGGATACCGGATGTATCAGAAAAATAATGGCGACAAGCAACTCCAAGAAGCGATCGACGCTGACGAAAAAGCGATTGCTCTGGCCACTCGGTTTGGCTATTCTCTCCCCAATGCCTACAAGAGTCTGGGTAGCGCCCTGAAAACTTTGGTCGAGATCACCCCCAAGAAGGGGCTGCGGGCTAAGTACGAATCGCGTTTACAAGCGTTAAAGCGCAGCGCTAACAAGGCTAAAGCCAAAGCTAAATCCCCCCGCGACGCCAACCAATCTGAAAGCATTTATTGACTATTGGGCATTGGGCATTGGGCATTGGGTATTGGGCATTGGGTATTGGGCATTGGGTATTGGGCAGGGGAGATCGGGAGCAGGGGAGATCGGGAGCGGGGGAAATTGCCAGTGCCCCATGCGCGTGAGCCCCATGCGCCATGCCCCATGCCCCATGCCATTACAGCTGGCCCAGGATTTTGTGCGTCTGCGGCACCACTCGCACCCGCTTCAGCTGGCGCTTGATCAGCGCTTGCCATTCCAGCACTCGCTCGGCTGCCGGTGCCAGCATTACCGGCACCTGTCTCGCCTCTACCTCTGACGCCGCTAAAGGCGTCACCGGCTGCAAAAACACCGGCACCTCCGGACTCACCGCCGCCACCATCTCCGCCGCCTGTTCTAACTCCTCTCGCTTCGTCTGGCTGGAAATAATTATCTTGACAAAAACTTCTACTTGTGCTATATTGCACATCTTCAGAAATTCCGCGTGAGCCGGCCAGTGGCTTTCCCCGCTGACACTGGGCAATTTGATGTCCATGCCTACGGAGTCCAGATAGGGCAGAATCGCTGCCAGCTGCTGGGGGCGGTGGCCACCCGTTTCCAGGTAGACCGGCAAGCCGGTTCTGGCGCGAAGTTGGGGCAGAAATTCCGCCAAGAAGGAGGCGTGCAGCAGGGGTTCTCCGCCGGTGAGGCTGATGCTGTCGTGCAGCCCCGGTTGATTTTGCCGGTCTGCCCATTCCAGCAAGCTGTCAAGCGGCACGGGATTGGGGTGGGTTTGAAAGTCGCGCAGTCCGGGGGTTTGCTCGATGCTGCAAGTTGCCGGGGCCTCCCAAGTGTGAGCGCTGTCGCAAAAATGGCAGCGCAGATCGCAGAAAGCAAAGCGGATGAAGATCTGGCGAGTCCCGACATTATGCCCTTCGCCTTGGATGGCGGAGAACACTTCAATGAGTCTCGCAGTCGGGGGATTATAAATCATAAAATAAACAGATGATGTCGGATCTGCCGACCACAAAAGCATTACCTGGCTAAAGCCCAGCAAATATTATTATAAAATTTACGGCGGAATTGATTATGTATAGAAAACGTTGTGGGCTTTGGGGTGCCCACTCCTGAAACGTGGGACAGGCGTCCCGCCTGTCCTACGGGGGGGTCAGGGTGTGGGCGTTGCAGTAAAAAAAGATGATGTTAGCAAAACCCCTATCTTTTTCTCCCCCTCTCCACGCTTCGGAGAGGGGGTTAGGGGGTGAGGTTCTTAAATCTCAGCCACAGCGCGTTCAATCAAGCGACGCGCCAGAGTTTGGACGCCGGTGTGTTCGTAGTAGTTGGTGGTCATGTCGAGGAAAGCGCCGAGATAGTCCAACTTATCATCGGCAATATCCACAAACCGCGACAGGTTGCTGGCCACATTTTGTGGGGTCAAGTTGTGCCCTGCGACGAAATTGCTCATCCAGCCAGAAACTGAGGAGACGCTTTCGCCAATAAAGCCCAACTTTCCAGCGGTACTTCCGCCTGGAATCTGGTCGCCAATCTGCTTGAACGCCGGATTTTGCTCCAACTCCGAGGGAGTCATCCCCCCGATATACTGGAGCGCGTTTTGGAGGAAGTTCGCACCGAGGGGAACCAAACCGTCGAAGCAAACCAGCGCCGCCATCCGCACCAGGGATTCGCCGCTGTACTGAGCCAAAGAGCCGACAAAATCGCCAATGCTGTCTCCTGGAATGCCGTTGATTTGGCAGAAAGCCAGCAACTCGGTGATCACTTTCAAGGAAAAATCAATGGTTTGAGCTTTTTCGGGTTTGGGAGTGATATTGCCCAAGAAGGACAAAAAGGAAATGTTCTGGCTGACTTTGTTGGCGAGGGCGGCTGTGCCCAGGGCGCTACCGGCACTGTCAATGGTTTGGTAGAGCCACAGAGCTCGCTGGTATCCCTGGGATTTGTCGTTGAACAGGATAACGGCGCGGTCGCCGATTTGCTGGATCAGGTCTTCGTCTTCTTCGCCGGTGACTGTGCGAATGGTATTGACGAAGCCGACGGTGTTTTGCCACTCACCGGGGAGAACAAAATCCAGCGCTCGCAGCGACTTCACGGTCATGTTGTCGGTGGGCAGCTGATCGACTAATTCAAAAATTGGCTTGCTCATCAGAATTAGCTTGTATTATCTGGGTTGTCTCTTGTCTGTGCCGGTTTGAGCTTACTTGAGGCTGGCAATACCGCTGAGGTTAAATTTTTGCAGCCACGCTTCCCGGTCGATCGGGCTAAAGGAGGTATCGAGGGAGCGGACTTTGACTTGGAAGCGGTCGGCCACGAGAATGCTGGTCATGGTAGTGCCTTGGGTGGCTGCGGGATAGCCGGCAATTCTCTGGGTGCTTTGCTTGAATTTGTCCCGCGCATCCGGGGTGTTGACGGTATCCGTGATGGACAGTTCGGCTACGTCTTTACCCCCTTTCTTCAATTTGGCTATGGCGGCTCCCTTTTTTTCCTGGGTGTAGGTCAGGCTGTAGTCACCGCTTGTTTTGGGAAAGTATTTGTTGAATGAACCGCCCTTTGCCGACTCTTGGACCACCGCCGGAGTTTTTTGCTGCTGTGCCCCCTCGAAGCGGGATGGTTCCTTCCCTCCCCCACAGGCGGTGACCAGCAGCAACACGGACAGTAGCAAGGGCGCTAAAATTTGACGCCAGCGGGAAAATATCATAGCTGTCTCCTTAGATTTACTTAATTCGGTGTTTGCAGTTTCGCGGTAAAGTTGCCGCACCCTATTGCTACCATTAAAGCGATTTTCCCGACAGGTGGTTGGGCCTTGTGTTGGGCCATTGGAAGTGCGTGGCCCTCTGGTTAACACCGGCACGTTACTGGGGCGCAATCGGCATCGCCTCAGCAGTAAGGTACTTTCTTCACGCACCCTGCTGTTGGCAAATATAACCGTTTGCTGTCACCGACAACCACCGCAGTTTCCCCTCGCGCCAGGGCGTGCGGTCAATATCTGCCCCAGCGCCGGGGGGCGTTGCACAGTAGAAGGATGATTTCACTTTTTGCACTCATCCAAAACCCTCTCTTATTCCCCCTCCCCGCAGGCGCTTAAGGTGGGGCCCCCTCTGGGG
>Ga0185317_100237_pt1 | contig 17318 bp, 15 predicted proteins | sample DevilsHole_FD_128020 | JGI IMG/M metagenome (GOLD analysis project Ga0185317, IMG submission 128020) | Groundwater microbial communities from Devils Hole, Nevada to study Microbial Dark Matter (Phase II) - Devils Hole (SPADES assembly)... | ecosystem: Environmental > Aquatic > Deep subsurface >...
GCCCCCCCCTCTCCCTTCATGGGAGAGGGGGGGAAAATAAAGAATTCTCCCCTCTCCCCTTGTGGGAGAGGGGTTGGGGGTGAGGGGGATTACAAAAATGGGATGCTCCCGAACGTGTTTGCCCAGAAACCCGGTTTCTTAAAGAAACCGGGTTTCTCAGTACCTCACCTCGGATGAGAAACATATCATCCAGTGAAACTGAAGTAGCCAGCTGCAAGACTCAGCCCTGTGCTCCCTTGGACGATGGCGATTAACTCATCTGGTTCGCTTGCGGGTTTGTCAAGATAGATGGCTGTGCCGGCGGGAGCTCCTGTTGGGGATGTCCCCAGCACATAGTTGGCTGCCGATCCCTTAAGTTGAATCACATCTTGACTGAGGTTGAAGTCAGCAATCAGCGCGTAGTCGCCGGCACCTAATGTCGCCGCATTGCCATCATCATAAAAGTGACTCGTGCTATTCCCCAGAATGAAGCGATCTGCCCCCGCACCGCCAATTAGAATATCCACCTCACCGGCACCTAATGTCGGACCCGCGCCGGTGAGCGTATCATTCCCATTTCCGCCATCAATGCTGTCACTGCCAATGTCCCCACTCAGGAAGTCATTGCCACTGTCGCCATCCAGGGTATCGCTATCCCGACCTCCGTAGAGCGTGTCATTGCCATCTTCACCGTCGAGGAGGTCATTTCCCCAGTTGCCAAACAGGAAATCGTCACCATTACCCCCGTCGAGGATGTCACTATCCCGCCCTCCGTAAATGCTGTCATTGCCATCTTCGCCGTCGAGGAGGTCATTTCCTTGGTTTCCAAATAGGATATCGTTCCCCAAATCACCGCCGTCGAGGGTATCATTGCCGGCTAAACCGGCAAGAGTGTCGTCGCCACCGGCACCGTCGAGCGAGTCATTGCCGGCGGTGCCGGTGAGGGTGTCATTGCCGGCACCGCCAAAAATTTTAGGTTGCCCTGACACACTGCCCGCACCGCCGCCCTGAATTGTCGATCCGTCAGCCTTGGTGATAGTAAAGGCGTCAAAATCTTGATCGTCATAATTTCCAAATACCGTAACTGTATCGCCAGGTAAAAGGTTGAGGAGTTGCCCGCGAGTGTCGGCATCAACGAGAATTTGGCCCGTGCCATCACTGAGGATAAATTCATCTTCCCGAATGCTCAGGATTGTCCCCGCTATGGTAATATTAGACACCCCTTGCTGCAAAGTGTTAATGCTGACTGCCATTGCTGTTCACCTGCGATTTTAACTTACGGTAACACCCCATGCTCTTTGACATGGGGTTATGCTGCGAGCTAGTTTTGAAAAAAAGGAACCCGCTTTCTTTGGGAGGAAAACGTCAGTTAGGTTGATTTAAGCTCAATCGTCAATCTGGATAACCGAGCCATCCGATCGGGTGATCGTGTAAGCGTCCAGGTCGTAGTCATCAAAGTCACCGTAGACAGTGACTCGCTCACCCACGCTTAGATTGATGGGATTGTTGCCTTCACTGTCGGCATCAACGAGGATCTTCTCCTTGCCGGTGTCGAGGGTGAAGTCATCTCCTTGAATGCTCACGACACTGCCCGATACGGTCACCATTTTCGCTGATGCCGGTGTGGCCAACGCCGCAAGCAGAGCCGAAACTAAACCTAAAACAATAGCCTTTTTCATCGCTAGACATTTCCTCCGCCGTTTCTCTATTAAGCAGGTGAGCGAAAATAAACGCTCCTCCGTTTGCAGGATCGCCCCAGCGCCAATTAACACGAGCGAGTGCTTGCCGCACAGCGGCGAGTAGCTCGAAGTTGGCACTCAGGCGGGGACATACGGTCTATTTATGCCCACCTATTTCCCAGTTTGGGAGGTAATTATTAAATTCTTATTAAAGTTACATGAGAAGATTCTCATGTTCGCAGCCGGTAGCCCACGCCCCTCACCGTCTCGAAGCGCTCGCTGCCTAGCTTTTTGCGGAGATAGCCCACATAGACATCCACGATATTGGAGCTGGGGTCATAATCGTACCCCCAAACGCGGCTGAGCAGCTGCTCTCGCGCCAGCACTTGTCCGGGGTGGCGCAGGAAAGTCTCAGCTAAGGTAAATTCGCGGGCGGACAGTTCGACTTGGCGGTTGCCGGCGGACACTCGCCGCGTCCGCAAGTCTAGCACAATGTCGCCTGAGGTGAGTGTCATTTCATCTTTGCCGCGCGGGGATTGCCGGTCGCGCAAGCGAGCCCGCACTCGCGCCAGCAATTCTTCAAAGCGGAAAGGTTTGGTCACATAGTCATCCGCTCCGCCTTCTAATCCCGCTACTTTATCGAGTACGTCATCGCGGGCTGTGAGGATAATGACGGGCAGCCTTTCGCCTCTTCCGCGCAGTTCTTCTAGCACCTGCAAGCCGTCTTTTCCAGGTAAGCCGAGGTCGAGAATTAACAGGTCAAAATTGTTGCTGTCGGCTGTGCGAATTGCCGCCGGTCCGTCTCCCACCACGAGGGTTGTGAAGCCATTGGCTTTTAGCCCTTTTTCCAGGAAAGATGCGATTCGCGGTTCGTCTTCTGCGATGATAATTCGGTTCATGGGCAGGAAATTGTAAGGGTTGAGGTGAAAATAAAGTATGAATTAGGGTGGGGGATAAGGTTTTTTTTCTGAACCGCCGAGGCGCAGAAAGCGCAGAGTGAGGAAAAGATCAAGGTTTACTCGTTTTATGAGGATGCTCGGCATCCCCACTGGCTAGTCCCCACTTCCCACAGCGTCAAAAGGCGGTTTCACCGGCACGGCGAGCGTAAAAGTAGAGCCTTTCCCCAGCTGGCTTTCCAGTTCCACTCGCCCGCCGTGAGCTTCAGCGATGGCGCTCACAATTGCCAGCCCCAAACCGGCACCTTCTGAGCGCCGGCGGCTGTTGGCGGCGCGGGCAAATCGCTCGAATATGCGCTCTCTGTCCTCAGGGGCAATGCCAGTGCCGGTATCGCGCACCCAGAAGCGGACATGACCGTTGGTTAAAGCCGATCCTAACACAATTGCGTCACCGGCACTCGTGTGCTGGGCGGCATTTTGAGCGAGGTTCATCAGGGCTTGCGTCAGGCGCTGCCGGTCTGCTACAATTTTACCTGATGCCTGAGATTCCAACTGCCAGTCACGATCTCCCAGAGCTTTCGCCTTGGCATACACTTCCTCGGTAAAGGCGGAAACTCCCACAGTTTCTAAAGTTAAAAAATCGGGGCGTTCGGCTTTGGCGAGCAGCAGTAAATCGTTAACCAATCGGCTCATTCGCTCCAACTCGTCGAGAACTAAGGCTACAGTTTCCGCTCGTTCCTGGGGGTCATCCCCGAGCAGTTCCAAATGGCCGCGAATGATTGTAATGGGGGTGCGCAGTTCGTGACCGGCATCGCTGATAAAATTGCGCTGGCTGGTGAAAGCAGCTTGGAGCCGGTCGAGCATTTCATTGAAGGTGATGGCGAGTTCCGCAATTTCATCAGAACCCCGCACGGGGATGCGCTGGCTGACATTTGATTCGCTAATCGAGTGAGCGGTTGCGGTGAGCGAGCGCAAGGGAGCGAGGACTCGACCGGCGGCAATCCAAGTAATTGCTGAAGCAATGACTGAGACGGCTAGCGTCACCAGAAGCATGACAGCGGTGGTTTCATTCACCTTTTCCCAGTCCCCAGCCGCCGATTGAATGACGACAAACACACCGCGATTCTCCCCTTGGATTGTGACTGGTTCCGCCCAGTAGTGAGGGGTGTCATTGGGTGTGAATAGCTCACCTTTCTCTGGCTGATTTAGTTTCGCCCACCGCTTGATATATTTTGAATCTGGGAGAAGCGATTCTGGCAAAGCGGCGGGACTGGATTTGTAAAGCTGACCGTCGAGCAGTGCCAGCATAAACTCTCCCTCATCCGGTATGTTGCGAGACAGGAAAGTATCAAAGAGCGCCGCTGTCTCTTTGATGCCGGTGCTGTTTAGGGAGAGGCGGGACTCCTGTCCTGCAATCACGCGGGACGCACCAGGCGTTTCTGTGCTATGGACAGTTGCGCTTTGTTGGAGCAACTGGCGGAACTCCTGGATTTCTTGGAGGAGATTATTTTTGCTCCGCTCTTGCAGCCGCAGCGAAAGGACTTGACGGACTGCTAAGACGGATATTCCTAGCGAGCCAGCCATCAGCACCGCGCACCAAGCGATCAGGCGGGTGCGGATTCCAAAAAAAATTCGACGCCATCCCTGAAATTCTCCAGTCATCAATTCCGAGCCCTTCCTGCAGCACGACTTATAGCGGTTCTCAGTTAGATGAGCGTGTTTGCCCAGAAACCCGGTTTCTTTAAGAAACCGGGTTTCTCAGCACCTCACTTATATGATCAAGGCTATATTTGATAACTTTTACTATAATATATTTTGAAACAGACCGGGCATTTGCCAGAGCAGGTAAGCAATCAGCGCAAACAGTAAAGTAATCAAACCGGTAACCGCGTAGCTGACGCACATCAAGAAGCCGTCGGATTCCAAAGTGGCCACGACAAACAGCAAAATCCCAACGGTGGGAATGGGATTGGTCAAGGGCAGCGGCAGCATGAGCAATACCGTCAGCCAAGCGATACAAAGCCCATTGATTTGCCAAATGTAAGGATTGTTTGCGATCCGCCGCATCCGGGGTTTTGCCACTTTTTTTAGGACGCCGTTGACTCGTTTCAGGTTTTTTAATAGTGTCAGGACAAATCCCCGGGGGAATTGCAACCGGGCAACTTTTCTGGGAAGCCACGGCGAGCGCAGGCCCAGTGCCATCTGCACGGACAGGACTAAGTTGCCGATGCCCAAGACACCGGTCAGTCCCGGCGGCATGGGAAACAAAAACGGCAAAACCAGTAAACCAATGACTAAACTAAACCCCCTTTCCGAAGTTTGCGCCAGGATATCTGCTAGGGTCAGGGGTTTTTCGGCTAGCCGCTTCAGAAGGGACTCGATATCTTGAGAAAATCTAAGCTGCATAACGCTCTGGCACAATCCAATCTATTCTTGGCTATTACTGAGTAATTACAAATTGTAACAAATAATCGAAAGCAACGTCCTCCTTCTCAGGACGGGTCAGTGTTTTGGGAAGCATTCCACTGTCCCGCAACCTGCGGGCTCGGTTGCTGCGCCGGCTGGCGCGACGCACGCCCCATCCGACGGGCATGGGGACGCACCCGTCTGCGGGAGCATCCCCAGCCAAACTATTGTTACCTCGGAAAAGGTCGAGAGGTTTCATCTGATGTCCGCGGCTTGGGCACTTGGCATGGGGCATTGGGCATTTCAGCCGGAAACGGCGGCGATCGCGGGACTCCCCGCACACCAGGGATGCCACCGGAGATATAGCGGTTCTCAGTTGGATATACTATGACCCAGAAACCCGGTTTCTTAAAGAAACCGGGTTTCTCAGGACCTCACTAATATGAGAGACGCTAAAATATCAGGGGATTTCTTGTAAAGACGCGATTTATGGCGTCTGGGTTCACAGGAGAGAAAAACCGGCATTTCTCTGTGGGCTGCTGTGTGGGGTGCTGTGTGCGGTTGCGGGCACCGGCACACTCCCTACCGGTCGGCCACCGGGAAAGCCCCCACCTGTCCGCCCTCTCGGCAGACAGCAGCAGTAGGGTGCGCTATTACAGCGCACCCCACATCTAGAGCGTTTCTCATATTAGTGAGGTGCTCAGAGACCGGGTTTCTTAAAGAAACCCGGTCTCTCAGGCGCACTTCATCGAACAGAGAACCGCTACAGCCGTTAAACTGACAGGCAATCTGGGGCAGGAGCGCAACTCGCCCCTGACACCAGCATCGGAGGGATGCCGAGCACCGCGCAGGGGAAATTAGGGCCCAGAGCGCGGACAATGGGGTGGTTGGCGTCGCTGCAGCCCAGGAACAGCAAAACCGCCGATTCGGATTCCACAACTTTTCTGAGTTCGGCAGCAACGCCACCAAACCGGAGGTGAGCTTTGAAGGCACCCCGCCACTCTTCCGCCAGACAGCGAGCTTGCCACAAGATGCGGTCGGCTTGCTCGAACGGGTGAGTTGGGGAGAACATGGTCTTGTAGCTTTGCCGGTCTGCCGGTGTCATTCGCTTGCTTGTTGCTAGCGCTTTATAGGTTTGTTGAGTTAAAACAGATGTGCTAGACTCTAAAGGCTGAGATGCTTCCGACACAGCCAGCCGGCTGCTGTAATGAATTGAGGGGCTGCTCCCATCTTTCACCCGCTTCAAGACATGCGGACAGTGACTGCTTTGAGTTTCGCTGACAGTGTAGACCACTTGAACGGTGACTTGCCGGTGGGTGGCTAAACGAGTTTGATGGGCCATCCACAGGGTAATATCCAGAGCCGTTTGACTGCTGGGGGAGCTGTTATAGCCTACGACGAAGTTGATTGGTTTGGTAAAGTTAGCCCCACCACAAGCGGGTGCAGCCGGCTCGGGCCGCAACACCATGCGATCCATTATGTCATGCCGGCCCAGTGCGCTTTCCAGACGTGCTAACATTGGCTTGATCTTCACAGCTGTAACCTCTCTCACATGAAACGGACGATCGATAAGAGGTAGGCGACCCACTCAATCACTTAACTTAACACTATTATAATCTATTCGTCTTGAGTGAAATACCTGTCCAGGAAATCTAAGGCGTGGTTGCGGAGGTCGTAATACTCCGTGGATTCCCGCAGTTCGTGCCGGTTGCGCGGATGCGGGAAAGGCACCTCCAGAATTTCCCCAATTGTAGCAGCCGGCCCGTTCGTCATCAAGACGATCCGGTCAGACATATAGATCGCTTCATCCACATCATGGGTGATCGTCATCACAGCTTGCCTGTGACTTTCCCAAATGTCGAGCACCTGTTTCTGCAATTTGCCGCGAGTCAGGGCGTCTAGCGCCCCAAAGGGTTCATCCATCAGCAGCATCTTGGGGCGAATCGCCAAGGCGCGGGCAATCCCCACCCGCTGTTTCATGCCCCCAGAAATTTCATCTGGATACTTATCAGCTGCCGCAGTTAAGTTTACCATTGCCAAGTGCTCATTGACAATGCTGATTTTTTCGGCACGGGTGGCCTTCGACCGCACTTCATCGACGGCAAGCCGGATGTTTTCGCGCACCGTCAGCCACGGGAGCAGCCCGTAGTGCTGAAACACCATCATCCGGTCTGCTCCCGGTTTGCGGATCTCTTTGCCCTCTAGCCGCACGGAGCCGGACGTCTGTTTCTCCAAACCGGCAACTATCTTGAGCAGCGTTGATTTGCCGCAGCCCGAGTGACCGATTACGGAGATAAATTCATTTTCCCCAACCGTGAGGTTGACATCCTTTAGGACAACAAATTCACCCCCATCAGCAGTTGGGTAGGACTTGACTAAGTTTTCAATCTCCAGAAATCCCGATTGGCGAACTGCTTTATCGTTTGTGCCGGCTGAGAAAGAAGTGGATTTGGTCATGCGAGTCTCCTACTAGAATAAGTTTTACTCAGGTGCGCTCTGGCGCACCGCACTGTTCAGCTGTTAGGCTAATAATGCTGCTTGTGGTCGAAAGGAGGCAGAGCCTCCAGCTCTGCGTTCCCAGCCCGAGGCTGGGAACGAGTGGTTAAAGGTTTTTAGTAGGGCTTTAGCCCTACCGGCTACCCTGCCGTAGGGCCCAGAAACCCGGTTTCTTTAAGAAACCGGGTTTCTCAGTACCTCAGAAGACATGTAGAACGATTGAGGCCGGTTGGCTCTGATTTCAAAACTCTTGAGATAGCCGGCAGGGTCGCTGGGGTCAAAGGCTTTTTTGTCTATAAAAACCTCTGCCGGCTCAACTTTGTAATCCTCCTGAGGGCACTCGATCCCCATTTCTGCCGCAATTTCTCGATAGAGGTCGGTTTTCCAAGCTTTGCGAGCCAACTCTTCGGCATTTTTGGGTATTTCCCGAATCTGCCCCCAGCGAGCAGCTTGAGTCATTAACCAGATACTTTCTGACTGCCACAAGAATGTCGAGTGATCTCCTGGCACTTTAGAAACCTTAGCCGGCATGTCAAAGAAAATCGTGGTGTCGTCTGATGTCACGGTGCGGTATTGGCCATCAAACCCGCCATAATTGTATGAGCCAAGAATTCCCGGTCGCGTAAACTTATCAATTGGGCCCTTCTTGGGTTTCGCGCCCGTAAACGACCGTTCTGTCAGCAGTTTTGCCACCTCCTCGCGGTTGTTCGGATCGCCGCAATACCGGCAGGCTTCAATCATCGCCTTGACCAGAGAGCGATAGGTTTTGGGGTTTTCTTTGATGAAAGATTCCATCACCCCCAGCAGCCGGTCTGGGTGTCCGCGCCAGATTTCTTTGCCTTGTGCGAAGGTAAAGCCAATTCCCTCCCCGCCAGTAATTGCTTTTTCGTAAATTGCCCGCGTGTTCCAGGGTTCTGCCACCATATAAGCTTGCATCGCCCCAATCCGCACGTTAGTCACCATCTGGGGTGGGGGAATGATGATGATCCGAAATTCCTCCAGGGGATTCACACCGGCAGCGGCGGATAAGTAGCGGACAAAGTATTCGTAAATGGCAGAACTCAGCACAACAGCCCAGACTTTGCCCTCTGGCGGCTGGCTCTCAAAATAGGCTCTAAATTGTTTGCCAAACGCTTCCAGGTCGCCGCCGTATTCGTACCAGGGGCGCAGCCCAAAATCCCACATTTTCCGGTTCATCGTCATGGCGTTGCCGTGCCGGTGAATCGTCATAGCAGCGCACAGCGGGGCGTGGCGTGCGCCTTCCGCTCCTATTCTAGCATTGGTGACGGCACCAGACACCACCGGCGAGGCGTCGAGGCGTCCAAAAATAATCCCGTCGCGAGAGTTTGCCCAGCTGGCGCAAGCGGTTGAGTTTTACGTTCAAACCGTACTTGCGGAAAAACCCTTTTTTCCAGGCGATTGCAAAGGGAGCGCAGTCATTCACCGGCACATACCCTACCGTCAAATTGGGTTTTTCCAAGGTTTGGGGGTCTACTACTTGTGCGATTGCCAAGGCTTCTTCCGTCAGCCCTGTAGCAGACCGGTCGGCATTAATGGCGCAAGAGGAAAGTGCCATGCCGGCTGCTGTCGCTCCCATGCCTTGAAGAAACTCCCGCCGGTTCCAGTGATTTGGGGATTTGTCACTCATCTTCAGTCTCCCTCAATCTTGCAAAATTTTGCCCTGTCAGAATTCAGCAGCCATAAGAGTTTTCAACTCTGACTTCTGGCTCTTCTGAAACTGACAGCTTAGCTGTCAGGCTTTTAATCTACTTGTTGCAGAAAGGAGGCAGTCGCTTCGGAACTGCGCACCACCCATGAAAACTTGGCCCACTGCGGGTGAGCCGGTAGGGCTAAAGCCCTACTACAAACATTTTCAGCGTGCCGGTTTTCTGCGCGTTACCAATTCCTGAATTTTGCCAACCGCCCAGTCGAGGACTAACCCCGTTAATCCAATCACCAGTATCGCCAGAAACACAGAACTCAGGTTGAGCCGGCTCCACTCATCCCACACAAAAAAGCCAATGCCAATCCCGCCGGTGAGCATTTCTACGGCGACGATCACGAGCCACGCTATCCCCAAACTAATCCGCAAGCCGGTGAATATGTAGGGCAAACTTGCCGGCCAAATAATTTTGGTAATCTGCCGCCAGCGGGGCATTTCCAGCACCCGAGCCACATCGAGATAATCTTTGGAAACGCTCGACACTCCCAAGGCGGTGTTGATAATCGTTGGCCACAGAGAGGTGATGAAAATAACAAAAATCGCTGAGGGGTCAGCCAGGTTAAAGATAGCCAAAGCAATCGGCAGCCAAGCGAGCGGCGATACCGGCTTGAAGATTTGAATGATCGGATTGAGCGCCAGCATCGCTTGTCTGGACATCCCGATCAGAAACCCCAGGGGAATCGCCACAATCGCACCTAACGAAAACCCCAGCAAGACTCGGCGTATGCTCGCTAGCAATAACCAGCCTATTCCCAAATCTCCCGGTCCGCGCTGGTAAAACGGATTGACGATGTAATCCCAATTTGCGACTAGCGCCTGCACTGGATTGGGCATCAATTCGCTTTGCAAGCTGGCCACAATCCACCACAGGATGATAATTCCGACAAATCCTGCTGCCGGCAGCAATACCACCTCCCGCAATATCACGGGTTTCGCCCGTTTCCAGGCGGCTTGTCCGGCTACTGCAATCGAAGACAAATTCAGCTGAATAGCCATTATAAACTCCTCAGAGTCAAGGGTGGGCAAAACAAACCAACCGGAGACACTGACGAGATCGAACGCTCTATCTTAATAGAATGTTGAGTCTTCATCAGTCTCCTCTCAATGCCTGCGAAGTTAGCTGACGGGCTGGGACTGAGAGATGTCCCTCTCGCTGCCTGGCGCGACCGCTCACAGGCATTCGAGATAAGCCCCTTAAATTGGTTCCTCCGCTCCTGTTTCACCCAGAGGTGAAACTTTGGATTAGGCAGACTTTTTACGCTGTTTTCACAATACTAGCATTGCTTTTCCTGCCTGTCAAGCAGTCTTCAGGCACAGGTTTGGCATGGCCATCGCTCCGCAAACATGTGCGCCGCTGTCGCGTGCACGCTTTGTGGGGAGCGATTCCATCCCCCTCTCGCCTAAAGTAGAAAACGTACCGTTACATACAGAGCGGCAGCGATCAGTTGCGCCGCCATCACCGGGATGCCGTAGCGCAGAAACGTGTGAAAGGATATCCGGCGTCCGTGCAGCTCAGAAATCCCAGCTGCGACTATATTAGAAGAAGCTCCCACCAGGGTGCCATTGCCTCCTAAGGTTGCGCCAAACATCATGGCGTAGAAAAGTGGCAGCACTTCCGGGGGAAACTGACCTTGAAAGTCGGGTGCGAGCACTTCTGCCGGCGCTAACCCGACACTCACCACATACTGTTTCAGCAATGGCACCATCGCCACCACCAGCGGGATGTTGGGGACAGCGCTGGACACCAAGCCGACAAAAAACAGCAGCACCAGGGAACCTAAGGCAATATTTTTCCCCAGAAGAACGGCTAGCACCCCAGACACGCTGCTGATGACGCCTGTTTTTTCCAGCCCGCCAATCAGCACAAATACGGACATGAAAAAGATTAAGGTACTCCAGTCGATATCCCGCAAGATATTGTTGACGGAATCAATTTTGGTGTGGTGAGCGAGGAGCAAAGCCAAAGCTGCCCCCAGCAAGGCGACGGCTGCCGGTGAGATCGGAACTGGCAGGGTTTCTCCCACGACAAAAAACAGCAGCACGAAAGCGACAATTAAGCCGCCCACCGCCAAAATTCGCGGGTGATTGATTGTCGGGTGGGGCAGGTGTTCGAGGTCGTCCAATTTTTTGCGCCAGGTTTTGGGGAACAGCCACGGCAGCATGACTAATATTGTGACAATAGCAATAACTCCGCCCATGCTCAATTTTAGCAGGTAATCGGCAAAGCTGATATTGACGGCATCGCCGACAATAAAGGTGGCTGGATCGCCGACAAGCGTCAGCAGACCGGCGCTGTTGGCAACAAACACCATCAGGATCAGTAAGGGGACAAAATCCACGCCGATTTCCTCCGCCATTGGGGGAATCAGCGGTGCCAGCAGCATCACGGTTGTGGCGTTGGGCAAAACGGCGCAGATGGGTGTGGTGATCGCCACAATGCCGAGCAGCAAGCGCTTGCCTTGCCCTTTCGCCAGCAGCACCATCTGAGTGGCTAAGTAGTCAAATATCTTGGTTGGCTCAAACGCCCTCACCAGCACCATGACTCCGAAGAATAAACCCAGGGTGGCATGACTGCGACTGATGTATCCGATTGCTTCGTTCAAGGTCATAATGTGGCAGAACACCAGCAGCAACGCCCCCAAAAAGGCGGCAATGGTTAGGTGTATCCACTCGGTCATAATTAAGAAAATGACACCGACAAATGTTGCCGCCGCCACGATGCTTTGCACGTTTTCCATTGCATCTCTCTCGAGTCAGTTATAGAATTGATTTTGCCTGAACAGAAATCAGCCGCAAGCAGTTATAGGGTTGTGCCAGAAACCCGGTTTCTTAAAGAAACCGGGTTTCTCAGTACCTCACTCAGAGGAAAACCGCGATCTCACCGGCACCCCAACTGTCTCTGAGGGCGGGGCGAATTTGTTCTCATGCTGCTGCGCCGGCCACAGCAATAAAATTAGTGCTGGGTCGCTATGACACTAGAAAACCTCCCTGGCTAAAAGTCGGGATTATGACAAAACACCCTCTCGCTATTGAGGGCAAGTGAAATTGATTGGCTCACACCACGACGTACTGGGGAAGCTGATGAGAGCAAGGCACTTTTGATTTAGAAATGCTGTCTCCTCAGTCCCCTCTCAATGCCTGCGAAGTTAGCTGACGGGCTAGGGCTGAGAGGTGCCCTTCTCCTGTTTGACAACAGGGATTAGCCCCAGAGAATCTCTTTGGTTCCTCCGCTCCGCCTGCCGGCTTCAAGTGAATTTCTCAGCTCGGAAGGCAGATTAGGCTGACTAGATATAAATTAACTGAAATCACCCTAACATGTTTTTCAGCAGAAGTCAATGCCTGCTGGGCGGTTTGGCTGCAAAAATCTGTGAGCTGTTGGAAAAAGCCCCTCAAGGGCAACCGCCGGCTCCCCCCCGCTGGGAGATGCGGCAGCCGGTCGAGAACAAGTATTTCCCCGGAAGTGATATAATGGCACTCAACTGTGGGGGTTGAAGCGAAGATGCCCGAGCAAAACATTCAGTGGCAAATTCAGCCGCCGGCGCAACCGCCGGAGTGGTTCATTCAAGAAATTCGACGCCACGCACCCGACATAGCTGGCCATTATGCCGGTCAGTTGCTGTGGCAGCGGGGGATTCGAGACCGGCAGGGGGTTGCCGGCTTTTTAAATCCCAACCTGGTACAGCCGGCCAGTCCCTTTGAATTTGGCCAGGAGATGCACTGGGCGGTGGAGCGATTGCTCGCAGCGCAGCGTGCCGGTGGAAAAGTGGCCATTTGGGGGGACTTTGACGCCGACGGCATCACCGCCACCGCTGTCCTCTGGGAAGGGCTGGGCCAGTTTTTCCCTCAATATCTCCAGCTCACCTATTACATCCCCAACCGGCTCACCGAATCCCACGGACTCAACCGCCAGGGGATTGACGCCCTCGCTCAATCGGGAACCCAGCTGATTGTTACCTGCGACACCGGCAGCACCAACCTCGAAGAAATTGAATACGCCGGCGAGCTAGGCATAGACATCATTGTCACCGATCACCACACCCTGCTGGAGCAGCGCCCCCCGGTGGTGGCGATCATCAACCCCCGCTCCCTGCCGGCCAGCCACCAGATGGCCAATCTTTCCGGCGTCGCCGTCGCCTACAAACTGGTGGAAGCTCTCTACCTCACCCTTCCCCACATCCCCCAGCAACCTTTAGAGGACTTGCTGGATTTAGTGGCGATTGGCTTGATTGCCGACTTGGTGCAGCTGACCGGCGACTGCCGGTATTTAGCCCAACAGGGGATTAAACGCCTGCAGCAGCAGCTGTCCAGCCCCACCCGCCCAGGCGTGCAAAAACTGCTCCAGCTGTGCCAGCGTGCCGGCGACCGGCCCACCGATATTTCCTTTGGCCTTGGCCCCCGGATTAACGCCGTCAGCCGCATTCACGGAGACTCCAGCTCTGCGTAGAACTGCTCACCAGCCGCGACAAAAAGCGCTGCAGCGAGCTGGCGGAAGCCGCAGAGCTGGCCAACGCCCGCCGCCAGTCCCTGCAAAAAGATGTCACCCAGCAGGTAAAAGCCCAGCTGCAAAAACAGGACTTGTCCACCACCGGCGTCCTCGTCCTGGCTGGCTCACAGTGGCCCGCAGGTGTCCTCGGTTTGGTTGCAGGTCTTATCGCCCAAGAATACGGGCGTCCGACTGTCCTCCTGAGCACAGAAGCAACAGACTCTCCCGACAGCAAAATCCCCAAATCCCCAAATCCCGGCACCCCCATCCCCAATTCCCAAATCGCCAGGGGTTCCGCCCGTTCTGTGAATAATATTGACCTGTACGGGCTGGTCAAGGAGCGGGCCGACCTGCTGCACCGGTTCGGTGGCCATCCATTGGCAGCCGGTCTGGCCCTGCCGGTGGAGAATATTCCCCTGTTTGCAGAAGGCATCAACCGGCAGTTGCGGGAACAGCTGGGGGCGTCTGGCTCCTTGGGCGTGCCGGTGGTGACAGCGGATCTGGCTGTCACGGTGGCAGAACTGGGACAGCCGCTGTTTCGAGAGCTGAAACTGCTGGAACCTTGCGGCACCGGCAACCCGGTGCCCAAACTCCTGGTGCAAAACTGCTGGTTTGAAAAAGTCTGGCACCGCAATATTGAGGATTCTAAAGGGCGAAAAGTTCAGTACATTAAAACCGAGTTTGAAATTCGGGATCAGTCTAGCGTTTCTGGGTTTGCCGGCGTCTGGTGGGGGCACTATAAAGAAGAACTTCCCCCTGGCCGGTGCGATGCGATTGTGGAGCTGGACTACAATACTTTCAAACAGCGCTATGAGGTGCGGCTAATCGCGGTGCGCTCCTGTGTGGAAAATTTCCAGTTCCGCGCCCCCGTCCAGTTGGACTGGATTGTGGACTGGCGCTGTGAAAAGATGAAGGCGAAAGACGCTTTGATGAGTGAAGAGGAAATTTCTTCTTCCTTTATTGTATTGCAAGAGTGTCCGAGAAGTTGGGATGAGTTGCAAGTTTGGTTTCGGCGAGCGGCGCACCGGCAGCAGAAACTGGCGCTGGCGTGGGCTCTGCCGCCAATGCAGCCAGCGGCTCAAGTCTGGCAGCAGCTTGCCGGTGTGGCTAAATACCTCAGCCGCACAGGTGCGCTAGTTACAAGACGTCAGCTGTGCGACAAGCTAGGGGTCAGCGATGGCTGTCTGCAACTGGGATTGCAAGCTCTGGGCGAGTTGGGTTTCCAGGTGACGCACTTCTGTGATTCCTTGTGGCTGAGCGTGCCAAAAAAAGCCTCTCGGAGGGTTGCTGTTGCGGAAAGCTCCCCCGCTATTATTGAATTTTTAGCTGCAGTTTCTGAAGAACAATTTATCCGGCAGTATTTCGCTGAAGTGCCGCTGTCTACTATTCTAGCAATGGCTAATTTGGGGCGCGATTATTTGCCTTAATTACATACGGATATGGAATTTTAAGCGTGGGCAATAAAGGTAAGCTGTTACGCTTTTAATCTGCTTATAGCAATATTCACGCTCGGTTCGGACACGCTCCTCGGAATGATCGCCTATCCTAGGATGTCTGGACGTAGGGCAGGCGTTCCCTCCGACCCTAACCTAAGTGGCTATTGCTATAGTACAGAAAGGAGGCAGTCGCGCTTCGGAACTGCGCACATCGTCACCAATGAAAATTATGCGTCAGACCGATACCAGCTGATTGGGCGTGCAGCCCAACTACAAATATTATGCGTCAGATTGATATCCGCCGATTGGGCGTGCAGCCCAACTACAAACATTTTCAAGTTAGAGCCTCCAAAACCTCGTTCCCAGGCAGTAGGGGCGGGCGCTTCCGCCCCGTTTGGGGGGCTCTAGATGCCAAGACCTTGTAGGTAGCAACTTGGGTTATATTAAGGCACCCTACAGCGGGGTTACATGACCTTGGTACTCGCAGGTGAAACCTTGTGTGCGCCACTGTTGCATGTCTACCTCTGTCAGTGGGGTGAGAGCGGAGCATGCCGGCGGCTGCACAAATTGGCTGATCACTGCCCAAATCAGGCTGCGAATTACATCAATGCCGGTTTTGAGCGGTGACTCGCGATTGCCGGGAATGCCGATTTCGGGGGTTAAGTCTATATCGGCCCAAATTCCGTGGGAGCCTAAGATAATCTGTGCTAGCCACTGGGCGCGTGGCAGATGGGTGGGGGAGGTAATGACTTTGACTTTATGAACTTGCCACCGCTGCAGGATGGGGAGAGAAAAGTAGAAGTTGTCAAAGGTAGACTGGGCGCACTTTTCCAAGAGGACTTGCGGCGCGGGAGCTTTGGCTCGCTGAAAAATCAGCCAAATGCAGGGATCTGGGGAGCCTTGAGAAATAAGCACCGGCGTCTGGGGGTATTGTTTGGCTAGCTCGGCGACGTACATTTCCCTTTTAATGCTGCCCCCCAATACCAGGATGGCATCCACCGGCCTGTTGGCGGCGGACTGCAAAGCTACCGTGTAGCTCAGCAGCCAGCTAAAAAAGGCAACCGTCAACACTAAAAGGGCAAAAGCAGCAATCCTGCCTGCCAGCGAGCCGGCTTTCCTGGCGTTTCTTCCCCAATCCGATCGCTTTTGCTTTTTGCCTTTTTTTTGCCCCATATACGTTACGTCCAATCAGTTTTTTAGCTGTTAGGCTGTTACGCTAATATAGCAGTAGCCACGCACGGGCGCGGAGGTAGGACAGGCCAGAGCGCCTGTCCGAGAAACCTGGAGGGCAGAGCGCCTGCCCTACGCCTTCTCTCCGAAACCGTGTCCGCGCACTGACTGTCTACTGCTATAATGCTGCTTTTCCCTTGAAAGGAGGCAGAGCCGACCGAGTGGCGTTCCCAGCTGCCAGGCTGGGAACGAGGGGAACCCCCTTCATTTTTTCTTGGGGGGCTTGCCGGTGGGAAAGATAAATTCTATTTGCCCCTGAGTGCGCCGTATCTGCCCGCCCAGCTTGAGAATTTCTCGCTCAGCCCGCTCTCGGACTTTTTTGTCTGTGGCGTTGATATAAACCTCGGCCCACGACCTGCCCAGCGCCAGACTGCTGTCGGGATCTGTTTTGAGGAATTCAGCGGTTTGCCGGTACATGGCTGCGTATTTTTCGTCTGGAGTTCCCTCAACCCATTTGGCCGCCTTTTCGTGAGATTGGATGGCACCGGGGATGTCGTTGAGCAGCAGCAGCTGGTCGAGTCCTTTCCAGCGCCAGACGAGATAGGCTCTGGGATTGATCTGGGGGGAGAGGGCGCTCGTGCCGCGATCCATGTACTGGACTGTCAGCTGTGGCTCGCCGAGATAGTAGGAAATGCCGGTGGAAAGAAAAAGGTACATGTCAACGAAGCGGGGATCGCGCTGGGTGATCAGGTCAAAGTAGTCGGCATTGAGGGAATAGCCGGTTTTGGCACGCGCTTGTTCCTCGCCAAAATACTGGATGTAGTTGAGGAAAGCCCAGTCGGCGATCAAGTTGTCGAAGCCAAAGGTGGGCATCCGCTTGAGCAGTTGCACCCGCAGTCCTTCGAGCTGTTCCGCCTGCTTTGGGTTCTCGGCTTCCTGTGGCGGGCGGTGCAGTTGAGTCCACTGGACGCTAATCATGCCGGCCAGGGCGGCTGTAGCGAGAGCCAAATTCAGCAGCAGCCCTCCCTTCCAGCCCCGCCACTTGGGGGG
>Ga0185317_100238_pt1 | contig 17227 bp, 8 predicted proteins | sample DevilsHole_FD_128020 | JGI IMG/M metagenome (GOLD analysis project Ga0185317, IMG submission 128020) | Groundwater microbial communities from Devils Hole, Nevada to study Microbial Dark Matter (Phase II) - Devils Hole (SPADES assembly)... | ecosystem: Environmental > Aquatic > Deep subsurface >...
AGCAACGGTTGATCGGCGTGGACGGCCGACTGCGCTGGCATGCGGCGCCATTCCTTCACTGATTCGACCAACCGCATCAGCACGCCCGTGGTCGATACGTATTGTCCGAGCACCACGGGCGGCTTCGCCGGTTGGACATCATCCTTGGTCGTAGCGGTGTTCGCGTCCGACTTGGCCGGCTCAGTCGCGGGTTTGGCCGGCTCCGAGCCTGGTTTGTCGTCGTCGCTCGGCGCCGCCTTCGGCTGGTCCGGCTCGGCAGTCGGTTCGGCATTCGTTGTCGCCGGCTTCTCCATCTCGTCGCCGGACTTTGAGGGCCCTGGCTTCGTAGCACCTGCCTCGTCGTCCGGCGGCAGTGGCTGCGGCGGATCGCCGACGAGCACGTTCGGTGGTTTCGTCTCGGTCGCGTCGATAGGCAAGTCGCTCGGTCGAAACGGCGCGGGCTTGCCCTGGTTGCCACCAGCGTCGGCGACCTCCGCGCCCGCCGGCTTCCCCGGCCGACCCTGCACGTTCACGCTCACCCAGATGAGCAGTCCGATCGCCACCACACCAACCAGCACCAACGCGGCGGTGAACACGCGCGCCAGCGCCGGGCGCTCGGCGAACATCGATGACGGCTCCGCCTCACGACGCGGCCGCGATGCACGCCGCTGGTCAGCGGGCAACGACTCGACCGAGTGTACCAACTCATACATGCGCTGCCGCGTGGTTGGGGCGATCGACGCAGGCTGACCGATCATCGTTAGCACCTGGTGACATGCCGCCACCTCGGCCAGATGCACATCCGAATCAAGACAGGTTCCCTCGACCTTGGTCACCCCATCGGGCGGCAGAAGGTTGTCGAGGTACTCCGCCAGCAGGTTCGGGTCGATCTCGTCGCCGCTCAGCGCCGGCGCGGTCAATCGACGCCGCCGCGTGACCTCCTTGATCCTCGTCACCAGCGCCTGCGCCGCCGGCGTTTCGGCCAGCTTCCGCCCGATCTCCTTGGCATCGGCCGGCTCCAGTGCGTCATCGAGGTAAGCCAGCAACGTCCTGAGCGTTAGCCGCATAACCCGCTCCTCTCATACTCTGAGATTGCTTTGGTATTCGGACGCCGAACCGTCTACACCCATTAGTGGTGCGGAACGGCCAATTCCGTACATCTTTTTTCAACGGAACGCCACGGCGTAGAGTCGTGTAGCCGAGTCGGCGTGCAGCAATCGGAAGACGTCCGGACGCCGGTCGGCCCAGGTGCGTTCGATGGGAAACCCGTCCCGGTCGTGAATATTGTGCAATCCGCCCGCCCGATTCGTCAGACCAATGAAGAGCAAGTTGATACGCTGCTCTCGCAGGTTTCGCAACCATGCCGATTCATCCGGCTCGCGGCGGTCCCAGTCGGGCGTGGCGTTCGCGGCCAGCCCCTCGCCCCGCTCGACAAAACGCCGGTGATAGTCGTGCATGCGAAAGTTCGGATCGGCCGTGATGTTTACGTACCGCACGTCGTTGCGCAGGCCGATGCCAAACAAGTAGTACGGCAGGTTCGTCCCCGCATACGCCACGCGCGCCCCAGCCGCACTCGCCAACTCCAGCCGCAGCCAGCCGCCAAGAAAGTTGCCCTCACGCCAGTCCGGATAGAAACGCAGCGCCACCGGACCAATCGACGACTGTCTTACTCGAAACGCCAACCCAGCCGCCAAGACAACACCCGCCACCGCCCATGCGACCTGCCGCCTCTTGCCCGCAGCCCACCAAGCCGTCGCACCGATCGCCGCAGCAATCGCCGCCAACAACACGAGTCGGCCAATGACTACTGGGCCCGTGAAGTCCATCGCGTCAATCGCCAAAGGCGCAGGCGCCGTGGGTACCTCCGATTGCTGTGCGGTCGACCCGAATGCAGACCACCGCGCAAACAACCGCATCAACCACGCCGGACTCATGACCAAATGGACCCCAATCCCCACGACAGCCAGCGGGTACAGCCACATCCAGCGGTGTACGACGAGTGCGGCGAGCACCGCCCACATTCCCAACGCGGCGAACAAGAACCGCTCCTGCGTCTGATACGGATTGACCCACCAGAAGAGTGCTACGTGCAACACAACCAGCCCGGCGAGCACCGCGGGCAGCCGCCTGCCGCGAGCTGCCTCCAGGGCCGCCAACACCAGTCCGGCCAGCCACAACGGCGACAACAGCGGGTCGACGCCGCGCAGCACCAATTGAGCGAGCACGCCAAGCTGGTCCGTTGGAAAGTGATAATCACTACTGAGCAGCGATTCTCGTACATACCAGCCGCGTAAGATCGGCACGTCCAGCAGTTCGAGATGCAGCGGGTACAGCGGATTGCCAGTCGTCCACCAGTTCCGCAAGAACCAGAATCCACTCGGCGCCGCAAGCGCTCCGGCAAACAACACTAGGCGCCTCAGCCGATTCGGTCCCTGCCACGCCAGCATGCAACCCCACACGACGAGCGCAATAACAAACAGCATGGCCACATACTTCGTCCCAAGCGATGCGCCCGCCGCCAACGCGGCCAGCACCAAGTCGACCTCGTTGCGACGCCGCGTGCATCGCACCAGGAACCAAACGCTCAACAGATACCACGCGGCCATGGCCAGGTCGACGTCGGCCCAGTGCGAGTGAATGAACGGCGGCGAGGCCGTACCCCACAGGCCGGCGGCCAGGGCCGACGCCGGGGCCGACATGAATTCACGCGACACCGCAAACACGGCGAACATGCCAACGACCAAGAACGGCCATTGGCCGACCTTGGCCGCGGTCTCATCGCGCCACGGCAAGATGAGCCACGTGAACCACACATCGGCATTGGCCGGAAAGTACGGCGCGGCGCTCTCGCCGAACGGCGTCGGCACGAACTCGATCGCGCCGGCCTGCCACCAGCGTATGGCGAAGAACAGATGGTAGATCGGGGCGTCGCTCACCACGAGCACCGGGCTGCACAGGCCAACGACCAGCGCATCGAGCGCCGCCCACGCGGTGAGCACGACTACCGACCACATCGCGAACCGCGCGACGCGCGATTTACTCCCCTCGACCAACTCCGGCCCGTCTGGCCAGTCTGACCGAGGCGCGTCAGCGGTCCGCGCAGCAAGTCGATCGCTCGCCGACCGCCTCGCCCAGCGGCACGCGACCCCCGCGGCGAACAACGCCACGGCCAAGCCGATCGCCGGCCCCAACCGGATCAGCCCGAACAACCCCAACGCCTCGAGCCCAACGACGATCGCAACCCAGCCAACGAGCGCAGCGCCCAGAACGATCGCGAGTCGATCGCGCAGCCCTAGCCCGAACCGGACGATCAGGCCCGCGCCGGCGAACACAAACCCGTTCATCAGCACAAAAAGACACAATCGGAGCATGCGTTGCCGTTCCGGAAAGTGGAAAGTGGCGGGGTCGCTCCGCGACACTTCTGCGGGTTGCGGAGCAACTCGCCCACAGACAACGACTCTACAGGGTCGACTGCGGCTGTCACGTGTAATTCTGCGGGTACAGCCGCCGCTCGACCAGTTCAATCACGATATGCACGATCTTGATGTGAACCTCTTGAATGCGGTCGGAAGTCTCGGCGGGGACGACGATCGCCAGGTCGCAGAGCGGTCGCAGCTTGCCGCCGTCGCGGCCGAGAAGGCCGACGACCCGCATCTGTTTCGCGCGGGCCGCCACGGCCGCGGCAATGACGTTCGGGCTGTTGCCCGACGTGGAGAACCCCACGAGCACGTCGCCCGGCCTGCCCCACGCCTCGACGCCGCGAGCAAACACCTGGTCGAAGCCGAAATCGTTGGCCACGCACGTCAAGTGGCTCGGGTCAGAGATGGCCATGGCCGCCAGTGCCGGCCGGTCCTTGCGATATCGGCCGCTGAGTTCCTCCGCGAAGTGCATCGCATCACACATCGACCCGCCGTTCCCGCAGCTCAATATCCGCCCGCCCGCCTTCAGGCACGCGACCACGCTCTCGGCGAACTGCTCGACCGTCGCACGCACCGCCACGCTGCGGCGAAACCAGTCAATCAACTCGGCGGCTTCCACCAAATCGGTTTCGATGTGGTCCGTCACGCGCACACTCCGCTCTCGATCCTCAATCCTCATCAACTTTTCTCGCCGGCGAGACGCCGGCGCTACGGAAACACTCGACCCTCAATCCTCTATCCTCAATCCTCATGCTCAGTAACCCTGCTCGTTCGTCGGGAACGCCTTGCCCTTGACGGCGCGCACGTACGCCTCGACGCCGGCCTCGATCGCCGACCGCACGTCGGCGAACTTCTTGAGGTACTTGGCCTCGAAGTTCGTGATGCCTAGCATGTCGGGCGTCACCAGAACTTGTCCGTCGCACTGTGGGCCGGCGCCGATACCAATTGTTGGGATGGCGAGCGACGCCGTGACTTCGCCCGCCAGGTCGCTCGGGATCGCCTCGAGCACGATCGCGAAACAGCCGGCGTCTTCCAGCGCCTTGGCGGCCTCACGCAGTCGCACCGCCGACTCTTCGTCCTTGCCCTGCACGCGAAAGCCGCCGAAGCGGTGCACCGACTGCGGCGTCAGGCCAAGATGCCCCATGACCGGAATCCCGGCGCGAAGGATGCGCTTGATGACCGGCACCATCGCCCGGCCGCCTTCGAGTTTCACCGCCTGGACCTTGCCCTCCTGCATCAATCGGCCCGCGTTTTCGACCGCGCTGTCGATCGTCAGTTGATACGACAGGAACGGCATGTCGCCGATCACCATCGCTCGCCGCGACGCCCGCGACACGATCTCGGCGTGATAGACGATGTGCTCGAGTCGCACCCCGACCGTGGTGTCGTGTCCGCCGAACGCCATCCCCACCGTGTCGCCCACCAGCACCACGTCCGCCCCGCACGCGTCGACGATCCGTGCCGTGAAAAAGTCGTAGGCCGTGAGCATGGCGATCTTGTCGCCGGCCTGTTTCATGTCGCGCAGCGACTGCACGGTCAGGCGGGTCCTCGGCTTCATCGGATGAAACTCCGTGTAGAGCGCAGTCGGACAGGTCGGACAAATCGGACGGGTCCGACAGGTCGGATCGGTCTGACAAGTCGGACGTCCATTGAACGCCTCACAAACTCTGCAGGAACGCGACTAGGTCCCTCAACTCGCCGTCGGGCAACTCGGCGCGGACTCTGTGGCGATGTTCGCGAAACACGTCTTCCAGCAGTTTTGCTCGGCCGTCATGAAAGTACGGGGCACTATGGGCCAGGCCGCGCAGCGACGGTGGGTTGAACTTGCTGTTGCCCCCCTCGCCGTCGTCGATGCCGACGTCGAAGAGTTCGGTGCTCGAGTAGGTCGGCCCCTCGTGGCATGTCGCACAGCCCCGCGCCGCGAACACCTTGCCGCCACGGTCAATCGCCGCCCGGTCGGCCGACTGCCATGCCACGATCGGCGGCTGTGGCAACGAGTCGAGATACGCGGCGATCGCCGCCACCGACCGTCCACTCGGCGCCGATCGCGACTGCATGGACTCGGCCAGCGACTGGTGAATCTGTTCCGCCAGCTTCGTCTTCGATCCGTTCCACGCCCACGGGCCGGTCGACGCCGCACCGAGTAGGCTGAGCACGTTCTTGGGTGCGCCGTACGAGCCATCGCCGAACGTGTCGGCGCGCTGGCCGTTGGTGTGCCCGTCGGTGTGGCAACTGTGACAACTGAACCACCCGTCGAGCGACTGCCGCGCGTCGTAGAACAACCGCTCGCCCTGCTCGGCCAGAGTCCACTGCGGCTCGGGTCCCAGCGCGATCGTGGCCTCGACCGACTGGTCTTCGATGCGCACCACCGAAATCGTGTCGGAGTTGTGATTCGCCACGTACGCTCGCTTTCGGTCCGGCGAAACCGCAAGATCGACCGGCCGCTGGCCGACATGCACGCGACGAAACCCGAACGGCTGGAACCGGCCGATCGCCACTTCGCCGACGCCGCTGAGCGTGACAATCGCCGTGCCGTCAGGCAACAGCGCGAGCGGGCCGGGGTCGCCGGCCGCGTTGCCAGGGTCGCCGAAGAAGTGCGTGTGCGCCTCGCGCACCGGGTTCTTGGTCGCATCGACGAGCGATGTGATCGGCACGATGCGCACGTTCGACGTCATCACGATGCCCCAGAACACATTGTCGCGCGTGGTCGCCGCCGACTCGGTCAGGATCATGTGGCTGACGAGCAGGTTCTGCCCGTCGGGCGACAGTGCGAGACCGCGTACGTTGTGGCCGGGCACGCTGAGATCGCGCACGATCCGACCACTCGCGGCGTCGATGAGCGCGAAGCGTCCACCGAAAGCGTCGGCCACGATGAGCGTGCGGCCGTCGGGCAGCCACGCGGCGTTGCGCGGCGAAAAGTCGAGTTGCACCACTTGATCGACCTTGCCCGCCGCCAGGTCCACGCGACTGACTTCGCGCGACCACTTCGACGTCACCCACGCGCGGCGTCCGTCGGCGTCGAGCACCACGCCCGCCGGTCGGGCAGACACGGGCACTCGCGAGCGCACCTTGCACCGGCCGTCGCCCGCGTCCATGACCATCAGTTCATTGGCCGCGGCGTCGCACGCAACGAGCGTCGCACCGTCGGTCGTCGCCGCCATTGCGACCAGCGACTTGCCGATCGCCAGCTCCCAGGTTTTCTCGCGCCGCGCCGTATCGATAGCGACGATCGTGCCCGATTTCTCGCACGCGGTCAGCAGAGTCGCTCCGTCCGGCGACAGCCATACGGCGGCCGGGCCGCGCCAGCCGCTCTGAGGTCGGTCCGCGGCGAGCGATTCGTTGGCGCTGACCACTCGCGAACGCAGCGCCACGATCGCGCACAGACAAGCCGAGACGAACACGAAGACGATGGGCAGGCAGGTGCGTCGCATCGACATGAAAACGTCCCTCGCCAAAAAAAGCGTGCGGGCGTCGCCGCGGTTCGCTGTCGGATGATATGTCACCCGTCACGGTGCCGCAATGCCGGACTTGCAGTGTGGGCGACTCTCGCCGCGAGTCGCCTGCGGCAGTTTCGTTTGCCTCAACCGCTCTCGGCAAGAGCGGACTACACTAACTGTCGAATCGAAGAGTACGTCGCACGCCCGCCAGCGTGAATCGCGGGACCGAAACAACGACTACATGCCGGGGTCGCCACTCAGGGAGAATAATCATGCGCGGCAATCTCACGGGCATGGCCGGTCGGCTTGCGTGTTTCCTGACGCTGCTAGCACCAAGCACCTGCCTCGGCCAAGTCGCCAACTCGGCCGATCCTCGACCGGGGAACCTGGTTGGCGTGCCACATCCGCCTCACCTTGTTGCCATTCCGCAGGGATCCACTACGACGGTCCGGTTGCCGCGAACGAGCCTGAAGCAAGTTCCCGCCGAGCTGGTTGAACCAATCGGCGTCCCGCCGCGCAACCAGCCGGTCTGGGCCAAGCTCCGAAGTCAGCGAATCAACATCAACGCCGAGGCGATGCCGTTGGGCGATCTGGCCGACTTCCTGCGGAACGAGACCAAGCTGAACTTCGTGATCGACGGGACCGCGCTGGAGGAGGAGGGCGTCACGGTCGGGACTCCGATCACCACCGAGTTCACGGAGGCGCGACTCGGCGAGGCCATCGAACGCGTACTGCGGCAATTGAATCTCACGTACGTCGTGCGCGACGAGGTGGTCATCATCACGAGCCAGCTTGCGGCAGGCAATGAACTGACCGTGCGGGTCTATCCGGTCGGCGACCTGGTCTTGGCCGACGCCGAGTCGCGCGAGTTGGGGAGGATGATCGACGCCGACTCACTCATACAGATTATTGAGTGGACGGTGTCGCCGAACTCGTGGTCCAGCGTCGGCGGCGCCGGAAGCATCGAGGTATTCTACGGCAACCTCAGCCTGGCGGTACTGCAGACCGACGCGGTTCACGACGACGTGGCGGCCGTGCTCGAGATGCTCCGCCGTGGCCGAGGCGGTGCGGCACCAGACGACGCGGCGAAACAGGCCGCCCGGCCGGCAACACCGACTCCCGTGCTCGGAGTTCCGGAAGCCGAGTCGCGCATCAGGGGCACGCTGCGTGACCGGCGCGCCACCCTCGAGTTCGTCGATACTCCGCTCGTCGAGGTTATCGAATTCCTCGAGTCATTCACCAAGATCGATTTCGATCTTGATCGAGTCGCCCTCGAAGAAGAGGGCGTCACACCGGACACGCCTGTCACGTTTCGCGTCAACGATGTATCGCTCGAATCGGCGATCAACCTGATGCTCAGGCCATTGAACCTGAGTTGGGTTGTGGACAATGAGGTCGTCGAGATCACCTCCATGCTCTCAGCCGGCAACGAATTGGTCACGCGATGTTACCCGGTCGGCGACCTGGTAATGGTCGGGGCCGACGATGAACGCTGGAGCGACTCGCACGACGACCTGATCCAGATCATCGAGGCGACGACAGTCCCGAACAGTTGGTCGAGCGTCGGCGGGGCCGGCACGTTGGACTTTTTTGCCGGCAGCCAGTGTTTGGTTGCCCACCAGACACAGGCCGCGCACGACCACATCGCCGCCCTGTTGGCCATGCTGCGTGAGTCGGGCGATCGGCTGCCCGGCATCGCGCGGGCGCTCGGACTGCCCGTGGCTGAGAAACTCATCGAGGCGCGGCTGCGGTCCGTGCGCGAAGAACTTCGGCTCGCTGAAGCGAACGACCGCAAGGGTCGGCAGATGGCCGAGCAGCTAGAGGAGCATCGATGGGAAGAACTTACCGATCCTAATCGTGCGAAGACGCGCATGGAGGCCAAGCTGCTCGTGGCACAGACGAGCATCGCTGAGAAACAACTCGAACACCAAGCCGAACTGCAGAAGGCGCAGCTCGCCAAGATTCAGGCGGAGAGCGCCGCGTTCAAGGCACAGGCCGACCTGGCCGACACTCAGCGCAAACAACTCTCTGGCGCGGGCTCGGCCGATTCCGACGCGGCAATCTGCCCGCACTGCAAGAAGCCGCTGCGGCCGGCCGCAGCACGCGATTGACCGCCGGGCGCGAAGCAAGTCGTTTTCTGATCACGCTCATTACGCGGGGCGTGATGGCCCCTGCGTGAACCACCGGGCGGAAACGGCGACTACGTTTCTAAATAGCCTTGCACGATTCTGGGACAGTAGCCCGACGCGCCAGCGAGGGAGCACATGGCGAAATCACAAGAAATCAGGCCCGGTCCCTCGCTGGCGCGTCGGGCTACTGTCCCTGCGGACTCCCAGAATCACGCAAAGCCATTTAGGGTTACTCGCATCCGAAGGAGATTCTCATGCACTCCATTTCACGAACCGGGGCGTTTGTGACTGGTTGCCTTCTGGCTGTTGCTCTTTCGGACTCGGCCCCAGGCCAGGTCACGGGTGCGGTCGACCCCGTGGAACTGAATCAGGACTTGTCTGAATCCCCACCAGGTTCCGATTTCGATTCCGGCGACCAGGCCCATACGATCCGCCTGCCAGGCACCAACCGACCCGCAGTGCCTGCCGAACTCGTCGAGCCAATTCACCTTTTCAACGCGGATCGGTCGATTTGGAACATCTTGCGGACCAAACGGGTTTCGCTCGATTTGGACGCGATGCCACTGGCCGACGTCGCTTCACTGCTTCACTCCGAGACGGGGATCAATTTCCTGCTCGATCGAGTCACTCTCCAAGAGGAAGGCGTTACGGCCGACTCTCCGATTACCGCCAGGTTGAAGAACGTCCGCCTCATCAATGCGCTGGACCGCGTGCTGCTGAATTCGCTGAACCTGACTGTTACCGTCAAGCACCGTGTTGTCGTCATCACGAGTCAGCTTCAGGCCGGCAACGAACTAACGCTTCGTGTGTACCCCGTCGCCGATCTGGTTCTCGGCGATCCGCGGAGTCGCCATGCTTCGGAGTTTGCTGACGCCGACCCGTTGATTCAAGTCATTGAGCAAACTGTCTCACCGAACTCCTGGGCTAGCGTGGGGGGTGCCGGCAGCATTGAGCCGTTTTATGGAACGCTGAGCCTCGTGGTGTTCCAGACCGATTCCGTACACGATCAGGTGGCCGATCTTCTCGGCGTGCTTCGACGAGCACGGGCCGGTACGCCTCCGAATGACGACCCAAGCAAACCGCGGCCATTGCGACCGGGACGGATTGCCACGGCGACGCCAGTTCTCGGCGTTTCTGAAGCCGAACTGCAAATCAAGAAGGCGCTGAGCGACAAGGCGATTTCGCTCAATGTCGCCGAGACGCCGCTCTGCGACGTGCTCAGTCTTATCGAGACGATTTCCGGATATTCCATGTACCTGGACAAACCAGCCCTGGAAGAAGAAGGCGTTACGCCCGACACCCCGTTGAGTTTCAAAATCACCAACGTGCCGGTGGAATCCGCACTGAACTTGCTTTTAGAGCAACTCAATCTGACTTGGGTCGTGAAGAACGACGTCATGGTCATCACTTCCCGGTTTCAGGCCGGCAACGAACTCTACCATCGCTGCTATCCCGTCGGCGACTTGGTGATCGTGGACGAAGAAGAAGGTGGGCACGAGGAGCTCATCCAAATCATCGAGTCCACGGTGACCCCGAACAGTTGGAGTTGTGTTGGCGGGGCCGGGACGATCGAGTTTTTTGCGAACAGCCGGTGCCTGATCGTCAATCAGACGCGCACGGAGCATGATCACGTCGTCGAGCTGCTGGAAATGCTGCGGGAATCGGCCGATCGGCTTCCGGGCCTGGCTCACGCTTTGGGCTTGCCCCTGACGGAAGAACTGCTCGAGACCCGACTCAAGTCTGCTCGCGAGGGATTTCAGAGGATCGAACTCGAAGAGCGCAGGTCAAGGCAAGCTCGGGCCGCGCTCGAGCAGCAACAGTTCGATGACTCCAACTATCTCGAACGGTCCAAGCTCCGAATCGAGGCAGGCTTGCTCACAATCGCCGAAGCCCAGGCGGAACGCCTGGCCGAAGTACGCAAGGCTCAGCTTCACAAGACTCAAGCGGAAACCGCTGCCGCCAAGGCTCGAGCGGACCTGGCCGAAGCCCATCGCAGCGCCCATCGCGATGGAGTCAACTTCCTGCTCGGTGACGGAACCGTTCGCTTCTTAGTCAACTGGGTCGACTTTGAATCTCCGACGCCTGGGGGCTATCGCGGACGGGGACGAAGATGACGCTGATTTTTGACCCGAGACCCTCGACCGCCGCGGCGCATCGCCACGTGAAAGTCGGACGCCGCTGCGTTACACTCTGCACCGGCTCACACCCGAACCCGGAGGCAGCACCATGGCCGCGGCAGTGAATATTCAAACGAGCAACCGCAACGGACGCACCTACGCCAGTTCGGGGTCCAAGTGGGAACCGATCGTCGGCTACAGCCGCGCGGTGCGCACGGGCAACACGATCGCCGTCACGGGCACTGTCGGACTTGGGCCCGACGGGAAGTTTCCGAGCGGAGCCGCGGGCCAGACGCGCCGCGCGCTCGAAATCATCCTGGCCGCGATCGAAGCGCTCGGCGGCAAGCCGACCGATGTCGTGCGCACGCGCATCTACGTGACCGATATCTCACGCTGGGAAGAAATCGGCGGCGTACACGGCGAGATCTTCGGCGAAATACGCCCCGCGACCACCATGGTCCAGGTCGCCAAGCTGATCGACGACGCGGCCCTGGTCGAGATCGAGGCCGATGCGGTAATTGGGGATTAGGATTGGGGACTGGGGATTGGCCGGGCCCCGCAACCGAAGTAACGCGCGACGTGCGTCATATTCCAGTGGCGAGCAGTAGGTCGACGGCTGCCGCCAGCGTGTTGTCGACTTGGAGGGGCAGGTTGACAAGGCTGTCCGCGATGCTGCCCGCACCGCTCAATAGATCGAGCTTGGTGATCCCGTCGCCGCCCAGGCTGCTCGCCTTCACCTTTGCAGCCAGCGCGCTTGACCCAGCGACGAGATCGGCAAGCCGAAGATGCGCGGCTTCCCCATCAAGGCGGCGGACGATCTCCATCGTACCGCCCTTCTTCAACGAAAGGCTCACGGCGTCGCCGTTGGAATCGGTGTATTTGACCTTTGTACCGCGAGCGATCAGCGCCACACAATCGCCGCCCGAGACGCCATTCATGTCGCCGTCCAGGCGATTGCCCACAATGTCGGTGATGTCGCCGGTGTCCAAGATCGACAGCTTGAAGAACTGACCGGCCTTCAGCGCCTTGACGGGCGTGAGTTGGATGGTTCGGACAGCCTGGTCGTAGACGACCGAGGCCAGCGGAACCGCGATGTCGTCGGCCGTGCCGAGCTTCTTGTCCTTGCCCGCCGAATGCAACGCATAGCTCGTCGGGGCCGCTGCAGTCGCTGGATTCAGCGACTCGCTGGCCTCAAGTACCAGGCCGGTGATCGTCTTCTTGACGGCCAGAAACTGCACGTCGGTGATCAACGGACCGGTGGTGTCGGCCACCGTCACACTCATCGAGTCGGTCGCCGAGGCACCGGAACTGTCCGTCACGGTCAGCGTGAGTGTGTGGCTGCCGTAGCCCAGATTTAGCGTCGGCGCCGCCGCGGTCGAGAGCAGCGTAGTGCCCTCGCGCCAGGCGTAGCCCAGCACGCCACCGTCGGGATCGCTGCCGCTGCCGACCAGCGTGACCGTGCCCCCACCGCCGATAGTGCCCTCGACGGCTTGATCCGAGCCGGCGTTGGCGGTCGGCGACTGGTTGGTGTTGGTCACGGTGATCGAGACGGTCCGAGTGTCCGAGCCGCCCGCGCCGTCGCTGACGGCGAACGAAACGGTGTAGCCGCCGGCGGCCGCGAAACCTGGCGTCCAAGAGAACGTCCGCGTGGCCGGATCAAACGCAGCACCTGTCGGCAAACCAGAGGCACTGAACGAGAGCGAGTCGCCGTCCACGTCTGACGCGCTGACTGTGAAGGTCAACAGTGCCCCCTCGCCGAAACTCTGGGCGCCCGGCACGCTCAGCACCGGCGAATCGTTGACCGGGTCCACCGTGATTGCAACTGCCACCGCGTCCGAATCGGCCGCGCCGTCGTTGGCCTTGTAGGTGAACGAGTCGGCGCCGTTGAAGTTCGCGTTCGGCGTGTAGGTGAACGAGCCGTTGGCATTCAGCGTCAGCGTGCCGCTGGCCGGGCCGGCGACGAGCACGGCGGTGAGCGGGTTGCCGTCCACGTCGCTATCGTTGCCAAGTACGCCGGCGGCCGCGACCGTGAGCGTGGCGTCCTCGTTCACGCTGTAGCTGTCGCCCACAGCAACCGGCGCGTCGTTCACGGCGTTGACCGTGATCGTGACCGTGGCGACGTTCGAGTCGACAGTGCCGTCGTTGGCCTTGTACGTGAACGAGTCGCTACCGTTGAAGTTCGCGCTCGGCGTGTAGGTGAACGAGCCGTTGGCATTCAGCGTCAGCGTGCCGCTGGCCGGGCCGGCGACGAGCACGGCGGTGAGCGGGTTGCCGTCCACGTCGCTATCGTTGCCAAGTACGCCGCTGGCCGCGACCGTGAGCGTCGTGTCTTCGTTCACGGCGTAGCTGTCGGGGACGGCGACCGGCGCGTCGTTCACGGCGTTGACCGTGATCATGACGGAGGTGACATCCGAATTCACGGTGCCGTCGTCAGCGCGGTAAGTGAACGAATCCGAGCCGTTGAAGTTCGCATTCGGCGTGTAGGTGAACGAGCCGTTGGCGTTGAGGGTCAACGTGCCGCTCGTTGGTCCGGCGACCAGGATCGCGGCGAGTGGATCGCCGTCCACGTCGATATCGTTGCTGAGCACACCCGCGGCCGCGACCGTGAGCGTCGTGTCTTCGTTCACGGTGTAGCTGTCGGGAACGGCGACCGGCGCGTCGTTGACCGCGCTAACGCTGACGGACACGGTGGCGATGTTCGAGTCGGCAATGCCGTCGTTGGCCTTGTACGTGAACGAGTCGGCGCCGTTGAAGTTCGTGTTCGGCGTATAAGTAAACGAGCCGTCGATGTTCAGTGTAACGGCGCCGTTCGCGGGGCCGGTCACCAGGACCGCGATCAGCGCGTCGGCGTCGCCGTCGCTGTCGTTGCCGAGCACACCGGGCCCGTTCACGACCAGCGGCGTATCTTCGGCGCCGCTGTAGGAGTCGTCCGCGGCGGAGGGCGCCACGTTCACGAGGTGCACAGTGATCGAGACCGTGGCCGGCGCCGAGTCGAGCAGGCCGTCGTTCGCTTTGTAGGTGAACGAATCCGGGCCGCTGTAGTTGACGTTGGGAACGTAGATGAACGACCCGTTCGCGTCCAGACTGAGCGTGCCGTTCGTCGGGCCGGTGACGACGATCGCTGTAATCGGGTCGCCGTCCACATCGCTGTCGTTCGTGAGCACGCCGGGGACAAAGACCGTGAGGGTCGTGTTCTCGTTGACTCCCCAGGCGTCGTCCACGGCGACCGGTGCGTCGTTCACGGCATCGACGGTGATCGTGACCGTCGCCACGTTCGAGCCGAGCGGGCCGTCGCTCGACTGGTACGTAAACGAATCCGTGCCGTTGAAGTCGGCGCTGGGCGTGTACACAAACGAGCCGTTGGCATTGAGCGTCAGCGTTCCGTTAGTCGGGCCGGCGACCAATATCGCCGTGATCGGATCGCCGTCGACGTCGCTGTCGTTGGTGAGCACGCCGGGGGCGGCGATCGTGAGCGTGTTGTCCTCGGTCGCGGAGTAGCTGTCGTTGCCCGCGACCGGCGCGTCGTTTACAGGGTTGACGGTGATCGAGACCGTGGCCGCACCCGAGTCGGCCGCGCCGTCGTTGGCCTTGTAGGTGAACGAGTCGACGCCGTTGAAGTCGGCGTTGGGCGTGTAGGTGAACGAACCGTCGGCGGCGAGCGTCAGCGTGCCGCCGGCCGGGCCGGCGACGAGCACGGCGGTGATCGGGTCGCCTTCGACGTCGCTGTCGCTCGCCAGCACGCCCGGTGCGGCTACGTTGAGCGTTGTATCCTCATCGACGCTGAAACTATCGTTCGCGGCTATCGGGGCGTCGTTTACCGAGTTTACAGTGATCGACACCGTCGCAACGTTCGAGTTCAGGCCGCCGTCGTTGGCCTGGTAGGTGAACGAGTCCGGACCGTTGTAGTTCGCGTTCGGCGTGTAGTTGAACGAACCATTGGCGTTCAGCGTCACCGTGCCGTTTGTCGGGCCGGCGACGAGCACGGCGGTGAGCGGGTCGCCGTCGACGTCCGTATCGTTCGCCAGTACGCCGGCGGCCGCGACCGTGAGCGTCGCGTCCTCGTTCACCGAGTAGTTGTCGTTGCCGGCCACCGGCGCATCGTTCACGCCCATGACGGTGATCGTGGCCGTGGCGACGCCCGAGTCGACTGCGCCGTCGTTGGCCTTGTAGGTGAACGAGTCGACGCCGTTGAAATTCGCATTTGGCGTGTAGTTGAATGAGCCGTCGGCGGCGAGCGTCAGCGTTCCGCTCGCTGGTCCGGCGACGAGCACGGCCGTGATCGGGTCGCCGTCCACGTCCGTATCGTTCGCCAGTACGCCGGCGGCCGCGACCGCGAGTGCGTCGTCTTCGGCGACGCTGTAGAAATCGCCCGCGGCGACCGGCGGATCGTTCCCCGGGTTGACGGTGATCGTCACCGTCGCCACGTTGGAATTCGCCAGCCCGTCGTCTGCCGTTGAAGTGGGCGTTGGGCGTGTAGCTGAACGAACCGTCGGCGGCGAGCGTCAGCGTGCCGCTGGCCGGGCCGGCGACGAGTGCAGCCGTGAGCGGGCCGCCTTCTCGGCGCCGGCGAAATTGGCGTTGGGCGTGTAGGTGAACGAGCCGTCCGCGTTCAGCGTGAGCACGCCGCTGGCCGGGCCGCTGACGATGAGGGCGGTGAGCGGATCGTTTTCGACGTCCGTATCATTCGCCAGCACGCCGGCGGCCGCGACCGTCAGCGTCGCGTCCTCGCTCACACTGTAGCTCTCGCCGACGGCGACCGGCGCGTCGTTCACGGGACCGACGCTGATCGAAACGGTTGCGACCGCCGAGTCCACGGCGCCGTCGTTGGCCTTGTAGGTGAAGGAATCCGGGCCGTTGTACTGGGCCGTCGGCACGTACGTGAATGATCCATTGCTGTTCAGCGTCAGCGAACCGTTGGTCGGGCCGCTGATCAGGATCGCCGTGAGCGTGTCGCCGTCGGCGTCGGTGTCGTTGGCGAGCACGCCGGCGGCTGGCACGCTCAGCGTCGCGTCCTCGAGCATGCTGTACGCATCGCCCGATGCGACCGGCGCGTCGTTCACCGGGTTCACCGTCAGCGAGACGGTCACGACGCCCGAATTGTCCGTGCCGTCGAACGCCTGGTAACGAAACGAATCGCCGCCGAAGTAGTTGGCGTTGGGCGAGTACGTGAACGAGCCGTCGGCGTTGAACGTCAGAGTTCCGAACGCCGGACTGCTGACCAGGCTTGCCGTGATCGGATCGCCGTCGACGTCGCTATCGTTGCCAAGTACGCCGGGCGCAGTGACCAGCAGCGACGTATCTTCATTGAAGCTGTACGAATCGGCGACGGCCACGGGTGCGTCGTTCACCGCAGTCACCGTGATCGAGACGGTGGCCACGTTCGAGTCGACAGTCCCGTCGTTCGCCTTGTAGGTGAACGAGTCGCTGCCGTTGAAGTGGGCGTTGGGCGTGTAGCTGAACGAACCGTCGGCGGCGAGCGTCAGCGTGCCGCTGGCCGGGCCGGCGACGAGTGCAGCCGTGAGCGGGCCGCCTTCGACGTCGCTGTCGTTCGCCAACACGCCCGTCGCGGCGATCGTCAGACTGCCGTCCTCGATCACGCTGTAGGAGTCGTTCGCGGCCACTGGGACATCGTTCACGGCGTCGACCGTGATCGAGACCGTGACCACGCCCGAGTTCAGGCTGCCGTCGGTGGCCCGATAGCTGAACGAGTCGCTGCCGTTGTAATTCGCGTTGGGCGTGTAGCTGAACGAACCGTTGGCGTTGAGCGTCAGCGCGCCGTTCGTGACGCCGCTGATGAGAACCGCCGTGATCGGATCACCGTCGACGTCGCTATCGTTGCCGAGTACGCCCGGGGCGGCCACGTTCAGCGTGTTGTCTTCGCTCACGCTGAAGGCGTCCGCCACGCTCACCGGAGCGTCGTTGATCGGGTCGACGGTGAGGCTCACCGTGACCACGTTCGAATCGGCCGCGCCGTCGTTGGCCTTGTAGGTGAACGAGTCGGCGCCGCTGTAGTTTGCATTTGGCGTGTAGGTGAACGAACCGTCGGCGGCGAGCGTCAGCGTGCCATTGGCCGGGCCGCCGACCAGGACGGCCGTGAGCGGGTCGCTGTCGGCGTCGGTGTCGTTGCCGAGGACGCCGGGAGCGAC
>Ga0185317_100239_pt1 | contig 17201 bp, 13 predicted proteins | sample DevilsHole_FD_128020 | JGI IMG/M metagenome (GOLD analysis project Ga0185317, IMG submission 128020) | Groundwater microbial communities from Devils Hole, Nevada to study Microbial Dark Matter (Phase II) - Devils Hole (SPADES assembly)... | ecosystem: Environmental > Aquatic > Deep subsurface >...
ACTGAAGGTTGGTGTGTTGCCCCAGTCGCTCCAGCGCTCGGGTGCCAGTTTGTTGAGCAGTTGGGGCGAGAAGCGAAAAGCGTCCTCAGCGAAGATATATTTTTGCAGCGCCGCCAGGGCTTGGCGCTGTTTGTCCACCGGCACTGGCTCAAAGGGCAATCGCCCGTTGGGGTCGCCCGGACGGTTGCGGTGGAAAGATTGCCCGCCGATGTAATTGGTGAGGAGCATGGCTTGGCTGAAATAGTAACTCAACACCGTGTCAAACATCTGGCGCATGTCGCTGTAAGTTTCGTCGGTTGCTGGGTGGCGCTGTTCCAGGCGCGACCAAATTTCGCGGGCTAAGTCCATTTGCAGCTGGGAGTAGCGCAGCACGTCGCCGCTCATGTCAAAGGTGTTGGCACCGGGGTCAATATCAGCGCTGTCCTCATCGGTAGCGTAGGCGAGTTCGGGGTGGGGAGCTCGCTGGGCAATCTCCTGCAAAAGCTGGGACTCGGCTTGGGGATTGCCTGCCGGTGCGGGCGCGTAGCCGTACTCGATCGCCCAGTCGTCATAGGGACCGACCAGAGTGGTATGGTAGTCTCCCTGCCCGAGGCCGGCAGGGGCGAGGTTGACGCCGTTGTAGTCCATCACAGAGCCAACCAGCCCCCGGGTGCGGGTAATTTCGGTGTTGTTCAGCTCTTCTGGCATTAGCATGGTACTGCCGTGGAAGTTGTGCCGCAGCCCGAGAGTGTGGCCCACTTCATGGGCGATCAGTTCCCGCAAATACTGGCGGACATACTCTTTCATCTCGGGGCTGTCGGGTGCGGCGTTGCGGATCAGGGACAGGTTGAGCGCTCCCATTGCGAAATTCTGGGTGGATTGGAAGCCGTGGCAGAGGTCGTAAGCTGCCATCAGGCGCGACAGCAAAGCTCGCACCTGTACCGGCATTTGCTGTGGCGCGGGGACAAAAGCTTGACTGCTCGTTTGTTCGGGGGAGCCGGTGTTTTCAGTGGCACTGTGTTGGGCGGTGTGGGATGACAAGCTGTAGGGATGGCAGTAGTTTTCTGCGATCCGCCACAGTAAAGATTTTTCTGTTGTCGAGCGAGGTTGGACAAAGGTGCGAAACCCCTGTTTCATGGAGCGCACGACGCTGCCATCGACAATAATGTCGGCATCCAAGATTTGCCCCGTCAGCGGGTTGACGCGAGATGGGCCAATGGCAGCAAACCAGCTTTCAAAGGAATTAGACCAGCGGATGGTGTTGTAGCGCACGTCAGCTGGGTCCCAGGTGGCCTTATCCGGCATCTGCCGCACTTCAATGGCATTGAGGAATCCGGCTTTCTCGAAAGCTTTGTTCCACATCAGGACGCCTTCTTTGATGGTGTCGCGGTACTCCACCGGCACGGTGTTTTCAATCCAGAAGACTATGGGCTGTTTTGGGGGAGACAGGGGGGCGCTGGGATCTTGCTTTTCCAGATGCCAGCGGTTGATGTAGCGCACAAACGGATCTTTTGTGCTGTCGGAGGAGAAGTCTTTGTAGGCGGTGAGGAAATAGCCCACGCGCTCGTCGGCAATGCGCGGGCGGTAGCCGTTATTTTCTGGGAGTTGGGAGAGGCTGTAGCGCACCGAGATGCTAAAGGCGCGGCTGTCAGGCAGGCTGGGTATGTATGCCGGTGTGTTCCCGCCTCCGGAAAAACCGTACACGGACTCCAGCTCTACGTTTAAGGGGAAGGCTTTGGTAGCACCGATATAGGACTTGTCCTTATCCATTTGGTAGCGAGTACCCAACATCGACGGCAGCATCTGCGTCAGCCCGGGCACGTCACTGAGCAGCAGTTCGCTAAAGTCGATGAGCAGGGTTTTCCGCTGAGGGTGAATGCTTTTAATTTTTATTGACTCGAGAACTGAATCGCTAAAAGATGTTTCCAGAGAACGGGCTTGCGGGTCTCCCGGTTGGGTGCGAAAATTGACGTTCCGCACCACAAAGTGTACGTTTTGATTGACGCGGCGGAAGTAAAAGAGGAATTCCCCCAAGGGAAATCCCCGGTAAAGAATGCCCTCGCCTATTCCGGATTCCATTGTGATCACAGCCAGGTAGTTTTTGTTGAGCTGTTCCGGCTTGATTTCTATGTATATTTTACCCGTTTCTTTGTGGCGGTAGATGGTGAAAAGTCCCTCCAATTTTTCAGCGTCTTTGACGGCGGTGTCAAACGGCGTCAGGTCTGAGTTGTCTTTGTCTTCAAGATTCTCTTCAGATGGCGTTATTTCGGGCTTTTGAGCGTAATTATTGCGGGACGCGACAGCTTCGGCAGTCGCAGTAACAGGCAACTTTTCGGGCGTTAACTGCGCGTTTATTGGCGCGATTAACGAAAAGTAAAAGTGCGGTACTATTAGAGACAATGCTAATCTATTCATAGCGACTCTATTTGGTTAATATAGGGGGTCTTAAAGTACAGGTATTGGAATTAATTCTCAGCGCTTTGGTGTGTTTTTACATAGGGGCACAAAATTCTCAAAAGATGATGGCATCTGACCTGGCGATCTGAAGTTTCCCAGCAGAGTCTCGCCGAGTGCGCTCACAGGGGGGGGAAGGCTACTAAACTTTGAATAGTGGGCGCTCATTGACACTGTACTGTTTGCTTGAATTTTAGGGGGCGTAAGGTGTGGTAGGCAAGCCTACCTTTGGAAAAATCATACTGCCTTTCAGGCGCAGGAGTGTCAACTTACCTACCTTTGATAACCGGGTTCGGTTTAGGTATCTGGTGCGGTTCAATGTCAAAATACTCCTGTATGGGGTGGTTATCCGGTAGCTGAGAGCGGCAACCCCCGCCCAAAGCTGGCAGTATGGCAGCTTTTGTGGGGCTGCGGCTACCTGGGGTTGAGGCTTTCAGCAGATTTATGGGGATCTGCGATCCAGCTGTTCCTGGTGCGCCGATCGCTTGGGAAATGCTTCCAAGCTTCGCCGTCTATTCCCATTGTGACAGGAAAATGTGGGACGGGAGCGCCTGTCTTTACAGTATGATATAGGTTTGGCAGGTATGTCGGGCTGCCACTAGGGATTAAAATTCAGTGCTGACACCGCAACTCCTCCTGTGCCGGTGGCCATCAAGGAAGCGGAGGGGCTCTAGGTTGTAGGTGGTAAACCTGAAGTCTGAAACCTCTTCCCTTATCTCCTGACCCGTAAACCCTAACCCACACTTTTATGTGGCTTTTCTGGCTTCTAGACTTGAAGAGGAATTTTATATTCTCTTAAGACAAAACCTGCCAACTTGGCACCATGAGTCTAGTTCGAGCATCTATATTGTAGAAAAGGGTCTAAATATCTGGTATAAGATAAAAGCAGCTCTCCCAACTCTTCTGTGAAACTCTTTGATTATAGCAAGTCTCCTATCTGTATGAAAGACGCTGTAGGAGACGTGGGGGGTGAGGCGACCTCACTGTCTGTAGAAGAGGAGGGGATGGCGATCCATATTTAATTTGATAAGACTTGGCGATTTGAAGACAAACCAGCTAGGGTAATAGATCGCGCAGCACTTTGTTAGACTGAGTGCTGCATTTTTTTTGCCGGCATATATCTGTGGCCCATGCGGGGTTCTGGAGGCAGACGCCAGCAGCTGGCCAATTTTGTATGGCCCATGTCCGGTGTTTTCCGGGCGGTCAAGGTGTGAGCTGTTACGCTTTTAATATGCTTATTATAGGAATTCGGCATATCCGAAAGAGCGCCTTCCCAGCAGGAGTCTGGTAAAGAGGGATAGAGAGCGATAACACAAATTAAATGTGCGAGAACTTATAATTTAACTGTTGGCAAGAGCAGTGCAGGAAATATCTGCCAAAATGGCTCCCCATTCGCTATGGGGTTAGTTAAGGTAGTGGTAAGTCCCAAAAGGGATAATCAAACACTAAATTTAGCCCGGTTTTAAACCGGTAAGGAGAATTAAAATGGCTACCATGACAATTTCCGATCTGCGCCCAGCCGGTCACGATCTGCTCAATGATTCTGAAGGTTTTATCAGCGATTTATCTGATGAAGAACTGGGACTGCGAGGCGCTTTATACCTTTCTATTTCATCTAAGCAGGGTTCATTCTCTGCTCCTAATTCGGATTCCAATTCCGATTATTCGGATTCCGCTTCAGATTCCGGTTATTCCAATTCCCATTCCGCTCCCGCTTCCCATTCCGCTCCCGCTTCCCATTCCAGTTATTCCGCTCCCGCTTCCCATTCCGGTTATTCGGCTTCCGGGTCTTATGATTCGCACTATCAGATGCCCAGCTCTCACAATCAGTCCTACTGCTAGAAACCTCTCTAAGTAGTTGTTTGTGAGAAACGCAGCCCCGGGTGCATTTGCTATGCGGTTTTCGGTATAAAACGCAAAATAACTTGGGGCTTTTTTGGCAAACAAATCTCGATTTTAAAATTATTTTTTTTGCATAATTTTAAAATTGCCAGCCAAATGAAAGAAACTTTTTTGTTAAGCGACCGAAATGTTTTCGAGTACCTATTTGAACGGGGAATCGGCCCGCAAGCGGAGCGAGAGACGAATAAAGTTGAGCTGAAGAGAGCCAAAAACTTTAATTTGTTGGTTTCTTTAGAGGATGGCCGAAAACTCCTAGTTAAGCAGGAGAGGTACAATCCGGAAGGGAGAACAGCGGGCGAGTTTTTGAACGAATGGCGAGTTCAAGAGTTTTTACAGCGATTTCCAGAACTCAGCGACATTCGAGCTTGGCTTCCAGAGGTACTCCATTTTGAAGCGGATCATTCAATTCTTGTTTGCACATACCTGGAAAACTATCGGGATATCTTGGATTTATACTACAGAGATAAGGTATTCCCAATAGATATTGCCTCGGCAATCGGAACTGTACTGGCAAAAGTCCATCGCGCCACTTTCAATCGGCGGGAATATCGGGATTTCTTCTGGACAGATACAGAGCGTGCGCCCACAGGCACTGTTCCCAGATTGATTCGGAGTCTGGAACGAATTAAACCGGAAATTTTTGGTCAAGTTCCTTCAGACGGTCTGAAATTTTTTGCTCTCTATCAGCGCTACGAAAGCTTGCAGCGAGCGACGACAGAACTAAGGACTGCTTTTGCGCCTTGCTGTCTGACGCACAATGATTTGAAGCTGAATAATATCCTTTGTCGCACTGAAGGGGAAGGCTCCAATGACAGCATTGTGCGCCTGATTGACTGGGAGCGATCTAACTGGGGAGATCCGGGCTTCGATTTGGGAATGCTGATTGCCAGCTACCTGCAAATATGGCTGGATAGCTTGGTGATTAGCAAGGCGCTGAGTGTGGAAGAATCTTTGCGCTTAGCCGAGACGCCGCTGGAAAATATTCAGCCTTCGATTGCGGCTATAGCTGAAGCTTATTTTGCGGTATTTCCGGAAATATTAGAAGAGAGGCCCGATTTTTTGTGGCGAGTGGTGCAATTTGCTGGCTTGGCTTTGATTCAACAAATTCAGGCAACGATTCAGCACCAAAAAACTTTTGGAAATCGGGGCATTTGTTTGCTGCAAGTGGCCAAGATGCTGCTCTGCCGTCCCCAGGAATCGATTTTTAGTGTTTTTGGCAGGGAAGCCGCTGAATTAACTCGGCTAGAGGCTGCGGCGGCTTGAGATATTTAATCCCAAATTAACCGTCATGCAACTACTGGATAATCCTCAAACTCAACTGCTGGATGCTGTCCCGCAGCTACTGCTGGACACTCTGCAAGAAATCGTGACCAAAGTTCAGATTGAGTCCAAATTCCGCATTAGCCATACTGATTTCAAAAGTGGGGAACTCTCAGATGAAGTGGTAGCCCGCTTTCAGGAATTGCCCGAGGATATACAGCTGAAATATCTCAGCCAGCAGCTGCGGGGTTTTCTTTATGGCATGTACTACAATGGCTCCCTGCGCTCGCGTTTCGCCGCAGAGGTGCCGGTGCAGCGTCCGGATCTGGAGAATAATTCGTTTTTAGGAGTTGACTTGACGTTTTACGAGCGAGTGCACGAAAGCAATAGCGGAATTGGCTACTTTGACCCGGGCTGGCGCTTACTCAGGGAAGAAAGTGATGGCAGCCTAGCGGTGACTAAAAACGGTTTGACTTTGCACGTTGAGCGGGATCGCCACCTGCACCCACAGTCGGCTGGTGTTGGTGAGGAGGTGGCGGTGCGGATGCCCCGAAATTTGGTGCAAAACGGGTTTTATATGGCAGTTGGCAATGCCGGTTTGCAACGTCACAGCCATCGAGATGGCAAGTCCCAGATTGTGCGCATCTATTTCCATTTCACTCCCGAAGGTGCGACAGCAGTCATGGGTAGCCTGACACGGAAGCTGAACGACCGATTTATTCCCTTCAGTTTCAAGGTGCTTTACAACCCTACTGAATACAAGCGTTATGACTCCGGTGTTCTTTATTTCGAGAAGATCAATTGCCAAGAAGTTGGGCAAGTCGTGCGCACCGTTTATACTGAAACCAAAGCACATTTTATGTCGGAAGTTCCTCTGTTCACTAAGTTTCTGGCACCGGGACTGGCACTCGCAGAAGAACCGGACTACAAATTTGCCAGTAGGGAAAGCTTCGGTCTGAATAGATGCCAGATTGTTGCCAATGGCTTGCTGGAAGCTTGGCACTCTGGAGAACACTCCCCTGAAGGGCGTATGAATGCTATTGTCCAGCAATTCTCTCGCTTGGGGATTGATTTGCAGCGCTCTTACCTAAATGCTAGCTCCTTGGATATTTACATGCCGGTAGACTTATGACAGAAGTTGCCAAGTGGCTTTCCCGGCTTAAACAGATTTTCTCTGATGTTTGTAAATGCAGCCCCCAAAGCTGCATTTTTTTTGTAACGCCGCGATATTCGGCATCGCCGATTTAAGCTGCTACTGGGTTTATGGTATATCATTTATCGCCAAAACCGGGCGATTAAATTATAAGTTAATAAGATATTTTAACGAACTGGCAATAATAGAAATGGATGAGTGTTTAACCGGCTTGGTTGTGTAGCATATAGTTTAGCTCGCTAGCTATCCAGTCCTTAAACATGCGATCCATAATCTCTTTATAAATATCCGGTGTGAGTGCAGCTGCAATAAACTCCTCAACCATCAGCAGGTGATACCCCAGCTCGGTTTTTATCGGGCCAACTACCTGTTTCGGACTAGCACTAAAAACGACTGCTGCTAGCTCAGGTTTTAAGCTCCAGCGGTAAAGCTTTCCTTCATAACCGCACTGCAGCCTGCGTCTTTCATCAATGTCATAAAAGTGCGCCGCTTCATAAAAGCTGATTTCCTCCTCTTCTATTTGATAGAAAATTTCCTGGCCCAACTTTTCATATGGTACAAGAATTTGATAGAGGACTAATTGCTGGAAATCCAGCTTATTTTGAGCAAAAATTTTTTCTACTTCTTTGGAGAACAGAGACTCAGCTAATTTTTGATACAGCAGGCGATCGCGAATTCCAGCCTCCCAGTCATCTGGTGAGATCAGCTGATCTGCGAGCCATGCTAGTGTGTCCGCAGATTTCTCCAAACGCTTTTCATAACGCTGGCGGTTTGCCTCAGCTTGAATTTCTTCTGGCGTCACTGTTAAATTTCTTTGCTGAGCGGCTCTATCGATAATTTTTTGTTGCCATATATTCAGGCACACTTCTTTGATATTTATGCCTTTCTTCAGGTGGTTAACAATTTCGGAAGGCTCCATAGATACGGCTGTAATATTAAGCATTTATTGTCCCTCTCTTATCAAGGCTGTAAACTATTTTAAAGACGCATTTCAATAGGTTAATCCCGCGCCCACGCTAGTGGGCGTTACTTGTCGCATCAGCTGTTGATTTTTGTTATGTGGCAATGCCCCTACTTTAGCAGGTGTATTTTGTTATGTCATGTACTTCAAAAATATAATCCGGTTAAACCGCTGAAAATTTGAGCATTCAGCGGCTATTGGCAAGGTAAAATTTTAGAATTTAAGGCAATTTTAAATGGTTTGCCAATCGAAATAAGTCCAATAATTGTGATACTTCAGGTTGAGCAACCACTTCGCCTTCTCCCCCATAACTTGTTCCAGAAGAATTTTCCTGAACAGATGTTGAGGAACTCAAAGGCCCTTTAATCTTAACCTGCTCTGGCGAACCTTCAATTTTTATTCCGCTTTCAGTAGTTACTAATCCTCCTCTCACATCGCCCTGAAAGGCGAATGTAATTTCTTCCCTAAAATTTAGATCCCCAATCATTAATGCCCTCATGGTGTCTCTCCTTTTGATAAATTGAACCGCTGAAAGCGGTTTCGATAAATTGTAGCTTTCAGCAGGTTCCCCAGTTTAACTTCTCAAACTCTATGAGATTTATAAATCTACGGGTCGATTGCTAAGTCTTTTACGCAGTTCGACTGAACAAGCAGCGAAGTGTTGGTGGCATTGGCATTCGTATCGGCACTAGCACAGCCTTTATTAGCGGTAGCCTTTCCACCGCAAGCGTAGGCATAAGCGTCTTGGCACACATTAGCTATGTTGAAAACGGAGAAGTCAACACCGGCACCCAAAACGTCGAGTTCAGCAACGGTTTCCAAATAGTTCAGGTCAGAGATAATCATAGGGGTACTCCAGAAAGAAAAATGAGTGAAAATTTTCAGTCATATTGAGGGGGAATCCTAACCCTTATGAAAGGCAGTTCAGTTATCATTTGGCCCTGAGGACTCCCCACTCAAGCTTATGAGTTGAGATTTAGAAATCTACGGATCGATTGCTAAGTCACAGACCCAGTTCGACTGCATAAGGCAAGAGGTGTTGGTAGCATTGGCATTCGTATTGGCACTAGCACAGCCTTTATTAGCTGTAGCCTTCCCGCCGCAAGCGTAGGCATCGGCATCTTGGCAAACATTAGCTATGTCGAAAACGGAGAAGTCAACACCGGCACCCAAAACGTCGAGTTCAGCAACGGTTTCCAAATAGTTCAGGTCAGAGATAATCATTGTTTTACTCCGGGTAAGTGGATAGTATCAGCCAGAGACAAGGGGAATCCTAACCGTTATCAAAGTAATTTATCATTCAGCCTTGAGGACTCCCCACTCAACCTTATGAGTTGAGATTTAGAAATCTACGGATCGATTGCCAAGTCTGAAACACAGTTCGACTGAATAAGCACCGAAGTGTTAGTGGCATTGGCATTCGTATTGGCACTAGCACAGCCTTTATTAGCAGTAGCCTTTCCGCCGCAAGCGATGGCATAAGCGTCTTGGCAAACATTAGCTATGTTGAAAACGGAGAAGTTCACACCGGCACCCAAAACGTCGAGTTCAGCAACGGTTTCCAAATGGTTCAGATCGGAGATAATCATTTGTTGACTTCCTGTAATTATTTGTTGTGGCGTTAACAACCCTGTTTTGTTGTTACTAATACTGTAGCTAACCAGAACAGCCATGTGTTGCCAAAATGGCAGATACATTTGTCATCGATAGCAGAAACTTTCCGGATCGTACATCTGGCTATTATCGAGGGTCAGATGCGTTACAGCTGGTCAGGAAGCTAGTCCCTAGAGATCAGGTATTATACCAGAAACTGGGGTTTTTTGGATAAGAGCCAAAAACTTCTAGCAACTACAGGTATTTCGCGGCTAGTGCGGCGCGAAAAGCGCCTACAGTTTCATCCCCACCGAAGTACACCCACCAAATACAAAACCGACTACCAGCATCAAACCGCTGGCAGCCAGACAGCCTCCAGCGGTTTCCGCCTCTCAGTAGCGATATTTTTACAACTGCAAAAAGTCAAAGAAATTGCGAGAAGCCGCAGTTGCTAGTGAGTCTTCCTTATAACCAAAGGCAGTCGCACAAGAGATGGCCTCTTGTTTAACTAGGGCCCGGTTTAATTCAACCGTGTACCCATACCCCCCTACAATGCTGGGGGGGTCAGAAACGTTTTCCAAATAAGTCAAATCGGAAATAATCATTAGATTTCTCCTGGAAATCAAAGCTTTTAAACAACCTCCTTTTGCCCCGGAACTACAGACTACCGATGAAATTACCAGCGACAGTCTGTGTATTAGCCGCACCACCAATTGAGGCAGCACCGGCTGCAGAACCAGCAGCGCCACCATAACCAATGAGGTTGAGCTTAAATCCATCTAAAACATTTCCCTTGACGTCATGGTTGGAAAACGCCAAAGTGTCAGCGGAGGTACTAATGGAAGTTGAAAGACTGGGCGTCAGACCTGGAATGTCTATGCCACTTCCTCTTATCTCACACTTGTCAGTAACAGCTGGAGCGAAAAAATTTAGATCTGCGATTTCTAATCTGCTCATAGCGTCTTTCCTTTTCAGTAACTTCGGTTAATTAAGTAATCGAGGCAATAGCCCGATACAAGCGAAATAATTCCATTTGACGGCATCTCAACTAATGCCAAATATTAAAATCGCTGGAATATCGATTCATTGCCTTTGTGCCAGCGATTTTAATTTTTCAGCAAAGGGAATATTATTTTAACCGATAGATTCTGAACAAGCCGCCGCTATTGAACTAGAGAAAAGGCCGCTGACCGTGGCCGTCTTAACTACGCTATTTGTTATCGTCTGGCAACCTATAGCATCGGAAATTGAAGCGGCATCAGCCTTAGCGTAAGGAAGTGCAATACCCTCAAAAGTGTACTTCCAGCCACCCTTGATTAAATTGGTTGCTTCAGAAACAACTTCCATATGGGCCAAGTCAGAGATAATCATTTGGACTTACTCCTATTTTTTGTTATTCAACCTTGATGGGTTCATTCATACTGTAACCAAACTTGCCCTTATATGTCTGCCAAAATGGCAAATAATGTGCCATATTGGCAAAAACATCTCCTGGCCATAGCACTAGCCACTTAGGGCGCGGACATGGGCATCATCGCATTGGGCATCATCGCATTGGGCATCATCACATCCGCCTGGGGCCATGCTCCTGGGGCCATACACCATGCCATTAATGTATTGACCTAAATGAAAAGTGCTATATATCCAGATTCTGCCAATCTCACAAACCAACTAAAAACGACCAGGTTTTTTAAATAACCCTGGCCTCTAAGATTAAAAGGTAGGAGCGGTGGCACCAATCACATTGGCGTTAACGGTTATAAATGATTTGTGAAATATGTGAGGTGCCAGAAACCCGGTTTCTTAAAGAAACCGGGTTTCTAGATTTTCAAATATCCGAAATAGTCCTACCGCTTCCGGAGGATTCGCGCCTAACAGTAGTGGCTCAGATCCCTACTCTTGCCGAAACACTCTGGCGGGAGTCCGCCGCTCGGCTGGCAGTTCCTTGGCTACAGGTGTTTATATTATTTTTATCCCCATTTTGTTTCTTAACCAGGGCGTTGTCTTTGATCAGCCTGTTATAAGTTCGGTAAGGAATGTAGTGCATAGGATTATAACCGGCGAAGCGCAAAATCAGCACACAAGCCCAAGAATACTTACCCGCCAGTATAGCATCCACTACCTGATTGAACTGGTCAGTGTTCATTGCTTTGTCCATTTTTTGACTGGAGTACGAAGATTGCGAATACATGCTTATTATCTCCTAATATTCCCGCAGGTTAGTTAATCTCACTCTAATTCGCATAGCGCTTTTCCGCAATCAACCTCAAGAAGTATTTCGCGCCAGCAAATTAAAAGAAGGTTCGCTCACAAATCTAGGCCACCCTTTTGCAGCTGCCTGATCGGCTCTAAAAACACATCGGCAATCCGGCGGCGACGAATGATGATATCCGCAGTCGCGGTTTGACCCGCCTTAAAAGAAATGCGTTGACGTTCGTCTCTCACATAGTTCCGCTCCAAAGTCACCTTAACTTCATAAACCTCACCCAGCTTTTCATCCGGTTTTGCGTCCGGAGAGATAGAAGTAACCTGGCCTTGAACAATTCCGTAATCCTGATACGGATAAGCGTCTAATTTCACTTTCACCGGCATGCCATTCTTAACAAAGCCCGCTTCTTGATTCGGCAGAACCGCCTTCAAAATCAGCGGCGATTCTGAGGGGGCAATTTCTGCAACCGTTTGTGCCGGTTGAACCACCTCGCCCGCTTTGCTGACATTGAGAGATAGCACCACCCCATCCACCGGCGCTTTCAAAAACCTTTCCTTCAGCTTTACATTCGCACTGTGGAGCAGATTTTGCGTTTCCACAATCTTGGCTTTCAGCGCCGTCAATTCAACTTCCAGCTGCTGCATCTGCTGCTCCGCCTCTATCTTACTCCTTCTCGCCTCAGCTTGTTTCTGGCTGAGCACAGCTTGCAGCTGCTCGGCTTGCGCTTGCGCTTGCTGAACTTCACCCTCAGTTTGAGTGATCGACTGCCGGCTGTCGCGCAGAGCTTGCTCAGCGGCAAACAGCTGCTCTTTCAAGCTCGTACCCTCTTGCAACTGAGTTTGGGTAATCGCACGAGTCGCGCTGCTCAAACCTTGCTCAGCTTGAAACAGCTGTTCCTTCAAACTCGCGCTCTCTTGCAATTCATTTCGAGTAATCGCGCTTTGCCGGTCGCGCAGGGTTTGCTCCGCTTGAAACAAATATTCTTTGGCCAGCGCCCCCTGTTCCACCAGAGGTTTTAACCGCTCCACTCGCTCAGCAGCCGCCTCCACATCCGCCTGCAATTGCTTCTTCAATTCTTCCGAAGTCACAGCCAGAGGTTTTAGCCGCTGCAATCGCCCAGAAGCAGCTTGCGCATCCCCCTGCAGTTGCGCCAGCAATTGTTGGTTAGTCGCCAGCAAAGGTTGCAGCCTTTCCAATCGGTTCTGATGCGCAATCACTTGCTTGCGCTGCGCTTCCAGCAGTTGCTTAGCAGTAGCAGCCCTCTCCTTAGCCGCCGCCAGCCCCGCTTCTTGAGCCCGAATGTCAGCTTCGGCAATAGCAGCGCGAGTTCCAGCTTCCAAACGCGCTTTTTCCAGCAAAGAAAGCTTCTGGCTTAACTCAACTTGGTAGGACTTAACTTGCTCCTCCAGCCGCTGCACTTCACCGGCAGCCAGTTGGCTGTCCAGTTCCATCAGCACAGCGCCGGCTTTAACCGCCTCACCTTCCTTCACCGCCACATTCGCAACCTTACCTAAATCAACCGGGTGAATTTTATACACCTCTCCTAAAGGCACCAATCGCCCCCTGGCGTGACCCACTTCTTCGATTTGCCCCACCCACGCCCAGGTGGCAAAAGCGGTGCAGAAAACCAAACCGCCCAGCATAACTCGCGTAGTAAAAGACGCCGGTGGTTTGTCCAGCACCGTCTGCAAAGACACAGACCAGTTGGGCAAGGCTGGAGCACCTGTCTGGACCCCTGTCTGGGGTGTTTTCGGCGGGCGCTGTTCTGGGAAATTAGCCGGTGTTTGGGGAATTTCCCTCAGGGGAGTGGCTACACCGCCACAGATAGAAGCCGCCCTGTCAGACGCATCAGAGACAAAATTGTCGTCGCCGCTATTTAAAGATAAATTTTGCACTCCGAGATCCCTCCCCTGATGCCAAACACCCTCCTGACTTGAGGCATTGCTTTCATCGCACCCTTTTGGGGGATTGGCAGTTGCCAAACGATTTATAAAGCTAAATTTCATCGTCTGAATTCCTTTCCCTTTCGAGACTGCTTGCTGCTTGCCCAGTCCAACCCTCCCACACTTGACTGTTGCCAATTTGGGCTGTCAACCGCTGGCATGAATGCCTTTCGCCCCAGTGTCTTCCCAAAAAGTCTCTCTGCGTGATTGTACAGAAATGCTGCGGATATAGGCCACTGGCTCTGGAAGGGTTCCGTAATTATACTAATCTAGAATTCTGTGTTCAGTTTGCCAGATTGGCATTTTTACGGTCATCTTTACTGTTTTTTAAAATTTCACCGGCAAAATCTCCCTGTTTCGGCGCTATGTTCATACTGCAGTCAGGGAGATACAAGACAAAAACTAGAGGCCGGTCTGAAGTTGGATCGAGGGCGCTCCAGAAACCCGGTTTCTTAAAGAAACCGGGTTTCTCAGTGCCTCAGTTTCTCAGTGCCTCAGTTATAGATCCAGCTGCTGCTGCGCTAGGTGATAGTACAGACCTTGCAGCGCCATCAGTTCGTCGTGTGTGCCCCGCTCTACCATCACCCCCCGGTCGAGCACCAAAATAATGTCAGCGTTGCGCACCGTAGACAGCCGGTGGGCAATAATAAAAGTCGTGCGGTTGCGCGACAAGCGCTCCAGATTCTGCTGAAACCGGCGTTCCGATTCCGTATCCAGCGAACTCGTCGCCTCGTCGAGCACCAGAATCCTCGGATCGCCCAAAAGCGCCCTGGCAATGGCAATCCGCTGTCGCTGTCCCCCAGAAAGCAGAGATCCCCGCTCACCCACCTTGGTGTTGTACCCCAAGGGCATGTCCTGGATAAATGTGTGCGCCTCCGCCAGTTTGGCCACCTCCGTCACTTGCTCCAGACTGAATTCAGGCCGGTATAAAGTAATATTTTCCAGAATAGTTCCTGAAAACAAAAAGCACTCTTGCGGCACCACACCGAGCTGCGACCGCAAAGATTGTGGAGAAATCAGCCGGATATCGTGACCGTCAACCAGGATGCGACCGCTCTCAGCGTAATACAGACCCTGGAGCAAACTCACCAAGGTACTCTTTCCCGAACCGCTGCGACCGACAATAGCAACCGTCTGTCCCGGGTGCGTCTCGAAGGAAATATTCTGCAGCGTGTTGCGCTCCCGATCGGAAGAGTAGCGGAAGGTCAGGTTCTCGAACCGCACCTCCCCCTGTATGCGGGGCAAAATCAGCATCAGCTTTCCAGGGGTTTCTTCTGGCGCAGCTTCAAACACATCATTCAGGCGCTCCACCGAGATCAACACTTCTTGCATCTCGTCCCAGAGATTCACCACCGCCAGCACGGGGCTGATCACCTTGCCAATCATCATGTTGAAGGCCACAAACTGGCCAATGGTCAGCTGGTCCTGAATCACCAGGGTGGCTCCATACCACAGCAAAGCCGTACTGCCCAACGTATTAATAGAAGCGCCGAGCACTTGCAAGACATTACCCAGCTTCTGGCCCCGAAAGGCCGCATTCAGGAAGCTGGTAAAGCGATCCTCCCAGCGCCAGCGCAACTCTCGCTCCGCTGCAGCCGCCTTTACCGTGGACACTCCCGTCAGCATTTCTACCAGCAACGAATTTTGCTCCGCTGACTCATTAAAGATTTCCTTGGACACCCGCCGCAGGAAAGGAGTGGCCACCAAAGTCAAGATGGCGATCGGCGGAACCATCCCCAGCACCAGCAGCGTCAGCTGCGAGTTGTAGTAGAGCATCAGCCCCAAATAGACAGCTCCCATCAGCATGTCCAGCCAAGCCAGGACGACTTGGCGGGTGAGAAATTGCTGGATCTTGCGGTTTTCCTGAACCCGCGTGATGATGTCCCCCACCCGCCGCGATTCAAAAAACTTCAGGGGTAGGGTGAGGGTGTGACTGACAAAGCCGCTAATCAGGGTCAGGTCGAAGCGGTTGGAGAAATAGTCCAGCAGGTACTGTCGGGTAGCGCTTAAGCCAATGCTCCAAATGCCAAACAGCACCATCCCCAGGGCAAAGACATTCAGAGTCACCAAGCTCTTGTTCACCACTACCTTGTCGAGAATGATTTGGGTGAACAGCGGCGTAATGACGCCAAAAATCTGCATCAGTAAGGAGGCAAAGATGATTTGCCCGATCGTGGAGCGGTAATAAGCCAGGGCGCTGGCGAACCGCGACAGGGAGATTTTCTGCGATTCCGCTTCTTGCAGGCGATCCGTAGGATCTAGCAGCAGCGCGTACCCAGTCCAGCTGGCGATAAATTCTTCCTGCGAGAGGGTGCGCTTTCCCGCTCCTGGATCGCCAATCAGGACGCGGTTGTCTTTGCAGCGGTACACTACTATATAGTGAATTCCCTGCCAGTGCGCTATCCACGGGTTGTCATGGGAAGCTAGCTTGCTCAAAGACGCTCGCACCGGCCTTGCCTGAAAGCCCAGGCTTTCCGCCGCTTTGGCTAAACTTTGCAGGGAAGCGCCAGACCTGCCAACATCGGCGATTTCCCTGAGAAAGTTGATGCTAAACCTTTTTCCCCAATACTGTCCGATGCTGGCTAGGCACGCCGCGCCGCAATCGGAAGAGCTCTGCTGCTCGATTAAGGGATATTGAGAGAAAAAGTCCATCACCCGCCTGCTTGCAGGTTTGGGAAATGCTACCGTTTCGGCTTTGGAGGAAGCTGTTGCCACACCGGTGCTTTTAGACGCGCCGCTGTTGGCAGACACGTCGCTGTTTGCAGACACGTCGCTGTTTGCAGACACGCCGCTATTTGCAGACACGCCGCTGTTTGCAGACGAGATTCGGCCTTCTGCAACAGGGCGCTGCCTGCTGGGTGCCGGTTTGAAGTGTCCGTTGCCACCTGCAATCTCTCCCACTGCCTTTGCCAGTGCCGGTGCTGCTGACAGTGCCGCTTCCCAGTGTTCCGAGGGCAGCTGCACCACCCACAAATCGGTTTCGGCAACCCCGTCTGCCGGTGTTGTGCTCGGATAGCCCCAGCTGCAACCGGCTTCTTTGGGCTGGGATGGGTTGGATGGCTGGTGAATTTTCCCAGATCGCAGCCAGAAGCGTCCCGTTTGTGCCGGTGTTGCTTTCAAAAGCTGAGCGCCTCTGTCAATCCGTTTTTCTCTCAGGTAAGGCAGCAGTTGCTGCACCTGGTAGCCCGAAAGCGAGCGCAGTTCTGTCTGCGTTTTCAAGAATAGCTGCCGCTGGCGCAGCTCGGCTTGCTGTTGCAGGTGCTCTCGCAAGTCAGGAAGCTCACTGAGTTGGGAGTGCAGTTTGGAAATAGAAATCCTAGCGCCCGAACCGGCACTGGCTGCGATCGCCCGGTAAGGAATGGGATCGTTGCAGAACAGGCGATCCCCGCCAAAGCTGTCGCCGGTTTCCAGCACCAGCGCTGACACTTCCCGCTGTCGCACTGAGTCAAAGGCAACCAGCCGCACCCGCCCCTGACACACTATGTAAAGGGTTTGTTCTGCAGAATCTGGTACTGTGTGATTTAATAGTTCGTCACCTAACTGGAATTCGCCAATTTCCAACGCTTTGCCCAAGTCTGACGCCGCTCTGGAATTGCCAGCAAGTGGGATTAAGAGATTGAGCGGCGATCCTCCATTTGTCAAAGCTGTCGGTGATGATGAAACAGGAAGTTGGGATTCTTCGCGAGCTTCTAAATTTTTTTTCATAAACTCTCCCCCCGCAACAGCGGAAGTTGCTAGCTACAAGCC
>Ga0185317_100240_pt1 | contig 17199 bp, 11 predicted proteins | sample DevilsHole_FD_128020 | JGI IMG/M metagenome (GOLD analysis project Ga0185317, IMG submission 128020) | Groundwater microbial communities from Devils Hole, Nevada to study Microbial Dark Matter (Phase II) - Devils Hole (SPADES assembly)... | ecosystem: Environmental > Aquatic > Deep subsurface >...
GTATATATGCTTTCTTCCGGATATCAGAAATGTTTGGCTGTTGGGGCTTGGGGTTAGGGGTTGGGTTTAGGGGTGAAGGGTTAGGGGCTAAGGGTTAGGAGTTAAGTTTCAGGGTTTACCCCATGTCCAGCGAGCCATACCCCCCGCCACTCGCCCTCCGCACCGGCTCCCGGAGGCCACTCCTACGCCTATATTTACAGATATCCGAAAGAATGGTTTCCACAAAAACCCGAGTTTAGACCTGTTTTGTATATATGCTTTCTTCCGGATATCAGGAAAGGTGAGGGGTGAGGGGTTAGGTGTTAGGTGTTAGGGTAATGGTGTTAGAGGAAAGCCAATTGCCCAACTAAACAAACCCGTGTTCGGCTAAAAAGGCCGGTGTGATGTCATCGCCCCACGGTGCCGGTGTCTCTGTTGGCAGAGATCGAGAACCCAAGTGCAGGAATTTTTCTGCATATTTGCCCAGGATATCGCCCTCCAGGTTGACCGAGCTGCCCGGTTGCAGGTGCTGCAGGTTAGTCTGGATGTAGGTGTGGGGGATGACTGCCACTTTAAACCGGCTGCCGGTTGGATCGCATTCGGCTACGGTTAAGCTGACGCCGTTGATGGCGATACTGCCTTTGGGGACGATATAGCGGGCAATTTCTGCCGGTGCGGTAAAGCTCATCTCCCAGGAACTGCCGGTCTGCACTGACTCCTGCAGGCAACCCGTGCCATCCACATGGCCGGTGACGAAATGGCCACCTAGCTTACTGCCGGCACGCAGCGAGGTTTCTAAATTCACTGGGGCGTTGGAAGCATGCCGGTTCCCCAGGGTGGTGCGGCGCAGCGTTTCCGGGGAAGCCGTCGCCACAAAACCTTGGCTGTGTATCTCCACCACTGTCAGACAGATGCCATCCACGGCTACGCTGTCTCCGGGGGCTAAATCGTGCAAAATCGCGCCACAGTCAGCTGAGGCGCACAAAACTTCTAATTGGTCTGTTCCTGCGGGCTTAATTGTGCCTAATGCTTGAATTAATCCTGTAAACACGGCTTGTTTGTGATATAATGCTTGGTTCTGCAATCTGGTTTAACGGCTTGGCTGCCTGCTGGCCACCCGCCTCGCAGTGGCCACGTCAACTTTTTTGTCAAATTCCGGGAGCGGGCGTTGTCGATTGTGGTAAAAATCAAGGCATACTGGAAATCAGGGGGGGGTCTATTGAACGGCTCAATGGCTCAGCTGGCTCCTATATCGCTCAGGCGGGTGGACACATGTACTTTATTTACTCTATCGATAAAAAGTAATTTAGCTGTTATTCTTGATTTGTCGTTCAAGAGATTGGCGCTACTGGTAGCCATAGCCATTTATCCATGTTCAGATGTTTCCCATCCTTTGCCGACAGTGTTCTAAGAGGCTGAACCGATGATTGAAATGAAAGTCGCTGGAATTGCACTGGATGCAGCAACACGGAGCCCGATTGTACTGCTCAGAGATGCTGCAGAACGACGCGCCTTGCCAATTTATATTGGTCAGGATCAGGCAAAGGCAATTATCAGCGCTCTGGAAAACCACACTCCTCCCCGCCCCCTCACCCATGACCTGATGGTTAATATCCTTCAGGAATGGAATATGACTTTGGAGAGGATAATTATACATTCTTTGCAGGACAATACTTTCTATGCGGTGCTGACGGTACGCCAGGGTGAGGTCAAGAAAGACATTGACGCCCGCCCCAGCGATGCGATTGCGCTCGCCCTGCGCACCAACAGCCCTATCTGGGTGATGGAAGAGGTGATTGCAGACGCCTCGATTCCGGTGGACAGAGACGCCGACGAGGCTGAACGGCGTGCTTTCCGGGAGTTTATTTCCAAACTCCGACCGGAGGATTTTACCCAGCGAAAACCTTTCCCCGGTGAGAATTCTTGATTTGGGATTGGGAAGTTTGGAGGGCTATTGAGTGGGAGAATCCAAAATTTAAAATCCAAAATCTAAAATAACGAAAAAATGCGTTACCGCCGGTTTGGCAAAACGAATTTGCACCTGTCGGTGTTTTCCCTGGGAAGTATGCGTTACCTGGCATCGGAAAACAACGCGATTCTGACGGTGCAGCAAGCCGTTTCTATGGGAATTAATCACCTGGAAACGGCTAGGGGCTACGGGAAAAGCGAGCAGTATCTGGGTGCGGCTCTGTCCGCTGGGCTGCCGGTGCCGCGAGAGCATCTGCATATTACCACTAAAATCCCTCCCGTGGCGGATGCCGGTGAGATGGAGCGGTGCGTGGATGAGTCGCTAAACCGGCTGGGTTTGGACTGGGTAGACTGTCTGGCTATCCACGGCGTCAATACCCGGGAACACTTGGACTTGCTGCTGTCGCCGAAGGGCTGCATGCGAGCTGTGCGGCAGGCTGTCGCTGATGGGCGGGTGAGACATGTGGGCTTCTCGACGCACGGGTCTTTGGATGTGATTCTGGCAGCTATTAATACAGATTTTTTTGAATTTGTCAATCTGCATTATTACTACTTTTTCCAGCGCAACGCACCGGCAGTTGAGCTGGCCCGCCAAAAGGACATGGGGGTGTTTATTATCTCACCGGCAGACAAGGGGGGGCAACTTTACACGCCACCGGCAGCCCTTGAGGGGCTGTGCCACCCTTTTTCGCCGCTGGAGTTGAATTACAGGTTTTTGCTGAGCGATTCCCGGATCAGCACTCTCAGCTTGGGGGCGGCGAATCCGGGGGAACTGGAATGGCCCTTGAGTGTGGCTGACCGCGATGGCCCGCTGGTGCCGGTGGAAGCGGAAGTGTTTGAGCGTTTGGAGGCGCACGCCGCAGCGGTTTTGGGCGCGGACAAGTGCAGTCAGTGCTATGAGTGCTTGCCGTGTCCTGAGAAGATTAATATACCAGAAGTCTTGCGGTTGCGCAATATGGCAGTTGCCTATGAGATGACGGAGTTTGGCAAATACCGCTACCGCATGTTTGAAAATGCCGGTCACTGGTTTGCGGGGGTGAAGGCGAGCCGGTGTACTGAGTGCGGAGACTGTTTGCCGAGGTGTCCGGAACAGTTGGACATTCCAGCTTTGGTGAAAGACACTCACGAGCGGCTAAAAGGGCCAGAAGGTCGCCGACTTTGGGGGTAGTTGAGCTTCAGCCCAAAAAGGTTCGTAGTTGGGCTTCAGCCCAAAAAGGTTCGTAGTTGGGCTTTAGCCCAAAAAGGTTCGTAGTTGGGCTTTAGCCCAAAAAGGTTCGTAGTTGGGCTTTAGCCCCACCCTCCTGATAACAATTCGCAATTTTTGCTGCCCGAATTTGGGATTAAAAAAGACGGCAGGAAACCCTGTTTGACCGGCTGGTTCAGTGGGTGCCGGTGCTGGAAATATAGCCTTTATCATCCTTTGTGAGGTACTGAGAAACCCGGTTTCTTAAAGAAACCGGGTTTCTGGACATACAACTGAGAAACGCTATAGCGGTTATATAGCAATATTTACTTAGGTTATAAAAGTCCCACATCTGCGTTAATCTGTGTTCATCTGCGGTTCAATATTAAAACCGCAGATTAACGCAGATGGACGCGGATAGGCAAATGAATGTCCTAATCAATATGACTGCTGCTATAAATGATTTGTGATATAGCAATAAACAGTCAGTGCGCGGACACTCGGATACGAAGTATAGGCGTAAGGCAGGCGCTTAATGTGGTGTGAGGTGGGTTACGCTATCGCGCTCCCCACCCTACAGATAGAGGCTTTTCCCCAATGCCCAATGCGATGATGCCCATGTCCTAACCTAACTGCCAACTGCTATATCTGTGAGTGGCCAGAAATCCGGTGAGCGTAGGGGCGGTGCGGCACGACCGGCCCTACCGAGTTTCTCCGTAGCACACTAATTTGAGAAACGCTATATAGATCGAGGTGTGGCAAGAAAAGGGTCAGCCGGTGCCAGAAGACCGCGTTGAAATTCTTTGGGTGGCGGTATGAGGGAGTTGCCCCGAATTTCAGGGATAGAATGTGTGAAAGCCCTGGAAAAGATAGGTTTCTGCGTCGTGCGTCAAAGGGGGAGCCATATTTCTCTGGTTCGGGATGAGCCATTGGCTCAACTCGTCGTGCCGGCTCATCGGGAACTGGACAAAGGCACCAGCTATCATCCGCGATGCGGGGCTCAGTGTTGATGAGTTTATCGAGTTGCTTTTAGTTTGACAGGTGGGGTCGTGAGGGATCGCCGGCAACCTTTACTCTGCGGAGTGCGCTGGCGGTTTTCAGTTTGATCTACTCCAGCCTAAGGACAAGGGAATGCCATGTCTCTGGAAATATCTGCTTAACCGGCTTCTTTTCCCTGACAGCATTGAAGAACAGAGTCAGCTGTGAGAGATGGGGCGGAACATTTTGGCGAATCCACACCGGCAATTGGAAATCGCGGGGCAAATCTATGCCGGCTATTGGAAATTCACGCTCGACTTGCCTTGCGTGCGCCGGCACGGACTGGGGAGAAAGCAAGGGCGTGTTATACTTAAAGTGGGGGCGGCTGAGTCACCGGCAGCAGTCCAAAATTTGGCAATTAGCCGGTGTTTCGTCTGATGCCTCAGCACCGGCTCCCCCTGCAAGGGCGATGGCTGTAGTTGATTAGTTTAATCCAGGACTTTAATTGCCGAGGCGCACGCATTGGAATGCAGCCCCGGAAAAATACCGGCACCCCTGCCGGCGGCAGCCGGTTTAATCACCAACAGTTCTGCCGGAATAGCTGAGGCTTTCTAAGCCACACTGAGCGATAAATCACATAAATGCCAAGTGTTTTAAGCTTCCTAAAAAAGCGCTAAATTGCATCGGGCAGTTCGTCTTCTATAAAGCGCAAGCGAGGATATCGATAGGCAGCAAAAGTTATCAGCATGGCTAGCACTTCCAGCGTAATAAATAGCAGTCCAATGCCACGACCTGGGCCCACGCCAATGATTTGTCCGACGCTTGCTGCCAAGAAACCGTCAGCCGCCATTAAGGGTTCAAAGATTCGGTCGGATAGAGGGCCAGCGACAACATAAGCGAGGGGGATGCACGATAAAGAAATCATTTGGATTGTGGCAAAGACCCGGCCTTGAATATCGGGAGTAACTTTTCGGAGTAAAATCCCATGACAACAGCCATTGACGAGCGGCAGGCTGAAGAAAAAGATGAAGTTGGCGACAGCAAAAAGTGCAAAAGAAGTGCCCAAACCCAATGATAATATGCACAAATGGCACAAAAAATCGAAAGCAAATACGCCACGAATTAAAGGTCTAGGTCCTCCCCACATACTCATAGCCAAACTGCCCAACAGCATCCCGGCACCACCGATGGATTGAATGGTTCCGAGAACGGTAACAGAAGCGAATGTTAGTACCAGGGGTGTGAGCAAAACCTCAACCATTCCAAAAACAAAGTTATCCACTGCAAATAAAATCAGCAGCATTAACAGTCCGGGTCGAATAGCAATGTAAGTCCAGCCGTAAGTTACTTCTTGCCAGAAAGAAGTTGTCCCCTCTTTTGGGACAGCAGAAGTCTTAGAGTCAGGAAAACGAACGAGCGACAGGGTTGTTACGCCAAACAGGAAAGTCGCAAAGTCAATTAAAATGACACCTGGAAGCTGGACAATCCCAAGCAAAACTCCAGCCAGCAGCGGAGATATTAGCTGGGCGCACGCTTGTGCTGACTGAACCATGCCACTGGCGCGAGGTAAGTCTTCTTTCGGCACTAATAAAGAGGTGGAAGCTGTGTAAGCGGGCAACTGAAAGGCTTTGCAGACAGAACTCAGGCTAACTGCTATATAAAGATGCCAGATTTGAAGGCTGCCGGTGGCGAGCAATAGGGCGATCGCCACTGTAGTTAGAGCAGCGCCGGAGTCAGACAGAATCATGCACCAGCGCCGGTTACATCGGTCAACTATTGCACCGGCTACTGGAGAAATTAGGATGCTCGGTAACAGAGCAAATAGCAAAATCAGAGAGAATTGAGTGACTGACCCCGTGCGCTGGTACACCCACACTCCCAGAGCAAAGCTAGTCAGACCTGACCCAATCAGGGATACCAGTTGTCCGAACCAGACGAGAAGGAAAACGCGCATTTCGCCTGTAAAGGAGCCGAACTTTTTAAGAATACGCATCATGGCTAATGTATTTTTAAAGATTTTAAAAAATCAATTATTTTTAGTTATGTCAAATAAAAAATGATTCTTTCACTATAATTAGTGGATTGTAAACCTAAATAAGTTTTAGGGAGAGTGGCCAATAAAATGAGAGTCATCTCAGCTATAAGTTATTTTATAACTGAGATGACAAACTATTTAAGTTAGCGCTATGAAGATAGCTGCTTTCTATCGAGTTTCAACTATTCACTTGTTAAGGTGTTTCTTTAGTATCGCCTCTGTCATTGCTCTGGAAGCATAAGAAAAATGTTGACAGACTTTACAGATGACGCTTAAATCTTTGTTTTCACACATCTGAAGCATTTCTAAACCCTGCTTGTAGTGAGAAACATCTTCTGAATCGTGAACTTTAAGGAAGGACGTGGACGATTCACCATATAACTTTAGTGTTTTCTCGTAAAGAAGCTTCTGGCTACCCTGGCAAGCCACTCCTTCTAAGGGAAGTTTGTATCCTAAAATAGATAAGCTACTTTCGTAATTGATGAAGTAGTAAAGACTATGGTAAAAACTGGAGGTAGCTGGCAGTTCAGGAAAAGATTCAATAGAATATCCTAACGAATTTAGATCTTGAAGTGCCAAACTTTCATGCCCTATTTCCCCTTGAAGCCCTTCAAGGAATAAAGGAAAGAAATTACTATCGGCACTGCATCGAGAAATTGCCAGAGCTTCCAAACGTGGTGTGTGAGAATTTTGATAATAACTTTGAGCTAAAAATTCTGCATAAATTATTGGATTTTTTCAGGGAATTTCCTCTGATTCTTTTTCCAGCAATTTGAGACAATTTTCTATTTCATCAATAAGGTGATGCATTTGTTTTTGTTGACAATTTTGATGGCTGTCAGAAGGGCTCAAATTATTAGCTTGAACTTCATTTGGGATAGGATTAGCTTGCGACATGGAAACAATCTCCTTGAGACAATAAGTTATGAGAGAGGCTTAACTGGGTTCAAAGATTTAGAGTTTATGGGATAGAGGGTTGAGAATCTGAAGGCAAACCTTCAGAAGGCTCAAATGCCCCTACCTGAGTGTCGGGTAGAGCAACGAGTTTTTGTAAGATTTCTTGATACCTCCTTAACATTAAGTTAATGCTTTTATCCGGATAAAAAACTTTACTATAAAACGCAACAATTTCAAGGGTATTAGAATTATCACCCGAAAAATTAATGTAGAGTTCGATAGGGAAATGTTTCTCGTCCCAAAGTTCGCTTTCTGTCGGAACAGATATCCTTTCTACCTTGAATTTTTGATTCTGCAAAACCGCTGGGGGAGCCATACTAACACTGATAGTGCGGAGCGATTCTATTGGGCTGATTTCTTCAACAGCTTTGACGACTCTTTGGAAGGGAATTTCCTGATGAGCAATTGCTTCTGTAACAGTTTGGTTAACCTGCTCTAAAAGCATAAGTGCCGTTTGAGAATCGTCAACCTGGGAGCGTAGAAGCACATCATTGATAAAGCAACCCAGCATTTTTTCAATGGTAGGTGTTAACCGATTAGCAGTTCTTGCTAAGATTAGAATATCACTTTTTCCGCAAATTTTGTACAAGAGCAGCTTTAGGGCTGCAATTAGAATGGCGAAAATGGTCACTCCCCTGGAACGGCTTAAGGCTTTGATTGATGCCACAAGAGTTCCGGGTATAACTAGGGAATAAAAAGATGCGCGTTGGCTATCGGAACTTACCTGTGGCTGTCCTGTAGGTAGAAGATTAACTGATGCAGGAATGTTGGCTAATTTTTGTACCCAATAATCAAGTTGCTTTTGTAGTACATCTTCGGTTAACCACTGTCGTTCCCAAAGGGTAAAGTCTGCGTACTGCAATGATACTTCACTTAAGGGAGAAGGCAAACCGTTTGAGAAAGCATTGTAAATCTTTTCTAGCTCTTCTAAGAAAATCCCATAAGACCAACCATCTGTAATGATGTGGTGCATCGTTATTAACAGCCAATGCTCCTGTGGATTAAGTCGCACCAAAGTGGCCTTGATTAAGGGTTCAGAGGTTAAATTAAACTGATGCTGAAATTCGCCTGCTGTAAGCTTTTGTGCTTCAGCTTTTTGCTGATATTCCGGCATATTTTGTAAATTTACTATCCTTAATGGAATGGTCAAGGATGAACTAATCACTTGTATTGTTTGCTTATTTATTACTGTAAAGTTAGTCCGCATAATTTCATAACGTCGGATAATTTCATTGATGCTATTCTCCAATACTTCTGGAGAGATATTTCCCCTCAAACATAAGGCAGTGGGACTATTGTAAGCACAACTTTTGGGATATAACTGCTGAAACTTCCATACATACTGTTGTGCAAAAGAAATTGGTATGTAGGTTTTCGGTGCGGATAAAGAACGGGGTAGAACATCAACTGCCTTACGGTTAGAAAATTTCTCATGCAAACCACGGGAATGTGCAGTGTCTATTGCTTTGCTTAGAGAAGCAATAGTGGGGGCTTCAAATAAGTGGCGTAGGAGAAGTTCAATCGCAAAAGCTTGCCGGATGCGAGAGATAATCTGGGTTGCCAGCAGGGAGTGTCCCCCCAATTCAAAGAAATTATCATTCATGCCGACCCTTTTTAATCCCAGAGTTTCAGCCCAGATAGCAGCCAGTTTTGCTTCGGTCGGGGTGCGGGGGGCAATAAATTTATCTTCCTGTTCGTTGTGGAAGCTATCTGGTGCGGGTAGAGCGCGACGGTCTATTTTGCCATTCGGTGTCAGCGGCAGCGCTTTCATCAGTACAAAGGCGCTCGGTATAATATATTCGGGCAGTTTCTGTTTCAAGTAGTCGCGTAGGTTGCGAGTCACTGTGCGCTGTAAAGTTTTCCACCACTCTTGAACATCCAACTGATAGTTTACGCTTCGATGGATTTGAGCCTGTTCGTTCGGTGTAAGCTGAAAGCGAATTTCGGCTTGTGGGGGATGCGACCAAACAACTGTCCCAGAAAGCCAGCGCGGTTCCGCCTCTCCAGGCAGTTGCAGGTGCAGGCGGACGCGGCTACCTTCACAAAGAGCTGGCACTCCCACCAGACCAACGCCGCCGGTGGAGATATCCTCTGTGTGGAGGTGGATAGCGTTACCGTCTACTTCTAGTTGGCATTCACTGTGATAAGGGATGCGGTCTGGGATGAGGTTGGAGACGACATAAGCCACGAGGCGCTTGTTGCCAGGTGTGTCTTCTCGGCAAATAACTGCCACTTCTCGCACGTCAGGGTGTTGGCCTAATGCAGCTTCAATTTCGCCCGGTTCAATGCGGAAACCTCGAATTTTAACTTGATTGTCAATGCGTCCGAGATATTCGATGTTGCCGTCTGGTAAGTAGCGGGCACTGTCCCCTGTTTTGTAAAGGCGAGAACCCGGTTCATCGCTAAATGGATTAGGGATGAACTTTGAACAGGTTAAATCGGGACGGTTGAGATAGCCTTTCGCTAAACCAACGCCTGCGATATGGAGTTCCCCTGGCACTCCAATGGGTACGGGTTGGTTGTGAGTGTCGAGAATATAAACTTGGGTGTTAGCGATGGGGCGTCCAATGGGCGGTTTCTGATTTCCGTCACTGCAAAGGGCAACGGTAGCGGAGACGGTGGCTTCTGTTGGCCCGTAAGCATTGAAGAACTGACGCCCTGGTGCCCAACGCGCCACCAGCTCAGGAGGGCAGGCTTCTCCCCCAATAACGATGGTTCGCAACGCCGGAAGCTCCTCAAACGGAAGCATACTGAGAACAGACACTGGCAGGTCAGCGTGCGTGATAGCTTTGTCGCGCAACACTTCAATCAAACCAGCTCCAGGCAAAATAGAATCTTTGGTGGCTAGATAGAGAGTCGCTCCAGAACTAAGAGTGATAACCACATCTGAAGTTGCCACATCGAAGCTAAAGGAGGCGAACTGAAGAATGCGACTGTCTGGCTGTACGCCGAATAGCTGGATCTGTGCTGTGGCCAGGTTGCACAGCCCCCGGTGCGCCAATAAAACACCTTTGGGCTTACCTGTAGAGCCTGATGTGTAGATAATGTAGGCCAGGTTATCGGGGGTAACAGAGCTGCTAAGGTTATCCGAGCTGTGGGCAGCAATTTTTTCTATGTCCCCATCCAAACAGACAACACGCGCTCTGTGTTGGGGAAGTAATTCAACCAGTTGTGTCTGGGTGAGCAGCACCGGCACAGAGGAATCCTCCAGCATGAAGGCCAAGCGCTCTTTAGGATATGTGGGGTCGAGCGGAACATAAGCGCCACCGGCTTTGAGAACGCCCAGGATTCCCACAATCGTATCAAAGGAACGCTCAACGCAGATGCCCACCAATACTTCTGGCCCTACACCCAGCTCGCGCAGGTAGTTGGCGAGTTGATTGGCACGATAGTTTAATTCCCTATAGGTGAGCTGTTCCTCTTCAAACACCACGGCCACAGCGTCGGGCGCTCGCTCAACTTGCTCCTCAAACAACTGGTGGATGCATCTATCTAGCGGATAGTCTTTGGCGGTGTTGTTCCATTCCAGAAGCACCTGGTGTTGCTCTGTTGCTGTCAGCAGGGGCAATTCTGAAATTCGCCCTTGAGGACTAACAACAATTCCTTCCAGAAGAGTCTGGAAATGCCCTATCATCCGGTCAATCGTGCTGGCCTCAAATAAATCTGTGCTGTACTCAAAGCAACCAATAATTCCCTCTGGTCTTTCATCTAATTCCAGAGTCAGATCGAATTTCGCTGTATCAGTGTAGACATCTAGGAAACTTACAGCCCAATCGACGTTCAAAGCTGGGATTGGGGGTTCCAAAACAAACGCCACTTGGAACAGGGGATTATGGCTGAGATTTCGTTGTATTTGAAGTGCCTCTACCAGCTTTTCAAAGGGCAAATCTTCATGAGCATAAGCTGCCAGAGTAACTTCCCGCACTCGTTCTAATAGCTGTCGGAAACTAGGATTGTCTGAAAAATCTGTACGCAGCACTAGAATATTGAGGAAATATCCAATCAGCACCTCGATCTCAGGTCTGTTGCGACCGGCGCTGACAGTCCCCACAACAAGGTCTGTTTGCCCTGTGTAGCGATAGAGCAACGTTTTAAATGCTGCCAGCAACGTCATGTAGAGCGTCACCCCTTCCTGCTGCGAAAGAGCTTTCAGCGCCTCAGTCAGCTCTTTGGATAGGGCCAAACACTGTCTCTCACCCCGAAAGGTTTGTTTCGAGAGACGCGGATGGTCTAATGGCAGTTGTAATACAGGCAAATCGGCTAGTTGCTGTTTCCAGTAACCTAACTGACGTTCCAGAATATCTTGTGCCAGCCACTGCCGTTGCCAGACGGCAAAGTCGGCGTACTGTATGGGCAGTGGAGCAAGCGGGGAGGGTGTGCCACTTAAGAAAGCTTCGTAGAGTGCTGCCAGTTCTGGAAGGAATACGCTATATATAGAAACACCATCAGTGATGATGTGGTGAAAGGTTAGGAATAACCTACAGTCAAAGTCTGCTAGCTGTATCAAAGAGGCTGCGAACAGTGGCCCTGAAGTTAGGTCAAATGGCTGTTTAGCCTCTATTGTGGCCAGTCGTAAAGCTTCGGCTTCCCGCTGGTTTTCTGGAAGTTTCCGCAGATCGACTACTGCCAGATTAAAAGTAGAGGGTGGATCGATGACCTGTACTGGCTGTCTATCCATCGTAATGAAGCGCGTTCTCAAACTTTCGTGGCGCTTAATGATTTCATTGAGAGCTTTTTCTAAAGCATCTACATCAAGAACGCCAGAAAAGTGAATAGTACAAGGTTCGTTATAAACCGGAACATCGGGTTCTAACTGTGCCAGAAACCACAATTGTTCCTGGGAAAAACTAAGCGGAATTTTTTGGGCTCTCGAAATAGGTTGTAAAGATATGCCTGCAGGATGTTGTTCTTGCTGCTGAACTTCGTTTATACTTACAGCTAAACTCGCTACAGTGGGGAATTCTAGTAGTCGGCTGAAAGGCAACTCTACTTGCAGGCGCTCGCGTATTCGAGCGATAATTTGAGCGGCCAGCAGCGAATGCCCTCCCAATTCAAAGAAGTTGTCATAAACTCCTACACGCTCGACTTTAAAAATTTCAGCCCATATCCCCACCAATGCCTCTTCAATAGCAGTACGAGGGGCAACAAAAATAGATGAATATACTGAATTAATTTCTGGTTTGGGCAGCGCTCGACGATTTACTTTACCATTTTGATTCAGTGGCAAGCTTTCCAAGATTACCAAATGCGAGGGAATCATGTAGTCGGGCAGTTTTTGCTGAAAAAATTGGCGCAACTTTCGCAGTAAATTTGACTCGAACTCTGGGGATGGGTGGAGTACAAGATATGCGACTAACCGTTTGTCACCGGGCACATCTTCTATAGCAATAACAGCAGCTTGCTTGACAGATGGATATTTGCTCAGGGTTTCTTCAATTTCCCCTAATTCAATACGAAACCCGCGAATTTTAACTTGTTGGTCAATGCGACCGAGAATTTCAATTGTGTCATTTCCGATATAGCGAACTAAATCACCGGTTCTATAAAGTTGTGACTGTGAGTTTTCCTTAAAAGGATTTAAGATAAATTTTTGTGCCGTTAATTCTGGACGATTGAGATATCCTATTGCCAGTCCCCATCCTCCAACCAGTAACTCTCCTTTTTCTCCTTCGCGAACAGGTTGCAACTCTTCGTCAACGACATAAATTGACAGGTTGGGAAATATGCGACCTTGAGGGCAACCAGATAAATTTTCTTCTGACTGGCAAGGCCAGTATGTCACTACAATATTTTCTGTAGAGCCAAAAAGGTCGTAAAGTCTGCAATTAGGGAATTGGTAGAAAAATCGATTTTTTAACGCCGACGTTAAAGGTTCTCCCCCTGTAAATACCATTCGGAGAGCTCGGCAATTCTCCAATCCATCTTCGGAAAGAAACACTTGCAAAACAGAAGGAACAAAAACAAGGACACTGATTTCTTGCTGAGCGATCAGTTTAACTAAATAGGCGGGATCTTTTTCACCGCCTGGTTTGGCAAGCACAACCCTAGCCCCAGTCATTAAAGGCCAAAATAGCTCCCAGAATGAAAAATCAAATGTTAAAGGTAATTTTTGCAAAATCCGGTCTGAGTGCGTGATGGTAAAAATTTCTTGCATCCACAAAAAGCCTTGGCAAATTGCTCGGTGGCTTACCATCACACCTTTTGGTTGTCCTGTGGAGCCAGAAGTGTAGATTGTGTAAGCTAAATTTTCCGACTCAGCTCTACTCACAGAATTATTCTTGCTTTGGCTCGAAATATTTTTCGCTTCAGCATCTAAACAAATCAAATGACCTTGATGTATTGCAATTTGTGTTCTGAGTTTCTTGAGAGTTAGCACTACCTCAACTTTTGTATCCGCCAGAATAAATTCCAAGCGTTCTTGAGGCTGAGATGGATCGAGGGGAACAAATGCACCACCTGCCTTGAGGATGCCCAGCATTCCCACTATTGTCTCGATGGAACGCTCAATGCAAATGCCCACCAAGGTTTCTGGGTTTACGCTTAAAGAGCGTAGATAATGCGCTAGTTGGTTAGCTTTTTCGTTAAGTTCCCGATAGGTTAATCGCTCCTTTTCAAAGACAAGAGCAATGGCTTCAGGAGTTTTCTTTACTTGGGCTTCAAACAATCCATGTAGAGTAAGTATTTTATTGGTAACAAGTTCTGGATTTAGCATGATCGGCTGCAAATATCTTCGCTCTGTTGAGGTAGAAAGGTTTACTTTTCTCTGTGCCTATTCTTACAGACGCAGAGGTTATAACGTCACATCAGTGTAAATCGGTCGGGTCATACACCGAGGGCCACCAGTGCCTTTTACTAACTCTTGTCCCCTCACCTTAATGACTTCCACATTGGATTCTTTTAATAAATCCTGCACTCTCTCACAAAGGTCGTAAGCAAATATCTTTCGACCTCCCAAACAAAAACAGTTACAAGCTTGTTTGTAGAGTGATTCTTCTTGCGTGACTTCAATAAAGGTGAAACCTAGATCCTTAAAAAAGTTAACCGGATTAATTGCTGTTTCGCTCCTTCCATCCAAAAGTACGCCACTAAGCAGGCTTTCTGGATGAGCTATGATGCAATCTTCGGCTACAGGAACCATGCCTCCATCAAGATTGATACGCCATTGAGCCAGTTCGATGCCAATAATTCCGTCTATAATTCCTTTTGTCAGCAACTCTGAAATCAAGAAATCTAAGGTTTCTCTGGTTGTTATTCTGCCATAACCTATTGCTAAATATTTTTTATGTCGGTAAGAAATAGGGATGACATCTCCACCTTCTAGAAATAACCCTTCGGGAATTTCAAGGATGGGTTTCAGTCCAAGTAACTTGGCGACGCCCGACATGAGTTCCGGTTCTTTCTGCCGAATTTTTTTTACCATCCTCCCTACTATATATCCGTCAGGAACCCAGGGCAGCGTAATGATCGCATCGCGAGTGTAAACTAAATTCGGGTTGGTAGATAGGTAGCTGCTAAATTGCAGGCCAATCTCTTCTCCTTTCAATCTCAGTATATCTGATACATAGAAAGTCTTTAGTTCCTGAGTGAGAGAACTTGCAAAATCCTGATGAGCTTCCCGAAACAGTTGAGCGTCAGGAAGCGCTCTGAATAAATAATTTTCTTGAAGTTCCTGACTTGGCAAGTTCTTCAAATGACTAAATACGTGATAGTCGGTTGGGTCGTGAACGACAATGGCTTTCGGTGTTGAAGAAAACTCGCTAAGTTGAAAATTAGACAGTTCAGTCATACTTGAAAAGCTGTTGGTATTTTGGGCTGGATATTCGGTAGTCGATGGTACTGTCGCGTTCCCCTTTCAGCTGGGAGTGCATCCTGATGCAATAGAATCTCTTTTACTTCCCATCCGTTTCTGACTACTGCATTGACCTTGCGCAAATTGGAGACGGGTGGCTCTTATATGTGCAATGTTTGATAAAGAAAACGGATTTTAGGTGGGGTGCGTTGGCGTAGCCGCCGCGAAACGGCATCGGGCTCTCTACTTTTTCAACGTTGTTTTACACTTTTTTGAGAAAATGCGTTCAATTCTCGATAGGTCAGTTGCTCCCCTTCAAACACCACTGCCACAGCGTCAGGCGTCCGCTCTACCTGTTCCTCAAAGAGCTGGTGGACACACTTATCCAAAGGATAATCGCTCTCAGTGTTATTCCACTTGACTAATATCTTATGCCGGTCGGCGTCTGTTAAAATTCCTTCACCTATAAGTTGCTGTTCTGGATTAGATTCGGTAATTTCTGGTTTATTGATAGGAGCCATGATTAGTTAAAGTTCAATTTTACAGGAAGAGTATTTATTATTCCAAAGTCGTTGCCCATCGGGCGAGAGCATAGATGCCTTCGAGAATCCTGTGGTCATTGCCGGTTTGAGCATAGCATTTACGTCGCCTGCGATTGCCAGCAATAACTCTCCATTCCAGATACTTTAACAAGCTAGATGGACAGCAACCAGCGCGGAAGAGCAGCCGGTGGGCCATGCTCGGCCCAGAGAGGTTCAAAATATAGGAGATGCGGTTAGCTGCGACACACGCCGCCTAAATTTGTATAAGCGTTAATTGAGTCGCGAGCGCTTGTACTTAATTGAATATCGTAGTAATCGCTGCCCGATATGCCAATAAATACTCCTGTTTTTGAGCCTGCAAGTTTTTCCGGCACAAGCCCCCATCTTCGAGCGCTTCTCAGGCTACTTCCAGCAGCAGCCGGTGCTGGGGGTCTATGCTCGATGGCTCTCGCGGTGAAATTCCGAAATATTCCGCATCAAATTCATCTATTTTTTCTACGAAGCCCCCCCAGCGGTTTCGGATTTTGCCCGGTTTAGTCCCCTCCGGGTCATAGAAATTATCGGCGTTCCAGCGGTCAGATGGCACCTCGGTAATGGCATCTACGCCATCTCGCAGCAGTTTCCTGAAAGCTTCGGGGCTGTTGGCACCGCCAGGGAAGCGACAGCCTATATCTATAATAGCGAGCAGTTCTTTTTCGGAGGTATTCATGTTTTTTGATGTATTTTTAGTCCTTGTTGGAGATTTAGGATAGGTGGAGTGCGTTGGCGTAGCTGCCGCGAAGCGGCATCGCGATCTCTAGTTATTCAAAGTTGTGTAAACTTCAAAAAAGATAGAGGGACGCTCTCCATCTAGCTGCCGGAATTTTGATCTGTAACTAGGGGGAGATCGCGCTCTTTATTCAAAGTTTTGTCAATTACTTTTGCCCTATTTGTCTTTTTGGGGTCAGGCTTTGGACTTCGTATTTACTAGGGGACGATCGCACCCTTACTCCCAAATATTATCATCCCCACACACACCATCTTTCTCAAGGATTACTACTGTAGAAAGCCTTGATTTTGATGTTATCCGGTGATGTATTCGTCAATTTTCCACCCCCATTATGTTGCCCCACGTATCCCCCCCCAGGAATAAGATGAGGAGTTTGATACCCAGTAGAGTATTGAAACCATGCCTCTTTCCCTGGATCTATCCGTTGTACATATACTGTTATTTCCCCTTGCGGCAAATCAATATACTCACTTGGGGCTAATATCTTATATGAGGTTGGCATTTATTTTTCCTCTCCTGCTTCGTTAGCTACTTCCTGATTTAAAGACGTTTTATTCATTATTTTATTGAGCCATTCCGGCTATAATTTGTTATGTTTAACTCTAATCTCCCCACAAAACCAACCTTTAGAGCCAACCCTTATCATCTCATCATCCCCGATCGCCTCTTAACAAACGATTGGATATAGGCAAAAATATACAAAGGAGGAGAGCGGGAAGCTCCCACAAATTCTCCCGCAACTTTCCCCACCGGCACCCATTGTCGCCCCCACACCACCGGCACCACTCACCCCTCACCTCAAACACCAATTCCCTTATACCATAAAACAGCTGCGAACCACCGAAACAGTGCAGCCACCGAGAGAATGCCCCTACTACCGGCTTCCCAATAAAATTAAATTCGGATAACCTCCCCCCAGAACTCCCCACAACAGAATCCGACTCTGAATCCCCCACAGATCCCGCAACCACCGGCAACTCCTGATCGGCAACACACTCC
>Ga0185317_100242_pt1 | contig 17124 bp, 16 predicted proteins | sample DevilsHole_FD_128020 | JGI IMG/M metagenome (GOLD analysis project Ga0185317, IMG submission 128020) | Groundwater microbial communities from Devils Hole, Nevada to study Microbial Dark Matter (Phase II) - Devils Hole (SPADES assembly)... | ecosystem: Environmental > Aquatic > Deep subsurface >...
ATTCTGAGTAATCCCCAGGCTGCCCCGCCCACAAGCCCGCGGGACGCAGTGAGCCGGTATTTTGGTATTCCTTCGCTCGACATGCTTCCTAAGCTTGATGAATCCGCATCCTCAAAAGCGATCCGCGCGAAGGCCCGCGACCTTGCGACGCAACTCAGGGTCCGTCTGATGTACGACAAGCCGAGCCGCGAGTTCACCGTCGCCGTCGAGGACGACGGTATCGGGCAGACTCCGGCAGCGATTCACCGGACTCTCTTGTCGCTTGGTTCCACGACCAAGGCTGACAAGTGGTACTTGATCGGTGTCTTCGGCCAAGGCGGATCTGCGGCTTACTTTGTCAGCAAGTACTCGTGGGTAATCTCGCGCCGAGCGGCAGACCTGCTCCAGGGCGAAACCGACGGGGTTGGTTGGACCGTCATCAAGCACGTGTTTCCGAAGAATCGGCGCGACGACTACTACGCCTACTTGGCCGCCACTCCAGAAGGCGCGGTTCCTTTCATCTCGGCTGCCGACGCTGAGGCGGCGAAGATCGGGCACGGAACGCGCTTCGTACATATCGGCTATGACTTTGGCCGAGGCGGCTCTGCTATCACGCGCCAGCTCTACACGGCGCTGAACCACGTGCTCTACAACCCAATCCTGCCGTTTGAACTGTACGTCGGCACGACCGCGGCCGTGGTTTACGGAAACGGCTACCGTCTGTCGTCTTTGGGTGGCAGTCGTGCTACTAACGCGCCAGCACTCGACAAGGTTTTCCCGCCGCAGCCCGTTGGCGTCTGAGAGGATCATGCAATGACGACGATCGCGCAGCTTGACAAGTCACTGGAAACACCCGTGCATGAAGGCCACGGCACGATCACCATCCGTGTCGTCGTGCTGGAGAAAGGCATGGCGTCAGCGCCGTCGCCCAGCGCCGGAGACGAGTTGCCTGCCGATGCCGCCGCCGACGAGATGCTTCCCGAAACCGATAAGCGACCAATCTCAACGTTTCTTGAAGAACCGAAGCGCGGGCGCCAGGTGTGCGTTTTTTTGATCAACGGTCAACGCCAACACGCATGGGACAACCAGTTCATCATGCGAGACCTGGAGTTGAAATACCTGCGCAATCGCATGCTCGTCATCGTTGATTGCGATGGGTTGAAACCGCAAGCAATCGCCGAGCTAATGCAAGGGTCGCGCCATCAGTTCTACGAAGGCAAGATTTACTCGTCGCTCGAAACGCGCTTGCTGGCGACGCTCAAGGGCGATCCTGACCTGCGGCGACTCGAAGAGGAGGCGGAAGACGAGATTTCAAGCCTGCAAGCTGGCGACGAAGCCGTAAAGACCGCGCTCGATCAGCTTATCGAGGCGCACCACGACGCTGCGACGCACGTTCATCACGGTCACACCCAGGCCGGCGCGGCGAGCCGTCAGGAAGGCGTGGGCGGGACGTTAGTCCAAACTGAGGACGTCGTCGTCGAAGGCGATGCGTCGTTGGGCCTCGCCGCAACCGGACCAGTGCTTCAACTGCGCCCGGACATTGCGACCATCCGCCTCAAGCCCAACGAGGCACGCCGAATTCTTGTCCACCCAACCCCAGATAGCGATTGGAAAAACCTCGAAAGCATGTCAATCACCTTCGATCCTCCGGTGAAGGAGTTGCAGGTAACTCGCACCACACAGATCAATGGCGAGGAGGTGACGCTGAAATTCTGCCAGCCTGACGACTTCGATGAAGACGAGTATCCGATCGAAACATCGCTCCGCGCCACGGCGACTTTTAAGGGATACCATGAGCCGCGGATTCTGGAGCGCCGCGTCGTAATTATGCCACAGGCGAAGCGGCCTTCCAAACTGCAGCCGCCACTCAAAGACGACCCGACCTTCATGAAGGTCACAAGCCGACAACCCATTAAGATTGTGATCGGCGGGCCCGATATTCATGTCAGGCTACGCTGGGACGGAAAAGACGAGTTGGTGGCTGGTAATTCGCCTCAATGGACTTTTCGGGTCTCTTGCGAGTCGCCATCCGTCGAGCCCCAGACATTCCTCACACGCCCCGTCGATGGTCGGTTCGAGATGCTCATTCAGGCCACGCCAGGGCTGAAAAGCGGCGAGCAACTCAAGTTCGACGTCGAGGCAGTTGGGCCCGGCAAGACGCTGCCTACGGCCTTCCTCGCGGACGTGGTTGATCCTCCATCGCCGCGCAAGGTCTCTTCCAAAGTCTCCGGTGGCGGCCAGCGGCGGCCGCCCTACGAACTCAAGTACTTGAAGCGAGAAGACTGGAGTAACCCCGACCTTAACTGCTTTAGCCAGCCGTGGTCAGGGCTCGAGTCCGGATCGTTTGAACCTCCGAGCGCCAAGTCGCCGCTTACAATCTACATCAACCAGGACATGGATTTGTTGACGAGCTATCGCGATGCATTGACTGCCAAGAAGCTCGCAGAGACGACGATCCAGCAGCGCATCAATAAGTACACAACGCACGTCGCGTTTCACCTCTACCAGCTGTACGAGAATACGAAGCACGCGCAGCGACAGCCGGGCGGAGCGATAGAGTCGCCATCCGATGCGATGATGCGCGACGAGATTCTGCGTGTTGCTCACACGCTGATCAAGCTGATGGACGTGACACAGTAATCGGGTTACCAGGATCATACTGCGCGATGGACGAGCACGACTTCATTTGCCGAGTGGGTTTGGCCACGCAACGTCGCGTGCCACTTTCGATTCGGAACCTGCCGCCAGATGCGAGCTTCACCGCCGACTGAAACTTCACCGAAACCAGCCGTCTGCATGTTTGCCAGGTAGCGCGGAAGCTGCTCGTCGGGACGGTTGAATGCGACCATTTGCACTATGAAGCTGCCGTCGCGCATTACGCTGCGGATCGCCTGAAGAGTCAGCAATGATCGGCGAAAATAGGTGTCAGCGGCCGTCTCGCGCCGGTCACCGAAGTTGTAGAACGAGGCGCCTTCGCCGTCGTTGCATCGCGCGATCCAGTACGGCGCCGGCGTCTCGCGCCGCCCATCGACCTGCCAGCGATGATATAGGACATGAACGCCGGGATAGGGCGGGCTCGTAACGACGAGGGATGCGCGGTGTTTTTTGTCTTGAAACAACGGGGCCTCCGCTAAGTCGGCCGCATCGCCGTTCAGAACCGTTGCCTGTCCGCCAGCGCGCCGCGCCTCTTTTGTAAACACTGCGAGCGATTCAAGCATTTCGTCCCCGATAACCGCAAGCCTGCTCCGAAAATCACAGAGTGGCGTGTGGCGTTTGCGCCCGTCCAAAGCCCATTGACCGACGCGCAAGATGACACACCTTGCGAAGTCCTGAGCATTCAGCGTTGGTAGCTCTGCAATGCTCGCGAGGGCTGCGGCCACCACCTTCTTGATGAAACGAGCGCGCACCAAAGAGAGGTTGCGCGTCTTCTGCGGATCAACGAACTCCGAAAGTTGATCGCTGGGAAGGTAGTAGTTGAAGCCCGGCACTTCCTTCTTGAACCAGCGTCGAATGGCGGCTGCCTCGTCTGCCTCCAGGCTTGTCACTTTCACTTTGACAATGAACGCTGCCAGTGAATTCAAGTCATTGCCCACAACCCGCCGCCCTGCCACGGCTCCCTCAACGACCGCGGTCCCGCCGCCCATGTACGGATCGAGAATCAGCCCGCCCGGCTTGGAAAACAATGCGATAGCAGCGGCGGCGAAGCGTGGCGAGAATCGCGCGGGATACCGATAAAAGTTATGCGTCCATCCAGCTACAGGCGTACGATCCTTGGCGGCTTCCGCCAGAGTGGCAAAAGCATGGTCGACACTTCGACCGCCCGGCGCAACGTCGATATGACATCCTTGTCGTCTGCTCATCTATTGTCCCCTGTGTTTGACCAGATCACCGGCGCTTGGCGCGTCGGCTTTTGGCTCGATCAGTCACGATGTCCAGTCTGTGTGCTGCAATATACTCATCGAGCGCCCAACGTATGACCGTTGCGATCGACGTGCGCTCGTGGCCGGCGATGGCCTCAATTTGAGACCGCTGATCGCGACCGAGTGTAATCGTGAGCCGATCGGGTTTCATCGAATTCTCGCCAGTTTTGCGTATCATCGGAACGCACCGTTGTGGTGATGTTGTCACCATAATGATTCAACGGCTCGTTTGTGTCAATCGCGAAATGAATCGGGGCAAGGAAATCCTTAACAGGGCTAATCTCACTGCTGGTCTTGCTTGCGCGCGCTTGGGCGAGGACGCATCGTGGATTCGCGACCCAAGCGAACTTTTGGAGCGCGACGTGTTGCCGCTGAAGCCGACCGTGGCGACGATCATGTTCGGCACAAACGACGCCCACGACGGCGAACAGGCACTCGATCTGCACCTCAAGTCACTCGCCCAAATCATCGCACGACTGCGCGACGCAAACTGCCGCGTGATTCTGCTGAGCGCTCCGCCCGAAGAAATCGGCTCGGCGTTCAATGCCGAGCACGAGAAGTTCGCCGCCGCCGTGCGAGCGCTCTCGGAACGATCGAACGTTCCGTTCGTCGATGTGTTTCATCCGGTTCTGCGACTGGTCCAACAGGCCAAGCGGACCGATCCCAATTTCAGTTACACGCGAGACGGCTATCACCCTCATCCGTCCGGCCACGCAATCATCGCCCGGACGATCGCGTCGGGCCTTGGCCTCGACGCCGACAAACTCAACCCAGAGAGTCCGTCGCTGGCGAAGGTGACCGAAAAGAACCGAGCATACTTCGGTCGCTGGCGAGAACTTCAAATCCCCGCGCTGCTCGCCGGAAGACTCGACTCCGCGGAGACTCGCCGCCAACTGGCGGAAGCGGACCAGCGAATCGCGGAACTCGAATCCGAAATCAACTCGCTGCGAAGACCGAATTCGGAAGACGCGGTCGTGCATTGAGTTTGTCGTGGGCAACGTGGCTTACCATGTCCACCGAGTGCGCTCCCATGTCGTCGTAGCAGTATGGTCAGCGGCTGGAGACCCCAGGGGCCCGCGCGGGGATGGTAAAGGCTGTCCCGCGCTTCAACCCTGCCGTCTCCAGAAAACCTGCATCCTTTTGGCGACTCGCCCGTCTTCATGGATGAACAGCGCCGCGACGGTCGCGGGGCGACAATGAAACAACAACCGAGCGAAGACATGAAAACACTCGAACCAAACGAAATCCTCGAACACGACACGACCCGTCGGCACGTCCGCGAACGCTACGGCAGAATCGCCGAATCCGACGGCGCTGGCTGCGGCTGCGCGCCGTCCTGCTGCACGCCGAAGGGCGAAACGGATGTCCTCGACCACGCCACGACGCATGGCGGAATTGGGGTCAGGTCTTGACTTTGAACTTTCCGTTCGAGCTTTGGCCGCATAGAGGAGTGGCGGAATTGGGGTCAGGTCTTGACTTTGAACTTTCCGTTCGAGCTTTGGCCGCATAGAGGAGCGATCAAAAGTTCAAAGTCAAGACCTGACCCCTCGTCCGCCTCCCCGCGATCGCGAAGAACCCGCGGTCGTATCCGGCCAAGACGGTGCCGCAGCGGATCGCCATCATTTCGGCCGGCGTCGTGATGAACATGCTCTCGGCGATCGGTTTCTTCATCGTCGCCTTCATGGCCGGCGTGCAGTATGAACCGGCGGTGATCGGCAGCGTGGTGCCCGGGATGCCGGCGTGGGAGGCCGGCCTGCGCGAGGGGGATCGCCTGACGCGTGTCGGCAATCGCGACTACGGTGACCTGGCGTTCATCGACCTGCGTCAAGCGGTCGCGCTGTCGGATGGGCCGGTCGAGATCGAGGGCATCCGCGACGGAAAGAACTTTCAGGTCGCGGTGCATCCGCTGACCGAGGAACAGTTGTTTCCGATCATCGGCGTCGATGAAGGAATCGATCGATGACGGCGGTCTCGGCCTGACGACCGCGCAAACTCGCGTGGTCTGGCATCGTCATGCTGACCGCCGAACAGAGTGACTGGTCGCGGCGCGTCACTCAGGCCGACAATCTGGTCGTACTGGTCAAGCCCGTAACGATGCGGCAACTTCGCGAGCACGTCAAACGCATGGTGCCGACAGGTGTCGCGAGTTGAGCGTAATTCGTCTCCGGTGGAAATGATCGCACTTAATCGGTTCACAATCGTTCTGTCGCTCAAACGCATCAACTTTTGTCCGGCCGAAGCACACGATGAAAGGCAAGCGCGACGAGGCGGCCTACGAGCGGGCGCGGGCGGAGTTGAAAGTCTTGAAAAAAAAGCACTGAAAGCCGACGCCCCGGGGGTGTTGATCTTCCAGGACGAGGTGGAAATTCATCGTCATCCGGCGCTGGCCCGGGTGTGGTCCGCGGTGGGCAAACAGCCGGAGGTGCCGGCTCCGGGAAAAAACGAGAAGCGGGTGGTGTTTGGCGGCGTGAACTACGCGACCGGCAAGTTCACGTATACGGTGGAAGAGACCAAGTGCGGCGCGGCATTCCTGGTGTTCCTGGCCGCGCTGCTGGCGGCGTACGTGGGCAAGAAAATTCGGTTGGTGTGTGACAACGGGCGCTTCCACCACACGAAAGCGGTAGCGGCGTGGCTCGAATCGCACCGCGATCGCATCGAGGTGTACTGGCTGCCGCCGTACTGTCCGAGCCTCAACTTGATCGAACGCCTGTGGGGCCACATCAAGCGGACCGTGCTAGCGAACGTGTTGTATCGCACGCTCGACGACTTGGTGTGGGCGTTCCGTCAAGGCGCCAGACGCCTCACCGGCAGGAGAGAACGAATGGGATTCATGTTCAACCACGATGACCTCGCACCCAAAAAGACAACGCCGCCGCGCAAAAAAGCAGCGTAGTTTCTTATGCGGGTCTACTTAGTTGGTGACTCGGGGCTCCTAGTTTCTGGCAGGAGCATGTTCGAGCGCTTTTCAACTCAGTCCGGTCTTTCCGTTCGAGCTTTGGCCGCATAGAGGAGCGATCAAAAGTTCAAAGTCAAGACCTGACCCCTCGTCCACCAGAGCGCCCTCCTCAACCCGCCGCGTACCCGGAAACCCAGCCCGGCCGCCCACTCCACCCGACGCTCACCGAAAAAACCGAACGCAATCGGCCGGACGGTTACCCAGACGAGCACCACGACGCCGCTCGGTTTCACGACGACGGTCGGCCATGATGTCGAAGGGCAAGTGACGACCGTGACCGACCCGCTGGGCCGGACCACGACGGCGAATTACAATAATCGCGGCTGGCTGGCCGACCAGAGCGATCCGACGAGCATGATGAACCAGTTCCAGTACAACGGCGTTGGCCGGCGCACCTGGGTCATGACCACGGGCGGCGGCATGTGGACGGACCAATCAAAGGGGACGGGAGGGACGGGAGTCGTTTTCGTGATTGCTCGGCGTCACGAGCTTCGAGTACGACGCCGGACGAGCGTCGCCGATCCGCTGGGGCGGCAATCGTACAGCCGTGATCGACGCCTTGAACCACGCCCCGCACTTCACGCTGCTTGCGACACGGTGAGCAACCGATCTAGCGTGCTGACGAGGTTCTTCACCGTGAACGGTTTGTGCATGATGCCGTCGGCACGGACGAACACGGCCATTCGGTCGCTGCGGCCGCGCGGCAATGCGGTCAGGAAGAGGACCTTTGGACTGGGCCTGGCCATTTTCAGCTTGGCGGCAACGAGGTAACCGCTTTGGCCGGGCAGGTCCACATCGAGCAGTACGGCGTCGGGTTGCAGGCGATACGCTCGCTCGATCGCCTGTTCGCCGGTGCGGGCCGTTTCGTAGGTGTATCCCTCGCGACTCAGGGCGGCTTCGAGCACCTCGAGCACGAGCGGATCGTCTTCGACGATGAGAATCTGGGGGCGGTGTGTGGGCAGGCAAGACGAGAACATCGCTATCTCCTCCGTTCGCGGTAAAGCAGGCAAGTTTCCGTTCCGGATTCTGAGGCTGGGCTACAGACGGATGAACCAGCGGTCTACTCGTGCGGAAAACCAAATCGTCTCACGGTTCCGTCGTTCAGCGAGGCGATCCTAGCAGGCTTGCTCAAACCGGGAAAGACCACGTTTGTTGTTCCTGTTTATCGGCACGTGCCAGTCATGCGGATAAGAGAAACTGGACGAGTCGGGCGGCCGCGCAGACCCTGATTCGGGCAGGCTGGAAGCCCGTCCCACGCCGCTCCCACGTGGCAGGCTTGATCTTCGCGCGCTTCGGCGATATCACCTTAGTAGCGCTCCACACTGAAAGGGGTTTGAATTCGTTTAACCCGCAGCCGCAGGCGAGGCACAACAAACGCCAGCCACGCCTCGCCTGCGGCTGCGGGTTAAACGACCGAAGCCGATTTCAGACCCTATTCAGTGTGGAGCAGTACTTAGCTGGTTTGAGACCGTGGCCCACGGAGGTTTGCTATGAGCATCCCGATGACTCGTGAACAGGTGATCAACCGCTACTTCCCCGAGATGCGTTGCAAGGTCTTGGAGGTGGCGGCGTCGCTCGATCGCATGGACCGTGCGGGCGAACCGAGCAATGGTCGCGAACAGCCGCGCATAGATCAGTTGCGGCGGGCCGTTCGCGTGCTGCTCGAAGACGAACCCGGCCGAGCCGAGAAGATCCAGCGGATCTTCTCGCGCGAGTACGATCCGAACTGGAGGAAGTGACATGTACTACATCGACCCGCACAATCACATGGTTTCGCGCGTGACCGACGACTACGAGCGGCTGGCTCGCGGCGGCTGCGTGGCGATCAGCGAGCCGGCGTTTTGGGCCGGGTTCGACCGCGGCTCGGCCGAAGGGTTCCGCGATTACTTCCGGCACCTGACCGAAGTCGAACCGAAGCGGGCCGCGAACTACGGCATCCAGCACTACTCGTGGATGTGCATCAACGCGAAGGAGGCCGAGAACGTCGCGCTGGGCCGCGACGTCATCGCAATCTTGCCCGAGTTCTTGGACCGGCCGAACGTGTTGGGCGTCGGCGAGATTGGCCTGAACAAGAACACGATGAACGAGAGCGTCATCTTTCGCGAACAGGTCGAGCTGGCCGTGAAGCGCGATGAGCTGATCCTGATCCACACGCCGCACCTCGAAGACAAGTACATGGGCACGCGCATGATCCTCGACATGCTCGACGAGCACGGCTGCAACCCCGACCGCGTGTTGGTGGACCATGTTGAGGAGCACACGATTCGGCCGGTGCTCGACGCGGGCTACTGGTGCGGCATGACGCTTTACCCGGTGTCGAAGTGCACGCCGCAGCGCGGGGTCGACATGATCGAGATGTACGGCGATGAGCGGATCACGGTGAACTCGGCCGGTGATTGGGGTCCGTCGAACCCGCTGGCCGTTCAGGACTTTATCGTCGAGATGCGAGCGCGTGGCCACGCCGAGTCGAAGATTCGCAAGGTCGTGTACGACAACCCGCTCTCGTTCTTCTCGCAGTGTCCACGTTTCCAGTTCACGCCGCGCGACGCCGCCGTCGAGGTCGGCGCGTAGGCAAGGCGGAGCAGTACTGGGTGCGGCACCCAGTCTACGTGTCTGCGTGGTCGTAGGACCGCGGCTGGTTATTGGATGCGGACACTATCGGGAACCAATCGCGGTCGGGCGGCGTCTGAGGTGCTGTCCCGGTCGCCGACGCGGCCGGCATGCGGTCCCGTCCACGCGAACCACAGGAGTGAACCATGTGTTGTTTCTCTCGCGAAGTCGAGTCGGTCTCCAACACGAACATCTTCGCCCGGAGCGCCCGGCAGAACCGCCAGTATCTGGTGTACAGCATGGCCGTGGTTTCCAAGGAAGACCTCGCCATGATCTTGCCGATCCCGACGCCGTCTGGAGCTCCGGACGACGCCGTGCGGTTCATTGATCTCAAGGGCTACGCCGATTTCTTCAAAGACATGAGGGCCGGGTTCCCGGTTCCGGTTCCCCTCGCTCGAGGCGCTCGTGTCGACGCTGCGCCGAAGGTCGCTGAGGACAAACTGGTGGTCGTCGACGTAGGTGACTTCGAGGCGTCGTTCGTGCCGTCGGTTCGCGACTTCGGCCGGCTCGACGAACGATTCCGCCTGCCCGACGCGACGTGGGACCAGTTGCCGGCTTATCGTGAGTATGGCTTTGCCGTCTTCAAGCTGAAGCAAGGAGCGAAGACGATTCATCCGATGGCGTTCGAGTTCCCGCGGGCCGACGCGCGGCGGCTGTTCTTCCCGACCGTCCACATTCACGACGGCAAGGTACACGCCAAGGCCGGCTTCGACCACACGCTCTACTGCCAGGTCGAGCCGCAAGAAACGCGGCAGGTTATGCGGTGGCGCGAGTCGCCGAAACCCGCCAGCCAGTTCATGAAGGTCGACAAGGTCAAAGGCATCGTGGTCGCGGACAGGCACTGTTACCAGCAACGGATTCAAGGCGTCCAAACCAATCAGGACACTTGGGTCTAAAGGGACCGCATGGCTTCCGCACCCGTCGATCCGGCCGCGTCGCGTCGCACTCTGCACGAATGGCGCTGGCCGCTCGCGGTTGCCTTGGTCGGTTGGCTCGCGGTGGTGCTGACTCGGTCGGATCCGGGCATCACGTGCGACGAGCCGTTCAGCGTGCTCTACGGTAAGGCGTTCGTGCTTCGCCTTTGTCAGAGCGGAACCGACTTCTTCACGCCCAACTCCATCGCCAAGACCTTTGCGAAGCGGTCCGAACACCCGCCGTTTGGACGGTGGGTCATCGGCTGGACGCACTGGCTGCTGGACGCCAATCGCTCCGATCCTGACTCGATCGACATCCGCGACGCGCGCGTCGCGACGGCGACGGCGTTTGCCGCGATGCTCGCGCTGGTGACCCACGCGATGTTGGTGCGTCACGGCGCGGTGGCGGGCGTGGTCGCGGGCGTTTCGCTTGTCTTGATGCCCCGCGTCTTCGGCCACGCCCACTTCACCGCGCTCGACACGATGATGAGCTGGACCTATCTGATGAGCATCCTGTCGGCGGCCTGGATGATGCGTGGACCACAACCGTGGCTGCGCGCGCCGCTGGCCGGAGTGCTGCTCGGCTGCGCGCTGCTGACCAAGATTCACGGCCAATTCCTGCTGCCGCTGGTGTGCGGTTGGTGCCTTGCCGTTTACCGTCTGCGAAGTCTCGCGCCGCTTGGCCTGTGGCTGCTCGTCGGTGGGCTGGTGTTCATTGCCGGCTGGCCGTGGCTGTGGTTCGACCTTGCCGCCATCTGGCAAGAAGTCGCGGCTCGAGGCGTGCGGTGGGACCTCTTCGCCCAGTTCGATCAACTCGCGCCGCGGCTCAGTGAGTTCCTCGGTTCGAGCGTGAACCGCGCCGCGATCTACCTTTTCTACTGGGGCGACAAGTTTGCGGATACGGCGGTGCCATGGCACTACCCGCTCGTGATGTCCGTCGTGACCATGCCGCCGGGCCTGCTCGCGCTCGGCTGCCTAGGCGCGGTCCGCCACGGGCCAGTCGCGTCGGGTGACCCGCTTCGCTGGCTGCTGTACGCGGCGATGCTGCTGCCGATCGCGGTGTTCAGCGTCCCGGGAGTTCCCGTTTATGACGGGGTGCGCATGTTCCTGATGTCGTTTCCGTTCTGGGCGATGCTTGTCGGCGTTGGCGCCGCGGACGTGGTGCGCCGGCTCGAACCGCGCCTTGGACTTCGCGGCGCGGTGGCCGCCGTGAGCATCTTCGTCGCCATGCAGGCCGTGGGAGTCGTGCGCTATCACCCGTTTCAGTTGAGCTACTACAACATGCTGGTCGGCGGCCTTCGCGGCGCGGTGCGGCTTGGCTTCGAGGCAACCTACTGGGGCGACTCGGTCACGCCGCAACTTATCGACCGCTGGTCGGCCCATGCCCCGCCGCGATCGTGTGCCGTGTTGGCGCCGACGCTGCACGACGGGCAACCGCACCTGTACGCGACCGCATCGACGCAGCGGCGACGCCAGCGCATCGAGTCGTCGCTCAAGGCCGCGTGCGGCTACGTGATCGTGTACAATCGTCGTGCGTACCTCGACGACGTGCGGGAACTGGTCGATGATCCCGGCCAGGTTCCGCTGTGGGAGATCGAGCGCGACGGCGTGTGGCTCACTCGCGTGTACGCGCGAAAGCCGCCCGCGCCGCCGCCCGAAGCCAAGCCAAGGGGACCGTGAGCGATGGCCGACGCACCGAACCAGACGCTGACGCATTTTGACGACTCCGGCGCGAGCCGCATGGTGGACACGAGCGGCAAGCCGACGACGTTGCGCACCGCTCGCGCGACCGCTCGCGTCGAAATGGCGCCCGACACGCTGCGTCACATCCTCGACCGCAAGATTGCCAAGGGCGACGTCTTTGAGGTCGCCCGCCTGGCCGGCATCATGGCCGCCAAGCGCACCGCCGATCTTATTCCGCTGTGTCACCCGTTGAGTCTCACCAGCGTCACGATCGACTTCACCGCCGACGGCGATCGCGCGGTCCAGATTACGGCGGTCGCCAAGGTCGAAGCCCGCACCGGCGTCGAAATGGAGGCGCTCACTGCCGCGACCGTCGCCGGCCTCGCGATCTACGACATGTGCAAGGCGATCGACCGCTCGATGCAGATCGGCGACATCCGGCTCGAAGAAAAGACCGGCGGCAGACACGGCGACTGGCGACGCAAATAGCCGCGCCGCTGAGTGGCGGTCGGCCGCGCTGGAACCAAGCGGTGAGGTTCAAGCTCGATGGGCGACTTCATGTAGCCATTGTTGGTCTGGTTCGTCGAGCCGGCCCGGAACCGAAACGCCGTAGTCGATGGACCGGGTGTAGCGGCCGCGCTCGTGGGTCGTTGCGAAGACCGCCCCAAGATCGATCCAGACGTGCGAGTCCGGCGGTAGCAGCGGGATGGGAATCGGTGGCAGCGGTTGCCGAACAGTCCACGAATACACCTGGCAGTCCGGCCGCCGGTCGCCTCGCGCGACCAGGGCAAAGAAGTGGCCGGCGGGGTAGTCCTTGGAAAGCGGCAATCGTTTGCCGCCGAGCAACAGGTCCAACTCAACCACGTGGATCGGCAGACAGAGCAGCGAGTTCCGCTTGGCCAGATACAACGAGCGCCCGGGATCTTCCTTGTTTGCCGGGCTGAGCAACTCGATGACGGTCACTAGAGTTCGGTCGGGCCGCTGCAGGATTTCAACATAGGTTTCGCGCGACTCCTCCTCGATCAGAAGCGGGATCGTCGCTGGTTCGAGCGTCGCCACACCGGCGCGAGCAAGGGGCACGTTTCCGGTTTGTCCGCCGCGCGATACGGCTAGGTCCGGCTTGATGCGTTTCATTTTCTCCGCCGGCAACTCCACCAAATTGACTCGCTCATCAATGCGCGCCTCGTAATTGTCGGGCAACTCGGCCGCCAACATATCGCGCAAGTAGGTTATGAAGCTTGCATGAAAGTCTGGCCAAAAGCCCTGAGCTTCGATAAATGGGTCGATTCCCGGGAACGGGCTTTTCATGTTCGTTCTCCTTCGCCGCCGCATCAGGTTACCATGCCACGACGACTCTGGCCAGCGGCCGGGGAACACATCAGCGACGGGAGTGGACGCCGATCTTCTTCGACGGTTCGAGAATCATAGCTCGCGCAGCGACTGGATGATGTTCAGTCGCACGGCGCGAATCGCGGGGAACAGGCCGCCCACAACGCCCATCGTCACTGCCATGAACACGCCGCGCAGCAACACCGACGGGCCGAAGCTGAATGAGAACGTGATCTCGCTGAAGGTCGCGAAGTTGGCCGTGCCGGTCGAGTAGCCGTTGAACGGCACGGTGCCCAGGCAACCGATCGCGCCGCCCAAGAGGCAGAGCACGACCGACTCCAGAAGGAACGACGTCAGGATGCTGCGCCGACTGAACCCCAAGGCGCGCAGCGTGCCGATCTCGCGAGTTCGGCCCGACACGGCCGCGTACATCGTGTTCGCCGCCGCGAACATCGCCCCGATGGTCAGAAAGAGCGCGATGAAAAAACCCACGCCTTTGATCGCCTGGGCCGAGACCATTTGCTCCTTGAAGAAATCCGTCTCGGTCATCGCCTTGAGTCCGAACTGCTCATCCTCCTTGACCAGTTCGATGACCTTCTGTTGCGTCGCGCTATCGAGCGCCCGAGCACAGACGGACGAGACGGCGCCCTGAGCCTTGCGCGCCGTCGTCAGGTCGTCGAGTTCGGTCCAGACCTCGGACTCCGCCGCGCAGCCGTTCGACTCGAAGTAGCCGACGATCGTGAAGTCGGAGTTGTTGATCTTCAGCTTCTCGCCCATCGCCGTGTTGCGGAACCGTTCGGCCAGTCGTTGGCTGGTGATCGCCTCGAACTTGCCCGGCTCCGGCGCGCGGCCGGTGACCAGACGAAATCCGGGCCGCAACGACCGGCCGATCGGCGTCAACCCGCGCACGACCAGGTTCGTCGTACCGTTGTCGCCGCGCCGCGGCTTCATTACGGTGATCACGTATTCGGGCGAGACGAGCGGCTGGCCGTGCTCGTTGCGGGCCACGCCTTCGAGCGTCGCGACGCGATCGGCCGTTTGTTTGTCGATGCCGCTCGACACCTCGTCGAGCGCCCCTTTTCGGAGGCAGACGACGTCGAGCGGGTCGGCGGAAACGAGCAGCGCGCGTTCGAGTCCGTCGGCCAATCCGAACGACAGCACCGACGCCCAGACAACCAGCCCGGTGCCCATTGCGGTCATGGCCGTGGTCATCCACCGCGCCCGCAGGTTTCGCACTGTGTACTTGACCGGGATCATCTTCTTTCAACCATCTTCAACGAGGTCGCAAGATTGGCCTCACCGGCCGAAGTGCGGGCCGGAGCTTATTGGCTGCTGCACGGCGAATCTATCGGAACGTACTCGGCCACGCAAGAAATGGCTCCAAACTGGTCGGTAGTGGGTGGGTGTGCGACGCACTTTGCGCAGGCGCTTCGTTTAACGCCGAGCCGAAGGCGATGGCACTTTCGGGACAACTGCCTGCCGTCGGCTCGGCGTTAAACGACTTGCGCACGCCGAATCGCAAACCGCGTCGTGCACCCGTAGTGGGTCCGGACCCACTACCAACTGGTCGGACAAGCTGGACCTTTGTAGTGAGCTGACGGTAATCTGGTCGGAGGCGTTGCCGGAAGAGACGTTGCCTGGGAACGCCCCGATCGAGTGCGGCCGAAGGGTGAACGATGTTCGGCAACTACAATTGCTTCACACCGGTGTCTACGCGACGCGACATGCTGCGGCTGTCGGCCGGCGGGTTCGGCCTCTTGGCGCTGGCCGACTTGTTGCAGCGTGGCGACGCTGCGGCGGGCGAGTCGGATGATCCACTGAAGCCGCGGCGGTCGCACTTCGCGCCGAGGGCCAAGCGGGTGGTTTTCTTGTTCATGCACGGCGGACCGTCGCAGGTCGACACGTTCGACTACAAACCGTTGCTCGAGCGCGATCACGGCAAGCCGCTGCCATTTGCCAAGCCGCGCATCGTGTCGGGCGAGACCGGCAACTTGCTGCGCTCGCCGTGGAAGTTCAAACAGCACGGCCAGTGCGGCGCGTGGGTGAGCGAGTTGTTTCCGCACGTGGCCGAGTGCGCGGATGACCTGTGCATTATTCGATCGATCCACGGATCGAACTCGCGGCACGGCGGGGCGCTATTGGAACTGCACACGGGCAGCGACACGTTCGTGCGGCCGAGCATGGGGTCGTGGATCAGCTACGGACTCGGCACCGAGAACCAGGACCTGCCCGGCTTCGTCACCATCTGCCCGACGTTGACCCACGGCGGGCTGAACAACTGGAGTTCCGCGTTTCTGCCGGCCGCGTATCAGGGCACGCCGATTGGCACGGCCAGCGTGCCGGCCGACTCGGCGAAGATTCCGTTCATCGATTCGGGCGAGGTGCCGCGCTCGCTGCAGCGACTGGAACTGGACCTGATCCAGGCGATGAATCGCGACCAGTTGCGCGAGACCGGTCCGGACGCGGCGCTCGAAGGCCGCATCAACTCGTTCGAGTTGGCGTTTCGCATGCAGGCGGCCGCGCCGGAGCTACAGAGCATCGCCGACGAAACGCCTGAGACGCTCGCCCTGTACGGTCTCGATGATCCGAAGACGAAGAACTTCGGCCGGCAGTGCCTGATGGCGCGGCGATTCGCCGAGCGGGGCGTGCGGTTTGTGCAGGTGACGCACAGTTACAAGTGGGACCAGCACAGCGATCTGAAGAACGCCCACGAGAGCAACGCCCGCGAGGTAGACAAACCGATCGCCGGCCTGCTGCGCGATATGAAACGCCGCGGGTTGCTCGCCGACACGCTGGTGTTATGGGGCGGCGAGTTTGGCCGCACGCCAGTCGCGCAGGGCACGGACGGTCGCGACCACAATCCGCACGGCTTCACTATGTGGCTGGCCGGCGGCGGAGTCCGTCCGGGCACACAGTACGGCGCAACCGACGACTACGGCTACTACGCCGTCGAGAACAAAGTTCACTTCCACGACCTGCACGCCACGATGCTTCACCTACTCGGCCTCGATCACACTCGCCTGACCTACCGCTACGCCGGCCGCGAATTTCGCCTGACCGATGTGCACGGCGAAGTGGTGCATGGCATCGTTGCGTGAACCGCTCCCTAGATATCTGAGTACATCACAAACTCGTACGGGTGCGGACGCAGTCGGATCGCGTCGACCTCGTTGGTCCGCTTGTACCAGATCCATGTGTCGATCACGTCGGGCGTAAAGACGTCGTTGCGCAGCAGGAACTCGTGGTCCTTTTCGAGCGCGCTCAGCGAGCCATCGAGCGAGCCGGGCGTCTGAGGCACCTTCGCCAACTCTTCCGGCTCGAGATCGTACATGTCTTTGTCGAACGGCTCGCCCGGATGAATCTTGTTCTGGATGCCGTCGAGCCCGGCCATGAGGATGGCTGAGAAGGCTAGGTACGGATTGCACGACGGATCGGGGCAGCGGAACTCGACTCGCTTGGCCTTCGGGCTGGGCGAGTACATCGGGATGCGGCACGACGCCGACCGGTTGCGGCGGCTGTACGCGAGGTTCACCGGCGCCTCATAGCCAGGCACGAGGCGCTTGTAGCTGTTCGTCGTCGGGGCGCAGAACGCCAGCAACGCCGGCGCGTGTTTCAAGATGCCGCCGATCGCGAACAACGCCATGTCCGACAGGCCCGCGTAGCCGGAACCGGCGAACAGCGGCTTCTCGCCTTTCCACAGCGAAAAGTGCGTGTGCATGCCCGACCCGTTGTC